>ENA-OWPI01002190-OWPI01002190.1-marine-metagenome-genome-assembly--contig:-NODE-2190-length-18872-cov-3.118117_pt1 | contig 18872 bp, 18 predicted proteins | sample MGYA00238138_ERZ651775 | MGnify/ENA primary metagenome ERZ651775 (study PRJEB26906, sample SAMN06265043) | marine metagenome | isolation source: Helgoland LTER site | place: Germany:Helgoland, sampling...
GCTGGCGGCTGCGGCTTGTGGGGCAGGTGCTGCGGCGCTCGCGACGGGCGCTGCTGCGGCTTTGGGGGCCGCTGCTGTGCCGATATCAGAGGCGCTTTCGCCGTCTTCGAGCAGGACCGCGATGACTGTGTTGACCTTTACGGCCTCTGTGCCTTCGGCGACCATGAGTTTGCCGATGACGCCTTCGTCGACCGCTTCAAACTCCATCGTGGCTTTGTCTGTCTCGATTTCGGCGAGAAGATCGCCCGAGGAGACGGTATCGCCTTCTTTGACGAGCCATTTGGCGAGCGTGCCTTCTTCCATAGTGGGCGAGAGGGCGGGCATGAGGATTTCTGTTGGCATGATCGCGCTCCCTTAGCGGTAGGTGACTTGTTTGACGGTGGCGACGACCTCATCGGTGGTCACCAGCGCATGTTTTTCAAGATTGGCGGCGTAGGGCATCGGGACATCCTTGCCTGTGCAGCTCAGCACGGGCGCATCGAGGTAGTCAAACGCGCGGGTCATGATGGTTGCGGCGAGGTGGTTGCCCATGGAGGCCACGGGCCAGCCCTCTTCGACGGTGACGCAGCGGTTTGTTTTCATCACCGAGGCGATGACTGTGTCATAATCAATCGGGCGCAGGGTGCGCAGATCAATCACTTCAGCAGAGATGCCGTCTTCTGCGAGTTTCTCGGCGGCTTCCAAGGCGTAGGTCATGCCGATGCCAAAGGAGACGATTGTGACGTCTGTGCCTTCGCGCCAGATACGGGCTTTGCCAAATGGAACTGTGAAGTCATCCATGACGGGCACATCAAAGGACTTGCCATAAAGGATCTCGTTTTCGAGGAAGATCACCGGGTTGGGATCACGGATCGCCGTTTTCATGAGGCCTTTATAGTCAGAGGCCGAGTAGGGCATGACGACCTTGAGGCCCGGGATCTGCGCATACCATGCGGCGTAGTCTTGAGAGTGCTGCGCGCCAACGCGGGCGGCCGCGCCATTGGGCCCACGGAAGACCATGGGCGCACCCATCTGGCCACCAGACATATAGAGCGTCTTGGCGGCTGAGTTGATAATATGATCAATGGCTTGCATGGCGAAGTTGAACGTCATGAACTCTACGATCGGACGCAGGCCACCAAAGGCTGCCCCGACACCGATCCCTGCAAAGCCATGCTCTGTGATCGGGGTATCGATGACGCGTTTAGAGCCGAACTCTTCAAGCATGCCTTGGGAAATTTTGTAGGCGCCCTGGTATTCGGCGACTTCCTCCCCCATGAGAAACACTGTCTCGTCACGGCGCATCTCTTCGGACATGCCTTCGCGCAGCGCTTCGCGAACGGTCTGCTGCTTGACTTCGGTGCCTTCGGGCCAGTCGGGTGTCAGGTTGGCCACCGGGGCGGCGTCTGGCGCTGCGGCTTTGGCCGGGACGGGGGCTGCAGCGGCGGCAGGTGCTGAGGCTTCGACAGCTGAGGTCGCGGCGGCGGGCGCGGCGCTCATGTCTTCACCCTCTTCGCCAATAATCGCGATGGGCGTGTTGACCTTGACGCCTTCTGTGCCTTCGGCAATCAGGATTTTACCAATCACGCCTTCATCGACGGCTTCAAATTCCATCGTGGCCTTGTCGGTTTCGATTTCAGCGAGGATATCGCCAGATTGGACGGTATCGCCTTCTTTCACCAGCCATTTGGCCAATGTGCCTTCTTCCATAGTGGGCGAGAGGGCGGGCATGAGAATTTCGATTGCCATGGTGTGTGTCTCCCTCAGGCTTCTTGCGGAATGTCAGCGTAGATATCTGTCCAAAGCTCGCTCAGGTCGGGCTCGGGGCTTTCTTTGGCGAATTCGGCGGAGGCGTTGACCACGGCCTTGATCTCTTTGTCGATCTCTTTGAGCTCATCCTCAGTCGCGTGCTTGCCTGTGATCAGCATCTCGCGGACATGTTCGATACAGTCAGATTTCTCGCGGATTTTCTGCACTTCTTCGCGGGTACGATACTTGGCGGGATCAGACATGGAGTGACCACGGTAACGGTAGGTCATCATCTCCAGAATATAGGGGCCTTTGCCTGCACGGCAGTGCGCGACAGCTTTTTCGCCCGCTTCCTTCACAGCCAGAACGTCCATGCCGTCAACCGCCTCACCGGGGATACCAAAGGCGATGCCGCGGGTGTGGATGTCGGGTGAGGATGTCGAGCGCTGTTGGGACGTGCCCATGGCATACTGGTTGTTTTCGATCACAAACACGACGGGCAGCTTCCAGAGCGCGGCCATGTTGAATGTTTCGTAGACTTGGCCTTGGTTGGCTGCGCCATCGCCGAAGTAAGTAAAGGTGACATTGTCATTGCCTTTATACTGGTCCGAGAAGGCAAGACCCGCACCAAGCGGCACTTGCGCAGCAACGATGCCGTGGCCGCCGTAGAAGTGCTTCTCGGCGGAGAACATGTGCATGGACCCGCCTTTACCTTTGGAATAGCCGCCTTCGCGGCCAGTCAGCTCGGCCATAACGCCGTTTGGATCCATGCCGCAGGCCAGCATATGGCCGTGATCACGGTAAGAGGTGAGGCGCTTGTCGCCCTCTTTGGCAGAGGCTTCAAGCCCGACCACAACGGCCTCTTGACCAATGTAGAGGTGGCAGAAGCCGCCGATCAGGCCCATGCCATAGAGCTGGCCTGCCTTTTCTTCGAATCGGCGGATGAGAAGCATATCACGGTAATAGGCTTTGAGATCTTCTGCCGAAGTGTTTGATTTAGCTTTTGTTTTGCGGGTGGCCATAGGCGTGCGCCCCTTTCGTAAACAGATAGTTTAGCGTTAAACCATTTATTACACGAAATTATCTTGCGTGGCGAGATTTATTTTGACGCAGGGTTCACAAGGCGACGCTGGCGGTGGTGGCATGCGCTCAGCAGGTTTGGATCAGGGCATGAAATTCATGCTCTGTAATGATCTTGATGCTATGGCCTGCGCGCGCCATCTCTTCGGCGCGTTTGTGCTTGGTGCTTTGTGGCTGGTCTGTCTCCAGGGCTTGTGCTCCGACGATGAGCAATGTGGTTTTTTGGGTCAGGCTGGTTTTGACTGTGATACCGACCCCCGCGGCAGATTTGGCGGCCTCCACGCGCGAGACGGCCAGAGTGCCCGAGAAGCAGGCGATTTCGCCATAAAAGGGACCGTTGGGATTGCCTGCAATGGCAAGTGAGGCTTCAAAGCGGGGCGCTTTTTTCCGGGGCGCGGCCAGCTCTGTGAAAGCTGAGCCTGTGGCTGTCTCGGCCAAGAGTGTGACTTCGGCGGCAGCGCGGGCGTCTTCTTCTGCGTCATGGTGCTTAAAGACCAAGCCAAGATAGCTTTTGAGGCTGGCAAGGCCATGGCCGCCGTTGCCTTTGAGTTCGGGCCAAGCCTTGCGCGCGATCTGGACGCTGTCGAGCCACTGCGAGGCCAGTGGAGCGATACCGTAGCGGGCGCAGGCCGCATCAAAGGCTTTTTTGTCAAAGCTGCTGTGCTGGATCAGGATGTTTTGCTCAAGGAGGGGGCGCAGGCGCTCAAGTGCTTCGGGGAAGGTCGCGGCCCCACCTACTGTTTTTGGTCCGATCCCGTGCAGGTTGATGTTGAAGCTGCTGAAAGGCTGCTCGGGGTCAATCAACAGACCTTTCGTTGTGATCGTGCCGTCCGAAGCGGCCAAGGCCAAGCCGATTTGGCAGATGCTGCCGTGCTGGGAATTGGCGGTTTCGACATCCACGGCGATGAAACGCAGAGATGCATTGTGCGCTGTTGCGTTTTGGGACGGGCTGAGAGGAGATGTCATGGATGAGCACTCGGTTTTTGGGCGAGTGTCGACTTTAGGGCTGCAGGCGCGGCTGTCCAGCGCTGAATTGGCTGGGCGGCGTGAGTGCTGGCTTAGCGGATGACGATTTCGTCGGCGCGCACATAACCGAGGATGTCGCGCGCGCGCTCCGAGAGCAGGTCAAGATCGAGGTAATCATCTGACAGGCGGGTTGTCAGGTTTTCCATGCGGGCGACGCGGGCTTCAAGGGAGGCGAGCTCGCGCGCGAGGGTCTTTTGCTCGGCCATGATTTCGGCGCGGCGGAACAGGCCGTAGTCGCCTTGAATGGCCGCAAAGGTAAAGTATAGCGTAAGGCTGAAGGCCACAGCAAAGAAGATAAGCGGCCCGAAGGCGGGCGATTTGCGCGGTGTCATAGTCTGCCTCGTTGCGCATTTGCGCTTGTTTTTGCCTGGCCTCTTTTGGACCTTCTCCACTCTGGCACAGGCGGTGGGAAGATGCAAAGATATGACGCGAGGTTTGCCTTGGCTTTCATGCGGTTGCGAGTCCTAAATGCCACAACTGAGTTGGCAGGAGTGCAGGATGCAGACCTATGGTGACTATGAGGCGCGGGTGCGCGAGAGCTTTGGGCGCCAGGCGATGATGCGCAGTCTCGGGGTTGAGATTGTCTCCGTGGGGGCGGGAGACGTTGTCTTTGAGATGCCTTTTGGCGCGGATTTTACCCAGCAGCACGGATTTATGCATGCGGGGGCGATCACAACGGTGCTTGATTCAGCGGCTGGGTTTGCGGCGCTGTCTGTGATGCCTGAGGAGGCGGGGGTGCTCACGATCGAACTGAAGACCTCTCTCATGCGGGTGGCCAAGGCAGAACGCTTTCGCTTTACCGGGCGTGTTGTGAAGGCCGGGCGTTCTGTGTGCTTTACAGAGGCTGTGGCCTATGGGCTTGAGGAGGGCGGTGCTGTGGAAGTGGCGCGGCTCACGGCGAGTATGATGGTGATCAGCGGCCGTGAGGGCGTGAGCGGGTGATTGTGTTTCGCAGTTTCACGTTGTGACACATCGATCGAAGTCGGGGACGTGTCCCCCTCGCCTTGGGATATTTCTGGCAAGAAAAAGGGAGGCGTGGGCTGTTCAACCGCCGAGGGCGGCGACGCCGGGGAGGGTTTTGCCTTCCATCCATTCCAGAAAAGCCCCGCCTGCTGTGGAGATATAGCTGAAATCATCAGCCACGCCTGCGGCATTGAGAGCGGCGACGGTATCGCCGCCACCAGCCACTGTGACGAGCGCGTCTGCGCGGGTCAGTGCGGCAGCTTTTTGGGCGGCGGCTACGGTGGCTGTATCAAAAGGTGCAATTTCGAATGCGCCCAGAGGTCCGTTCCAGATCAGGGTTTTGAGGCTTTCAAACGCAGTGAGGATGGCCGCTGTAGAGGCTGCGCCTGCATCAAGCACCATCTGGTCGCTCTCAAGCTTTGTGTCCGAACCAAGGGCGAGCGTGTCAAAGGGCGCACCCGCTTTGAAAGCCCGCGCGACGGCGCCGTCTTGTGGCAGAATGATTTGGCAACCAGTGGTTTTGGCTTTTGCCATGATTTCGCGGGCGGTGGGCAGCATGTCGGCCTCCACCAGTGAGGCGCCAAGGTCGGCGCCTTCCGCCATGAGGAAGGTATTTGCCATGCCGCCGCCAATGATCAACACATCAAGTTTTTCCACGAGGTTGGACAGAAGGTCGAGCTTGGTGCTGACTTTGGCTCCGCCCACGACGGCCCCGACGGGGCGCTTGGGTTTTGCGAGTGCGCTTTCGAGCGCTGTGAGCTCGGCTTGCATGAGACGGCCTGCGCAAGATGGCAGCAGGCGCGCGACACCCTCTGTGGAGGCATGGGCGCGGTGGGCGGCGGAGAAAGCATCATTGCAATAGACATCTGCCAGTCCCGCGAGGCGCGCCGCAAAGGCGGGGTCATTGGCTTCTTCGCCTGCATGGAAGCGGATGTTTTCGATCAGGATGACTTCGGCGGCGCGGGCTTCTTCTGGAAGATTTTCGGCCGCCTCCAGCGTCTCAACAAAAGACACGGTATGCCCAAGCGCTTTTTCGAGTGCGGGCAGGACAATACGCAGGCTGAGATCGAGCACGGATTTGCCTTTGGGGCGGCCAAAATGCGCCACGAGCAAGGGCGTTCCGCCTTTGGCAAGGATCGCCTCGACTGTGGGCACAATGCGCTCGATACGGGTTGCGTCTGAGACGATGCCGTTCTGGACGGGGACATTGATGTCGACACGGGTGAGCACGCGTTTGCCCTTTAGGTCCAAGTCATCCAGTGTCATCCAGCCCATGCCGTGCTCCTTGCTTTGTCTTATGCGTGTTTGGAGTGGGGTTTCGCGCGATTGGGCGCGATCGTCAAGCGTGGCATCGCCTTTGGGTGCGGGCGGGCTTGCCGAGCGGCGCTTTGAAGCTTAGGTATCTGCCAATCATTTTGACAGGAGCGCCCGATGGCCGACTATAAAGACCCCGAAAACACAATCTTGATCGAACTCAAGGATGGCACTGTTGTCATCGAACTGATGCCTGACATCGCTCCTGCGCATACCGCGCGTATGAAAGAGCTCGCGCGCGCTGGAAAATACGACAATGTTGCGTTTCACCGTGTGATTGACGGCTTTATGGCCCAGACAGGTGATGTGCAGCACGCCAATATGGAAGTTGATTACAACCCTGGCCGCGCTGGCACGGGCGGCTCTGATTTGCCTGATCTGCCTGCCGAATTTGGCCGCATCCCGCACGCACGCGGCAGCATTGGCGCGGCGCGCTCGGCCAACCCGAACTCCGCCAACAGCCAGTTTTTCATCAACTTCAAAGACAATGACTTCCTCAACGGTCAATACACCGTCTATGGCCAAGTCACGAGCGGCATGGAGCATGTCGACAAGATCGCCCGTGGCGAGCCACCAATGAACCCAGATCGTATGATCTCGGTGAAAGTGGCTGCCGATGCGTAAGTTTGGGTATCTGAGTGTGGCGGCTGCGTTTTTGGCCGCCAGCCCTGCCTTTGCCACGGGCCTCAAAGTCGAGGTGGCGGGCGAGGCCAACGGCGTTATTCTGATCGATTTGCTTGAAGATGTCGCTCCCAAGCATGTGGAGCAGATTGCAGCACTGGCCGCAGAGGGCCAATATGACGGGGTGGCTTTTCACCGCGTCATTGAGGGCTTCATGGCGCAGACGGGCGATGTTGTGATGGGCAAGATGGAAGGTGGCAATATGGCCATGGCGGGGACGGGCGGCTCGGACCGACCAGACCTGCCTGCGGAGTTTTCCGATATTCCTTATGAGCGCGGTATTGTCGGCATGGCCCGTTCGGCCAACCCGAACTCCGCCAACAGCCAGTTTTTCATCATGTTTACCGAGTATCCTTCGCTCAACGGGCAGTACACTGTTGTGGGCCGTGTGACGGAAGGGCTTGATGTTCTGGATCAGATCAAGCTTGGCAAAGGGCGCAATGGCGCTGTGCTGGGTGCGCCTGATTATATGAAGAGCGTGACTGTCACCGAGTGATATGACGCGGTGATCACCTTTGCGTGGGGCGGCTAGGCAAGAGCCGCCCCATCGCGCAAGCTTCTTGCAAATGCGGGAGGCAGCTATGAAATCTCTTTACAGTATTTTGTTTGCGCTTTGGGGCGTGGCTGCTTTGGCGGAGCCGGGCTTTTGGAAGCACGAGTGGCCCAACACCGACTTTTCAGTGACGAGCGTTGAAAACTGGGTTGAGATTATGTCTGGCGGACCCGGTAGGGACGGCATCCCTGCGCTCATTGACCCCGAGTTTGAACCTGTCGGGGCGAAGAGCGGGCTTGGCGCACGCGAGGCTGTGATCGCGCTGGAGATACAGGGCGAGGCGCGCGCCTATCCGCTGCGCTATCTCATGTGGCATGAAATTGTGAATGACGAGGTGGGCGGCGTGCCTGTGGCTGTGACGTTTTGCCCGCTCTGTAACTCGGCTGTGAGCTTTGATCGTCGCGTGGGGGGGCAAGTGCTCACGCTTGGGGTCACGGGGAAGCTGCGTGCTTCTGATATGGTTATGTATGATCGTGAGAGCGAAAGCTGGTGGCAGCAGGCGACAGGCGTTGGCATTGTTGGCGAGATGACGGGGGTTGAGCTTGCCAGCTTGCCGAGCTGGATGGAAAGCTGGGAGAGTTTTGCGGCGCGCAATCCTGAGGGCCTTGTCATGAAAACGCCGACTTTTCGTCGACACTACGGCAAGAACCCCTATGTGGGCTATGACAGCGCGGCGCGGCCCTTTCTCTATTCGGGGGAGAACCCGCCTCATGGTATTCATCCTTTGATGCGGGTCGTGCGCGTGGGAGAGCGGGCCTGGCCGATGTCGCGACTGGAGGAGGCTGGAGAGCTACGCGAGGCTGGGGTTGTGATTTCGTGGATGGCGGGCAAGGCCTCGGCTCTGGACAGCACCACACTGGCGGCGGGACGGGATGTGGGGCAAGTACGGGTGCGCGACTCCTCTGGTGTGGATATTGTGCATGATGTGATGTTTGCTTTCGCCTATCACGCGTTTTGGCCTGAGGGCGCGTGGATGCTGGGCGAGTAGGCTTGCGCCGCGGATTACCGCACCGCAGAAGCGGCGGGGGGCAGTGCCGCGCAGCATAGGAAAGGCGGGGGACCAGTCCCCCGCACCCCCTGGGATATTTCTGGAAAGAAAAAGGGTTAGACGGTTAAGTGAATGTTGAATCGGGCGCGGATGGCGGCGTCTGTGGCTGGGTCAAAGGCCGAGGGCGCGCGACGTGAAAGGATGTCGTGTTTGCGCGCGGTGGCTTTTTCAACCAGATCTGGCTTGTCCTTTTCGACCCATTCCTTGGGTGAGGTTCTGTCACCCAAAGTGGGGTATACATGGTCGGTTTGCATCCGCGAGAGCGTTCCGTCTGTGCCGAGGTAGTGGCCCGGGCCACCGAGACAGACTTCGCGCATTTGATCGAGGGCGAGGGTGGCCTCATCGACCTCGATACCGCGCACGCAGCGCTGGGCTTGACCGATAAGATCATCCGCGAGGATCAGGCTTTCGTGGCAAAAGCCTAGGAGGGAGGCGTGCATGCCTGCGGCCTCATAGACCATGTTGCAGCCCGCCAGACCGATCATGACGTTGGAGCACATTTGCTCCCAGCCAGCTTGCATATCAGGGAGTTTGCTATCTGAGGCGCCGCCTGCGGACCCGCCGGGGAGGCCGTAGAACTTGTGCATCTGGGCGCAGCCAGCAGACAGAAGCGCCTGTTCGCCTGATCCGACCGTCATTGCGCCTGTGCGCAGATCAAGACCGAAGGGCCATGTGCCGAAAATGGCCGGATGGCCCGGGGCGATGGCGTTGACGTAGACGATGCCAGCGAGGCACTCGGCTGTGGCTTGCACGATTGCGCCAGCAATGGTGCTTGGCGCTGTCGCGCCCGCCATACCCGCAGACAGAAGAAGCACGGGCATGCCGCCGCGGATGCAGGCTTCCATGACCTCACAGGCTTCGGTTGCGAATTTCATGGGCGGGACAACGAAGCAGTTCGAGTTGCTAAGGAAGGGGCGCGCGCGCCAGTTGCTTTCGCCGCCTGCAATCATGTGCAGCATTTCTAGTGCATCGGGGACAAAGGATGGCTCTGTGAAGGAGGTTCCGATGTGTTTTGTCGAGCCAGCGCAGCAAGCGTAGATGGTGTTCAGATCCATCTCACGGTTGTCGGTGATGTCGCGGCATACCATCGGACGCTGGATGAAATGCACATTGTCGAGTTCATGGGCGATACGGGCCGCGTCATGCAGATCTTGCACGGTGCTGTGGCGGTAAGTGCGCCCGTCAGGTTCGACCATATTCACCGCAGCGCCTGCGGTGCCGTAGTGTACGCGCGCGCCCTCAAGCAGCAGGTCATGGGCTGGCTCGCGGCCAAAGAGTGTGATGGAGGTGGCGGCTTTGGCGAGCATGTCTTCCACCAGCGCGCGGGGGAAGCGGATGCGCCCGTCGTCGCCGAGGATTGCGCCTGCGCCTGTAAGAATTTCGACGCCAGAGGGCGGCGCATCGCAGAGGCCGATGGTTTCGAGCGCTTCAAGAGCGGCCTCGTGGATTTTGAGCACATCGGCATCTGTCAGGGGCTTGTAGCGCCCGCCTTCCATGCCTGCGCGGATCGGGCGGGTGGCGGCATCGAGGGGAGCTGCGCGGGCCGCGCGACGGGCATTGCGGCCTCCAGAACGTGCGGATGTTTTGATGGGTGTTTGGTCGGTCATGACTGTGGTCCTTTTGGGCGGTGTTGCGTGTTTGATGATGAAATCAAACGCGGAACGGACCGCCACGGGCCGCGCGACCACGCTCTGCACCAATGGTGCGGATGACAAGAGTGATTGTGCAAAACGGAGCCTGCATGACGCGCCTTTCAAAGACTATGCTTTGATTAGGCGGGTTTAGAGGGTGTGATTCTGTCTTGAGTGCGACATTCTGTCGTTTTTGGAACGTGGGTCTTAAGCGAGGCTTGCCGTGAAGGCCGCGATCTCTTTGATCGCGGCTTCAAAGGGCGCATCGGGGATTGTCATAGCGATACGCACGTGGCCTGCGGCAGCGTCCCCAAAGCTTTCGCCTGGCATCACTGCGATATGGCGCTCCATCAAAAGCCTGTCTGCGAAGTCATCGCCTGAAAGGCCCGTCGCGCGGATATCGAGCATGAGATACATCGCGCCTGAGGGTTGGGAGAGGCGGATCGCATTCTGGCCCTCGAGCGCCTTTTGCGCAAGAGCGCGGCGGCGTTGGAAGGGCGCGCCGATCTCGCTTTCAAAGGCTTCGCCAAGGCCGAGCGCGAAGAGTGCTGCGCGCTGTGTGAAGCCTGCGACGCCGTAGTTTGTATTGGTCAGAAGGTTGAGCACATGGCCCATGGCCTCGTCTGGTCCGACGAGCCAGCCGACGCGGGAGCCTGTCATCGCGTGGCTTTTGGACATGGAGCCGACCACAAAGGTGCGCTCGGCCATGCCCTCAAGGGAGCGGATCGAGATATGCTCGCCCTCCCAGACCTGCGTGTCATAGACTTCGTCAGATATCACGATGAGGTCGTGCTTAATGGCTACGGCGGCGATGGCTTCAAGTGTGTCGCGCCCATAGACTGCGCCTGTGGGGTTGTTGGGCGAGTTGATGAGCAGGGCTTTGGCACCTGTGGCGGCAGCATCGAGCGCTTCGAACGTGGGTAGGAAGCCGTTGTCTGCTTCGGCTGTGACCGCCTTTGGCACACCGCCGACGGAGCGGATCGTGCCGGGGTAGGTGGCATAGTAGGGGTTGATGTAGAGCGCTGTGTCGCCCTCATCGAGGGCCGCACGGAAGGCGGCGAAGAGCGCGGCTTGCCCGCCTGCTGTGATGAGCACATTGTCGAGCGTGGTGGGAACGCCTGTGCGCGCAGTGAGCCGCGTGGCCACGGCGTTGCGCAGATCATCAATGCCCGGAACCATGGCATAGCCTGTGGCACCGCCCAATGCGGCGGCGTGCATCGCCTCAAGGATGCGTGTGTCTGTCTTGATGTCGTGTTCGCCGATGGTGAGCTCGGTGATATCATGGCCCTCAGAGATCATCTTGCGGGCTTTGATGAAGAGGTCCCAGCCGTCAGAGCCGCCGCCTGTGATGGTTGTGATGGTGTTGGACAGACGCATAGGGGCCTCGCAGCAGTTTGGGTGAGTCTCAAGTGGGCCCATGGGCCTTGCTTGGGAGGGCAATGTCAACTCGCGGCGCGGTTTTTCTTGGCAGGCGCGCGCGAATGGGCTATCGCTTGGCGCATGAGAACGATGATTTGCATTATCTGCTGCATTATTACCTGCTGAGAAATCAGGCGGGCCGTTCTTCTTATTCCATCTCATTGTGTAAGTTGTTAAGCCCGCCAGAAGAGCGCATTTGCGCGTATGAGGGCCGACCATGACCGAGATAAAGCTGTACAACACCAAGACCCGCAGGAAAGAGCTCTTTGAGCCGATCGACGCTGACAATGTGCGGATGTATGTCTGTGGGCCAACAGTCTATGACCGTGCGCATATCGGCAATGCGCGGCCTGTGATTGTGTTTGATGTGCTGTTTCGGCTTCTGCGCCATGTTTACGGCGAAAAGCATGTGACCTATGTGCGCAACTTCACCGATGTGGACGACAAGATCAACGCGCGCGCCGCCGAGAGCGGGCGCAGCATTGGCGAGATCACGGGGGAGACGACGCAGTGGTATCTGGACGACATGGCCGAGGTGGGGGCGCTCGAGCCGACGCATATGCCAAGGGCGACAGGGTATATTGGCGAGATGATCGCCATGATCGAGGCGCTGATTGCGAAAGACCATGCCTATGCGGCCGAGGGCCATGCGCTCTTTCGGGTGCGCTCTTATGAGAACTATGGCGCGCTGTCGGGGCGCGATGTGGACGATATGATCGCGGGGGCGCGTGTGGAAGTGGCGCCTTACAAGGAAGACCCGATGGATTTTGTTTTGTGGAAGCCGTCAAGCGAGGATCAGCCCGGGTGGGACAGCCCTTGGGGCCGTGGCCGTCCTGGCTGGCATATTGAATGCTCGGCCATGGCGAAGGCGCTTTTGGGCGATGTGTTTGATATTCACGGTGGCGGGCTGGACTTACAGTTTCCGCACCATGAAGACGAGATCGCCCAGAGCTGCTGTGCCAATGGCACAGAGGAAATGGCGCGGTTCTGGATGCACAACGAGATGTTGCAGGTCGAGGGCAAGAAGATGTCCAAATCGCTTGGCAACTTCTTCACCGTCCGCGATCTGCTGGATCAGGGTGTGCATGGCATGGTCATTCGTTTGGTCATGCTTGGCACCCATTACGGCAAGCCAATGGACTGGACCGAGAAGAAAAAGGGCGAGGCTGAGGCCGCGTTGCGCAAGTGGTACGGCATATTGCAAGGCCACGGCTTTAGCCCTGCGTTGATCAAGGCGCTCAAAGCCGAGGGCCATTGGAAAGCGGACCCAGAGTTTTTGGGTGTGCTGGCCAATGATCTTAACACCTCAGGCGCAATTTCACGCCTTCATGTGATGGCAAAGGGCAAGACACCTGCCACACTCGCGGGGTTTGCCCATGCGATGCAAATGCTTGGGTTTGTCAGCAACTGGTCCGACATTCCGATGTTTGACGGCGGTGAGGGCGGTGCCGATATCACGCCTGAGGTTGCCAAACGTGTCGACGCGCTTTTGGCGCAGCGTGCCGAGGCGCGTGCGGCAAAAGATTGGGCTTTGGCCGATGAGGTTCGCGACATTTTGAACGCCGCTGGGGTGCAGGTCACCGATGTGGGCGGGCAGGCGACGTGGACACCAGGACCAGATTTTGACGCTGCCCAATTGGGGGATTTGTGATGACAAAAGAACGGCTTTATCTTTTTGATACGACCCTGCGCGATGGGCAGCAAACCCAAGGCGTGCAGTTCTCAACATCCGAGAAATACCGCATCGCGGAGGTGCTCGACACGCTTGGCATCGATTACATCGAAGGTGGTTGGCCCGGTGCGAACCCGACGGATTCCGAGTTTTTCGAGAAACCGCCAAAGACCCGCGCAATCCTGACAGCCTTTGGTATGACCAAACGCACGGGGCGCTCTGCCGAGAATGACGATGTGCTGGCCGCCGTGATGAATGCCAATACGCCTGCCGTCTGTCTGGTGGGTAAATCCCACGAATTCCATGTGAAAACCGCCCTTGGGATCACGCTGGAAGAGAACATTGAGAACCTTGCCGCGAGCTTTGCTTATGTGGTGAAAGAAGGCCGCGAGGCGATGTTTGACGCCGAGCATTTCTTTGACGGCTATAAGGCGAACCCAGCCTATACGCTTGAGGCGCTGCATGCGGCCTATAGTGCGGGTGCGCGGTGGATTGTGCTATGTGACACCAACGGCGGTACGCTGCCCCATGAGGTTGGCGACATCGTGAAAGCCGTGATCGCAAGCGGCATTCCGGGTGACCATATCGGCATCCATACCCATAACGACACCGAAAACGCTGTGGCCAATTCGCTGGCGGCGGTTCTCGCGGGCGCGCGTCAAATCCAAGGCACGCTGAACGGCCTCGGCGAGCGCTGCGGCAACGCGAACCTGACGACCTTGATCCCGACGCTGCTGTTGAAGGAACCGTTTGCGAGTTCCTTCACGACAGGCGTGACGCTGGATGCGCTCAAGGGATTGCGCAAGGCTTCGCGTCTACTTGACGATATCCTCAACCGTGTTCCTGCAAAGCAGGCGGCGTTTGTGGGCGCATCTGCCTTTGCTCATAAAGCTGGCTTGCATGCCTCGGCCATCGCCAAAGACCCGACAACATACGAGCACATCGACCCGACGCTTGTTGGCAACAGCCGTATCGTGCCAATGTCGAACCAAGCGGGGCAATCGAACCTGCGCGAGCGTTTGTTGCAAGCGGGGCTTGAGGTGGAGAAGGGCGATCCTGCGCTCTCCCGCATCCTTGATCGCATCAAAGAAATGGAATCGCGCGGCTATTCTTACGATACAGCACAGGCGAGTTTCGAGCTTTTGGCGCGTGAAGAATTGGGGCTTTTGCCGTCGTTCTTTGAGGTCAAACGCTACCGCGTGACTGTGGAGCGCCGCCGCAACAAGCGCAACAAGATGGTCTCGCTCTCTGAGGCAGTAGTCGTTGTAAAGGTGAACGGCGAGAAGGTTTTGAACGTCTCTGAAAGCCAAGGCGCTGACGGCAAAGATCGCGGCCCCGTGAACGCGCTTTGGCGTGCTTTGGCCAAGGATCTCGGCCCGTATCAAGAGTTGATCGAGGACATGCATCTTGTTGATTTTAAAGTGCGTATCACCGACGGCGGCACTGAGGCCGTGACCCGTGTCATTATCGATAGCGAAGATGGTCAGAACCGTCGTTGGTCCACCGTTGGCGTTTCTGCCAATATCGTGGATGCATCGTTTGATGCCTTGGTTGACGCGATCAATTGGAAGTTGATCCGTGACGGAGCGAAAGCGTAATGAGCCTTACTGCCTGCGCCGAAATTGTCCAGAAGGGTGACCCAGAACGGTTCCGTGCGGTCATGGCCGCAAACGTGCCTGCACGTCGTATTTTGTTTCCGCTTTATGCATTTAACATCGAAGTGACCCGCGCCCCGTGGGTGACCAAAGAGCCGATGATCGCCGAGATGCGCCTGCAATGGTGGGCGGATGCGCTGGAGGAAATCGGCGGCGGGGTGCCTGCGCGTAAGCATGAGGTCGTGGACGCCTTGGCCGAGATTCTTGATGCGCAGGGCGCGCTCACGCTCTCCAAACTGGTGGCTGCACGGCGTTGGGATATCTACTCGGATGCTTTTGAAGATCAGTCGCATTTTGACGAGTATATCGACGGGACGACAGGCGGGCTTTTGTGGACAGCCGCGCGACTTATGGGGGCCGAAGATGAACCTGCGGGTCGTGATTATGCCCACGGCGTTGGTGTCGCGAATTTCATGCGGGCGATCCCTGAGTTGGAAAGCCGCGGGCGTAAGCCGCTGGTCGATGGTACATCTGACGGGGTGCGCGAATTGGCGGGCGAGGCCTTGGTGCGACTGGCGCGTGGGGCTTTGCCGAAAGACGTAGCACTTGCAGGTTTCCTTGCAAAAACAACACTAAAGCGTGCGATTGCAGATCCGCAAAGGGTTGTGCACGGCGCTTTGGAGCTTAGCCCGCTCGGTCAAACGCTTCAGCTGATGAAAGCCAGTCTGCTAAGCTGACTTCTCAATCTTTCTGAGCCAAATCAACGCGCCAGCGGCTAGGATCAGGAACGGGATCATGGCGAGGTTCACGGCGTCCCAACCTTCGACAGCTGTGCCGCCAGAACATTTCATCAAGCCGCCAGACGCCAGCGAAGCCACGGTCACCATGCCAAATACGATCATGTCGTTCATGCCCTGTACGACACCTCGCTCATGGGGGGCGTGAGCGGATGACAGCATGGTCGTCGCGCCAATAAAGCCAAAGTTCCAGCCGATACCAAGCAGGATAAGCGCGCCAAAGAAATTCGGAATCGCGACTCCAGAAAGCGCCACCATGCCAGCACCCATCAAGATCACGAGTCCTGTTGCAATGATCTTTTCCACGCCAAAGCGGGCGATCAGGTGGCCGGTAAAGAAGGACGGTGCAAACATCGCCAGCACGTGCGCCGAGACGATATCATTGGCGTTATTCTTGGTGAAACCGCAGCCAACAACCGCGAGGGGCGTCGACGTCATCACAAGGTTCATAAGCGAATAGGCAACCATGCCGCAGATCACAGCGACGATAATACGCGGATCACGCAGTAGCTCGCGCCGAGAGCGCGCCTTGGGTGCATTGGCCATGACTGGCTGGCCCTTTGTGCCTTTTGGCAGGTCCAGCGCGAGAAAAAGAAGCATACCAAAAAGGTTAAGCGCCGCGACGGCGAGATAGGTCCCAAGGAACGGCACCACGAAGGCGTCTTGCACAAGCTTATTGAGTTGCGGACCGATAATGGCCGAGATTAGGCCGCCTGCCATGACGTAGGAAATCGCTTTGGGGCGAAAGGCCTCGGAGGCGGTGTCAGTCGCCGCAAAACGGTAAAAACCCTGCGCTGACATATAGACACCTGTCAGGAGCGACCCCATCAACAAAACATAGAACGACCCGATATATAGGCCATAAGCAGAGATCATTGCACCCACGGCACCAGAGGCGGCACCAAGGAAAAAACCAAACCGACGCCCATTGCGTTGCATCAAGGGGCTTAGCCACGGAGCGGTAATCATTGAGCCGAAGACGATGAATGAGATCGGGAGCGTCGCAAGGCAAGGGTTAGGCGAAAGCATACCACCCGCAAGCCCGCCAATGACAAATATCATCGGCATTTGCGCACCTAAGATCGCTTGGGCGGCGACAAGGACAGCTACGTTGCGCTTGGCGCGGCGATCATCAACAAATTCAGTCATGTGCTATCGGTAAGCGCGGGTTTACGAAGTGGCAATACCAGAAGTTATGCACGATCTATAATATGTGCGAAGGACCCGCTGACGCGCCCTTGCAGTAGCCCCATGTCAGGGAGGGCCGTGTCGGTGGCGTCGGTGGCTTGGAAAAGCGGGGTGCCCTTGGCGTGCATGGTCGTGGCATAGTGGAATTCGTGGGCTTTCCACTGGCCTTTGAACGGGCCGTTCATTGCGATGATGTTGCGGTAACCAAGGTGCAGCTTGCGCTTTGCAAAAGACGTGGCCAGTGGCAGCAATCCCGCCATCTGATGCGTGATCCCGTCAGCGTCTATAAGTGTTTCACCAAGGGTCATATAGCCCCCGCATTCTCCATATATTTCAGTGTGTTCCGTTGCTTTGTGAAGGCTTTGCATGAAGTTCGTGTTGCCTGCCAATTGCCCTGCATAAAGCTCTGGATAGCCGCCCGGAAGATAGATCAAATCACACTCAGGTGCAGCCTCATCAGCCAATGGTGAGAAAACAGAAATTTCCGCCCCAGCGCTGCGCCAGTCGCGCAAAAGATGCGGATAGGCAAAGGCGAAAGCCGCGTCTTGGGCAATCGCGATGCGCTGTGCGGGGGCTGTTGGGTTTGTGGTGTTTGCCACTGGTCCGTCTGTTCCCAATGCAGACAAAGCCGCAAGATCGACATTTTGCTGCATGGTTTGAGCAGCCAGATCGAGGAAGGCTTCAAGATCGGGCCGCTCTTGTGCTTGCACTAGCCCGAGGTGGCGGGACGGTGTGTTCAAGGCGCTGTTGCGCGGCACGGCGCCGAAAATGGGTATGTCGATACGGGTCAAAGCATCGCGCAGCATGACTTCGTGGCGTGGTGAGCCGACATTGTTGAGGATGACACCTGCGATTTTCACGGTTGGGTCAAATGAGGCAAAGCCCTGAACGATAGGCGCCACTGACTGCGCCATGCGACCCGCGTCGACGACAAGCACAACGGGCAGGTCGAGAATACGGGCTAGATCGGCGCAGGCGCCCTTCCCAACTGGGGGCGCTCCGTCGAAAAGCCCCATCGCCCCTTCGACAATCAGGTTGCCAGTGGCGGCGAGCGACGTGATCCGTTCCGGCGACATCGCCCAAGCATCAAGGTTATAACAGGGCTGCCCACAAGCGGCCTCGTGAAAGCGGGGGTCAATATAATCGGGGCCTGATTTCGCGCCTGAAATGCTGAGGCCGCTTTGTGCGAAGGCCCGCAAAAGCCCCAAAGTGATCGTGGTTTTCCCGCTCCCAGAAGAGGGGGCCGCGATCAGAAATCTCATGCGCTTTCAGCGGGCCGTCCGCGCCCCAAAGGATCGAGGTCGCGCGGGGCGATACCTGCCGCTTGTCCTTGCCAATCAAGGACTTGGCGCATCAGGACGGATCTGCCAAAGCAGAAGATGGCGGGTGGTTCCATGCCTGAAGCGGCCACATCCTCGACGACCGTGCCAAGCGTTGTTTCCAACACTTGTTGATGCGGTGTCGTGGCGTTGGTGACGACGGCGACGGGTTCATTGGCGCTCCGCCCTGCAGAAATCAGTTTCTGCGCAATCTGCGCGATGTGTTTCATGCCCATATAGACCACGAGGACCTGTGAACCTTTGGAAATTGATTCCCAATCCAGCGAGCTTGGTGTGTCGCCCGATTGGTCGTGACCTGTCACGAAAGTCACAGATTGGTTCACATCGCGGTGGGTGACCGGGATGCCCGCATAGGCCAGCCCGCCGATCCCGGCGCTGATGCCGGGGATGATGCGGATCGGGATGCCATGTTGCACCAATGTCTGCGCCTCTTCCCCGCCGCGTCCAAAGACGAAAGGATCGCCGCCTTTCAGGCGCAGCACCCGCCGCCCGGCGCGGGCCAGATCGACCAGTTGCAGGCTGATGTCGCGCTGTTTGGCGCTGGGTTTGCCGCCGCGCTTGCCGGCATAGACCTTTTCGGCCTGCGGCGCCCAATCGAGGATGCACTCCTGCACCAGTATTGCTGGGGACGGAGTGAGTCAGGCGACGGGGACCGGGACCTGGGGAGTGATGGCAATACCTTGGGGGTCGACTTTCACGAATTGCTGCGACATCTCCATACTGACCCAGGCCTCGGCCTTCCGCAGTCCCTCTGCGATGCAAGAGGGAAACGCCGAACCATGGCACAAACACGAGTGAGTGACTCGCAAGAAGGCGAACACACGAAAGCACAGTAGT
>ENA-OWPI01002193-OWPI01002193.1-marine-metagenome-genome-assembly--contig:-NODE-2193-length-18862-cov-3.071706_pt1 | contig 18862 bp, 19 predicted proteins | sample MGYA00238138_ERZ651775 | MGnify/ENA primary metagenome ERZ651775 (study PRJEB26906, sample SAMN06265043) | marine metagenome | isolation source: Helgoland LTER site | place: Germany:Helgoland, sampling...
CCGCACCGAACTCCTAACGCCCGGGTGGATGAGGGCTCTCAGTATGTCGGACCCCGCCGCGGAATTGAGCGATAGGGCGGATCACGGCCCCGCAGGTGCTTGGAATGGTTGGCTGGGTCTGACGGCGACCTCCTTTGGCAGGTTCGGGGACTACGAGGGTGCTCTCAGCATCCTGAAAGTTGTCGGGGAAGTGCTAGGGGAGGGTCCGTATGGGCAGGCTGTTAGGGTTTACGGACCAGACAATGTTAACATGCTGAGCAAGCCAATGAAGGGCGGGGACCAGGCCCCCCTTGCCGTGTGTGGCGGGACCATACCTATCTCTATCATAGACACACTCTTTGGTTTCACACCGCAGATTTTCCCTGATAAAAAAGACTCGGGCGCCCACTCCCAGTCTGACTATTCCTCTCTACTCGAGAATCCGGACGTCGATAGGGGCTTCGATGGACAACTCCTAAATGTGCCCTATCAGGGACAAACCTTCAACATTCAAAGTGTCAAGGGGGAGGGCCTCACCATCACAAAGGTGGCATAAGAGGGGGAGGGGATAGTAACAACGGCGTCAGAGTAAAAATTAGTAAATGAAAACAACTAAAAAACTGCCATTTTGGCGTAGTGCAGTAAAAAAGTTACCCAATTCATAAATTCACACTAAATTGGCTAATTGTCTTTTTTTCAACCTCCCCTTCGGCAACGGCATATCTCCGGGGAGCATTTTTGAAAAAGATAAGTGTCGGGAGAGGGGCTATGACTTCTTCAACCCGGTTAGCATGCCGTTTTTGGACATCCAATCAGCTCGGTCAGCGATTTCACGGTCGCGGTTCGTGAGCTGGGAAAAGGGGTAAAGGAAGGAAGGGGAAACGGAGATGTAGTGTTAGAAATCCAGGGTGGGAGAGTGACACGCGAGAAGAAGGGGTACGTGCGATTCATGGAAGGAGACACTCGGTGGTAAGCGGGCGCGAACAGTACTTTCAACCCTCTCAACTCTCAACTCACCTGCTGCATAAAGTCATCCTTTCCTATTTCCCTCTTCTGGCCATAAAACAAGTGTTGAACGCCATTGACCAGCCCGCCGGCCACAGTGAAGGCACCGGCAATGATGATAAGCCCGGGTGCGGTCTGCCAGGGCATGGCTGGATGGGGGTGGGGGAGGGGAGTAGGAGAAAGGGTCAAGGCTCTTCGTTGCTTTCTGTCCTGTTGTCGTATTCTTTCCTTTTTTATTCGGCGGTTTCGGAGTTCCAGATGGCTATATAGGGGAGATAATGTCGTGTAAGTATTCACTTTCCACTATTTCCTCTTTTCCAGTGGTTGTTTTCGTAACGGGGGAGGCTGCAGGTTAATCATCAGTTTGTTTCCATTTACCATTGGAATACCCGTTTGGACACGTATAGACACCTCATATTACCTAGTTTCCTTGGACAATCGGTCATTAAGTTACCATTACAAGAACCAGGCCGCACGACTGCAATCCCTCCCTTCCTCACCTCGAATCAAAAGGCCCCATTCTCCCCTCCCCTCAGTCTCCGGTCTCGAATCTTTTGCTTCGCTTCGCACCTTTATCTAGTGATCTCCCTTTCTGAGACACTTCATTCGCGCAACTCTTCAACCACTGCGACAATCAGACTCGAAACAATACATTTTTCACATCCACAATCAAAGACCAAGTTGTCCCAAGTAGTCCACTATGCTCCCACTTTCCCTCCTTAAAACTTCGATCAACACCCCTATCCTTGTGGAGCTTAAGTCCGGCGAGACGTACAACGGCACCCTGACCTCCTGCGACCCCTTCATGAACATAAACCTGACGGGTTGCATAATTACCAGCCGTGAGGGGGACAGGTTCTGGTCTTGCCCGAGTTGCTACATTCGCGGGGTGTGCGTGAAGTACCTGAGGGTCGGGGAGGACGTGGTGGAGAGGGTGGAGGAGTTCAAGCCGAGCGGGAGGGGGGGGAGGGGCAGGGGCGGGCAGGGTAGAGGGGGAAGGGGCAGGGGCAGGGGGAGGTTCGGTGAGGGGAGGGGCGCTAATGGGAGGGGAGCTGGCGGCGGCGGGAGGGGAAGCGGTGGCAGGGGCAGGGGACGCTAAGGGCGACGACGTTCACCACCGACAATATCGTACGGACACCATATGCTCCTATAATATGAATAAGAATTTGCCAACAGAAGCTGTCTTTTTTGCCCCTAAAAGGATACTGACATGATACTCTTCCATTTTTTCCCTCAAAGTATTCCCTCAAAGTATTCCCTCAAAGTATTCCCTCAAAGTATTCCCTCAAAGCATTCCCGCAAAGTATTCCCTCAAAGCATTCCCGCAAAGTATTCAACAAAATCAAAATCAATAGAGCACAGAGCACAGAACGCACGCCCAAAAAATCAAATCTTCTTTTCATTTCCTTATTTTATTGTTGTTCCTTGTTTCAAAAATGATCACACAAAAGTGACCCCGCCCCCCCTGTTCCCGTTCCCTCCATCTCCCCCCGACGACGTCGTCCTACGCTTCTTGACTTCTTGCCTCGCGAACCCGAAAATGACGACCCCAGCGACAGTCTCATCTTCCCTCGCGCCGACAATCTCCGCTACTTTCCTCTCCTCCTTCGTGGCATCTCCCCCCCCCACTGTCCTCCCCTCCCTCAGCACCCCCCCAATGCCCCCCCTGACCCTCGTGGAAACACCCGCGGAGTTCATCGACAGGCAGAAGTTCTGTAGGGATCTCCCCACGTCCCTGTCGGAAACCTTCGCCCCCGACTTGTGCTCCCGCGACTTGAGACAGATGCAGATGTTGGGGGCCTTTTCCCAAGGCCTCCACTCTTCCGGGCCAGTCTCCTCATTTACATCCTCCATCCTCCTCATCGTCTCTCCGCCCCCTCTCGCGACGACGAATCTCCACCCCACTCCCTCTCCTCCCAAATCGACGTTGTTAGCGGCCGACACGGCGGAGAGAATCACCGAGTCCGAAACCTGCAAGCCGGAATCCAGAGAGAAGGACAATGTTTTCGAGTAGGAGGAGAGGAAGGTCGAGATTGTTTCCTCTGTGCGCGTTACTAATGAGTGGGTGCTTGTGTACCACTGTAGGAATTCGTCATATTCTGTGCATCGTGTGTTCAGTCAGGTGTTCAGTCAAGTGTTCAGTCAAGTGTTCAGTCAAGAGTAAAGAGTCCAGTGAAAAAGAAAAAAGAGAGAATAAAAAGTGAGTTGGAAAGTTCCATGAACGACAAAATTGACAATATTGTCACCTCCGCCCCCTTCATTCACTTCATCAGTCGAATCAGTCGAATCAGTCGACTTCATCAGCCGACTTACCTATAGAACCGTTATTGTCCTTATCGAGCGTGTTGAACAGCGCTTCAATCTCCCCCCTAGCGGCCTTGATCTCCAACTTCTCCAGCAGCACCCCGAGCTCTTCCACATCAATGAATCCAGAATTGTCCGTATCCACGTCCAGAAAAAGCGCGGAAATCGACTCGATGAGGCTAGATTTATCGCCTACCAAACCCGAATCCATTTCGCCAAAGTCAAGGCCCCCCGAACTGGGACCCTCCGCCTCTCCCTCGACTCCCATTGCTGCCGCACGGGACGACGCCCTAAATACCAGAGACGAAGAGGGAAAGTTTGCTATATCATTGGAGGGGTACATCTCAGAGGGGCGAACTTGGAAAGATCGAGCCCTCCTTAGGTCTGGGAACCTGAAACCTAATAGTGAAGGTAGGAGGAGAAGGGGGAAGAGAAACTGCAGAATCAGCATTTTGACAAAGAGTCAGCGGACGCCACTCAAAGGGAAAGGGTTCGTTTTTATTTATTGGAGTACCGTGGATCAATCTTAATAAGTTGACACAATAATATGATGCAATATTTGGCAAGAAACTATTATTGAATGTTTTCTGGCAGTGTATTCATTTTCTTGGAGAATTTATTACTACCTTGTCATTGGTATCAGCTTGTCATTGCTAAAATTAATACTTTCCACATACTGATACATAAGACACGGTACTACTGATTAGGGAGGTTTCTTGCAAACCCAGCCTACGCCCACTCCCTCTGCCTCTCCTCTCCTTGACGTCTCCCCTTTCCTTTCTGCTCACCCTGTAAATACCCAAAAGGTTGAATGATGGCGTCTCGGCTTCTGAGACAGGCACCAATACTTAGCGCATGTGCTGTGGGGCTTGGCAGCGCCATTAAATCGCATAGTGACTCAGAAGAGATTGATTCATCTACGACAGCTGTGACAACTCCAACGAGTAATGTGAATCCAGCAATTCCAACCACCCTGTACAAATCAATGAGTCCATTTCGGGTCGCATACTGCTCTCCGACTAACATCATGCTAAAATCTCACCGCTCACGCCTCTCCCGTACCCTGGACGACAAGTATATACCTGACTGGAAGGAAGTTTTGGGCGAGGGAGCGTATGGAACTGTCCACTTAGCTCGTGAGAGGGAAAGCGACGGCAGAGTGGCGCTGAAGAAAATCTCCAAGCGGTACACGAATTCCTCCTCCTTCAAGCGCGAGACGAACGCCCTTTTGCGGATCCATGACAATGGTGGCCACCCTAATGTTGCCGGGCTGCGTGACATGTATGAGGACCGGCATTTCTTCTATCTCTGCCTGGATCTGGTTCAAGGAGGCGAGATGTTCGAGCACCTGATTCGCAACGGGGCTTACTCTGAGCTCGCCGCATCCCGTCTTTTTAAGCAAGCCGCATCCGCACTCTATTTCTTGCATGGTGTTGGCATAATCCATGCCGACCTCAAGCCCGAGAACCTCATGCTGAGCAGCTGGAAAGAGGATGGGGGTAACGTCAAGGTCGTTGACTTCGGTTGCGCTATATTGGAAGGAGATGGCGACGACGATAGTGTGAAACGTGATGCCGGCACGACGGCGTATTGGCCCCCGGAGGCGTTCAAGGGATCCCCGTGCTCAAAGGAGATGGACATGTGGAGCATGGGGGTGATCCTATTTATCATGCTGACAGGTCACCACCCCTTTGACCTCAATGGTACGAATACTGACGAAGAAATTGAAGAGATTATTAAACGCAACCCCCAACCACCGCTGGAAAGCCCCGTAGCGACCCACCTCAGTGACAGTGCTAAGGATTTAATAAAAAAACTCATGACGAAAAATAAGAAAAAGCGCATGACCAGCGAGGAGCTGCTGTCCCATCCTTGGATTAGGGGAGTCACCGCAAGAGATTCTATCATGGTTGACAGTGACAAGAAACTCAGCAAATTTGGGGAACGCAGAAATGAAGGTAAGTGTATGTGTGAACATGTGTGAAATGCTCATCTGCTTGTGAGCCCCCCCTAACACACTAAGCGGCGGCGGACAACGACGACGACAAAAACGATTTCGACGTAACAAAAATGATAGTTTCTTCTGCCATATTTGCAGTCATGATCCAGAACAGCAACAGCAACAATCTGTTGACCGCGAATAGCACCGCCAATGTCTCTTCCACTACGGCTGACAAATTCCACAAGCGCAAAGGAACATCTTTTGCGGGCAGCAGCGCGAGAATAATCGAGCAGGCTTTTGAAGTCTTCGACAAGAAGGGCAAGGGATACATCAGCGGCGATGATTTAGGTAGGGTTATTAGCGAGACTACCGACGTTGTGGTCGACGAGAATAGCAAAAACATTTATGTTGACGCTGTTTTGGAAAAGGAAAGCGAAGAGGAATCGTCGTCGTCGTCATTGTCATCGTCATCGTCATCGTCATTGTCATCGTCATCGTCATCGAAAAGCACCAGAACAAAGAAAGCGAAGAAGGTAAGAGCAGCGGAGAGGCTATTTAGGACTATAGAGGAAAATTGTAGCAAGCGTTACTCAAGATGCACACACACACACCTCACTGACAAGCCCTATTCGTGTTCTCTTTGCAGGTCGACCTGTCAAATTTTAGCACCTTGATGGACAATCTAGAGACAAAGTTTTTCCCCAAGGACCACGTCATCTTTCACGAAGGCGACAGGGGCGATTCAATGTACTTTCTTAACAGCGGTAAAGCCAACGTTCTCACCAAGGACAAAATTATCAGCACGCTCTCGCAGGGAGATTTTTTTGGAGAGGGGTGTTTGCTGAATACCAATAAGCGGCGAAACGCATCCGTTGTGTGTAAAACACCCGTCGAGTGCATCGTGATCCCCCGTTCTGAATTCGATAAGTACACGCAAAATAGCAACAACGCGAAGAGTAGTTTGCGAATTGTGGACAACTTGCGTTCGCTTGATAAAGCCAAGAGTCTCATTAGGTTGCAAAAGAATGTCAAGGTGCACAATATCAATGACGAGGGAGTGGTATTCAAAGAGGGGGACGCAGGCCACAGGTGAGCACGAAAGCACGAAAGCACGAAAGCACGAAAGCACGAAAGCACGAAAGCACGAAAGCACGAAAGCAAGAAAGCACGAAAACACGAAAGCAAGAAAGCACGAAAGCAAGAAAGCACGAAAGCACGAAAACACGAAAACACGAAAACATGCGCCAATCATACCCAACAATTGACTAATCACAACAACTGCAGCATGTTCACCGTGGCGGATGGAGAATTCAAAGTAACTGTCAACGGAGTTCATGTCGGGACCCTCAGACAAGACGATATGTTCGGCGAGACAAGTCTGCTTATGAATCGACCGCGGAGTGCGACCGTGGCTTGTGTTTCAAAGAGCGGGTGTATTGCTTACGAGATGATGAATGAAGACTTCAGAGCATTACTTGACGAAAGTGCAGATATTGAGGAGAGTTTGAGGGATTTAAGTCGGAGAAGGGAGTTTAAGAAGGCACTGAGAGCGCAGACAGGCGGGATGGGAGTCACATTGAAGGTGAGAATGCCGAGGAAATGTATATATAATTATAGTCTTGCGCAGTAAACTACTTTCAACCAGCACATTAATTATTCTACCACGTCATACGTCGACTAACTCGAGGAGGATGCAGACAATGTTTGAGCATGCGGATAAAGACAAGAGTGGCAGCTTGAACATTAACGAGATCCGATTAATGCTTAAGGGTCTTGATGAAGACTTCCCTGAGGCGGAAATCATTAAGATCATGAAAGGCATGGATGTGGACAACAATGGCAGGGTCTCACTAGAGGAATTTGAGCGCGTAATGAGCATCGGAACGCGATGAATGAATGACGACAGTGATCACAGCGACGGAATGTTGGCTATCTATTGCACGCATATTAATGAATAACAAATGTGATAGAGTATGTTTTGCACAACCGATACGGAGGCAGTTCATTCATTGTATTTATTTGTCTATGTTTGGTAGTCTTAGTCTTCATTTCATAGCGCCGAGCATCCTGTGAGGATTTTCGATATAATCCTTCCACAGGTTACTAAATCTGGCCATGGTTGCCCCGTCTATCACTCGATGGTCCCCTGCCCAGCTCACGTTCATTATCTTCGCCTTGACAACATTGTCGTCAGCATCGAACCGTGGCAAGGTTTGAATCTTTCCTAGAGCCCCGATTGCGACCTGAGGGGACGCAATCACAGGACTCATGTAGGTACCTCCGATAGCCCCGATGTTGGACAGAGAGAAAGTAGTGTTGGCAAGGTCTGATTCAGGCATGTTGCCGGAGGAGCCGGCTTCCTGGAGCTGTAAATTGAAGAGGTGTGAGGTGTGAGAGGGATGCCAATTCAATAAAAACTTTCGCTAGCGCTCGTTTTTGCTCGCGCTCGTTTTCGCTTACGCTCGCTCCCTCTGATCAATTCACTTCTCCTGAAGTCATTCACCAACCACAACCCTTACTTACCCGATTTAAGTCGGCGGCAATGTCGAGAATGGTCTTGTGCTGGCACTGCTTGATGTTAGGGACAATCAGACCACGAGGAGTGTCCATGGCAATCCCGATGTTGTGATCACCGTGGTAAAATATTTTGCTTTCGTCAGCGCTAATGCTGGAATTGACGATAGGGAACTCAGATAAGGCCATGCTAGCAGCTTTGATCATGATGGGCATGAAAGAGACCTTGATGCCATGACGCTCACCCTCAGGCTTGAGTGAGTTTCTCAGGTCGCTGATTGCGTCCATCGAAATCTCATCATCGTAGCCAAAGTGAGGGATCGTGAGAGACTGGTTCATGCTCTTCACCATTAGTCTGCCATAGCCGCGAATCGGTTCCTCGCGGTCTTCAGCAAGTGGCTGAGAGGGGGCAGCAGCTCGGGGCGCCACATTGGAGGCAGGTGTGCTTGTTGTTGCCGCCAGAGGAGAAACTGATCCACCGACGAATGCCAGAATATCCTCTTTTAGAATTCGCCCCTTGGGACCTGAACCAGGAACCGTAGCAAGGTCGACGTTGTTCTCCTTAGCGATTTTACGGACAGAAGGTGTAGTCAAGACCTTATCTCTGTTGATTGTCGGGGCTGAAGCAGGGGTGGCAGGAGCAGCGGCAGGTGCGGAAGCGGGGACAGAAGAAGGGACAGAGAGCTTATTTTCGCTCTCCAAGACGTCAGACCCAATCGATTGCACTGGCCCTGTGTGACTAACGCCTTCTTTAACTTGGATATCGACCAGAGTAGCCCCGACAGAAATCATATCACCAACTTCCCCATTCACAGTCTTGATCACTCCGTCGTACCGGGAGGTTATCTCCACGGTAGCCTTGTCAGACTGCACCTCACATATTCTATCGAACTGCTTCACAGTATCACCCTCATTGATAAACCACTGTAAAAGCTCAACTTCTGCAATCCCCTCCCCAATGTCTGCGAGCTTAAACTCAACAATGCCGCCGGTGCTCATCCAGCGCCGCTGCGAGTTAACAGTAAACCTCGAGCATGTGGCTCGGTCGCGGCTATTGGGAGAAGGTTCCAAGAGGGGGGTGGAGAGAAGATGGGAGGCGGCCGAGGGGGAGGAGGAGAAGGACCTCAAGATGGCAGGGCCACGGCGGCGAAGTGCGCCTCGCACTAGCATGTTTAACTTGATTGGGGAGGTGTTGGTGGAAGGTTTTACGTAAATATGGTCAAACTGTCTATATGGTGATGCAGATCTAAGTTGGCGGAGGGGAGAGAACGGAAGCAACCAAAAACCGTATTCAAAGATTACGAGATTATTTATCACTAGCGCTAGCCGCAAACACAACCATCTTAGACGTATTTTACCGTTTATTTATCGCATCTTTGTCGCAAAGAACCACCAAAATTTCCCTGGACACAAAATTTCGACTGCAAATGACCTCAACCCCTACCGGGAACCCCTTCTCAACGCTTAGCAACCTGAGTAAACTTTCACACAAACTCGAGGCAACGTTGGATGGCCTGCCGGCAAAACCAAATCCCCCTCCCTACGGCCAAATTTTGGCACACTCCTTGAAATTGAGCACACTGACCGGTGCTCCTACTTACTTTCTGCCAGAGGTCACACCAATCATTGGTTTTGGGGTGCCGAGCGTACGCGTGGAAGAAATAAAAATGGGAATTGTGAGTGTTCTTGGCGAGGCAGCCCCTAACCTTTCTGAAAAGACAATCAAGGAGGAGACGGTGAAGGAGGAGACGGTGAAGGAGGAGACGGTGAAGGAGGAGACGGTGAAGGAGGAGACGGTGAAGGAGGAGGGTAAGGAGGAAAATGCCTCGAAGGCCTCGAAGGCCAATGCGGCTGAGGAAGCGAAAAAAAATACGAAATCGAAGGAGGACGACGGAGATGACGGTGGAGGCAAAAGAAAGCGTGTCATAAAGGAGATTACACTGCGGCCAGAAGACATTGCTGCGATTGAGAAGGAGAGGGAGGAGAAGAGGCGGCGGAAGGAGGAACGAAGAAAAAAGAAAGCAGCGAAAAAGGAAAAGAAGATCGACAAAAAAAGTATTGAGAAGGAAAAGGGCGGCATGATGATGACATTGAGTGACAGTGAGTAGACAATAAAACTTGTAGAGCCTTTGAAAACAAGGCAAATTCGGTTCGGGAAATTATTGCTTAGTCCGGCACGACCGACAACTGGTTTGGGGTTGGGCATTTCTCATGCAAAATGGTCTGAAATCGGGCGAAATCGAGTTCGATTCCCCGTGGTGGAGCCATAAATCACTTGGTGATCAAAAAAAAAACTGAACTTCGGATGAAAAAATGTTTTTTAGTAGGAACCCTAGTAAAAGTAATTGTAAGCTCTTAAAAGATACTTAATACTTAAGTTATCTAGCTCCAGTCAAAATCATCTTCTACATCGCGAGTTCGAGCGAAAGAACATAAATTAACTCGTATTCCCTCCCCACCTAATCCAATCCAATAATCATCCTGCAAAATAATGGAACTTCCTCCTCCTCCGCCCACTCAGTCAGCCTCATCTCCTTCGTCCCCGCTCTCACATGGTTCTGCCACACCACCAAGTGAATCTGTCTTCAGCCGGTTGTCAACCACAATAAAAAGCGCACCCCGCAAGACCTTGAAGACAATAGCTCGCCAGAACAACCGAGCTATGAATGATATCGGAAAACTTCAGAACAAGATGGAAGAGACGGGGATTCTTCCGCCTGTCCAGAAGATGAGCTGGAGTTTATTTGTGTGTGTTTGGGTGATATGCGCAGTGCCGGCAATGATATTTCTCTTCCTCTTCTCTTCCATGGGTATCGGTATTGAAACCTTTCGAGAGAGCAAAAAGATTGATTATCTTGTCCCATGGTACATTCTCGCTGCTGTCACGATCCTACTGCTACAGGCCCTCTTGGATGCTGACCAATGGAAAGAGAAGAAGCAGATCTACTTCTCCCGGGCTCTCTACATATTCATTGCTCTCTTGCTGTGTACTTCAATATTTTCGTCGGCGGGGAAATACCCTTACGGACCGATGTGCTTGTTTGCACTTGCGACGCCACTGTGGCTTATGGGGGCAAAATTACTCTGCTTTCATGTGACATTCGGGCAATTCGTTGCGTGGCTTCCCGGGCCTTTATTCAGTCAGAGCCTGACAATCTTGGTGTATTGGGTCGCTTGGACCTGGCATAGCGACGAGTATGGGAACGGCAACAATTGGTCGAAATGGTTGCAGAACGACTACGCTAAGAAGGTGCAATGCCCCCCGAACTTTGAAGACCACGAAGAGTGTGAGCGCTACTACAACGCAGAGCAAAATACTTGGATCATTCCTTTGACAGGAAATTGCGAGGAGGTCTACGATACGTGCCTGGACAGCTTCCTGTTGTGGGCAGCCGGGTTCTTTGTTGCTGTTTATTATTTCTTCCTTTCTCACATGTGCGTCTATGTGAGGATAGACGATCTCGACGCGGCACCACAGGGATTTAATCGGCTGATCCTTCTTCTAGTTTTCGGTTTGTGGTGCGCCGCGAGCTTATCAGCCTCCAACGGCGCAGTAACGAACGCTTTTTTGGCGTTCTTGCTTTTCTGTGGGCTCTCTGTGGCGGTAATTTTCATCTTCGTTCACTCGAGGAAGAGCGCAGAGAAGCGATTGCTCAACCCATTTGTCAAGTCGATGAAGGAGAAATTTACCCTCTACGGCGACTGGTTTCGAGGAGGTGCTATATTTTGCATCCCCATCGGAGTTATCTACGGAGCTATTGCTTGTTTAAACCAAGCGGTCCGATTGAGCGGGATCAACAAATGGATACCACCCATAATTGACCCTGTCGAGCGTAGTTTTTGGGTGACTAGAACCTGCCACCAGCAGTGGGTTGAAGTAAAGAACTGGCGTTGGACGAGCGTCTTACAGAAATCACTTTGGATCGGTGTCATCATTCAGACAATGACTGTCATAATTACGAAGTTTACGTACCTCTTCTTGGCGTGGCTTAAAGTTTGGGTCGTTGAGGAGGGTTTCGAGATTTACGAGGTGACTCTGATAATCGCGTTCGTCGGAATCCTGCTCTTTCTGTTCCCCCCTATTCCTGGCGTGCCTATATACTTCACATCTGGTATAGTCTTAGTAGCAGCCGCCCAAAAGGATTTTGGTGTCCCGCTTGCAATTGTTTATACCTGCTTTTTCAACGTGCTGCTCAAACTTTTGGCTTGCACCGTGCAACAAAAATGCATCGGCGTTCCCTTCAAAAACAGTCTTAGGGTCCGCCAGGCTGTAGGAATCAACAGCAAGCTAATTCGCACGATAAAACTGGTTTTGCAGAAGCCCGGATTGTCTGCCGTCAAGGTGGCAATTCTCGTTGGGGGACCTGACTGGCCGACGTCCGTCTTATGCGGAATACTGGATTTATCGCTGCTTCCGCTCTTAATTGGGACTCTACCGGTCGTTCTGATAATTGTGCCGACCGTATTGAGCGGGTCGTTCATTTATCTCTCCGATTTGCATGAATGGGCTGGTACTGCCTCTGCTGTGTCTATGAGCGTCACTGGGCTTGTGATAATGGCCGCGCCGGCTATCATGATCCACCACATCGAAAAAGCGATGGATGAGGAGGGCGAGGCCCTCGAGTCAATGCCTTATGACGAGGAGGTTTTGAAGGCTGACGCAGATAATGAGAGGCACAGGGTGCTGTATTTGAAAACCACTAGTTGGGAAAAGCTTCCCGGGGTGATAAGAGTTTGCTTGATCGTGGGAAATCTGTGCATGGTTAGCGCGACGTACTTGGTTATGGGATTTGGCGGGCTATGCTTTCGCGAGTTTACCATGCAGGACAACATCCGTGACGATCTGGACGGTGAGGGTTTTTCTCTCATTAAGCTGCCGGGCTGGATAGCAATATTTTTGGTAATCTTTGCGACATTTCTGCTATTTGTTTTCTCCAAGTGGGCGACACACGAAACAAATAAGGCGAAGGAATTAGAGAGTGGCGGAGGGGGGGGGGAGGACGAGGAGATGCACATCGAAGCGGTACGTCGCGACACAAAGAAAATAGACGCGCCACTACCACCAGATGCGCGTCTCGACACAACAAATATAGATGCGCCACTTGAAGTGATAGAGTGATTGATGGTGAAAGTTTTGCTCGAAACGTTTCTTTTTTTGGGGGGCATTTAGTATGTTACTTTCACTTGCCCTTATTCTTCCCCCACTTCTTCTTTCCACCTGAACTTCCGTCACCCTTGTATGTCTTGAAGAACGTAGAAGCAACGAAAAATCCAAAATTGACACCGAGGTTGACAACTGTATTGGTAGGAAAGAGCCTTACAGGAAGGGCAGACGCAACAACCGCGAAGAGAATTGCGGCAATCGCGGCCCAGCCGAAGCAAAGACCGCAAGTAAGAGCAATAGCGATCGGCGATGTCGGCCGAACTTCTCCCGGCATCCCCATATCGTCCATTACAGTCTCGGGCTGACCCCGACTGTAGAGGAGCCCAATGCTGCACATGCAGGCAAGCATAATGAATGAGGTTGCCATATTTGGCAACAAGATACAACCCAACGTTGTGCCGCCCATAAATTTTGCGTTCTTAACGACCCACGGTTTGTCAGGCATTACCATGAGGCCGCCCATCCACTGAGGAGGAGTAAACTTTTTTTTGTTCTTGTTGAGCTCAGCGATCCTATCGCTCATCATGTCCATGTCGCGCGCCTCCCCATCCACCTGCAGCTGCCCACCCACACGCTGCTTCAAGCGAATCGACATAATTTTGTCCTTCACAACGCCGGTGCGTATTTTCATCTTGACATCACCAGAGTATTTTGCTATCAGAGAGTCATGAGCAGCAACAATCTCCTCATAAGAAGCAGTATCCGGCACACCCAGTTGCCGGTAGAGAAGCGAAGCTGTGACAGAAATGCGAGTAAGAGTGTGAGTGACTGTGACTGTGACTGTGACTGTGACTGTGATGGATGGAGCGGTCGCGGGGAGTCACCATTAGGGGGCCAAGGTGTTCGTCTTTGTCGAAATAATGCGTACTACATACCTTCCCTCCGCAGGGCTTCACGCTCCTCTTCGGCGAGGCGCTCCTTATTCCACGGATAAAATATAGGATTGACGAGGCGCTCGACAAGCCCTGGTTGGCTCGGCAGAGCTGAGGCCGATGCTGAGAGGGCGGTCCGAACCGATGTCGGCCGAGGGGAGAGATGGGGCCGGAGGGGAGGGAGATAGCCGCTGGTCGACCACGCCAGCACGGCGAACATCAAACTACCGGACCTCATGGTAAGCGTATTAAAATAATGCAATCAAGGGCAGGTTGTGTTGCTCTTTTTGGTGGTTTGATACGTACGTGACGTGGGTGTGATTTATGCAAAATCTTTTCTGATGAGAGTGGATATCGATGAGGGCAAAAAACAGCCGACAGCCTCACACGTAGATTAGACGCGGCCCAAAGAAGATTGAAACACTGTTTGTAAATCTATTACACAAAAAAAAACCCTCTACAAAGCGGACCGTCCCATCTCATCTACGCTCTCTACTGCTGTTCAGGGAAAGATAGGGCGGTCCCATGAGACTCCCAGGCATAATGAACGCTACTCTACTGACTCTCTTATTCTTGTGCTCATCGGATGCTTTCACACTCCCTCTTCAGAAGTCTCGGGTCTGCGTTCTGCATCATCATCATCAGGTAATTGCTCCTTGCTTGCCCCGGAGAAAACAACCTTCCCTTTTGCGAGCAAAGGGTACAGGTAGTGGCAGCGACGAATACGACAGAAAAGAACGCCAAATTGGATCATCGGCACCCCACATCTTCAATCAAGCTGCTATCACAATTGGGTCCTACTTATTCCACGTCTTCTTCATCTCTCAAAAGACGATCCCTTTCTCCCCATCTCAGTCAATCGGACTTGACACAGTGACAGGTCTCTGCCTCTTGGCGATGGGCTGCTTGCGAAGGCAGAAGAAACCTCCTCCTCTTCCCTACAAATTCCCTTCAGCTGACTCCTCACTGGCAAAAAAATCACAGACGATAGTGCTACTGTTGCTCAGCCTTTTCTTCATCACATCCTTCTTGCACCCGATTTTAACGAACATTATATATTTTCTCAGTGCACTTGGAGTGCCGATAAGCATTGGGATGCATCGGAGCATCGGGGTTTTAATCAGCCACCTGGCTTGGGTCATTGTTGGAGTTCGAGTGCTGCAAAAAAATGTGGATTATTTTTTCGCAAACAGTAAGAATCCGAAAGGGGACAAATGGTATACGATTAAGTTTGGAGATAGTTGGGGTCTATGGGCAACATACGGTTATTACATCTCCTGCTCATTATTCAATATATTGGATGGAAGTTTGAATACAAAGCTTTTAAGATTGCTCGGACGGGAAGGGGGCGGCGTTGTCGGCAATGAAAGTGGCGGCGGCATAGTCAATATGCTTGTAAATCCTGAGAATGGCGACATTGCGGCTAGGTGAGACCGACCGCAGCAAAATTTTACCCCATCCTGAATTATCCATACTAACAAATGAGATCGAAACAACTACACTAATGAAATTAAACACGAAAACCCGAAACGGGCAGCATCGTGGGATTCATGGCGCCTTGCATTTCTGCACCGTGGTGGGAAGAGATACTTTACAGGGGTTACATCTTGCCCACACTACACCTTCTCTCGCCTCTAGCCCCATACAAAAATATTATCGTATCGGGGTTAATTTTTGCAGCGCACCATATGGAGCCCGAGAGCTTCCTCCCATTATGGTTACTAGGCACAGTGTGGGGCGGTTTGTACTGGCAAAGCGGGAATTTGCTGGTTACCATAGTAGTTCACGCGCTTTGGAATTCCCGGGTATTTATTGCAGGTTGGTGCGGAAAATGATGTCGAGATGGTATTTTTGGGAAGCATGTGCGCATGTAGTTACAGTAATGCTCCTTTACTAAGTGATTTTTTTTAAAGTGATTTGGGTGCCCAATCGTCAAAACAGTTAAGTGATTTGGGTGCAACGGAGAAAGGAATCACTTATATGGTGTTTTTTTAACCCTACAGTTACTGTACCCTAACAAATAATTACCCTGTGTGGAAAGTTGAGGAGAAGAAAAAGAAAAAGAAAAAGAAGAAAAGGGGGGGGGAAGAAGAGGAGGTTGGCGATGATGACAGTGATGATGATGACGACGACAACGACAACAACGACGATGACGACGATGACGACGATGACGACGATGACGACGATGACGACGATGACGACGATGACGACGATGACGACGACGACGACGAGGAGGAGGAGGAGGAGGAGGAGAACGATGAAATTGAAATTACGGATGAGAAAGATAATTTGGCACTTGCCATTCATAATCGTGAGCATGCGCTCACGCTGTCGGACGAAGCAGCAATGGACAAGGAGGAAAACGTAAAAATTGGTTCCAGGGTGGAGGTGGTATTTGCCTATGGCGGAAAGGTGTCTTGGTTCCCCGGGAAAGTGATTAGTAATATTTTTACAGCTAACACGAACCACAGAAAATGCATGGTTAAGTTTGATGACGGCGATAACCTTGCCATAACCTTCAACGGTTACGAGTACGGAAGAGAATGGCGGTTTCAGGACGAGGACGAGGACGAGGACGAGGACAGTTAGAGAGGTCGGGGATACGGGGAGGAAATAATAAAGTGATGAATAAGTGAATAAGTGATTTTGTAAATTAAGTGATTTGGGTACCCAATTGCCAAAAAGGTTAAGTGATTTGGGTGCAAAATGAGCAAAAAAAATCACTTATTATAGGAGGATTACTGTACCAACCTCGGACAACGGCACACTTGTAAAAAAAACATATAGGTATAGAGGGACCGTCCCTATACTTAGTATATTGTGAAAAAATCAGATTAAACGTCGAACAACGAAAATATTATTCGCAAGGGGCATCAAAAAACCGCCAATCTTGTGTTATCGAAGTGCTTGTAGCAAAAAACCTAATTTATGTGTTCTTTTTTAATCATGCCTATTGCAGCATGTCGAGAAACCTGTCCAGCCCTATAAATTTGCGATAGCGATTATTGCTCAAGTTGTTCTTCGCAAATGCAGCATGCTGAGAGGTCAAGAGCTGTTGTCCAAGAGCTCTGAATATTTTTACTTTCAGACGAAAATCTGTGACGGCTTCGCCCATGAGCACTCTGCTAATAGTGTCGCCGTCGCCGTCGCCGTCGCTATCGCTGCTAACGCAACTCTCGAATGCGATTCCAACACAGAAGCAGCCAAGGCGGACTATCTCCCCTACCGTCTCTGACATTTTCGTCATTGTTTTGTAGGCAGCAGATCCAGTTGACAAAGTTTGATCTGGTATAAATAGAACTTCCGTCTGTAGAGATTTCGAGTTTAAGTGCTCTCGATGGCGGATTTCGTTCAAAGACATGACATCGTTCAATCGCATTGCTCTGTCGTCGGCCTTAATTGAGCTATGAGCCCTATTTGCTCCAACAGACCCTTCGTCCCCACCAGCCCACTCGACAACTCCCTCAAAAAATTGACGGTAAAATTGGTTCACCACCATCATGACAGTGTGGAGCATGGACGAAATTGTCGGATCGTTATTTCCTCTTCTTCTCAGGAGAAGCCACGACCTATCGCCGAATTCCTTTACGATAGCGACGCTAAGACAGGCCCGAAAAGACTTATCCATCCCGGCATCAAACCCTCTCCCCACCTCCAACTTATCAACTAGGCCCATGACCCCCTGCCAATGTTTCAAGCTCCCCTTGTTCGTGGAGCGATTGAAAGATAGAAAGTTTTCTGTTTCTTCCTTTATACCCAGCAGAAAATTCTCCAAGATCTCCCGCCTCCTACTCCTTGCTTCCTCCCTCCACTTTCTCGTGCCAGCTTCGTTGATCTCCCTCTCAAGTCGCCCGTAGGTCTCCTCAAGGAATTCCCTTATCGAGTCGCAACTGCAGTCGCTGTCATCGCCTCCGTATTCTCCGTTGTCGTCGGGGCCGAATGCCGGGCCAGAATGCTCCATAAGACTGAAAGTCTCCTTTGATGAGGAAGGGTGGTCCATGACTACTCTGATACCTTCCCTGCCCCAGTCAATAAGGGAGAGGATACCTGTGGACGTCGAACTGTAGATCTGCGGTACCACGGTCATCACAGCTACAGTCGAAAAGGCCGTTGTCGTCGTCGCCACCATCGCCGTCTCCCGGTAACGCTTCGCAAAGGTTTCCACGGCTGGGTCTCGGTCATTTCTTAGGAGAACTTCGTTTTCCCTGTTGCCCCCTATTTCCTTATCGATGGCATCCGATTCATCGATATCATCAAGTTTGTCGATGACATCCGCTGCAGTCTCGATGACTCCTCTGACTCCCCGGTCATATACCATCACGCATCCTTTTAGGAGCCGCCGAATGAATTTTCCTTCCCTCCCCCCACGGTCCATTCCTTCGCACATTTCCGCCTCTCTGCCCCTCCACCACAATCCGTCCAGAACCATCCTACTCCCCTCCGCTTCCCTTTCTTCCTCCCCTAGGAACCCGGTCAAGCCCCAGCCCCCATTCCCCCAATCGCAGCAATGCTCGACCAAGCGGCTCAAAAAAGAGAGCCCAACGCACGGCAAGTTCTCGAGGTACGCTAATAAGTGTATTATTGTCCCGATGTTGCTGCTATTGTTGCTCCTACCGCTGCCGTTTCCGTTGAAATTTCCGTTGTAATTGTTACTGTTACTGGTGTCTTTGAGTTCTTGCAATATTTGTGATCTCAGATTGGAGACGCCTTGGCAAAAGTCAGATACTGCGTTTTCGATGGTTGTGACGAACAAGGCTACGACACGGGAAGAAAAACGTTGTCGGGCAGAAGCGAGAAAAGATCGGAGGGTTGTGAGGGGGTCTAGGTACTGTGTTTGTATAGTCGGCGGTTGAGGACCGGATTGGCCACCCATGGGGAGCAACGTTGAGAGGACTTCTGGGGGTAAATGCCGAGTGCGGAGGCGACAATTTCGAGGCGTGTAGCCGGGAGGGAAAAGCGGCGGATCGGGGGTAGGAAAGGAAAGAAGGAGGGAGGTGAGATAGAGTGTTATAGTTGTCTCGCTGGTGGTGACAGTTTGCAGATGTTGATGCTGATGCTGATGCTGATGCTGATGCTGATGCT
>ENA-OWPI01002195-OWPI01002195.1-marine-metagenome-genome-assembly--contig:-NODE-2195-length-18826-cov-3.030882_pt1 | contig 18826 bp, 15 predicted proteins | sample MGYA00238138_ERZ651775 | MGnify/ENA primary metagenome ERZ651775 (study PRJEB26906, sample SAMN06265043) | marine metagenome | isolation source: Helgoland LTER site | place: Germany:Helgoland, sampling...
AGGGAATTGAATCTGCCATTCCTCGATCTGCACCGGGTCAGTATTGCTCACCACAATGAAATCGGCCGAGAGGAGAGTATGACTTACAATTTTATCGAAGGTGATAAGACCCACTTTAATAAAAAAGGGGCCGAAGCGATCACAGATCTCATAATCGAAGAATTGAAAATCGCAGTTCCGGAACTTGCTGGCTATTTAAAAACGAGCAAGCCTGCCGATTCAATTCCCGCCGAACAGGTGGAGTCCACATATGATCTCATCCGCAAAGCCCATAGCGAGAATGCGGAGAAATTCTTTGAGAATGTCATGAGGAAAAAGAATATCATTCCCTTACACGGTGCCTTTGCCCGTCTTTGGCTGAATCGGGAACTGCCAGAAGCGAACCTTCTTTTGCACCAAGCGCAGCAGGCGATTATCGCTCATGAAAAAGGGGAGGGGGAGATGACGATTGAGATCGCCTCTTCCGAGCATGTGAAGTGGCAGATGCGGACATGGAATCGATTATATCAATTGTTTCATGATAAGAGCCTTTTTTATCCCGGGCGACTCGATACCAAGGCGCAGGCAATGATCGAAGAAATGTTCTGGCTCTATGTAAGTAAGATGAGCCTTTTTGAAAGGGCTGGTCTCAAACATATCTGGAGCATCCATGGTTCCGAGAATCATGAGATGATGCATTACAGCAATGCACTCCTCGCCTTGCAGGCGCTAAAAAATAGCCCGAAGTACAAAGGCCGTATATTACCCGACGGGCGGGACATTAAAACTCACTATGAAGCATGGAATTCATACTATAAAGAATACTGCGTATCCCGTGCAAAGTATGGCCTTTTGGTCGAAGTGTTTTCTGCCTATGGCCCGAGCTATACCCTTCCTGAAATGATGAACATGCGGGATCTTTCCGAAGATGAAGTTCTGAGGGAACGGATGGACAAATTACTTCATCTGATCTGGGCGGACTGGGCAGTAGGGCAGGTAAACGGTGGTCGGGGAGGGGGACGAACAAGAATTTATCAGGATGAATCGCACAATGAAAGAAGGCTTACTCAATGGGGATCAAGAGACCGTTGGAGGTATATGAGCCATGCACTGCTGAACACAGGTGAGTGGTGGTCGTCCTGGCAGGTGCCCAACCATCCCATACAGGGTATGACTTTTGTCATGGCTACGACTGGATACCGTCTGCCCGATGTCATTATGGACATCGCCCTGGATGTGGAGGGGAGGGGAGAGTATACTTATGTGGTTCGCAGGGTTGCCAAGCAGAAGCAAATGTTGGCCAAGGATATTCCAGTAATGCATGCACCATGGTATGCATTGGATCCGGAGGATCCCCGTATGATCTGCTACGATTACTCCACGCCGAATTATGTAATGGGATCTCTAATGATCGATCCCTCGCTACCGCGGGTTTCATCGCATTTGTATAAGGATGGGAAGGACTTACCGGAAGGCTATCCAGCCCTAACATCACAGAACAGATACCACGGTATCGTTTTTGTCTCCGATGTGAACGCCCGCGTGGTTCCACAGTGTGAAGGACTCGCCAATGGTAAGACCTATGGCGAGCAGCAGGCGGTACAGTACAAGAATGTTTTATTGGTACAGCGGCATGCCAAGGCAAAGACCACCGGAGATATGCGTGTGATCTGGGGTGGCAAAGGCATGAGAAGTCGGATAGTCGAGCGCAGTGGCTGGCAGATTATCCGAGAAGGCAATACCTGGCTGGGCGTCAAAGGCTTCTCGCGGACAAAGTCGAATGCATCATGTGGCAGTAGTTGGGACAATGACGTTATCCTACGCATGAATGATGGCAAGGCACCTGTCGCTCTAATCGCTGGGCGGATCAAAGATTTCTCAAATATCGATGCCTTCGCCAAATACCTACAAGGCTTTGCAGGCAAACTGGAAGACGGAAGGTTTATCCTCACTGAAGGATCGAAAGATTTTCTTTCCTTGCACCTCGAATCAGGAGCATTGCCAGAAATATATGGGAAACCAATCAACCTAAATCCGGATATGCTTTTTGATAGCCCCTTTATTTCATCCAAGCATGGCAGTGGGGTGGTAACCATCGACAAGGGGCATCGTAAGTTAAAAATCGACATGGGTTTTTAATTTGTCCAACTTACTTCAAATCTTCCCTCCTATTAACATTGTTTAAAAAATGAAATACTTCGCTCTCTCCTCCCTCATATTCATGTTTGTTTCATGTTTCGGAAATGAAAATGAATTTGGAGTATTGGAGATTGATACTCCAGAAAGAGCGATCTTTGAGGATAAGGTAATGGAAAATGGGGTTCACTTTACTTCACCAAGTGGAAGTGAAAAATGAGATATCTTCAGTATCTATGATTTCTTAGACTATGAAAGCCTGCACCACAGTCCTCATCTTTAGCCTACTCATCTCGCTGTGCTGTGCGCAGGGGCGGGCTGGCGATGTGCTGCCCCCCGCACAGTCGTTGTTCTATAAAGCCCAACACGAAGAAACCGGCAACATGTGGGATGTGTGGCTCTACCACCATGAGGGAACCTACTTCCTGTATTACCTCGCCAATGCTGGTGTCAGAGTGGGCAGAGGTCAGCCCTGGAACAATATTTCTTTGGCCATATCGCCTGACGGTGTGCATTGGACAGAGCAGGGCCCGATCTTGAAAAAGTCCAAGGGAGCCACCTGGATGGGTACCGGTTCAACCTGGAAGTCCTCTACCTTTGAGAAGGACGGTAAATTCTACATGAATTTCTCGGAAGAAATCGGCGAGCGTCAAAACATCTACTTTGCTGAATCTACCGACCTCCGTAATTGGACGAGGTTGAAAGGAAAAGAATATCAGTTTGTACAGGATGAACGATGGTACAAGAAGAACGGTCGCTGGGACTGCATCTGGACCATCGCCAAACCGGGCGGGGGACTCTACGGATACTGGACTGCCAACCCCCTTTCTAAAGATCGTAAATTTGGCTTCGGGGAATCGGAAGATGGACTGCATTGGAAAGCACTTGAACCACCGAAGGTTTCGGGCGTGAAACGCAAACATGCTGAGGTCGGTGCGGTGGAGAAGATCGGGGACAAATACTACATGTTGATGGGCAATTACGCACCTTACATGGTGACGCTCGTTGCGGAACAACCCGAAGGCCCATTTCATGTGGCGAAGAAGAACTCCAATGTGTTGACTGGGCACACCTACTTTTGCCGCTTTTTCGCGCACCCCACCGATGGCATGCTCGTGTGCCACTTCACCAGGGCCCGGGACAATCAGGTTTCTTTCGCCCCTCTTAAAGACGTGCGAATCGACAACGAGGGAACGCTGCGCCTCGGATGGTGGAAGGGCAACGAGAAGATGAAGCACCATCCCGTCAAGGTGGATAAACCTGTGGATATAACCAAGCCGATTGCGATGCTAGGCAATTCCTTTGATGTGAAAGGGGGAACGGTTCTCGAAGGTACCTTGAGGCTGCCGAAGGATGAAGAGGCCCCGCGCAGCGGGTTGTTTTTTGAGTGTGTGAACAATCAGGGAGCCGGCGTGCTTGTGGATCATGCGGGCGTGGCCGAGCTCAGCTCCATGTCGGCGGACGGAACCGTTTTGAAAATTGAGGAGCCCAAAAGGAGCAAGCATCCGGATCTGAAACGCGTAGACCGAGAGATGTCGTTCACAAACCCAGCGTGCTTTCGCTTACTCCTCAAAGGTTCTCTGATGGAATTCTATCTTGATGAAATCCTGATCGAAAGCTACGCCTTGCCAGCAGTTGCCAGTGGGAGAATTGGGCTGATCAACTCCTCAGCTAATCTCGAAAGCCTTAAAGCATGGAAATAATGAAAATCTATAATGCACTACTCATTACTGCTCTGATCACCTCGGTGTGCAGTGCTGAGGAACCGAAGACGGTCATCGAGACTCCTGTTATACCAAAAAAACCGCCAAAAACCTTAGGCATTCTCATCCTATGTATGATGTCCATGGTCACTTTGCCCACGGATGCAAAGCCTCCCAAAGCCATACGCACAGGAAAGGTTTCCCAGAAAGAACAATACGCGGATTCCATACCTAAACCCACATTGAGCGAGGTTGCTTATGGTCCACATGAGCGCAATGTTATCGATTTCTGGAAAGCAAAATCAGAAAAGCCAACTCCTCTTGCATTTGTTATTCATGGAGGAGGGTGGAAAAATGGAAGCAAGGAGAGGCTCAGTCGTTTTGTCGATGCTCCTGCCTTGTTGAATGCGGGTATATCTGTGGTAGCGATCAACTATCGCTTGATCAAAAGCAACTCGGAGCTTCAGCCTCCAGTCCGAGCTCCCTTGTATGATGCGGCCCGTGCCCTCCAGTTTGTTAGGAGTAAGGCAAAGGAATGGAATATTGATAAAACCCGTATTGCAGCTTCGGGGAGTTCCGCAGGTGCCTGTTCCAGCCTGTGGTTGCTTTACCATGACGATTTAGCCGATTCTAAAAGTAAGGATTCTATCGCCCGGGAATCTACCCGGCTCTATTGTGCCGCAGTCAATAACGCTCAAACCAGCCTCGACCCGAAACAGTTGAAGGCATGGACGCCAAACAGCAAGTATGGTGGGCATGCATTCGGTATGAAGAGTTTTGACCAGTTCCTAGCCGAGCGGAAAAACATCCTGCCCTGGATACAGGAATACTCTCCTTACGCCCTGGTCAGTTCAGACGATCCACCGGTTTATCTTTACTACAAGGGTCCGGCACCAGCGATTGGGAAACCTCAGAAAGACCCCACCCACACTGCCAACTTCGGACTGAAACTTCAGGAGCGCAGCGAGGAACTCGGTTTGAGTTGTGAACTGGTCTACACGGGTGCAAAAAGGGTAAAACACAAAGACGCCACTGCATACCTCATCGCCGCACTCAAAATTAATTAATCAGCCAAAACACGAAATTTATGAGCCCAAAACTACTGATCGCTTTTCTTCTTCTGCCCATTTCTTTTGCCCATGCCATACCTGAAATTGCGGGCCCAATCACAGGTGATGTTCGCGCCAATCAAGTGACCCTGTGGATGTATGCCCCGATCAAATCCAAATGTACCTTCAGTTATCGTGCGGAAGGTTCGTCCAAGGCAGATGCAAAGACGGGAGAACTTACTGCCCTATCCAACCAAGCAGCAAAGGTCCCCGGGCAAATATTAAAATCAACCGTGGTAGGTCTTTCACCTAATACCGCTTACCAGTATCAAGTTACCATAGATGGAAAGGCTGACCCAAGTTGGAAAGGGTCATTCAAGACTGCACCCCTAGAGGGCACATCCACTGCATTCAGAATGGCCATTACTTCCTGTATGCATATCAAAAGGGCACAACGGTCCTGGAATCTTCTCCTTGAGGAGCAACCGGAGCTACACCTCACTGTGGGCGATACCCATTATGCCGATACCACCGATCCTACGATACAGTTGCAACACCATTTGGCGTACCGTCGTAAGAAGGAATTTGCCAATGTACTTCGTCAGGTGCCCACTTATGCGATCTGGGACGATCATGATTACGGACCCAATAATTCGGATGGTACCGCCGAAGGAAAAGAATTTTCTTTGGCTGGCTGGAAGCAGGCTTGGCCCAACCCAGCATCCGGAACTCCCGATACCCCAGGTGCCTTTTTTAAATTCTCCCGGGGCGATGTTGAGTTTTTTGTGGTCGATGGCCGCTACCATCGATCGCCCAATGAATTACCAGATAATGATGAAAAACGCATGCTGGGTGATGCTCAATTTGAATGGCTTTTGAGCGGACTGAAAAACTCCAAGGCGAAGTTTAAGATCATTGCCTCCGGTAGTGTGCTCCATCACAGTAAAGTGGATGGATGGCGCATTTTTACCTTTTCCCGCCACCGTCTTTTTGATGCCATCAAAAAACACAAGATCTCGGGAGTTATGTATATCGGTGGGGACATGCACCAATCCTTGGTCTGGCAGCACCACGAGTCCGATCGAGTAGGGTACCCTATGATCGAGATCATGTCTTCCGGAATTACAAATGGTAAAGACTTGAGCTTTGCCACCATTGATTTCGACACCACCGTTGACGATCCTACTGCCCGAGTTCGTATAATCTATGGCAAAGGCAAGAAGGTTCATACCGATAAGACCTGGAAGCTCTCGCAACTAAGGCACTAAGGGTGCGCTTCATTAACTAACAGCAAAGGGAGCCAAAGTAATTATTGATGAGTTAAAGAGGGCTTCCTCATGTTTATCTTTCATCTAAGGTAATACAGTAAATAAAAGGATTAAGAAATAGGGAGATATGGAGAAAGATACTACGCACAGCACACTTATAATAAAGAAGTTGGGTGTAAGCATAGGGGCATTGCTTATCTTTCTAGGTGTGCCCGTGTTCTGGATCTGGTATTCATTTATTGGCCCGGGGTATTACGCGGAGTTTAATGATATCAAAACAAGTTTTAGCGATATGGAAGGAGTTGCCCTCATCGATGCATGGGGTCACGAGGATATTACTTTTGAAGACATCGGAGCTTTAGTAGAAGTTGAAGATAAGGGCCCTATAACCTTCGTCCAATTGTCCCCTGATTCCTTTTCATCCACCTCGAAAATCTGCCTGCAGTCGATCGGGCCTTATCAGTTTGAATATAATGGAACAGGATATGCCGGAGTTAAAAATAACGAAACAGGTGAGCCAATGATTTCTCAATTTCATGGTTCATCGATTGAAATCGGTGAGGATGGTTGGTTTGCAGATTTTTTTCCTTCCAAGATAGAGAAAGTGCAGGATGTATTCAAAAAGTATGATGAAATTTGCGAGGTTATTTCTAATTGGCCAGTATCCCCTCAAAAAGAATATCTCCGTCTTGGCGATGGAACGGAAATATGGTTCAGTGTGAAGAAAATCAAGTAGGCGTTCTCCAGTATCAGTGTGAAAAGTAATAAGATGCTGGCACTTTTATTTTTCTATTTCTCTATTTACCTCCGTTTTTGAATTGGTGGTGGGACTGTGGCTGTATTTAGTTTTGTATTAAAAAACGCTAAACGGATACGGTTGAAGTTCAATTAACTTCTTGTTTGGCTCTGTCTGTGAAAGTTCCCTTGGAGTCTATTTTGTCGCAAATCAACATAAGAAATACGCAATACAGGGTGTTTGTTTTTGAGTAAATTTGTTAGTGTTTGAATTAGTCTCCCCTTCCCTAATTCCATTCCTCCTGTAAATTTACTTTGCTGTAAGGTACTCATTATATTCTCCCAAACTTTCCTGACTTGTTTATCAAAAGCAGTGATTGTGAAATAATTTTCAACTTAAAAATATGAAAATGTTATTATCCAAAAGATTCCTCTTTTTGAGAAGAGTAGCCGGATCAACCATTTCTTGGTTTGCTTTAGTCGCTCTCATTGCTGTGGTACCCACATTTGCCGAAAAGGGTGGTATTACCAAGCTTCGGGTTCTGGCTTATAATGTAGCTTGTGGTCAGTGGGCCACACCTGAACAAATTGCAGAGGTTCTTAAACCTCTTAATCCAGACATCGTATTACTCAGCGAAGTACCCAAAGCGAACCGAGGCAAGAAGGTCAAGGATTGGTCGCATCGATTGGGAGATGCTCTCGGTCTTGGTCATGTTCGAGTGGGAATGGTTTCCTCCGCGAATCACAAGGCTCCCAACTGGGGGGATGTAACCGGAAACTACGGAGGAAAGTTCAAGTCCGTTCTTAGTCGTACTCCACTTACGGAAGGCAAGGATTTCTTGCCAGAAGGTAGCGGGTGGGCCCGGGCCAGTGCCTTTCGGGTAGAGACTGAAATTAATGGGCGAAAGTTAGCATTGTACAGTCTTCACTTACCGGGTTTCGCTCATCATAAGCGCCAACCTACTGAACTTTCTGCGTGGGAGGGTTCCAAACAAAAAGCGCTGGCAGATCATATAAATGCAGAAAAGAAGTCTTATGATGTAATTGTAGGCGGAGACTTTAATGAATGGACCGATGGGTTGGTCATGCGGTCTTTTTCGGAAGAGACTAAGATGGCAAATGCAACCCAGGAGAAATCAATCGATCATATCCTCTACAGGTCCAAGACTTCGATTAAGCTCCTTGAAAAAGGTCGGGATTGGGGACCCAAGAATCAAAATAAGGATAATGTAAAATCGAATGGGTGTTTATCCGACCACCCATGGGTTTGGTGTGAATTAGAAATCTCGGAGGTCGACTAAATTATGAAAAATCAAATTTACCCAATTCTTATTAGAACCGTTTTTCTGTTTATTTTATTTCTAGCCAGTTCTTTCCTGGGGCAAGCTGAAGAGTCCACGTTAAGGGTGATGTCCTACAATATCCACCGGGGTGGGCTGGTGTTGCTCAAACAACCTCTTTCACAAACTGCTAAGGTGATCCGATTGGCCAAGGCCGATATTGTCGGTATTCAGGAAACCCGTTCCCCCAAGGGAGACACCTTGGAGGATCTGGCCAAGTTGCTTGGATGGAATCATGACATGGGCAAAGGTTCCAATATTTTGACCCGTTATGAAATCGTTGACTCACTCTACAAAGGAGTAAAAGTAAAACTGGATTCGGGTAGTCATGCGTATGTTTTTAATGTTCATCTATCCTCCCATCCCTACCAACCTTATCAGCTTCTGAAAATCCGCCCAAAGTGGCACAAGCACACCAATAATATCACTTTCATCAAGACCGAGACTGAGGCCATTGAATGGGCAAAAAAGGCAAGGGGTGCAGAAATTGTAAAAGTACTTAAGCAGGTAAAGTTCATACCCGACAAACAGGCACCCGTTTTTGTGGTGGGGGATTTTAATGAGCCTTCCCATTTGGACTGGACGGATGCCGCCGCCAAGGTGGGTCGCCATCCAATCAAAGTCGCATACCCAACTTCCACGGAATTGGCCAAGGCTGGCTTTAGTGATTCGTACCGGAAGATCTATCCGGACGAGATGAAAAACCCGGGCATCACCTGGTCCCCTGCTTACAAAGTTGGTGATCCCCGTACTCATCATGACCGCATCGATTTTGTCTATTTTAAGGGCAAAGGCTTAGAATTAGAAGATGTAAAGATCCTCGGAGAAAACGTAGAGAATGCCGACCTTGTTGTTACTCCTTATCCCTCCGACCACCGTGCGGTAGTGGCGACCTTCACCGTAGCTAAATAACTTAATGCCTCGCAATTAAACTAACTATAATCTCAATTAGAATAATTAGATAAGATATATGAAGCATCGAAAACTTAGACTATTGGCAGGATTGATGATATGTAGCCTGTGCCCTGAATCGTATGCTGACGGTCTCTATTACTATCAACAGGTCGAACCCGGGAAGCCGAAGCAAATTGAGTGCGATCTCGTTGCCTACGGCGGCACACCGGCAAGTTTTGCTGCGACGCTTCAGGCAGCACGCATGGGAAAACGGGCTGTCCTGGTCTCGAACAACGGATTTGTAGGTGGACTGACCTCCGGAGGTCTAACGGCGGTCGATTGGGGTGCCAGGCGTACGATCGGTGGGATTGCCCAAGAGTTTTTTGCCCGTGCCCGTCCCTTAAAACCCTCCGTGGCCGAGAGGACATTTCTAAAGATGCTTTCGGAAGCCGGCGTTGAAGTCCTGCTGGATCGCTTCCTCACGAGGGTTGTGACAGAAGATGGTAAGCTGGTCTCGATCACCCTCGAGACGGGTGAGGCGATCACGGCAAAGATGTTCGTGGACGGAACCTATGAGGGCGATCTTTTGGCTGCCGCCAATGTCTCTTACACCGTCGGTCGCGAACCGCGGAGTGCCTACAAGGAATCACTGGCAGGGCAATGGCAGCTGGTGTCGTGGAAGGGGATATACCAGTTCTGTGGATTGCCCATCAGTCCTTATGTCAAGCCTGGTGATCCGACGTCCGGACTGCTTCCGGAGATCTCATCAGAACCCTACGGTAAACCGGGCGATGGGGATTATCGCGTCCAGGCCTACAACTTCCGAATGCATTTGACGAAAGCACGCGACAAGATCGCTTTTCCAAAACCTAATAACTATGATGCGGGTCGCTATGCCCTGCTGGCTCGGTTCCTGGACTTTGACCCGCAACCCAGATGGACTCTGCATTACGCTACCAAGCCGATGACCGATGGCCCTGTGCAAATGCGCAACGGGGACAGTAATAACGCCGGGAGCTTCTCCAGCGATTATGTGGGTGGATGTCATCGTTGGCCTGATGGCACCTATTCGCCGGAGAATTTTTCTACTCTGCCTCCGCCGCGCCGTGGTCTGCCGGTTCCGTTGCCCGAGTTGTATGAACTGCGGGAGAGGATCTTTCAGGACCATGTCAACTACCAGCAAGGACTCATGTACTTCCTGGCCAACGACGAACAGGTGCCAAAGAATTTGCAATCGCGGGTTAATCAATGGGGGCTTCCCCCGGGGGAATTCAAGGGGAGCGGTCATTGGCCACATCACCTCTATGTGCGGGAGGGACGACGCATGGTCTCAGATTATGTGATGGTTCAAGCCAATTGCGAAAACAAGCGCATGGTCAAGGACTCGGTGGGCATTGCCTCCTATGCGATGGACTCTCATTTCTGCCAACGCGTCGTTGTACAGGAAAACGGTGTAATCACGGTTCGCAACGAGGGCGGTTTTGGACACCATGTGAGGCCTTATCCCGTTTCGTATCGCTCGCTCGTCCCAAAGGAGGACGAATGCAGCAATTTGCTTGTGCCCCTTTGTCTGTCGGCTTCACATGTCGCCTACGGTTCAATCCGCATGGAGCCGGTCTTCATGATTCTAGGGCAGAGCGCCGGCACCGCCGCAGTTATGGCCATGGATGAAGGCATCGTTGTGCAGGATGTGGATTATACCAAACTGAAGGCAAGACTGCTTGCCGATAAGCAGAAGCTTTAGAAATAAGAATGAGGTTGTGAACCGCATCACTATATTTTCTTTGTCATTAGTATTGATGGCCCGGTTTTCGGTGGCGGCCACAACTGACAAACCTAATGTCGTACTCATTTTCGCTGACGATATTGGTTACGAAGGACTTGGGGCCTATGGTGGTTTGGATTTCAAAACACCGCATCTGAATCAAATGGCAAAAGAGGGACTTCGGTTTCAAAGCATGTACACCAGTTCCATCTGCACACCATCCCGGGTAAGTCTGCATACGGGAACCTATACCTTTCGGCATAAGCACACCGATATACTTCCGGTCCACAAGGGAACAAAACAGAAGGTTGACTTCAGGAAGATGCCAACCTTTGGGCAGCAGATCCAAAAGAATGGCTACATGACCGCAGTGACCGGTAAGTGGCAGTTGGCAACTTTGGAGCATTGGCCGAATCATATCCGAGAAGCCGGTTTTGACTCATGGTGTATCTGGCAGATTTGGCGGAACGGCAAGAAGACCGGACGGCACTGGAATCCTACATTCAATCGAGACGGAAAAGTCTTGGATGGATTGGAGAAACAATTCGGCCCGGATGTACTGGCCGATTATGTGATTGAGAAGATGACTGAGGCGACCCAAGTCCAAAAGCCTTTCTTCATTGTCCACAATGAGCTGCTGCCCCACTGGCCGTTAGTCCAGACACCGCAGGACCGAGCACTGAATCGAGAAGCCACGATGGGTAACATGATCGAATATATGGACACCCTTGTCGGCAGAATCCTCAAGAGCGTCAATGAACTCGGCATTAAGGACAACACCTATGTCTTCTTCATGGGCGACAATGGTTTACAGGTGAGCTATCGTAACAATGCTCTTTATAAGAATCCCCGTTTTGGGCAGCCAGGTGAGAACCAGCACACCCGTCATACACTCAAAGGCAATGTCGATGGCGCAAAGGCTGACCTGAATGATGCGGGATCTCATGTGCCGTTTATCGTCTGGGGTCCAAAATCGATTCCTGCCGGAGGCGTTAATCAGGAATTGGTTGATGTGGTCGATCTATTCGAGACCTTTTGCGAACTGACTGCCACAAAACACAGAGTCGAGACCGACGGGCGCAGTATTGTTAATCAAATCCATGGGAAGGATGGACCACCGCGGCGATGGGTCCACCAGGGATTACCCCAGGGCGAATCGATCTTCGATGGCGAGTGGCGCTATCTCATCAAGAGCGAAAAACTTATCGATGCACGTAAATTGCCAAAGGAGCGAGAGCTCAAAGGCTCCGAACTGGTGGAGAGCAAGGATATCATTGACCGCATGAAGAGCCTTTACAACAGAATCAAATCCAACGGACCTGCCGCACCGAAATCGGTGCCGCGGTATTAGCCCCAAAATTTACACCAGCCTTCAAAATAAAAAACCTACCATGCAAAACGCCCTAATAACCAATATGATTATTCGTACCTTCCTCTCTGCCTACTTTTTATGTGTTGGCTCTCTATTCGCGTTTGCGGAAACCACCAAGACGAAGCCAAATATTCTCTACATCATGGCGGATGATCTGGGCAAGGAGTGGATCAGTTGCTACGGAGCCGAGGATATTGAGACCCCGAGTATCGACGCACTCGCCGCTGGTGGGATGAAGTTTAATAATGCATACTCTATGCCGGCATGCACACCCTCGCGCACAACCCTGCTGACGGGTAAATATCCATGGCGCACCGGTTGGGCCAACCATTGGGATGTACCACGCTGGGGCGTGGGATACTTTGACTGGAAGAAAAAGGAAAACACCACCTTTGCCCGCTTGATGAAAGACTTGGGCTATGCCACCGCCGCGGCCGGAAAGTGGCAGATCAACGATTTCCGGATCGAGCCAGAGGCCATGAAAAAGCACGGCTTTGATGACTGGGCGATGTGGACGGGTGCGGAGTCATCCCCGGACGAAGAGCATGCGAAAAAATCAACCAGGCGCTATTGGGACCCGTACATTCATACCAAAGAAGGATCCAAGACCTACAAGGGTAAGTACGGTCCAGACCTATACACCGAGCACCTGATTCAGTTTATGCGAAAAAACAAAGAGCAACCCATGTGTATGTACTTTCCGATGGCCCAACCGCATACGCCTGTGGCTCACACCCCGGATGAACCTGATGCAAAAAGTGTCCTCGATCGGCACAAAGCGATGGTTCGATACATTGATAAAATGGTCGGTCAATTAGTCAAAGAAATCGATGACCTCGGTATCCGTGACCGTACGATTGTCATCTTTACCACCGACAATGGGTCGGCTCCTCCTCCCCGTGGTGTCATTGGTAGGCGCAACGGCCGAGAGGTCGTCGGGTCCAAGGGAACAGAAAAAGAAGCCGGAGTATGTGCTCCCTTTATCGTCAATTGCCCCGGTCTTGTCCCTGCCGGAGTGGAGAGCAAAGCCCTCACTGATTTTTCTGACATGATGCCCACTTTTGTGGAACTGGGTGGTGGGCAGTTACCCAGAGATCTCGTAGTCGATGGGTCCTCGATTGCACCATACCTGCTTGGGAAAACCAAGGATACGGAGCGCAAGTGGATCATGGCGTTGGGTTACGGTTCCGCGAAATTAACCAAAGATGGGATCCGGCCAACGAAGAAATTTTCTACCCGGGTGATTCGGGATAAACGCTTCAAGGTTTGGGTATCGAATGAAAAAAAGATCATCCGTTTGCATGACCTGAAGAGCGATCCTTGGGAGGAAAGCAACCTGATCGGCAGCGAGCTGGTACTGCACCAAAAGGCCCTGCAAAAATTTCAGGATGTGGTCGATTCGCTGCCTAACCAGGATGCTTATCCATCCTATGAACCCCGTGCAGCCAATGCATGGGACCGGAAATAAAAGGAAATAAGAAAGAAGTTTTTGTATGAGCATTCCAAGATTCTTACTACTCGGACTAGCGGCTAGCTTCACCACTGGGCTGAAAGCAGAGGACAAGCTGGTTCAAGAAAGCACCGTTCGGGTGATGACTTACAATGCTTTACATGGCGGAACGAAGCGTGGGCAACCCTTGTCCCAATCGGCCAAATCATCCCGCATTAACAGAGGGAACATTATCGATGATCAAGAAAACATTACCTACAATCACGTCAATAGTTAAGCTGCTCGCCATCGGCTTGTCTTTTGCTACACCTCTGAACGCGGAACCCCAAATACCCGGCAAAAAGCCTGCCGAAAAGTCGATCGTGAGGGTCATGACCTACAATGTATATAAGGGTGGCTTGGGGCGTAAGCAACCTTTGTCTCAAACCGCGAAGGTGATTCAGGAGGCCAAGGCAGATGTGGTCGGCCTGCAGGAGTTGGCAATACGAGGGCGCAACGAACATCGGGATAACTTGGCAAAATTGCTGGGCTTTAATCGCTACGACAACATCTTGACGCGTTATGAGATTGTCGAGGAGAAGAGATATGGCATCAAGGTCAAGCTGCCTTCAGGGCAGGAAGCCTACATCTTCAACCTGCACCTATCATCCAATCCATATCAGCCCTACCAGCTTATGGGCATTCAGCCAAAGTTTAAGGGACACAAGGATACTCCCTTCATCAAGACAGAAGCCGAGGCGATTGAAGGAGCCCAAAAAGCGCGCACACACGGTACCACCCTCAAAAGACTCTTCCATATGATGGGGGGTATCGACAAAAATATTCCTGTTTTCGTGGTAGGCGATTTCAACGAACCTTCCCACCTGGACTGGACTGAAGCCGCAGCCAAGGCCGGTCGCCACCCCATGAAGGTGAAATTCCCCACCTCTAAGGTGTTCGCCAAAGCCGGCTTTACCGATGCCTATCGCACGATCTATCCCGACGAGATGGCCAATCCGGGCTTCACCTGGTCACCAGCCTACAAGGACGATGACCCGAGGAGCCACCCTGACCGTATCGATTTTGTGTATTTCAGGGGCAATGGCCTACAAGTGACCGACGCCAAGATCGTCGGTGAAAACGAAGAGAAGGCCGATATTGTCGTTGCGCCTTATCCCTCCGACCACCGCGCCGTGGTTGCGACGTTTAGCCTAGCCAAGAAAATACCTCAAAAATGAAAAGAGCTTTTTACAAACCCCGATTAGTCACAGGAGTCATATTTTCTCTTCTATTCTTCTGCCCACCTGCGATATACGCATTCGAAGAGGTTCCCATCATTCCCAGGTGCAAATCTCTGGAGCCGCAGGAGGGCTTTTACCCACTGCAGCAGCAGATACGAATTAGCATCACCGGTGGAACCTCATTGGAGGATCAGCTCAAAGCCAATACTGAACGCTTTGCGGTGTTCCTGCGTAAAGGCGCAGGGCTGAAGGTCGCCGTAGGCGGTGAAGGAAAAGCAGGGGAATCCGAGGTCAAGCTCCGCATGGCCCCCGACATGTTTGAAAGCAAGGTGGCTGGTGCCTATCGTCTCAGTGTCGATCAGGAAGGCATTCACATCATCGGCGCGGATGCGCAAGGTGTTTTCTATGGCTTGCAGTCTTTAAAGCAGATGCTGCCTGCCGCCATCTTTCATCAGGACGATGCAGCCCATCGCGAGGCCTTCTCTGATCTGCGTATCGGCTTCGTGAAGATCGAAGATGCACCCCGCTTCAAATGGCGCGGGTTCATGCTGGATAGCTGTCGGCACATACAGACGATCGACAAGATCAAGCAATACATCGACCTCATGGCGCTCTACAAAATGAACGTCTTCCACTGGCACCTGACCGAAGACGAGGCATGGCGTGCCGAGATCAAGAAGTATCCCAAACTCACCAGCATCGGTGGCTACCCCGGCGACCGTTCGAAAGAAGAAGAATTCAATGGCTACTACACGCAGGAGCAGATGCGGGAAATCGTGGCATATGCACACGAACGCTACATCAAGGTCGTTCCGGAGTTCGACATCCCCGGGCATGTCAACGCGCTGTTGATGGCCTACCCTGAATATGGCTGCAATGACGGCGCCCCGCTCAAAATGGGCGAGCCCGGAATGCGTTCCTTTTCAAGTGCCGCGGGCAGAAGGGCGATCTGCGCGGGTAAGCACGAGACCACCATCCCCTTTATCATGGAGGTGTTTGACGAACTGCAAACGATCTTCACTGATGGGCTGTTTCATGTCGGGGGCGACGAACGCCCGCATGGCAACTGGGAGAAATGCACCCATTGTGTCGCACTAAGGGACAAACTGAAGCTCGAAGATGAGCACCACTTGCAGAACTGGTTTTTGAATGAAGTCAGCGAACGACTTCGCAAACGCGGCATCCGCTCGATCGCATGGGCAGAACATATTCAAGGGGGCGTTCCTGAAGGACAAATCGTTCAGGCTTGGAACAAACCATCAGAAGCGTTGCAAGGGATTCGTGCAGGCAGAGAGGTCATCAACTCCTATAATCGGAAGATCTACCTCGATTATCCCGCCAACAATGCCAACGCAGAAGAATTGAACAAGCATAACAGAAGGTATCGAAGCCGCCTGGTGTCCGCAAAGTCGATCTATGCATTCGAACCTGTTCCTGGCAGTCTAACTCCGGAAGAACGGGCCCGCGTTATTGGTGTGGAAGCTCCCGTATGGACGGAGGACATTCGAATGGATCGCCTAGATAGTAAGATTTTTCCTCGCCTGATCTCGGTTGCCGAAGTTGCCTGGACAGATGAGAAAAGAAAAAACTGGGAATCCTTTCAGCGTCGCCTTGAGAAGCACGCCCAAATCCTCGAGGCACTCAACATCGCCTATGACCGCAGTGACTTTATCATTGAAGCCAAATAGCCGGCAATTTGATGCAAGTAATAAGCTTGATTTAAAAGCCGTCTCTCCTTACCCCCTCAGAACACTGCCCCATGTTGGCTTCATTTGAACTAACTAATGCTAAATAGCTTCAGGTGCACCATCCTGAAAAACCGGCAAGCTACATCCGCCCATACTTAAACCATGAATAAAAAGAAGAATCTATGAGAAACCTAATCTTTCTGTGGGTGATGGTGTTATCCACCGCCGTATATGGCTCAAAAGCAAAAGAAATTAAGTACCAAAGCTCGGCAGATCATTCCGAGCAACCCGCGATGTTTTATGCTCCCGTATCCAAAGAGCCCGTACCTTTGATGGTGGCTCTTCATACCTGGTCCGGAAACTACAAACAGAAATACCACAAAGCCATTGAACAATGGTGCATCAAACATGGGTGGGCGTATATTCATCCAGACTTCCGAGGCCCCAACAATCGACCTGAAGCCACCGGTTCAGAATTGGTTGTTGCAGATATTGTAAGTGCCGTCGAGTACGCCAAGGGAGCGACCCAAATCGATAGCTCCGCCATCTATCTTATTGGCACTTCCGGAGGGGGTTACACTGCTTTAGTAATGGCTGGCCACCATCCTGACTTATGGGCTGGGGTTTCTGCCTGGGTGCCAATCTCGGACTTGGCAGCATGGCATGCACAGGGAAAGCATGTCGAAGCATTGGAACAGTCATGCGGGGGAGCTCCGGGTGACAGTCCGGCGGTTGATTCAGAGTATGCAAAGCGCTCCCCCATTACATTCCTGAGCAATGCGAAGGGAACGACACTGCATCTCCACGCAGGGATTAAAGAGAAGATCGTCCCCATCAGTCATTCACTGCTTGCCTTTAATGAACTGGCGGAAGCTAAAGACCGGATATCGGATAAGGATATTGCCTACTTCGTGAAGAAGAGAAAAGTGCCTCCGAATCTGCAAGTCACCCTTCAAGATCGAAGCTACGGCGAGAAGCAACCCCTCTTTACCAGAAAGTCAGGTAATGCAACGGTCACCATTTTTAATGGTGGCCATCAGCTTGTGGCAACAGCAGCGATCGCATGGATACAAAAGGTTCACAATGAAAAGACGAAAAAGAAAAAATGAACCTTTTGAAAAAAACACCTATTCTCGCCGGCATAGCCTTATGGGGCTTACTCGTAGTAGGAACAGTCTTTGCAAACGAATCCAAAGGATCCATTCTCATTCGGGTTGCCGCTTACAATGTTGAGTTCGGGAAAAGTACCACCCCTGAACAGGTTGGTAAGATGTTCAAACCCTTCAAGCTCGATATGATTGGGTTCAATGAAGTTCCGGATGGAGACTGGACGGCTCGTGTCGGCAAGGTTCTGGGCATGAGCTATAGTTATGTTGGCAAGATTTCTTCGGCAAACCACAAGGATAAGTATAAATCGATTTTAAGTCGGACTCCACTGCAGGATACGGTCGAACATGAACTGAGTGTTGAGCGTAGGCGTTCCTGGAATCCTGCTTCGGTTGTGAGTGCTACCACCAAGATTGATGGTGTCCCGGTCGCATTGTATTCCCTACATATTTGCCGTTCGAAAGACAGTCATAATAAGGGACATGCCTACCGGTTAGCCAAGCAGGTCTTGCCCAAAGAAAAGACAAACCGCGTTATTGTGCTCGGGGATTTTAATAACAACATGGGCGATACTGCTATGAAAATGCTTGAGGCATCAGGGTATAAACCTACCTGGAAAGATCTGAAGGTCGATGTCTCTAAGGAATTTACCTATAATGCATTGAAGCCTGAACAACCGAACGCAGGAGTGATTGATCATATTTTCTACAATAACCTTCCCCGCACCAAGGTAATCGATGGAGGCATCATTGAATTGAAAAAACCTTTGTCTGACCACAAGCCTGTTTGGGCAGAACTCGTCTTCCCTCGAAAACTGAAGTAATGCTTAAACATGTAAGCTCGGAAAATCTGGAATGCAAAATATTAAATCAATGCCCCAATCTATTATGAAAGTGGCTTACTTTAATTCCAGTTTAAGATTATCCTTTATTGCAAAGCGACTTTCCTAACCTTGTATTGATTCATTATGAAAAAATTCATACGTTGTCTTATATCCGATATATTTTTGCTTAGAATACAGATATCGACCTTGTTATTATGCGTTTGTTTCGGTGTCTCCGTTCAGCTCGGGGCGGTTGAAAAAATCAGCGTAAAACCCAACATCCTTTTTATTATGGTG
>ENA-OWPI01002198-OWPI01002198.1-marine-metagenome-genome-assembly--contig:-NODE-2198-length-18794-cov-8.843458_pt1 | contig 18794 bp, 9 predicted proteins | sample MGYA00238138_ERZ651775 | MGnify/ENA primary metagenome ERZ651775 (study PRJEB26906, sample SAMN06265043) | marine metagenome | isolation source: Helgoland LTER site | place: Germany:Helgoland, sampling...
TGACCTGGTCTTCAGAGGTCTTCATGATATTGTCAACTCATTTCCTGATATGAAAAGGTGCAAAAACCGAAAACTTAAGGAAGTGCTTTGTGTGGTATTTCGGAGTTTGAAGTTTGAAGAAAACGAGAAAAAGTGTGTGTACTTTGTTCACAACTGTTTGCAATTTCTTCAGTTGTACTCCTTCACATACGCAACTTACAAACCATCACACCGAAGTCATACAATCATACCACTTTCAAACCATCACACCATAATCATACCGAAATCACACAATCTTAGAAACATATGTTTCTAAGTTCGATTGATTTTAGTATGATTTTGGTATGATGGTTTGAATGTGGTATGATTGTATGACTTCAGTATGATGGTGTGATAGTTTTGTTTGTGAATGTTGTGAATGCATACAAATCGAAGAAATCGCAAGAAATGTGAAAGAACCACAAAAAATATCGCTTATGTTTAAGTTTTTTTGTAACATTTCCCCCAATACCGCGACACGGGGGTTCCCTGAAGATATATGAAGACTCGAGAAAAACGTCTTCAGTCGTCATTTGGTTTGCCTTCGTGTATCCATGTGTATCTACTGAAGACCCCGAAGAGCAAAAGTGCTATTTTTTATATTATCATATCAAAGAAATATATAATATTAAAAAGTCTTCAGGGACATCGCGAACATACACACAATTAAACCAAAACACGGGTGAAGACTTCCTCGAGAAGGTCTTCAGATTTTACGCTTCAGTCTTCAGGGTCTTCAGGAACACGAGCAGCAAATAGAGCACATTTGGACTCAACAAAATTTCTGTTTTCTTCTAAATATTTTTCTCAGGCTAATAAAGTACCACAAAAATATGGTTCCCAAGAAATCCAAAGTTAAGAAAAGTGCCAAGAGGCGCGTGAAGAAGAAGGTTGTTGAACTTGCGAAAGGCATAATCGAGCGAACCATTTGCTCGCACCCTATGCTGAAGCGCGTCCAGAAGGAGGTGCGCGAGCTGAAAAAGAAATCGGCGAAAAAGTATAAAAAATAAGTAGGTATCAAATAGTTTCAACGTATTTTCTACACGGTGCGTTCAAAGTATTTTTTTCTTCAGCAAGCCAGATATTTTTGGTTTGCCGTCCTTCTTCTTTTTTTCGTCGAACCAAATCAAATCTTATCCCGAATAAATAACCTCACTATTCAAACGCGTACGACGACACTTCAAAACAAGTACTCGTACCCAAACGCGGTAAAAAGAAGTATCAACACTTCCTCTACCCCGTTAATCATCTTAATCGACGAAAGTCGCCTTCGGCTCCACACGTAAGTCAAGAAATAGAAACCGATTTTAATCGTTCGTCGTCGTTTTTTTTCCAAAAGTCGCGAGAAGTTCCCGAAGTTACGGACCTTAGTATAAGTTGCGGGTGGGGTGGCGGTTGCGGAAGTTTGCGAGAGTTGGGGGTGTTCGTTCTGCGCGAGAGTCCGTGTGGTCGCGGGTGTTTGCGGAATATGGGGGTAGAAGGAGGAAGAGAGACTAACCCTATCTTTGTTTTTCTCTTTTTTCTTTTATTAGGGTTTCCCCGGAGATTGCCATTCTTCAGGGCACAGCAAGAAACGAACTCGCAGCCAAAACAACCAATTCTCAAGACTAAGAACATCAGGTACGCTTTCTCTACCCTTGCTACTTCGCATTCTATGCGCTTATTTAGATAAATACACGACGATTCTTATGAAATTTGTCGACGTTGCTCGCTTCTTAGTTTTTTTCTCGCCAACCCCATAGTCATATAAACTGAACAAGGTTCGTGGAACTAGTCCCTGCGTTGGTACCTTTACGCACACGTTCATTTTACAAGCCTTATGAAGTCGAGTGGTGGTTCGGAAAGATTTGCATCTATTATAAGAATTAGTCGTTGACATAACTTTGTTCTCTCTATAATTCGACTTGTAGCATGAAAATTCTAAGTGCTCGATTAACTCCGATATATAGAGCAATTTTCATAACAATTGTTGTTAGTATGGCATCAGCGGAAACATTTCCTGTTCGGAAATACGTGAACGGTACAATAGCTATAGTCTCGAACCATACGCAGATTATGGCTTCGAGGGCAGCTTTTACAGGAGACGTTTGGTTGAGTAGGCTTGATAGTGGTAAGGGAGGATATCTTATGGACACAATCAGAAATATAAGTAAGAATACGCGTAAGTTGAACAATACTTTGATTTCAATCAAAGCTCAATTACGACCGGTCGGGTGCGTTGAGAACAATACAAAATCGGCTCTTTTCAATTTTACAACGAATGAATATTTCAACTGCACGTGTAAGGCGGGATGGGGTGGGGAAGATTGCGCATTGTCCGATACTACGTCTCCCACGATGACGATCACGTTTTCTGCTGGAATGAACGGTTTAGATTATCCTTTGTGCAATGAGACAGTCAGCGGGGTGTACAAAAGTTGGTATCGTGGTTGTCAAAATTATACAATATCGGGCAAAGCGTGCCAAATGTGGAACGTGCAATCGCCTCACTCTCATTCGGTATCTCCAGACAATTATCCGGATGCGGGTCTTGGTAATCACAACTATTGTCGTAACCCAAGCAATCACGATGGCGGTCTTTGGTGCTACACAACAGACCAGAATACTAGATGGGAAGAGTGTCTTCCCATAAAAGCTTTTGTCCCAGGTGCCGGAGTCAGCAGCTTTACCTTGAAAAATGATGCCAGCATAAATTTGACGTTTACGTCGAGCGAGTCTACGAGCGATTTCACGTCAGACGACGTGACTGTCACAGATGGCGTCACGCTTTCGAGTTTTACAGGCTCTGGAACGACGTATACCGCGACTCTCACGCCATCCCCGCCAGTACGCGAGTGTGCTTATATCCGAAACAATGATAATTATTATCGTTGTATGTGGGTATACATTGAGCATTTTGCACAAGGACCAACAGCAGACTATCAAGTACCAAACAGTGTTCAGATTGCTTGTAATGAAGACCCCAATTGCGAATTTGTTTATGCAAACGGACAAAATATGTATACGTGTGGTCCATACAACAGTCAGAGCGGTTATGAGGAATCTATTCTTCCGAGATGGGATAAAGTTTGTAATGCCGTTGCTGGAGTTCATTCTATCAAAGTAGCCGCTGGCGCGTACACTGATTCTGCGGGTAACGATAACTTTGAATCGAACACTCTCGATTTCTTTAATTCTTCAATTTCTACTGTTTCTGTTAAAGCCTTGGACTCTTCTCGCAATGGAGGGACCGGCTATGGTTTGTGCGAAGGCGATTGCGACTATGATTCCGATTGCGATGTCGGTCTTAGATGTTTTCAGAGAGATGGATATGAGAGTGTTCCCGGGTGTTCGGGAAGTGGTCAATCGGGGTGGGATTATTGTTATCAGGCGACACCGCTACCTCCTACTATTTATCCCAATGCTTCATGGAGTAATCCGGATAAGGGCGAAGGCCCGTGGGCAGTGCTATCATTTGCTCCCTCGCGCGTCGAAATGGTCAAGATCTTGAATGATGCGAATCACCCAAGCCATTTTGGATCGTTTAAGATCGAGTGGACAAATATAACGTACACGAAGAAGGATAAACCGGGTGAATGTGACGGAAGTAATCAAGAAGTTCGCATGTACAGTAGTAGTAGCGACAACCCTGGCTCCACGCAAGAGCAAGAAATTGAGCACTGTGCCATTGCGTGCATGAGTCACAAAACACCCACACTAGAATCTGGGAGTGTGGGAAATTACGGAGGTTCGATATGGCCTTCTGAATATTCTGCGCACGGATTTATTATTGCAAACGGAAGATGTTACTGCGAGAATACAACCCCGGAAGACTGTGTGCTTATCGAGAACGGGTACCAACGATATGACTTTTCTTCGGCCATCCCCTCGGGTGAGTCGACGGCGTGGAACGAATGTGGTCGATACAAGATGACAGATGTCGGTCCGCGTGAGTTTCCGTGTTCGACATACGGTGCGTCTGCTTCGGCAATCAAGATCACGATGCTAAACGTAGACCATTATTTGAGTTTGCCTGAAATCGAAATACATACTTCGTTTTTGCATGGTGGTAAAAGGTCCGGCTACTGTGGTGACTACGACGACAACATGGATATTTACGTGTACGGTAACTCGCATGCTTATCCGCAATGGGTTCTCTCGTGGACCGACTTGAAAGAAGAGTGTGCGCGGACCTGCGTAGAAATTGGTAAGCCGGCGTTTCTGATTCAGGAAAGTACTGCGCGTTGCTATTGCAGTTCCTATAGTGAGGCTGAGTGCAGCGATAATTGGGTTTCCTCTAGTACATATAGTTCCTATGACATCATACGCTCGCCATCGCATTCGAGGATCGCCGACGTCGGTCAAGGCGTTTGCCGCGATCACAACGGAAAGTACCCAGCATGGGGGTCGCTATCAAACGTAGGATACGCGGATGCCAGAGATGCGTGTCTCTCTGATCAAACGTGTAAGGGCTTTTGGTATCACCCGCAGACCGGGGTGAATTGGCAATTGTTTTGCACTGAAATATCTGGCTCGTGTCCCAATTCGGGCAATGGTGGAGACGCAAACGAGTTAATTGGTTCAGGTGAACAAATTCTTACCGACCACGACAGCGCATGTTTCGTCGTTCGGGCGCTTCATCATAGTGATTTTACTGATCACATATGTGCATCTGCTACGAGTAATGGTCCACGAACAGAACGTGGGGAATCAGGCGCTTCGCTTTCCATGTATTGTAATGCAGAGATAGAAAATGGAGGGTGGCATTTGGTGTACACGGTTGACCCCAATGATGGTCATTCAATGGGTTTTGGTTCTAGTTATTGGACACAAGACTCTTCGAGTCACAGCATGAGTGCATCAGTTATCGATCACGATTACATAAACGGCCACGCCGCGCAACTTAACGCGACGGAAATTATGATTGTAAATGGCTATCAATCAGACGGTTCCTTCGAGGCCTACACGATTTGGTCGTTTCGAGATCCAACGAAATCGCTCCTTGATTATACGCGAGCAACCTCTGCGGATTGTTATACTGGTCAGGGGCACACGTTTCAATACACATCCAGGTTTGGCGCATCGAATGTGATGTATGACACAATTACTTCTCAAGCAGGTGAATTGTACATAAATTATCATTATGGCAACAATCATCTCCGATTTATGACCTCCGAACAATGTGCTTACGGGAGGACTTCCTTATCGTGCACAAACGATGACAAAATGATTGGCATTGGTGGGGACTATACTGACCAGAGTAAAACGAATGTTTTCCCGGGTGTTGAATCTTCTACTTGGACTTACGATGCTAACGTCTATTATCCTGACAGTGTGACGACTACGTCGTGCACAGCAACGAAAGTCATGGGCGCAGATTGGGGCACTAGTTTGGGCGGCAACGCAGATACCACGCCAGGGCGTCAGTATAAATACACGATTTGGGTTAGAAACACGGCTCTTACAACAATAAACATTGCTATGTCGGACTACACCTTTGAGGTTTCTGTCAAGGCGAGTTCATCAACTGGCCTCCACATCAACGAAGTGGAGTTTGTTGGGGCGCAAGTGAAGCCATTCGTTGTTTCTGGGATTGTTCCGGACCGAGGAGGCCCCCCTGCACAATCTTTGTCAACGTTACTCGACGGAACGGATACTGGAATCGCGTATAACAATCCAGCTGAAGTTGGAACGGTGCCATTTGTCATCCGCGCTCCAACAGATATCACTACTATAAGGATAACGATTCCTCGACCTTTATACGGGCCTGGCTGGAGAATCCTTCGAGATGGCGTGGAAGTCCTGAAAGAAACTGCAAATAGAGGAGGGTCACTCACCCCAAACCCCGTTACGTATACGTATGAATTATAGTTAAAGAGAATATATATATATAACGAAGAAATTACTTATCCGCGTTTTATTGTCCGCTAGGTTCATGAGTGTATAATCACGTCTAAACTAAACTAATCTAGCGGTTGACAAAATCCTGGTCATCTTCGCGTTATCACTATCCCCTCTTCAATGTAAGCTTCATCATCCGTCGTGTCTTCTTCTTCGTTCTCCTCTCCACTACTATTTCTCTTCATCCGATCCTCCAACTCTTGCTCTTTCTGACTCTTTGAGCACTGCGGACATCTCCCCGTCTCCTGCGCACACGGAGGACACAACTTCCGATACCGCAATTTCACCGTCGCTTTAACACAGTTTTGACATTTCTGTACACTCGCGCTTTTTTTGTGCTTGTATTTCCCGTACTTGAATTTCCCTGCGCGGTGGTGAGAGGTCAGTCTTTCTCGTCGTCGTCGTCTTTCTCGTCGTAGAGGGAAACAGAGCGTCGCGAAAGAGAGAGAAGGGAAACTTTTTTCTTGCATAAAACGAAACGAAACGAAAAAACACTTACATTCAATCTTCTCTCGACATCGTTTACAGATGTGCTGCAGCGCTTGATTCTTCAACTGCTGAAGCAATTTTTGGGAACTTTCCGAGGTTTTGAGGTGCAAATCAGCTTTATACGCGACGACGTTTTGGTACTTTGCGCCTTCGCCGGGGATAATTCGGCGGGGAGGCATATGATTTTGGGGAGGTTTTGTGGTTGGTAGGAGAATTTATTTTTTTCATTTTCGTTTCAAATCCTACGATGAGAAAAGGACGGAGTCAAACCTTCTTTGTCTTCTTCGTCTTTGTCTTCTTTGTCTTCTTTGTCTTCTTCTTCTTCTTCTTCGAACGAAAACGGGGCAAACTGCGCTCTTTTCAGGTTTCTTTTCAACTGACGCAAAAGGAAGTTGGAGTTGTCGAGACCAATTCTTTCGAGCCTTCGCGAAGGTATAGTTTTCGACGCGTTCCATCGAACGTAGCCTTGTTGCAAAACGCGATACTGCGAAGGCGCAGAAATGTGAGCATTCGAGGTTTTGAGTGGCGAAGCGACGCGCACGACTCGCTCGTACGCGCGATTCGAATTCGAATTTTTATCGCCTCGTTTATACACGACCACGCCTCGCGCACATATTTCGTCCATTCCTTCTCTCTGGGCGAGTTTGAAATCAGTCAGCGACTTGGAGGCGGCTTTTAATTTTTCCTTCATTTCGAGCGCGTGTAAACGCGAGCGCTGCGAGCGGCGCTTTTCGTTTTCGAGAAGTTTATTTTTTTCAACGAGTTTCGTCGTGAAGTCGTCTCGCAGAGCGCGAAATTGTAAAGCGCGCTGCGCGTCTTTGCGTTGTTCGATGGAGAGTCGGCGCGCGAAGTCCTTCTCATCCTCGACGCGCGTGATCTTAATTATACCCGATGGTTTAATCGCCTCGTGATAAAGGCGCAACGTTTTTACGTTTACTTCCGCTTCTTTACGTGTTCGTTCGTTTTTCTCGAGGAGAGTTTGGAGTCGGGCTTGATGATTCGCTTCCGATTTCAAACGCTCTGCTGCGCACCGAGCGACTACTTTCTCGCTCTTCGTTCTCTCTCGTTCGAGATTTCGTCTCGTTTCGGTGTGCAGGATCACCTCGCGCTCGTGATTTGATTCGGCGATTCTCTTTGCGCGAGTTTCTCGGTCGAGTATCGTTTGTGCTTTCTGGGACTCCACGTCAAACTGTCGACACTTCTCGCGATACTTCGCCAGTAAAACATTCTTCTCTTTTTGCAAACTTTCCACGAGCTCACCTTTTTCTCTGTTTTCTCGTTGCATCGCTTTTAAAGAGTGCGAGACTTCTGAGCACTTCTCGTTCAGTTTCGCTTTCATCGATTCGAGTTCCTCGCCTTTTCGCTCGTCGTTTTCTTTCGCTCTCTGCTTCGCTACGGCGCGTTCTATTTTGAGAGACTCGAGCTCGTCGCGCAAACTTTGTATCTCTCTCCGCAATTTTCCTTCACGAACATTTGTCGTAAACGGACGACGATGACGACGATGTTCTTCTTGAAGAGTGCAGCGTTGTCGTTGGTCTTCTTTTCGTTCGTTTAGTTCCCTTTGATCGAAACTGCCTTCCTTGCGGTCGAAATTTTTGTCGTCGTCGTCGTCGTTGTCGTCGTCGAACGAATCGTCTTCTTCTCTGTCGCTATTCAACGTGCCGTTAGTGATACTACTGCTAGTACTGCTCCGGCTTGCGTTCGATTCCCGAGGCGTAGTAGAAAGTACAGTCGTCGTCGACGACAACTCCGCGGAATCAATTTCTATGATTTCCTTAGTATGCCCAGGGCACCGCGCAAGAGTTTCCACGCGCATAGCGCGTGTGGCAAAATCAAGCGCAGCGGCAGTCTCGGACGCATGCTCAACTTCCGAAGAGCAGCACACTAGCAGCCACGTCCGGCTTCGTCCATTCAAACTAGAACACAAAATCTTCGTTAAATTGGAATCGCGTACGGGTACGTGAGCGGCGTTACTCGCCAACGCGCGCACGCAATTTCCCAACGCGAGCAGACTTTGATTTATGCGAGTAGCCTCTTTGAATCGAAGTTCTTCGAGAAGAACGCGGTCTTTCTTGTTGACGAGTGGGTATCTTTTGACTTCTTGATGCCGATAGTAATCTTTGTGTTGTCGCTCGGACCCGGCCAAATCGACGACGGTCAAAACACCTTCGCTTTGCTCGACGATTAAAACTGCATCTTTACCGCGACCTCTTTTCTTCCTCTTGATTTTCTTGACTCTTACGTTCAGAACGCAGTGACTTCGGCTCGAGTGTTTATTCATGCGAGTTTCTGCGTATCTCAGGCGTTTTCTGCCTTCGGCGAATTTCTGCAAGAGCATCGAGGCGTTTTCGCATCGCATCCACGTCAAATCTTCAACTTCCCACTCTTCGCCGTGATTGTTATTGATACTGTTATTGTTGTTGTTGTTATTATTATTATTATTATTATTATTATTATTGTTGTTGTTGCAGACATCGTTCATACGAACGACGTTTTTCGTTCGACTCGTCTTTCCGTTCTTCTCGTTAAAACTCACAGACGCGCTCCTCTTGCTCTTTTCGCTCATTTTCTTCTTGGTCGCGCTATTACCGCCATCTTCCAAATCTTCCAACAAATCGTCCACGATTTCGTTATAAATCTGCATCATCGATATTTCTACGACAAACGTTGTCTTTGTCCGTCGATTCTTTTTCGTCTCCTTCATCACCTTCTTCTTCTTCCCCTCGTTATCAATTCGCAAGAAAAGTTCCACCGCCAGCCGCGGAACGAGTCCGGCGGAGTTGCGCCGTTCTTCTTCTTCTTCTTCTTCTTCTTCTTCATCATCATCATCATCATCCTCTTCTCCCTCTTCTTCTTCCTCTCTTCTCCTGGACGTAAAATCCTTCTCCAAGCCGCCGCCCATCGACGATGTCATTCCCGGAGTATTCAACAAAGCGTACGTCTTCCCGGCTCCGGTTTGCCCGTACGCGATGACGCACGCCTCCTCGCCTCGCATCACGTCCGTCAACGCCGGTTCCCCTATCGCGTCCCACACGTCCCTTTGCGTGGCGTCTTCCCCGAACGCGTGGTCGACGCGAAAGTGACCTCTCGCGGTTTCCACTATGCCAGGGTCGGTTAAAGATGCGCGCGTTTTCTTCTTCGTCTTCTTGTTCTTCTTCGAGTCCTCTTCTTCGTGTTCTTCTTCTTCTTCGCGGTCGCCGTCTTCTCCGCGTATTTTTTTCTCCTTCTGAGGAGACGTGGGAAAAGAGTTTGAAGAAGGTCGAACGCGCGCGTAGGCTAACACGCGCTGCTTTTTCATCATCGTATCGTCGTCTTTTTCTTCTTGTTCTTCTTCTGCGCGTGCGTGTGTATTTATAATAGTGTATAATATAATAGCTTTGAAGACGGGAAAGAGAAAAGCTTTCTCGTCGCAACAGTGGCTCCTCTTCGTTCGAGAAAGGTGGTAAATGAACACGCGAGGATATGCTGAGAATAAAGAAAGAAAAAGACAAAAATAGATACAAATCGAGTCAACTCCCCCAGAGGAATTATGCACTCGTTACGGTGCTCAGAATTAAAATTCTTCAGCACAGTTTTGGTTTTTCTCAAATGAAGCGTTTTGAGCCACGAGATGTAGATACAAACGAGTGGACTCTCTTTTGTCAACAACAAAGTATTCCGGATTTTCCGCACAAAAACACAAACGCGAATACAAAAAACAGTTCACGTTTACAGTCACCCGCGCGCAGATATGTTTGCGATGCACTGCTCCTCGAGCGGTTTAGGTGCGTCGCGTTTTTTCCTAGGGGCGCCGTTTTCGAGCATCGCGCGCGTTTTTTTTTTGTGCGCGCGATTTTTGTTCGCGAACAAAACGAGTAATCTTTTAACCGAAATGTTTCGTTCCTCGTCGTAAACGCGACGGCGCGCGCGTGAAGCGAACGCAAACGCGAGACGAATTTTCGTTCCTTTTATGATTTGGATATTTGTGCTGACAAAATTGTTTTCTCTCGTAACAGCGAAAGGGTCGATGAGTGGCCAGCGCGTCGCGCAATCGAAGAAGCGTTCGGTGAGTGATTTTTGTTCTTCTTTTGGATTAGATATCTCGCTCGTTTCTCTCGGAGAGCGCAAACATATACGTTTTCTTTTCTTTTCTTTTCCGAACGCGGCAGCGTTTGACGCGTTTGACGAGAAGATGAGAGACCCCATCGTCGCTTTTGTCGATGATTCGTTTTGGGTCGGATCGCTAACATTGATTCCTATTATTCTATTATTCACTTTTATGATAACCTCAGTCTGCGCAAAAGAAATGCACCATCATCCGCAACAAGGCTGTCGCGGAACCGCCGACGACGACGGCGGCGACGGGTGCGCGCGTCGTTTCGGACAACATGGAAAACGTCCTCTCTATCATCTTAGGTGGCGGCGCGGGTTCTCGTTTGTACCCGTTGACGAAGAAAAGAGCGAAGCCGGCCGTTCCGTTGGGTGCGAACTACCGTTTGATTGATATCCCGGTGTCCAACTGCATCAACAGCGACATCAACAAGATTTACTGCTTGACGCAATTTAACTCGGCATCTTTGAACAGACACTTGGCGCAAGCTTACAACGCAAACATTGGCTCGTACACGAAGACGGGCTTCGTCGAAGTTTTGGCCGCTCAACAGTCGCCGACGAACAAGACTTGGTTTCAAGGTACCGCGGACGCCGTCAGACAGTACACGTGGCTCTTCAACTCCTCCAAGTGCGACGAATATCTCATTTTGTCCGGCGATCACTTGTATAGAATGGACTATAAGCCGTTTATTATGAAGCACAGAGAAGTTGGCGCAGATATCACGGTATCGGCGGTGCCGATGGATGAAGAAAGAGCGGAAGCGTTTGGTTTGATGAAAATCGACGGTACTGGTAGAATTATTGACTTTGCGGAGAAGCCGAAGGGCGACGCGTTGAAGGCGATGGCTGTAGACACGACCGTCTTAGGTTTGGACGCGGAAAAAGCGAAAGAAATGCCGTACATCGCCTCCATGGGTATCTACGTCTTCTCCGCCAAGGCTATGGAAGATTTGTTGATGAAACACTGCAAAGAACAAAACGACTTTGGCGGTGAAATCATCCCGCACGCGAAGGACATGGGCATGCACGTCCAAGCCTTTTTGTACGATGGGTACTGGGAAGACATTGGAACCATCAAAGCCTTCTACAACGCCAACTTGCAATGCAACAAGGAAAATCCGCAGTTTTCTTTCTACGAAGCTAAGGCGCCGATTTACACTTCGTCTCGATTTTTGCCCCCGACAAAAATTTTGGACAGCGCCGTCACCCAATCGACCATCGGTGATGGTTGCTTCATCGAAAAGTCTACGATTAAGAACGCTATGGTTGGATTACGATCGCACATCTCCGAAGGTTGCGTTATCGAGGACACGTTGTTGATGGGTGCTGACTTTTATGAGAACAAAGCGGTTTGCGCTTCCAAGGACGACTGCTTCATGCCGTTGGGCGTCGGACCGGGTTCTACGATTAAGAACGCCATCGTCGACAAAAACGCGAGAATCGGTGCCAACTGCTCCATCACGAACAAGAATAACGTTGAGACAGACGTAGAGACGGGTAAGGATGCGGGCTGGGTCATCAAGGATTACATCATTGTTATCGAAAAGGATGCGACGATTCCTGACGGCACCGTCATCTAATTCCCAACTACCACCACCACCTCCACCAAACAACCCATTATTAATAAAGCAATAATACGAATCACTACACTTAGCAGCAAAAAGAAATATAAGAGAGGAGAAATGGAAGAAGAAGCACTTGGTTTTTTAAGGAGAAAAGAGAAGAATGTAATAATAAACAAAATGCGAAAATAATCAGGCAAACTTCCCATTTTTCCAATTGTCTCGCACTTCTTATTTATTGAACGCGCTTTCTATGTCGATCAGAATTACCGTCGCATCATCCTTCCCGCCTTTCTTTTTAACGTGCGATATGACTTCAGCGCACGCCCGTCTCGCGCGCTGTCCCCACGAGGACGACGATGCACTCGGAGAGTGTTGCTGATACGATTCAATCAGAAGGGCGTTCGCCACCACCTCCGCCGCGTCTCGATCTTTCACTCTGCCGCATCCGAACGTACCGTCTGTGCTCAAGAGCAAGAATGATTCTTTGCCCTTACTATTATTATTGTTACTACTATTTTTACTCGGAAAGATCTGATCGTCTCGTTTCTCTCTTCTCTTGAATCGAGTCTTTCGAACATCGGGTTCGCAAGAAACGTGCGGCTTACAACTGCGATCCCCAATGGATCTCGTTATTGCGAGCTCGCCGTTGACTCGTGCGATCGAATCGCAGCCACCCCTCGAGCACACAAATTTTTTATCGTTCTCTGTGTTTGTACAACCAGAAATATTCGAAGCACGAGTAGCGGCGGCATTCTTTCCTCTCCCAAGCACTCCGCCGCACGAGGAGAGAAAATAGGTGTTGAATAAATTGCAGGCGCTCTCTCTCCCTTTCGTGTCATAATCATTCGCAGCATTCGCAGCAGCCCTTATAAATCCGCCTCGCGTAATCACCGCATTAGCTTCGCTTGTATTCGATGCGATATGATCTGTAGTTAATGTCTCGGTCAGTAGTTCCAAAGGTTTCGATGCGCAGAAATCCGCCGCGATGATCTTACAATCTCCGAGGTGCGCGATCCACACGGCGTCATCCCAAATTAACGCCATGGCCACGCACGCGCCAGAAGAGTCGCGCTTATTTCGGCTCAAAAAATCTTCATCGCATCGTTTGAACCCGGCTACAATGGCTTCTTTCACCAATTCGTCGAACCCGCTCTCTCCTTCTCCATCCTCTTCTCTTGTTTTGACGTTGACCTCTTCTCCCTCATCCGCGCTCATCTTACAACTCAAACTGCTCATATCCTCAGAAGATGACGACCGACTCGTGTTTACTTTAACGCGCTTCATCTTCATCAACTTATCTCTGGCCTTTTCCGTCGCTTCTGCCATTTGCTCGCACCTATCGGAAAGCTGTTCGAATATCATCTCGTGTAACGACGCCGCGCAATGCGCGGCTGCTCCGGCGCCACCGTGACCGTCAATCACAGAGAACATCCCAATCCGCCGCTTCTCGACGACTTTTACATCCCCCAACGAACGAAACGTTTCGTTCCCGACTCTAACGTTATTATTTTCATTCCTGTTATGATTCTTGCTACCTACTATCGCGCCTACTGTTCCTCCTACATCACCAAAATGCCTTCCTAACATGCCGTTCAACTTCCCGGCGTCAAAAATAGACACCGAGAACGTGTCCTCTCTTTCTTTCCTTCCGAGGCCTTTCTGCGACGCAGCCGCGAACGTCGTCCCTCGACTCGACGCGTCTTCGCTAAATCGAACGCGCGTCGTTTCGCCGCTCCTCGTTGACCGGTCGGTGAGAAACTTATCGGTTAAATGAACCGTATTCTCGAGATCAGTCGGCGAGCCGTACGCCTCGTCCTCGTCCTCGTTGTTCGAGCTACTGCTCCGGTGACTATCGCTCCCGTCTTTAGTATTCGAAGCGTTTTTCTTATCGTTCTTCCCGTCTCCGATCGAGCCGTCGCGCGGCTCCACTCGAATCGTTAAATTCTTCTTCTTGGACAAGTTCATTTTCTTTTGCATCTGTTCAAACTCCAAAAGCATGTCCTCTTCCGTGATTAGTGATAACGTCCGACCCCCCATCATCATCATCGCGGTTTCTTTCTCCTTCTCCTTCTCCTTCTCGTCGTTGTTGTTATTATTATCGTCCTCATCGGGTGTCACCATCTCTTCGGTGTATGGTGAAGGAGTTCGTTACCCAAAGACGACTGAATTTGAGGTTGCCTTCCGAACTTTGCGCGGCTTTAAATGTATCTCTCTCTCTCTTCTTTTTATTCTCCTTTTTTCTCCCGAGTGAAATAAATCAGCCTCCTTTAGCTCTTCGAAGAGTGACGATCTCGTCGTGGTTCTTTTCGAGAGAGAGAGAGTTCGAGAGAGAGAAAACGCGCGCGTAAATTCTATATAAGTGTATTGATTTTCCAATAAGTGTGCCTTTGAAAAGAAAAATTTTCAAACGATGAATTAAAAGCAAAAAATACGACACCGCAGCGGCAGCATCCGCCCCCGGAAACAAAGAGAGGGCAAAAAATACTACTTACCACTCGTAAAAGAAGAACGAAGACGCTCTCGTCGTCTCTGGTTCTCAGCTTCATATCTCTCTCTGTTAAAATTTCGCTCTCTTTTTCTTCTGTGAGCTTCTTCGTTCGTTCGTTATTCGAAGAGTTTTGAGAAAAGAGAGACTCCCTTTTGTGCTTCTTTTTTCCAACAAGAGGAGCAAAAAATACGACAGAAGAGATACAAAAAACAAACGTTTGAAAAGAAGAATGAAGCCGCCGCAAAAGCAGCGACGAGAACGACTGAACACAAAGTCGGACAACAAAAAGAAGCATAAAAAAGGAGGAGGCATAAGCGATCGATCGTTCGCGGAGAAGAACGTGACGATAATTGAAGGGAAAGAAGAGAAGAAGAAGAGAGAAGGAGAAGTGGAAGAGGAAGAGGAGGAAGCGAAAGACTCGATCAAAGCGTGGGAGGAGAAAAACTCGAATCCGGGATGGAACGTGGTGGAATCGAGTTGTCCTCTGAGCGAAGAGCAGGTGCGCGAGGTGGAGGCGTACTTTTTGGCCGGGAAGAAGCGAGGAAGGTTGGTGCCGAAATACGCGCTGTATCTTTTGGACGAGGACGAAGAGGAAGAAGAAGAAGAAGGAGGAGGAGGAAGAGTCGCCCGAGAAAAACACCATTTCGGTTCGAAGAATAAACTCGGCGTGGCGATTCCAGGCGTCGGCGCCAACGTCGTCGATGCGAAGAGACTTATTTTGTCGACAAATGTGTCGCGATCTGTCTTTATGAAACTTTTCGACGAGAAGATTGACGAGAAGATTAAAGTGAGCGACGCGCAGTGCCTGAAGAAAGAAACGAAAGCGCTCGCAAAGTTTCTCGCGAAATCGATCGCAACGGTGGCGATATTGCCAGTGGGAAAAAGAATTACCAGAGAAGCGTATCAGAAAATGCAAAAAGAAAACTTTTGCATCGTTAGAGGTTACTCGCAAAAGAACATGAAACACGCGTCGGAACATCACATCGGGCCGAGCGCGCGACGTTCCGAACAGACGCATCCAGTTTGAAGAAGAAGAGAAAAAAGAGAGAGACTTTTATTCTGTTTGTTTACTACTACCAGTAAGTACCACGTAAAAAACTATCACATAGTACATTATTATTATTATTATAAAGCTATACCACGCATCGCTGCGACTTGTTTGACGATGCGGTGATCGATGAACGCCTCCGGCGAGGAGTCCGCATTCTCCGTGGATTGTTGCTGCTGTTGTTGCTCTACGGTTTCTCTGGCAAATCGAGCGTAGTCGTCCGCGTCGACGCTGGCGCATTGCATATACGCGAGCAAACCTCTTTGAGGACGAGAGGTCAACGCCGTGACGACGTTTGAAAAGTATTCGAGGTCGGCGGCTAATTGCGCGGCGCCAGGTTCGGATAAGCGGCGAATACTTTTCACGCGCTCGAGAAAGATGGTTGCCGAAGCTTCCGCTACGCGCTCCATCCAAATCGAAGCTAAATCCTCGTCTTCGTCATCGTTACCGAAAATGCCGGCAGATGCTGACGCGGCGGAGCCAACGTCATCGCCAACGACGTTCACGAGCGCTTCAAGACGCGTCGGCAACGACAAGAGGTACTCGCCAGAATTTGTCGCCTTCTCTTGCGGGTACGCTGAAAACGTTGGTAAATCGTGCGCGGTTTGCGCCGCCATTTTCGTCCAAATTTGTTCGTTTTCGATGTTCTCGAGTTCACGGCGCACGCGATGTAACAAGCAATCGCGAACGAGACGTTCGCACGCGTCTCTAAACTGCACAGCCGCGTCCGCGGTTCTCGGGAACACCGAATGCGCCGAGGCGAGGATGCCAGACTTGTCGTTATTTTTGCTGTTATTCCCGGAAAACGAAGACGCGGACGTAGATTCCGCGTACGGTTCCAAATAAATCGCGAGCGTTCGTGAACGCCCGGCATCGAGTCGCGATTGCGTCGAGAAAACAATGTCCACGTGCTTCTTACCACCAATCGCACGAAGTAAGTCCACGTCGGATGTCGCGCCGCCACTATTCGCGAAACTGCTTTCGTTCGCGATTTGCTTCAAAGTGGCAGACGCGCGCGCGTCGAGATCAGCAAACGTTTGCGGTACCGATTTCGTCGCTCGCAACAAACTCAAACTCGCGTCGATGAAATCTTCCGGGTTTTTATTGCTGCTACTACTCGCGCCGCCGATGTTCTTATCTAAACCGATGGCGATGCGCACCGCTTTCAATCTCCCCTCCAACGCTTTCACGAATCGAGTCAACGAATCATCGATGGATTTCACCGCAGCGACAGTTTCTAAACCGCTCGAATATTCTTTGCAACTGACAAAACTTTTCATCGCACTTTTAGAGGCGCTTTTACACGTCTTCTCGATGGCGGCGGAAAAGGCTAAAAAGTCGCCGTCGAAATCATCCGCGTCCACCGTCGAAGTCGCCAACGAAACAATCTCCTCTCGCAACTTGATCGATTCGAGTTTAGGAAAGACTTTTTCAGACTTTACGAACGGAATGAAAACGGTCGATAAAGCTTCGGTAAACTTTTGAACCGCCGCGGCGACTTTCTCGCGCTTCTTTGACTTTTTGTTGTTGGCGAAGTTACTACCGTCGCCTTTCGCGCTGGTACCATCTGTATTCGCACCGTTCGCGGCATCCACATCGCTCGTAAACCGATTTCTGAAATCATCGTCCTCATCGTCAGAAGAAGACATCAAGTAGGATTCGTCCAGCGCGTTTGTAGTGCCGTCGTCTTCTCCGCTCGCAGTTTCTTTCATCGCAGCAGTCACCATTTTACGCACGCACGGCTCTAAAGCCCCGCACAAACGCGTGGCATATCGCGTCGTCGCTATTCTACATCGCATCATGTTCTCTAAATCCGCGCCTATATCCGCGTTATTCTCGCCGTCGTTGTTGTTATTCGTACTATTACTACTAAAGTTCGTATTACTATTCGCTCCGTCTCCGTAATAGCTTCCATAACACAACGTATCCAATCGCTTTTGCATTTTCTTCGCAATCGCGCGGTGTAAACTCGCCACACCTGCCGAAACTAACGTCGCCACATCCTCCGGGAACGTACTTTTTGTCCAATTCACCTCTTTTTCGATTAAGCTGATGACAAAATCGTAAAATTGTGGCAGAAAATTTGCGAAAGCCTCGTTCGCGGCGTCTTCGTCCGTTTTCTTGTCGTTATTACTATTAGTATCGTTCGGCGGACTGTTTTCATTCATCATCAACCCATCGTTATAGGTCTTCTCTTCGAACGCGACCCAAAACTCCATGGCTGGCGAGACCACTCTCGCCTCGGCGTACGCGCCTTCGATACTCTCGTTCTTCCCGATGCTCCTCAACGCGTCCCGGGCGTCTCGAGCAAACTTGATCGAATCTCGACTCCCGCTGCTGCTCACCATAGTAGTACTACTGCTCATATTCACCCCTTTATCCATCTCCAAAGCTCGCAACAAAGCCGGCCTCGCCGCGCTCTCTAACCGACTCTCCAAAACAGCGATCCTATCTCTCCCGTCTGCGAATTCCGGCACGTCGCCGACGATCGCCAACCCTCGCTTCATCCTCACCAACGCATCCGCCATGTTGCTCACGTTCTCCCCATTAAACACCGAATCCACCGAATGCATCAACTCTGCCAACCCTGCTGCCTCGCTCAGCGTATCTCTCGCTCTTTCCATCCTCGATTTCACCTCGTCGATTTTCCTCAACCGCTCGATGCTTTGTTTCGACGGAAACTCCGTCTCGTCCAACGATCGCGAAATATTCTTCACCGTATTCGTCAAACTCTCCACGTTCTCCTCTAAAACTTCAATCTCACCAATCGCGGTTGGAATTCGTTTCACCCCGAGTTGCGATTCGCGTTCCAGTTGTAACGAAATGTCCTCCCCGAGAAGTTGCAAGCGCATTTCCAGCTCCGATAAGAGTCGTTCCAATTCCACGTTTTCGTCGGTGATGTCGTTCGCGTGATGTTGAAGGTGCTTCTTCTTCTCATCGTTGTTAAAACACTGTCGCGCCGCGACGTTCACGTAATGAATCGGATCGAAGCGCGGGTCGTTGAACTCCTCCATTTGTCTTCTTCTTCTTCTTCTGTGAGAGAGAAAACAAACAAACTTTGCGTGTGTAATATATATAGTAAACAAAACTTCTGCGCAAAACTTCTCTCTTCTTCTTCCTTTGTTGTGTGATTCGTTTTTTCTCCCTCGAGTGAAAATGATGAAAATCTTTTCTCTTTTTTTTTTTTTTTTGTTTTGTTTTTTTTTTTTTTTTT
>ENA-OWPI01002199-OWPI01002199.1-marine-metagenome-genome-assembly--contig:-NODE-2199-length-18787-cov-7.191128_pt1 | contig 18787 bp, 11 predicted proteins | sample MGYA00238138_ERZ651775 | MGnify/ENA primary metagenome ERZ651775 (study PRJEB26906, sample SAMN06265043) | marine metagenome | isolation source: Helgoland LTER site | place: Germany:Helgoland, sampling...
GTAAGATAAGACCTTTACAATATTGTTTTCTATCCATGTGATAAAAGCCCTCAAGATGAGGGCTTTTTTTATTTGATAAGACTAACAATCCCCGTTTTATTTTTAGAGGTGTTGTCGTTGTATTCAATAACATAATAGTAGGATGCTACTGGAAGAGTATTCCCGTTGAAATCGCCACCCCAAGGTCTTTGGCTGTATGCCCCTTGGTCAGATTCATATACTTTGTTTCCGAGTCTGTTATAAACACTCACGATGTTTTTAGGATAGATATCATCAATGTTTCCAAGTTCCCATGTGTCATTAATTTGGTCATCATCAGGAGTGAAAGCCGTAGGAATGATGATTTGACAATCTTCAAATGTTATACTTATTTCTGCAGGTAATCCTTCACATCCATTCTCAGTAGCTGTAACATAATACGTAGAGCCTCCCAGAATCACATCTGGTATATATTCGTCTGCTGTTGCAAGAATTTCGGTCAATGAAGCGTCAAAATACCAGCTGTAGGTTCCAGTGCTTCCTTCTGCTTGTATTGCTTCAGGGACTGCATTTGAGCAGTAATTGGCATCCTCTCCCAAGCTTGGAATATCGGGAATAGGATGAATCACAATGGTTTGGGATTGATTTAAAGCGGTCGTACAATAATTATCGGTAATTGCATTCAGCGTGTATTCTCCCGATGAGCTACCCACATCAATACTGGAGCTACTCGAGCTTATTGAAAGTGGGTTTCCATTTAGAGTATAGTCTAAAGTAAAATCAGGTACGCCACTCACTTCAGCAACAAGTCCATTTATTGCTTCTCCTTCGCAGTATATTCCTCCGTTCGTAAAATCGATCAGAGTAGGAGAGGTGTTGATGGTTAAGTCTAATGTAACTAGACTATCACACCCATCAATATTAGTAAGTAACCATGTAGCACTATTGTTGCTCGTGGTATAAGTGTTTCCGTCAATCCAAGTATAGGTGTCACATGCCGATTTCGTATCTGTTCCGGTATTGGAATTTGTAATTGTTAAGTCAAGTGTTACTATACTGTCACATCCTGACACGCTTGGGAGCACCCATGTCGCGCTATTATTACTTGAATTATAAGTATTCCCATCAATCCATGTATAGGAGTCACAGGCGGATTGAGCATCAGTGCCTGGAAGAACTGTATTGAAAATCAAATTAACGCTAACGATACTGTCACATCCAGCAACGGCAGTAAGTGTTTCTGTTCCTGTTGGATTAGCTTCATCATAAGTTGTTCCATTCACATCGATACTGTATCCATCTCCAAGACAACCAGTGTAGTTTTCGTTCCCGGTTATGCTTGAATTGAAAGTTAGTTCAATGCTTACCACACTATCACATCCATTGATATTGCTTAAGGTTTCTATTCCCGTAGGATTTGCCTCATTGTAAATAATGCCATTAACGGTAACAGCATATCCATCCCCATTACATCCGACATGTACTTCACTTCCGGTTGAAGGGCTATTAAAAGTAAGGTCAATAGAAATGGTACTATCACAACCAAAGATATTACTCATTGATTCCGTTCCAGACGGATTGGACTCGTCATAAGTTACGCCATTTACTAAAACAGCATACCCATCTCCGGAACATCCCGTGTAGGTTTCTACTCCATTATTGACAGTGTTGAATGTGAGATCAATAGAGACCGTGCTGTCACATCCAAAGGCGTTACTTAAGGTTTCAGTCCCCGCTGGATTAGCTTCATCATAAGTTGTTCCATTTACCACAACAGCATACCCATCCCCCGAGCATCCCGCGTAAGTTTCCGATCCATTACTTAGGTTGTTGAATATAAGATCAATGGTTACTGAGCTATCACATCCATTAGTATTGCTTAAAGTTTCGGTTCCTGAAGGGTTAGATTCATCATAGCTTACCCCATTTACATCAATACTGTATCCATCTCCTGAACACCCTATGTAAGTTTCTGAACCATTGCTAGATGTGTTGAACGTGAGATCAATGGTAACAATACTATCACAACCAAATATATTGCTCATTGATTCCGTTCCGAATGGATTGGCTTCGTCATAAGTATTGCCATTTACAACAACTGAATACCCATCACCCGAGCACCCCGTATATGTTTCATTACCTGTGGTGTTATTATTAAAGGTCAGATTTACAGTAATGGTACTGTCACATCCTGCGGAAGAAAGAAGAATTTCAGTTCCTGATGGGTTGATCTCATCATAAGTGTTTCCATTAACTTCAACACTGTAGCCGTCACCGATACACCCTGTATGTGTTTCTAATCCAGCAAATTCTGAAATAACGGTTAAGTTCAACGTGGCAAGAGAGTCACAACCATTTAAAGCAGGAAGAGTCGCTGTCTGACTATCTGAATTATTGAAAGTCAAACCATTCCAAATGAATGGCAAGTCATTTTCGCAAATAGTCAAATCCGTTGTGCTTTCTGAATTTAATTCTGTGTTTATTGTAAATGTGATGTTCTCTCCTGTGCACCCCACTTGATCAAATAATGTAACAGTATATGTTCCTGAGCAAAGGTTGTCTAATTGAATTGGCGATGCTGTGGGTACCGGGTTTATTGGAGTATTCCCCGCGGCGTATGGATCACCATAATAATACCAGTAGGGAGAATACAGGCTTTGTCCCTGAACTGTTATAGATCCAGAACATGAACCTTCACATGTATTGACTTGATTTGATGCTGTAACATATGGTGCGGTAGCTGATAAACCAACAGTCAACTGAACGGTATCTGCACAACCATATGTAGGAGTTACGATACAATAATAGAGACCCATACTCAAACCCGATGCAGTATTGTCCGTTTGTCCTATGGCTTGGAAATCTTCATCATACCAATCATAAAAATAAGGCCCTACTCCTCCTGATGAAACTTCTGCGTATGCTAGTCCCTCATTTATGCAAGTGATGCCCTCAGAAAATGAATAGATAACTAATGGCTCGATTAATTGACAATTGTTCACACGAAATTGAGAAATGTAGTCATCATTTAAGTTGCTATTAAAAGCACCTGGTGTTTGATCGTTCCCAGCGCATGCACCAACATCACCAGCACATCCTTGAAGCCAATCTGCTTGGTTATATGGATCATTTCCTGAAAAATAAAACACATCGTCGGTACCAGAACCAGGGAAATAGACGGTGCTATTGGCAGTGATGTCTCCATAAGACAATGAAAACACTTCACATCCAGTGAGGTCTACAACACGAATGCAGTCGCCTCCATTTCGCATTCCTATTCTTGTCCAAACTCCGCCAGCGACCCATCCTGTTAATGGATAGCTGCACGCAACGCCGCCCGGAGTTGAGGGATTGGTTTCAAAATAAGTGGAGTTTTCAATAGGCATAACAAGAGAACAATTGCCATCATTTAAATCGAAATCATTTGTAGGAAGATCAACATTTGGATCAGAGCCGTTGTACAAAGTTATTATCGTCCCATAAGGAATACAGCTCCAAAAGGCGTCATTTGAAAACCGATTACAACCACTCGCAATACCCGAGCTTCCATGATATCCATTGTTGTCATCTATGATCCATCCTCTAATGTCAATACAGGGGTTACAGCTTGTCGAAGTGCTCGTATCGATGACAATTAGTTCTATATACTCTTGCGACCCAGATGGACCATTAGAGAATTCGTTGATAACAAGGGTTTGGGATTTTACAGAGCTAGCAAAAAAAACACCTACAAGAAAAACGAAGAAGGCTTTCTTTACAAATTCTTCGGTAAATTGATTCACAATAATGAGTATAATAGTTTTGAGTCCTAAAGATACACAAAGTAACTTTTGAAATTCAAAATTGGACAGGGAATAATTTTAAAAATAACTACAAACAAATAAATTATTTATATTTTCGGCTCTGAATATGAAATTAATTACAGCTCTCGTCTCATTCTTATTAATGACTGTGAACACTTTTGGTCAATACATTCCCCAGAACGGAGTTGCAACATCTAAAAGTGAAATCACAGCCATTACAAATGCCCACATATATGTTTCTTCAACGGAGGAATATAAAAAGGCCTCCATACTTATACAAGAGGGAAAAGTTTTAAAAATCGGCAAAAAGATTAAAATACCGAAAGGAGCTCAAGTTATTGATTTACAAGGAAGAACTATACTTCCTGCTTTTATTGAATTGAATTCTAATATTGGGATTGTAAAACAAAAAAAAGAATCTCCTAGATCTTTTAGGCCTCAAATCGAATCAAATAAAGGAAGCTCTTTTTATTGGAATGAGGCCGTACATCCAGAAGTAGATGCAAGCCTTATGTATTCTAAAAACAAAGCAGCGATTAAGGACATCAATCAAAAAGGTTTTGGCTTTTTTGCATCTCATAGTAATGAGGGAATTGTAAGGGGAACTGGACTCTTAGTTTCGGCAAATGGAGACAATCTTTCTAGTGATATTTTGAGTCCGCAGATAGCATCTTTCTATTCATTAAACAAAGGCGATTCAAAGCAATCTTACCCTTCTTCTCAGATGGGTTCAATAGCTTTACTTAGACAGTCCTTTTATGATTTTCAATATTATACAAAATCAGATTTAAATTTTACGGATTTATCCATGGAGGCATGGAAGTCTCAAATGCACCTGCCAAGGTTTTTTCAAACTGCAGATAAACTTGAAATCCTTAGAGCTAGCAAAATTGCCAATGAATTTAATTCAAGTTTTATTTATCTGGGTTCAGGAAATGAATATGAAGCGATTAACCCACTTCAAAAAATCAATCCCAAAATAGTTATACCAATAAATTTTCCTGAAGCTTATGACGTGAGTGACCCGTATATTTCTCGTTTGATTCCTTTGAGTCAGCTTAAACACTGGGAGCTTGCACCCCTAAATTTTAAAATTCTTAAAGAAAATAATATTGAAGTTGCGATTTCATCCTCAGGTTTAAAATCTACTGAGCAATTTTGGAAAAACATTAGACTTATTATTCAATCTGGAGTGGATAAAACAGATGTTTTAAAAGCTTTGACTGAAACACCAGCAAGTTTTATTGAACAAGGAGAAAGCATGGGCCGTCTTGAAAAAGACATGCTGGCCAGCTTTACGGTCTTTAGCTCCGATCCGTTTACGGACAAAAATGCAAAAGCAAATGAAATATGGTTAAAAGGAGAAAGAAAACCTTTGGTCCCTTTTCAAAAAATAGAAGTTAAGGGTAGCTATCGTTTAAATAGGCCGAATAACCGATTTGTCTTGGAGTTCTCTGGCGCTCCCCAACGTTTAAAAGTAAGTCTATATGATGCGGATTCGAATGGAGAAAAAGTAGATTCTACGAAGACAAAAGTAGCCTTTAAGTTGGTTGGAAATGACGTAACCCTTACCTTAAAAAGAGCTGATTCAATTGGTAAATTCGCAGAGGTTTTGCATGGAAAAATAACACCAAATGGCGCCGTGATGGAGGGAGATATTGTACTTAAAGATGGCACGTGGGAGAAATGGAGTGCCATAAGATTTTTAGATTCAGAAAATGAGGATTCTAGCTCAGACCCTCAAGTTATTGAGATGGGTAAGTGTTGGTTCCCAAATATTTCTTACGGTTTGGATTCAACTCTTCAACAAGAGTCGATTTTGTTTACAAATGCAACAATTTGGACGAATGAAAATGAGGGTGTTTTACGAGAAATGGATGTTCTTGTTGAAAATGGAAAAATTGCTCAAATTGGAAAAGGATTAAAATCCAATGACATGAGTGTCAAGGTGATTGATGCAAGTGGAATGCATTTGACTTCAGGTATAATTGATGAACACTCTCATATTGCGATATCGAAAGGGGTAAATGAAAGCGGTCAGGCCATTTCAGCTGAAGTAAGTATTTCGGATGTCGTCAACTCAGAGGATGTAAATATATACAGACAATTGGCGGGAGGTGTTACATGTTCTCAATTGCTTCATGGTTCAGCAAATCCAATTGGCGGCCAATCTGCGATTGTCAAATTAAAATGGGGTGAATTTCCTGAAAAAATGCTCATTCAAAATGCACCAGGATTTATAAAGTTTGCTCTTGGAGAAAATGTCAAGCAATCCAATTGGGGAAATTTTAATACCATTCGTTTTCCTCAAACCAGAATGGGTGTTGAGCAAGTTTTTTATGACGGCTTTCACAGAGCGAGGATATACAATCAGGAATGGGAGAATTACTTGAAAAAAAACAAAGGCAAATCAATCCTTGAGCCAAGAGTTGATCTTGAATTACAGACGTTGTCCGAAATACTTAAAAGTGATCGATTTATCACCTGTCATTCTTATGTGCAATCGGAAATAAATATGTTAATGCACGTTGCAGATTCAATGGGATTTCGCGTAAATACTTTTACACACATTTTAGAGGGGTATAAGCTTGCCGATAAAATGAGAGAACATGGAGTAGGTGGTTCAACTTTTTCTGATTGGTGGGCATATAAATATGAGGTAAATGATGCAATTCCCTACAATGCGAGCTTAATGCATGATAATGGCGTTGTTGTAGCCATAAACTCTGATGATGCAGAGATGGGCAGACGCCTAAATCAAGAAGCCGCAAAAGGCGTGAAATATGGAGGGATGTCTCAAGAAGACGCATGGAAAATGGTCACCTTAAACCCAGCAAAACTCTTACATCTTGATGATAGAATGGGGAGTGTTAAGGTTGGGAAAGATGCCGATTTAGTCCTTTGGACCCATAACCCATTGAGTATTATGGCTAAGGTTTCTAAAACAATAATCGACGGAACAATTTACTTTGATTCTGATCGAAAAATGGAATTGGAGAATCGAAATATTGAAGAAAGAGCGAGGATTATTCAAAAGATGATTCTGAACAGAGAGGCAGGTAACCCGGTAAAAAAATACGAACATAAGAAAGAAAAATTTTACCATTGTGACTCCTTTGGTGAGGAGGGAGAAACTTCAACAAATACACATTAAAATGAGATTTTATTTAGGCTTTTTCTTTTTACTTGTTCCTGGATTGATTTTTTCACAAAAGATTTTGTTTAAAGGGGCTGACTTACATATTGGAAATGGTGAGTTTATTGAAAACGGTTTACTTGGAATCGATGGAGACCGGATTGTTTTAGTTAAAAAGGCATTAATCTCTAGCGTTAATGAAAATAAATGGGACTCCATCATTGAGGTTTCGGGCGCTCAGATTTATCCTGCTTTTGTCAATACAAACAATACACTCGGTTTAACAGAAATTGATGCCGTTAGAGCAACAAGGGATTTTGATGATGTAGGTGCATTTAATCCTCATTTAAGAACTCAGATTGCATTTAATGCAGAATCAAAAGTGGGTGAAACAGTGAGAACAAACGGTGTGTTGATCACTCAAGCGACACCAAGAGGAGGTATAATTTCAGGTGCATCTTCTGTGATGAGTCTTTTTGCTTGGAACTGGGAAGACGCAACTGTTTTAGCGGACGACGGCATACATGTAAATTGGCCGAGTAGTACGGTTGGTGGAGGTTGGTGGGCAGAGCCAAAACCGAAATCAAGAAACAAGGAGTATCGCGCACAAAAAGAGGAGCTACGTTCCTTTTTTGATTTGTCAAAAGCGTATTATGAATCAAAAAAACCGAAATTTGATCAGAGATTGGAGGCAATGAAAAAATGTTTCTCAGGAAATAAGAGGGTATATATTCATGCCAATGAATTGCAACAGATTCATGATGTTATTGATTTCGTAGAAGAAATGAATTTTCCATTTCCCGTTCTAGTAGGGGGATACGATGCACACTTGGTAGGTCGCAAATTGAAGGATGCAAAACTTCCTGTAATGCTTAAGAGAATACATGGATTGCCTCAATTGGAGGGAGAGGCTACAGATTTGCCATACAAATCGGCAACTTTACTGAGTGAACAAGGCGTTCTTTTTTGTCTACAGGGAGCTGGTGACATGGAAGCAATGAATGCCCGCAACCTGCCCTTTATAGCGGGAACTTCGATGGCTTATGGACTAACCGAGGAACAAGCAGTTGAGTCTATTTCTTTGAGTCCTTGTAAAATTATGGGTATAGATAAAGATTACGGCTCACTTGAAATTGATAAAAAAGCTACGTTTTTTGTGTCAAGTGGCAATGCTTTAGACATGATGACCAATAAGGTTACTATGATCTATTTTAATGGTAAAAGTGAATCGGTAAGTAATTTTCAAGAAGAACTTTACCTTAAGTATAAAGCAAAGTATTCTGAGAGGTAAGTTATTTACCCGTGAATGGTTTCAGATTTACCATATTCTTTCATTAAATCCGCCTCAAATTTCAAGAATTCTTCCCATCGCGCATTGACGTCGATTTTGCCTCCGTATTTTTTAGCGAAATTCAAAAAAGTAACGTAGTGTCTAGCCTCACTCTCCATGAGCATTCTATAGAAATCACGTAAGTCTTTTTCTTGAAGCTCTTCTGATAGGATTTTAAACCTTTCACAACTTCTGGCTTCTATCATTGCAGCGAATAACATTTGATTCACGAAGTACCCTTCTCTAGAACTATTGCTTTTATTCTTTTTTAGATAGTTCGAAAGGTCTTTAACGTAGGGGTCCTTTCTTTCGAATCCTAGCTTGAATCCGCGCTCTTTTATTTTATCATGAACCATTTTAAAATGCTCCATTTCTTCTTTACATATTTCGACCATTGACTCTACTAGGTCGGAATATTGTGGATATTGTACAATGATCGAAATGGAATTACTCGCTGCTTTTTGTTCACAAAAGGCATGGTCAATTAATATTTCTTCTAAGTTTTTTTCAACGATATTTACCCATCTCGGGTCAGTGGCCATTTTAAGTCCCAGCATGCTTTGATTTTACACAAAAATACATCATTAATGATGAAATAGATTAAACTTCACCTCGTATTATCAATCAATGACCTCGTTCTTTTTGTATATTTGAAATTCAATTATCAAGATGACAAAAACTGCACAAAAAGACATAAACCAAGCCTTAGGTCAAAAAGAATTAAAGACAGGGTTTGAGCATATGTGCATGGCTAAAACATTAGCTGAAAAATACGAAGCAAACAAGGAAGTTACATCCAAATATGTACATGCAACTTCAAGAGGGCATGAAGCCATACAAATTGCATTAGGAATGCAACTTAAGCCTTGTGATTGGGTTTCCCCTTATTACCGTGATGACTCAATTTTACTATCTATAGGAATCAAGCCATATGATCTTATGCTTCAGGTATTTGCAAAAAAAGACGACCCCTTTTCTGGCGGAAGAACATATTATTCTCACCCTTCTTTAAATAGGGAGGATATGCCTAAGATTATCCATCAATCTTCAGCAACGGGAATGCAGGCTATTCCTACTACGGGTATTGCCATGGGGATACAGTATAGAGAGGATGAAGGTCTTGAAATAGACAAAAAAGAAAAACCTTTAGTCGTATGTTCATTAGGTGATGCATCATGTACTGAAGGAGAGGTTTCCGAGGCTTTCCAGATGGCAGCATTGAAGCAATTTCCCATTGTTTTTTTAGTACAGGATAATGAATGGGATATATCAGCAAACGCAGAAGAGACTCGAGCTCAAGATATTAGCAAATATGCGCAAGGCTTTAATGGTCTTGAAGTTCGTACAATAGACGGGAGTAATTTTGAGGAATCATATAACACCGTGCAAGAGGTCTTTACTTTAATTAGAGAAGAACGTAGGCCTTTCATAATTCATGCTAAAGTTCCTTTATTGGGGCATCACACTTCTGGTGTACGAATGGAGTGGTATCGGGATGATTTAGAAGAAGCAAAGAAAAAAGATCCATATCCTAAACTAAAAAAACTACTTGAAAAAAAAGGAGTTTCAATTTCCGATATTATTAATACCGAAGCAAGAATTAAGTCAGAAGTTGACAGGCAGTATGAACGGGCATTAAATGCTGAAGACCCTTCTCCAGAAAGTATTCAAGATTTCATATTTGCTCCAACAGAGATCACTCAAGAATTAGGAGAGCGTTCTCCAAAAGGAAAGAAAAAAACCGTCATGGTTGATTCTGCACTTTTTGCTGTAAGGGAAATCATGCAAAAACATCCAGAAGCACTACTTTACGGTCAGGACGTAGGTGGTAGGCTAGGAGGGGTTTTTCGCGAAGCAGCTACTTTAGCGCAAACCTTTGGTGGAAATAGGGTTTTTAATACGCCCATTCAGGAAGCATTTATAATTGGCTCCACAGTCGGTATGTCCGCTGTTGGATTAAGGCCGATTGTTGAGGTGCAATTTGCCGATTATATTTGGCCGGGTCTAAATCAGTTATTTACTGAGGTTTCAAGATCTTATTATTTATCTAACGGAAAATGGCCTGTCAGTTGTGTTATTCGAGTTCCAATTGGTGCTTATGGATCAGGAGGGCCCTACCATTCTTCAAGTGTTGAGTCGGTTTTAGCGAATATTCGGGGCATAAAATTGGTGTACCCTTCTAATGGTGCCGATTTCAAAGGATTAATGAAAGCAGCTTATTACGACCCGAACCCTGTGGTTATTTTAGAACATAAGGGATTGTATTGGTCCAAGATTAAGGGCACAGAAGAAGCCATGTCTGTTGAGCCAAGTGAAGATTATGTGATACCCATAGGAAAATCAAGAATCGTTGAAGAGGCAGATGATTTGCATGTGGATAATGGTGAGAGTATTGGTATTATTTCATATGGTCGGGGAATATATTGGTCTCTCGAAGCAATGAAAGGGTATGAGGGTAAAATAGAATTGCTGGATTTACGCAGCCTAAATCCTTTGGATCACGACGCAATGAATGAATTGTGTCAAAAGCATGGACATATTATTATTGTAACTGAAGAATCTATAGAGTGCTCATTTTCCTTAGGGCTTGCAGGCAGATTACAAAGAGATAATTTTAAATATTTAGATGCTCCTATTCAAATTGTGGGATCTGTTGATACGCCTGCAATACCATTAAACTCTGAGTTAGAGTTAACGCTTTTGCCAAATGCGGAAAAAGTTTCTGAAGCCATTGACCAATTAATAAAATTTTAATTTATGACCATAAAAGACACAATTACGGAAGTTGAGAAATTTCACAACGCGTTTGGAATTGAGAATAATTATAAACCAACGCCAGTCCTATCTGAAGCTGAATGTGCACTGCGCCATAGGTTGATGTCTGAAGAAAATGAAGAATATCTGGAAGCTGCAAAAAATGGTGACATCATTGAAATTGCAGATGCCCTGGGTGATCAATTGTATATTCTTTGCGGAACAATATTAAAACATGGTCTTCAAGATAAAATTGTTGAGGTTTTTAAGGAAATTCAGAGATCAAATATGAGTAAACTTGATAAGCATGGTAAACCCATTTATCGTGAAGATGGAAAAGTGATGAAATCAGAACTTTATTTTAAGCCAGACATTAAGTCCATCTTAAATCAAGATTGAGTTATCCACTTCTCTTTCTTTATTTCTTTTAATAGATTTTACTTTTTTTAACCAAATCTGAAATAGCTTTGAACTATGACAGATATTTCGATCTATTTCAATCCCATTAGTTTTGATAAGGAAAGCTATCATAAAGATCAAATAGGAGGATTTGTTGAGGTTTTCAGCGATGAATTCCCTCAAATTAGTCCTGGATCCATAGCAATCATTTATGTTCCTGAAAATAGAGGGTCTCACTCAAAGGAAACTCAAGCAACGAGTTCCGAGTTCCGAAAGTCATTTTATGAGCTTTATAAGGGGAAAGACTGGAATAAGAGTTTTTATGATTTAGGGGATATTCTTCCTGGAAAAGAGCTTAAAGACACCTATTTTGCGGTTTCTAATGTTGTTGCCGAATTAATTAAGTCTAATATCTTACCCATAATAGTTGGTGGGTCGCAAGATCTAGTCTTAGGTATTTATGATGCTTATGCGAAATTGGAGCAACTCGTCAATATCTGTTCTATAGACTATAGTTTAGACCTCGGGGATACAGAAAAAGTGGCTGATTCTCAATCTTACTTGACCCCACTAATGCTCAAGCGACCATGCTATTTATTTAATCATGCCAATATTGGTCTTCAGATACCCTATGCAAGACCTCAAGATGTAAAGCTGTTTGATAAATTGTTTTTTGATATTTGTCGGTTGGGAGAATTTAATTCTGATTTCCGGAAGGCAGAGCCTCATTTGAGAAATGCAGATATTATTAATTTAGATTTTAAATCAATAAAGGCTTCCGAAGTATTTTCGCATGGATCAAACCCAAATGGATTTTATGCTGAACAAATATGTCAAATTGCACGTTATTCAGGTATATCAGATAAAGTGAATTGCTTAGGCGTATTTAATTATATTGATTTGAACGCCATATCAGATAAATTATTGGCAGACATTTTATGGTACTTTTCTGATGGATATTTCTCTAGGTGGGGAGATTTCCCGATGGGTAGCAAAGCTCGATATAAAAGATTTACAGTTGTCCTAGACGATGGAGACCACACTATTGTTTTTAATAAAAGCAATAAGTCGGATCGATGGTGGATGGAAGTACCCTATCCGCCAAAAGAGGGGAAAAAATACGAGCGACATTATCTCGTTCCATGTAATAAAGAGGATTACGATAGGGCAATGAACAATGAAATGCCTGACCTGTGGTGGAAAACGTATCAAAAACTATGTTGACATAGTGTTTAATTAAATTTGCAAATAGTTTTCAAAATCAAGAAAATTAGTTATTTTAGCGTCTTATAATTCACAACACCCTGTAAAGTGTCGTGGTTTGTTTGTGTTAAAAAAACCTTATGCTAATTAGAAAATGTTGTCTTAGTTTATTGATAGCTCTATGCACCCTGTCCGTGACGGCTCAGCAGGATAAGTTAATTACGCATTTCATTTATGATAAAATGAGTTTCAATCCTGGAAAAACAGGAATGGGACTGTCTAATACAATTTGTGCTACAACCATTTACAGAAATCAATGGGATAAAGTTAACGGAGCTCCAAATTCTGCGGTTTTAAATATAGAAGCTGACTTAAGTCGTTTCTTTCCTGGTGGAATTGGAATAGCAATTTACCATGATGCTATTGGATTTAATAGACAAAACAATGTAAACTTAAATTATTCTTATCCTATCAAAATAGGTAAAGGAACTTTGGGCGTTGGTATTGGTGTTGGAATCATCAATTTTGGTTACAGTGCGATTTGGGTTCCCCCAACTACTGCCTTTGATGCTTCATTGCCAACTGACTTTGCTGCGACTAATCTTGATATTAATTTTGGTGCCTATTATGATGCTGGTGATTGGTATGCAGGGATCTCATCCACACATCTAAATCAATCATTGTTAACTTCTACTTTCGATGGCAATGATGTTTTTTATCAAACTGCCAGACATTATTATTTAATGGGTGGTAAAAAAATGAAAGATGTTTTGGGCGGAACTATTGACGCCCAGGTTTTGATGAGAACGGACATGATTAAATTCTCTGCAGATATTAATGCAAGATATATTTATGATTTCGGGAATTCCAAACAAGGTTATGGAGGATTAACCATTCGAACAACAGATGCTGTTGCCTTCATGTTTGGTTATACCCCTATGGAAAACCTTACTGTTGGTTATTCATATGATTTGACATTATTTAATAAATTGGCAAATATTTCAAGAGGCTCACATGAGGTTCTTATAAAATATTGTTATGTAATACCGGAAATACCTATTGGAAGTACAAGGCATCCTAGGTGGCTCTAAAGTTTATTGTAACTATTTGAACAGTTCTTGCGTTATACCAAAACTAAACCTGTAGCAAGTTGATTTGGAATCGTTGAACTCAAAAAATATAAAATGAAAAAGTTATTTTGTTTGGTTGCTTTACTTTCACTCTTTTACTCATGTAATGAAGTAGAGGGAAATTTGGTGGGAGTAAAAGGAAGAGACGTATATTACCCAGATGTTCTAGGTCCGGGTAAATTACCTATAGGAATGGCTTATGTGCCTTCAGGTGCGTATCAGTCTGGTGAGGATGACGAAGACATTATGGGGCTTCACACTGCGAGAAAGAAAACAGTTTCTACTCAATCTTTCTACATGGATGCCACCGAAATCTCAAATAACGAGTACCGTCAATTTGTTCATTGGGTTAGGGATAGTATCGCAAGAGAGAAATTATACAGAAGAAGTTATGGTTTGGATGCCGAACAATATGTTCGAATTCCTGATGATTTTTGGCTGAGACTAGGGCCTTACGGAAAGATTTATGATGCAGGTTCTGACATTCAAGGGGGGAACACCCCGTTTGAATTGTTTATGGATTCAACCAACAATTCTAAAGTAGATCAAACCTTATTAATTATGGGGTCGCCTGACGGTATAAATGCCGCAGATCCAAAAGGTAAAAATGTTAAGGGTGAATTATTGATTAATGGATTCAAACTAGACAAAAAAGATTATGATTGGTTTACATCCTACACATCTGGAAAGCCAGGTAAACCAAAAATCGCAATGCAGGCGGTTCAAGATCAAATATTTAGAAATTACTCTAAAAAAGGTAAAAAATGGACTGACGGTGACCGTGGAGAGAAACAAAAAAACCCAGTTACGATAAAAAACAAAGATTATACTCTAGGTAGAATCGATGCGAGGAAATATTTAACATTGGATTGGGAAATGCCTATTGATTATCAAGACCCTGAAGTGAATTTCTTGTTGTCAGATATGTTTTACAGTGAGCAGGAACGTTTCTATGGTAGAAGAGAAATTGATACAAGGTTATTATATTTCGATTATTATTGGATAGACTATAAAGAAGCGGCTAGAAGAGGTAAAATCATTACGAAATCAGTTGATTCAAGAAGGTCTTATTCATATGATAGTCTTGGAACTGTTGATGAAGACTTGTATAATCGTGCACGAAGGGATCCTTTATCAAAAGATTATAAAAGAGACGATATGCATCGTTCAACGCTGTACACCATGGACGCCAACAATAATAAGGTATGGGTGGATACTACAGTATATACAAACCAAGCTGTTGATTCTGATGGAAACCCAATTGAAGGAAAGCAAATCGCTAACCCAGACAATCTGTATGGTACGATCTTAGAAAATCCTGGACAAGATTTGGATATGGGATTCTCAAATAGTAAAGGAGGACATAATGCCATTAGAGGTCATACGGACAGAAGTAGGTTTATTATTAAGGAAAGAATTAATGTGTATCCAGATACATTATGTTGGGTAAGAGATTTCACTTATGCTTTCCATTCTCCAATGACTAAAAATTATTTTTGGCATACTGCTTATGACAATTATCCTGTAGTAGGTGTAACATGGACTCAAGCCAAAGCATTTTCTGTTTGGAGAACTCAAATTTATCACAGCTGGTTGCAGTCGAATGGAGATCTTTTTGTCAATGACTTTAGATTACCGCTAGAATCTGAATGGGAAAGAGCTGCAAGAGGTGATTTAGAGCAGTCTCAATTTCCATGGGGTGGTCCATATATTAGGAATGCCAGCGGATGTTTCTTGGCCAACTTTAAACCTATGAGAGGAAGATATTTTGAAGATGGAGGTTTCCATACGGTTAAGGTTTATTCATACAATCCAAATGGGTTTGGTTTATATTGTATGGCTGGAAACGTAGCAGAATGGTGTTCTACTGCTTTTGATGAATCTCAATATGAGTTTGGTCATGATATGAATTCAGATTACAATTACGAAGCAAAAGATGGAGATCATCCTGTCAAAAAGAGAAAAGTTATTCGTGGAGGTTCTTGGAAAGATATAGGTTACTACCTTAACAACTCTACAAGAACTTATGAGTACCAAGATTCAGCTAAATCTTACATAGGATTCAGAAATGTTATGTCACATCTCGGTCGAGGTGGTAAAGATTTAGATCTTGAAAATGGAGAGGAAATCCAAAGTGATATTCAGCTCAAGTAAAAAGAAAAAATAAACCAAAATAAGTAAAGTTAAAATTTAAAATCAATACCAAATGAGTGGAAACGGAACAAGCTTTTTTGAAAGCAAAACATGGAAAAATATTATGAAATATGTTTACGGCATTGGTGCAGCGGTCGTAATTATGGGGGCTTTGTTTAAAATCATGCACTGGCCTGGAGCATCAGAGATGCTTATCGTAGGTTTAAGTACAGAGGCACTTATTTTTATCATGTCGGTTATGGAACCTGTTCATTTGGATGCCGATTGGTCCCGTGTTTTTCCAGAGTTGGCAAATACAGAAGGAGAAGGAACGGAAGAATTAGAACAAGTGGGTTTATACGATTTAATTAAATCAGGAAGTGAAGAACCTGGAAGCCAAGCTGATAAACTTGCAGAAAAATTATCTGATGCGGGTATTGACAATCAGCTGATTGGTAAATTGAAAGACGGTATGTCTAATCTTGCAGAAAATGCTTCATCTTTGGGTTCTATGTCTTCAGCGACAGGTGCCACTGGTGAATATGTGAGTAGTCTTCAAAATGCTTCTTCAAAATTAAATGAGTTATCAGAAGAATATGCAGCTTCAGCTGCTTCAATTGCTGCGATTGCTGGAGAAGGAAATAATTTTGGTCCTGAAATGGAGAAATTAAGCTCTAATATCTCGGCTTTGAATAACACATATGAGCTTCAACTTAAAAGTTCTAATGAATACATATCCAGTATGTCAAACATGACAGAGCTCCAAGAAAGCATTAAATCAGTAATGAGTGACTTGGCAGCATCTGCTGGCGATACTCAGGCCTACAGGGAGAATATGGCAACATTATCACAAAATCTTTCTGATTTGAACAACGTATATGGTAACATGTTAAAGGCAATGCGTTCTTAATTTATATAAACAGAAAAACTAATTTAAGAAAGAACAGACATGGCAGGAGGTAAGGAAACACCAAGACAAAAAATGATCGGGATGATGTATCTGGTACTCACAGCATTACTTGCTTTGAACGTATCAAAATCTATCCTTGATGCCTTTGTGAATATTGAAGAAAATATTCAAGTAGGTAACATTACAGAACATATGCGTGGTAATGCCCAGATAGCGGCAGTACTAGAGAAAGCAAATGAAAAAGACAGTACAGGACAAATAGCAAGCCCAAGAGCGGGTGTTGTTTACAATGCCATGGAAAAAATTGATAAACTCACCGCGGAAAAGATTCAGTTTATCGACAAGATTAAACTACTGGTTTTTCAGGCTATTGCAGAAGATTTAGATCCGAAGGCTGAATTACCTATTTGCATTTTAGAAAAGGGTCAAGTTTTGAATTTTTCGGACACGAAAAATCCAAGGTTAACTAAATCAGATGATTTTGTTAAACCGATAAGAATGAATCTGCACAATGTGCAGAAAAAGGATGCTTATGATGAGCAAATGCTACTTATGGGAATTAATGAGTCCATTGAGCAACCTAACAAATCTGCAGAAGGATTTAAAGTTTGGGATCAAATGTTAGATTTTCGGTCCAAACTTCCAGGACTTATGGTTGATGCAGTTAATGAGATTTCAAAGCTAGATGATTCTACGGGAAAAGGTAAGGGTATTGTTTTTAAAGATCCTAAAATAGTCGCTTATAAAGATATTGTGGATTTGGGTAAAAAGATGGACGGAGCAGTCAGTGGTGTAAAAGATCCCGGTTTGGCATATGAAATTAAAAAGATCTATTCTGGACTTACTAAAAACGAGAAGATTAAAGATCCTAACGGGGAAACAGGTCCTCTGCATTGGATAGGGATGACCTTTGACCACGCTCCAGCAGTAGCTGCAATTGCGGCTCTTTCAGGACTTCAGAGTGAAGTTTTAACTGCTCGTGCAGATGCATTGTCCTATTTGGCAAGTCTTGTAGGAGGAGGTTCTTACTCATTTAATGCAGTTGAAGGACGGGCTTTTGCACCTCCCTCAGCAGCAGCGGGTGCTACTGTGAGAATGGATGTTATGATGGTGGCTTATGATACTGAAAAACTACCGGATGTAAAACCAAATCAAGGTCGTGTTGTGGAGACAAAAGACGGAAAAGCAATTGTTGAATTTACCGCTCCGAGTGGGGGTGAAATGGAATTGACAGGGTCAGTTTCCATTAAAGACAAGAATGGCCAGGTGAAAATGGCTAATTACAGCACGAAATTACAAGTTGTAACTAAAGCTGGTAGTGTTTCATTGCCAGAGATGAATATATTGTATGCCGGTTGGCCACATAAATTATTGGCGACTACTGCTGGTACTGTTTCTACGAATGTAACTGCTACAGGAGCAAGTATTTCGAAAGCGACGATCAATGGTCAACAGGGTTATACTATCCGTGCTAATACCCCTGGACGTAGGATCAATGTAAATCTTTCAGGTAAAGATGCTGATGGTAATACGATCAATTTTGGATCATATCCATATGACGTAAAGCCATTCCCAAAGGCTAAAATAGTAAATAATAAATGTTCAAGGGCTGGAAATACAAGGTTGAGGGTAACCTTAGGAGCAGATTGTCCGTTAAATGGAGTATCGTTTACTGTCACAGGTGGAACGGTATATATTGGAGCGGATAAGACCACATTTAATGGACCACTTCTTAAGAAAGAGTTATTAAGAAAAGCAATGCCAGGTCGTAGTTATGCAGTATTAATTAATTACAAAAGAGATGGCACGAATAAAACAGAGTCAATTTCGGCAACTATAGATGTGACGCGCTAATTGATATAAAAACAAATGTTATGAAAACTTTATTGATAGTTTCGTTAAGTTTATTTTTGAGTAATTCACACTTCGCTCAAGATGTATCACCAAGAGGCCCTTATAATACCTTGGATGGCGGGATCATAGATGGTGTTGTGATTAAGGATGAGGTAC
>ENA-OWPI01002200-OWPI01002200.1-marine-metagenome-genome-assembly--contig:-NODE-2200-length-18783-cov-8.577996_pt1 | contig 18783 bp, 16 predicted proteins | sample MGYA00238138_ERZ651775 | MGnify/ENA primary metagenome ERZ651775 (study PRJEB26906, sample SAMN06265043) | marine metagenome | isolation source: Helgoland LTER site | place: Germany:Helgoland, sampling...
ATGCAAAATGGCAGATTGATTAACAGGAACATCTGATTGCTGAATTTGAGGGCTAGATTCAGGCGCCGCTTCAGCTGCTTCGACTTCTCTTTTTAATGTGGTAACCAGGGCCCAGCTAAAAAGTGTAGCCAATATATTTCTGTGAGTAGATAACACTCCTTTTGGAAAGCCTGTTGAGCCTGAGGTATAAAAAATAGTTGCATTGTCATTAGTATCCAAGTCAACAACTGGAAATGTTGTCTCATGCGAAGAAATAAAATCATTGAAATTAGAATACTCAGAATCTGACTCTGGTCTAACTATAATTTTTTGAACATCCTGAAATTTTTCTAATCCACGAAGGCGCTTTTGATCAGCAACTAAAATCTTGGCTTGTGAGTTTTCTAGACCATAACTGACTTCATCAGGGACCCACCAAGAATTTAAAAGTACGCATACTGCTCCCATTGATGTAAGGGCCATGTAGCAAATAATATACTCTGGATTATTGGCCATACAAATTGCTACTCTATCGCCTTTTTTAACTCCAGCACCTACAAAGGCGTTAGCTGCTTGAGCAGCCTTGTTATGAATATCCTGATAGGTGTATCTTTCTCCCTCAAAAACAACAAATTCCCACTCAGGAAACAACAAACCATAGTCAAAAAAATTTGCTAAGGTTTTAGGGATATTGGTAAATTCTCTATAAGTTATTCCAGATGAATGAAGCACCTCTTTGAATGCAAAAGTTTGATCAGGCGCTGTTAAAGAATCGAGAGTTTGAGTATATATATCAGACATAGTATTTATTTGCTTATTTGGTAGAATCCTAAACTATTATGAAACAAAACAAAACTCTGCTTTTTACTTTATTTTTTATGCTTTCATGCGGAGGCGGAGGCGGAGGCGGAAGTGCGCCCGCTCCAGTAATATCTCAAACCCCTACTCCTCCAGTAGCCCCACCAACGCTATCCTATGAAGAGTTAAAAGCCCAGTATGAAGGCTACTATGAATATCAAAATCAATGGGGTCTTGATGTAGTTAATGCCTCAGCAGCCTATGCAAGAGGAGCTACTGGATTAGGTGTGACCATTGGTATTACTGATTCAGGATTAGATAACACTCATACAGAAATAAGTGCTGGCAGACTATCTAGTGATAGCGATCTCTCTTATTCAAATTACACACCAAATACAAGGCAACAAAGACATGGGACTATGGTTGCGTCGGTAGCAGCCGGAAAGCAAGAAAAATCAGATACCTCCCCTATGCATGGGGTTGCTTTTGAAGCCAATGTTTTGTTTATTGCTATCCAGCTTGCTGAACCAGATCCTGATTATGATCCCGTAGACCTGGGAACTGATGATGGTTCTGGAAATGTAACTGGAGCTCCTGATTTCACTGGGATTGATAACTTTTTTAGTTCTTTATTTGAAGTCTACAATCAATATGATGTTGATATTGTAAATAATAGCTACGGCTATTCAGGAAATATTATTGACTACACAGAGGCTCAAGTTAGAAATGCATTTCCTAAAACGATTGTTGAGATGTCTCAAATAGGAACTCCTGATGCCCAGAAAACTATTTATGTTTGGGCGGCTGGGAATGCTGGTGGATATGCAGATCAAGGCGTTGATTTTTCAAGCCCAGAATTACTGCCTGGTATGGCGCATTACATCCCCGAGATTCAAGGGCATTCAATAGCAGTTGCTTCTGTTGATGAGAATGGTTCAATTAGCTCGTTTTCTAGCAGATGTGGTGTTGCTCAGGATTATTGCATTTCTGCACCCGGTGGGAGAATTACGGCAGCCTATCCAACTTCGACTTCAGACACTGGCATCTACATTGGAAACACAAATGACGATAACTACAATAACTGCATACAAGATAACTCGTGTTTTGCTGTAACAAGTGGGACATCTTTTGCTGCTCCCTTTGTTTCTGGTGGCCTTGCCGTAATAGCTGATTATTTTGAAGGTCAGCTAGGAAGTAAAGAAATTGTTGATCGTCTTTTTTCAACTGCAAATAAAGAAGGGGTATATTCGGATAAAGCAATATATGGCCAAGGTCTAATGGATCTTGGTGCAGCAACTGCTCCAGTTGGTCAAGTGAGTGCCATGCTAACCGGAACTCTATCTGGTGCTATGGTTCCTGCATTGTTTACTGGAATCCAACTTACGAGCCCCTCTTTTGGAGATGCTGTATCTAACGGAGTAGCCAATCAGACAATTATATTTTTTGATGAATTAGATGCTCCTTTTAGAGGTGCTGTTGATAATCTAACAACCGACTATAGAAATCAAATTGTAAATTTGGATAGGTATGATCATATGTATCAATCCACTCCGCAGATCATTGACTCTCAAGATAATGTCTTAGAGGTGAGTAATTATAAAAATCAAAATCTCTCATATGGATTAATTAACTCAATGTATTTGCTCGAAGCGCAACAAGATAGCAATCAGTTCTTTACATACTTCAATAAAGGAAATAATAGTTTCGTGAGTCATGGAATAAATGGAAGTTGGGCTTTGGGGATATTTCAAGATAAGGATTTAAGATATAAAAGTCAGTTGAGATCTCAGTTCAGCAATCCGTGGTTAAATTTTAGTGCCGGCGGTACCTCTTTTGGATCTGTTTATAAGTTCCAACATAATCTTGATGTTGCATTTTTAATATCATCTGGCAGAAATAGATTCCAAGCTAATGAAGTCTTTGGTGAGAGTAACTCCAGCACAGTTGCTATGATTGAGCTTCAACCAAAGAATTATATGCCTTCAATCCAATTTGGGATATTAAAAGAGAATGATGCAAATCTTGGTTTAAGTGGTTCTGGAGCTTTTAATGGTAATAGCGGTCAAATGACCTCGTTTGTTGGGATTTCAGATTCTATCAACCTCTTTGGAGGAAAATTCTTTAGCTCCCTATACATAGGCAACTCTCCCGGAACATCAAACAATGAAGGAATGATAAATTCTATTACTGATATCCAGTCTTCTGCATTTGGCATGGGTTTCTTAAAACAATCAATCTTTAATTCTGGAGATGAGTTATTGCTTTCTATTGATCAGCCCATGCGAACCGAATCAGGCGAAATGAACTTAAGAGTTCCTGTATACAGAACAAAAGAAAGGAACGTTCTATTTAATTCTTTTGGTTTTACTCTTCGCCCAAGCGGCAGAGAAGTTCATTCAAAAGCTCGTTATATGTCCTCGTATAAAAACATTGGTTTAAGTCTAACGCTGGGGTATAAATCCGATCCGTATCATATAAAATCAATGGAAGACTATTGGTATACTTCATTAGGTTTCTCGATAAAAATTTAATGTAAATTAACTAGGGGGGTCTAGTTTGGAAGCAATATTTAAAGATGAAGTCTTTTACATTACTGGCTCAAGTGGTGGCATTGGATTTGCTACCGCTAAGCTATGCATCGAAAAAGGTGCGACCGTTGTTATTACCGGTAGAGATGCTGATAACCTAAAAAATGCTGAAGCTGAGCTTCTCAAGATCTCTCCAAAAGTGATTGCACATAATGTAGATGTTTCCAATGAGCTTGCAATTATTGAATCCTTGAATGAGGTACATAAGTCTTGCGGAAGAATTGATGGCTTGGTAAATAATGCTCCTTCTATTCATACAGGCAAAATTACTGATTTAAGTCTTTCCGCCTGGAAAACAAATTTTAAGGCAAACTTGGATGCTGTCTTTCTGGCAACAAAAACTGTGCTGCCTTGGATGATAGAGGCAAAACAAGGATCCATAGTTAATATCGCCTCAGTTGTTGGCCTAAAAGGTGTTGCCTATATGTCTGCTTATGGGGCTGCGAAAGCTGGATTAATTAACTTTTCAAGAGCTGCTGCAATTGAAGCTGCGCCTCATGTTAGAGTCAATTGTTTAATACCAGGTGCTGTCTTAACTCCTGCAACAGAAAGAGCAATTCCCGATGAAAAAATGATGCAGGCAACCATTGAATCCATTCCTCTTAAAAGGATTGCTGATCCAATTGAGCTAGCAAAGCCTATTGCATTTTTTCTAAGTCAAGACTCATCATTTATAACTGGCGCAAGCTTGGTTGTGGATGGCGGTAAAACTGCTGATCTAAATGCTGGACACTGAATTAAATCCATCGAGTGATTTGTGGCTTTCAGATGTGGAAGCCCCGCAAATTATTACTGATCCTAATTTATTTAAATGGGATGATCAGGCAGATTTGGTGATTGCTGGTTTGGGTGGAGCTGGTATTGCAGCTGCTAATGAAGCATTGGACCAAGGTTTGTCTGTTATTGGAATAGACAAAACAACTGGAGGTGGGTCAACTGCCAAGAGTGGTGGCGTATATTATGCTGGGGGAGGAACACCTATTCAAAAGGAAGCTGGTATTGATGATTCACCTGAGAATATGTTCAATTATCTCATTCAAGAAACTGGCGATATTATTAAAGAATCAACTTTAAAGAAATTTTGTGAGACATCAGCTGAAAATACTCAGTGGTTAATGGACAACGGCGTAAAGTTCAACTCATCCTATTACAAGAAAAAATCAAGCTATCCTGATGCTGGATATTTTCTTTACCACTCAGATAATTCTCTTGTTCCCAGTTATATGGAAAATGCGAAACCGGCAGCTCGTGGACACAGGGGCTGGGAAGAAGGACCCTTTAGACCTATCGGTGTTGGTGGAACAATTTACTATCCCTTGAAAAAATCTGCATTAAAAAAAGGCCTAAGACTTTATACCCAGACCGAAGCAAGATCTCTGGTGATAACAGAAACTGGTAAGGTTGTAGGCATTAAAGTTCTCGTGCTGCCATCAGGGAAAATAGCAGATAAGCACAAGCAACTTATGAGCAAAGGTGACTCTTTACAAATGTTATTGCCACCCTCTTATCCGGGAGCCAGCCTGCTGCAATTTATTGGTGGTCTTTTCCTCAAAAGAGCTGAAAAAATAGAAAGAAATCATCGACAAGTCAGATACATACAGGCTAAAAAAGGAGTGTGCTTATCTACTGGAGGCTTCATATTTAATAGGGCTATGGTAAAAGAATATGCTCCAAAATATTTTGCTGGCATGCCTTTAGGCACCTCCAACGACCAAGGTTCCGGCATTAGACTAGGACAAAGTGTGGGCGGCGAAACTGATCATATGGACAGAGTGACAGCCTGGAGATTTTTAAACCCTCCTTTGGCCTTTGCACAAGGCATGGTTGTGAATCAAGCAGGAAAGAGATTCTGTAATGAGATGGTTTATGGAGCTACTCTAGGGGATGCGATGTGTGAGAATAATGATGGTAAAGCATATTTGGTTCTAGATGCTGCGCTTTATGATGAAGCCAAGACACAGGCTTCAGTTGCTCTTCCCTTTCAACGAGATATGGCAAGAATGTTGATGTATTTTAATTCCAGAAAAAAATCAACAATCGAAGATCTTGCAAAAGTTTATGATATTCCTGAGGAAGACCTTAGATCAAGCTTAGAAGAATACAACCAATCAGCTCAAAATAAGATGTCGTGTAAGTTTGGAAAAGCAGCAGAAGATGTGAAAGAACTTAAAGGACCTTTTTATATTATGGATATCTCAATTGACTCTAAACTTGCGCCATTGACTACTTTGACTCTTGGGGGATTAAAGGTGAATGAAGAAACAGGTGAGGTATTAAATCTTAAGGGAAAGGAAATTCGGGGGCTGTATGCTGCAGGGCGAACAGCAGTTGGAGTTTGTTCTAATATTTATGTATCAGGACTTTCTATAGCTGACTGTATTTTTTCAGGAAGGCGCATTGGTCAGAATTTAGACATAAAAGAGGTTAATAATGGAATTTAATTTTGCAACGCTATGGGAGAAAACCGCTGATCTTATACCAAATGAAACAGCTATTATTTGTGGCGATGAACAGAAAACGTGGGGGGAGTATGAAAATGTCTCTGCAAAACTTGCAACAGCTTTAATAGATGCTGGCTTGTCCACATACTCTAAAGCAGGTCTCTACCTTCACAATTCAAATGAATATTTAGAAGCACAATTTTCAATTTTTAAGATTGGTGGAACTCCAATTAATGTAAATTATCGATATAAATCTGAGGAATTACTTTATCTTTTAGATAATTCTGACTGCGAAGCCCTCTTCTATCAGGCTTGCTATGGTGATCAAATTAATAAAATTAAAGATTCGCTTCCCAAAATAAAGGCATGGATTGAAGTGGCTGATGGATCTGATTCGGTTGTAGAGAATTGCATGCACTACTCATCTTTAATTCAGCAATGCTCTGAAATGGAGCGATGGAATAGACCAGATGATATTGTTTATATGCTCTATACAGGTGGAACAACAGGCATGCCTAAAGGTGTGATGTATAACCAAGCTGAGTTTATTCAAGGTATGTTTAAAACACTTAGGGCCATGGGTTATGAATTACCAGAGGATCTTGACACTATCGATGAGTACATACTTGATCTAAACAATAAAAAAGCATTGCCAGTTAGCTTGGTTGGATGTCCTTTAATGCATGGAACCGGAATGTGGTTGGGATGCTTTGTGCCTCATAATCTTGGCGGTGCTGTTGCCACCATTCCAGGTTTAGGTTTTGATCCAGATAAGATTTGGCAAGAATGCTCTCGAATTAATGTAACAAATATTGTGATAGTAGGAGATGCATTTGCTAGACCTATGTTGGATGCTTTAGAGGTTGCTGCTGCAAAAAATCAGCCATATGACCTTGCATCCCTTAATCAAATTACTTCAAGTGGTGTTATGTGGAGTTCGGAAGTAAAAGCCGGATTATTAGAGCATCATGACATGACCCTCATGGATACAATGGGCTCAACAGAAGGAGGCATGGGAGCCTCAGTTAGCACAAGGGAGAGCAAACCAGAGACAGCACAGTTCAGACTTAACCCAGGGATGATTGTTCTAAAAGACGACGGCGATCTCGTTGAGCCAGGCTCAGAGGATACTGGTCTGCTTGGAATTAGCGGAGATATGGCTATGATTCCGATTGGATACTATAAGGATGAAAAAAAATCTGCTGAAACCTTTAGAGAATATAAAGGTACTCGATACAGCTTTCCTGGTGACTACGCAAAGATTGAAGCTGATGGCAGTATTATCCTGTTAGGAAGAGGAAGTAACTGCATTAATTCGGCGGGGGAAAAAATATATCCTGAAGAGGTTGAAGAAGCACTCAAGAAGGATTCTTTGGTGTTTGATTGCTTGGTTGTTGGGTTGCCTGATGAGCGTTTTGGGCAAAAAATTGTTGCGGTTGTCTCTACGTTAGAGAATCAAGCAGTTGAAGAGGCAGTCCTAATCAACAATGCCAGAGAGCGATTGGCTGGCTACAAGCTTCCCAAAACTATTGTCTTTTCAGATGTAGTTGAAAGAGCGCCAAATGGAAAAGCAAATTATAAATGGGCTAAATCTTTTGCTGCTGAAAAATTAAGCTAAACAGCAAAAACTATAATAAAATTCAAGAAATTTAAGGGCTGCTAAATGGATAGATTTAAAAATAAAATTGTACTGGTAACAGGAGCTGGATCAGGCATTGGAAGATCAACGGCTGTGAGGCTTGACCAAGAAGGAGCAACGTTAATTATTGCCGATATTAATGAGGATCAGCTTAACGAAACAAAAGATATGCTGACAAACAAAGCTTCATCGGCCATGATTTTAGACATATCAGACTTAGAGCAAACTCAGGCTTGCTTTCAAACAATAAAAAAAGAATATAAGACTTTAGATGCTTTGATCAATGTTGCAGGAATTCTGCGATTCGATAATTCTCATGAGGTAAAAATAGAAGATTGGAATAAAATCTTAAACGTAAACCTAACCGGCACATTTTTTATGTGTAATTTTGGCTTGCCTATGCTGCTTGAGTCTAAAGGCAATATTGTGAACGTATCCTCCACTGCCGCTCTAGGTTCTCATGCTTGGACAGCTGCCTACAGCGCTTCTAAAGGGGGAATCAGCGCTTTTTCTAAAACTTTAGCCGTAGAGTATGGAGTTAAAGGGTTGAATGTAAATTGTGTCTGCCCTGCTTCAATCAATACACCTATGACAAAAAATCCTAATCTTCCTAAAGACATAGATACTAGATTATTGAAAAAAATCATGCCTGTTGATGGCGTGAATAGATCGCCGGACGACATTGCAAGTACAATTGCCTTTTTGGCATCAGACGATGCTCTACATATAAATGGTATTGACCTTAGAGTCGATGGAGGCTTGTTAACTTAATCATGAAATTCTTACTCTCAGCAATGATGATTTTCTCGTGCGCGATAGAATCTAAAATTTTTAACTCTCAAGCTATTGTCCATCCTGAGGTTGGTGCAAATGGAATGGTGGTGTCTCAGCACTACCTTGCTACTGATGTTGGTCACGCAATACTAGAAAGTGGTGGCAATGCATATGATGCATCTATTGCAGTTGCTTTTGCCTTGGCGGTTGTCCTTCCAAGAGCAGGAAATATAGGTGGCGGTGGTTTTATGGTGATGCATGATGCTGAATTGAATAAAAGCTTCAGCATCGACTACAGAGAAATTGCACCAGCTACAGCAACCAAAGACATGTACCTCAATGCAGACGGTACGGTTGATAAAATGCGCTCTAGACAGGGAGTCTTGGCCATTGGCGTTCCGGGAACCGTTGCTGGTATGTGGGAGATTCATAAGAAATTTGGCAGCCTGCCATGGGCCCAATTATTAGCACCCGCAATTGTCCTTGCAAGGGATGGTTTTGCTGTGTCTCCTTTCATGGCAGATGCATTAAATAGACGTTACAAAAAACTTAGTAAATTCACGAATTTCAAGAGCATTTTTTATTCTAATTATCCGGTAGAAATGCATGCAAAACTCACTCAACCAAATTTAGCTAAAACATTGGAAGCGATTTCAAGTGAAGGTGCAGTAGGATTTTATGAAGGAGAAGTTGCTGATTTAATCGCCGACTACATGAAAAAGAACAATGGCCTTATATCAAAAGCAGATCTCAAGAATTACAAACCAGTATGGAGAGAGCCTGTCAGAGGTAACTACAAAGAGTATGAAATAGTTACTATGCCTCCTCCTTCTTCTGGAGGCATTCATATTATTCAGATGCTCAATATTTTAGAGCACTTTAACTTGCCTGAGATGGGTCATAACTCTCCCACCTATGTGGCTTTATTGGCTGAGGTCATGAAGTATGCTTATGCCGACAGATCAAAGTATTTGGGTGATCCGGATTTCTTCGATGTTCCTGTAACTGCATTAATAAGTAAAGAGTATGCCAAGGAAATAAAATCTAGAATCAATCTCAATGAAATTACTTCTTCGGATAAAATTTTGCCCGGTGATGCCATGCCTCATGAGAGCATGGATACCACACATTTTTCAGTAGCAGATAAGTTTGGCAATGTTACCTCTAATACCTACACTTTGAATTCAGGCTTTGGATCAGGAATTGTTGTTGATGGAACAGGCGTATTGATGAACAACGAAATGGATGATTTTGTATCAGCTCCAGGCATACCAAATCAATTTGGTTTGATTGGAGGTGAGGCAAATAAAATTGAGCCTTTTAAACGCCCTCTTAGCTCGATGACACCGACAATAGTGTTTCATGAAAACAAACCTATTATTGCAACCGGCTCACCCGGAGGATCCAGAATAATTACTGCTGTTCTTCAATTTCTTTTGAATACCTTAGATTTTAAAATGGAAATTTCTGATGCAACCGTTGTTCCCAGAATTCATCATCAATGGAAGCCTGATGTATTAATGCTTGAAAAAGGTTTTGACGCTAGACATGCTTCAGCAATTGAAGCTTTTGGCCAGCCCATCTATGTCTCAGGTCCTGGCACCTCTTTGGAGAGCCTGGAAATAAAAAATAACTTGTTTTATGGCTTTGGTGACACCCGAAGACCAGATTCAAAAGCCAAAGGACTTTAAAAAATGTTAGATAAATTATTCGTTGTCTCTTTATATGCTATGCCTACCATTGCACTATTGGTTTTATGCATGTTTATAGCGAAGAAAAAGTAGCGCTTTAACTAAGTGGAAATATTCCTTGAGAATCTTCTGCTTATAAGTCTGGGTGGATGCTTTGGAAGTTTTGCTTCCATGTTAATTTACAGGCTTCCAAATCCAGATGCATCCACAAACATATTGTCGCCTCGATCGTTTTGCCCATCCTGCAAAACATCATTAAGTCTGTCGCAACTGATTCCATTCTTTAGTTACCTCGCAAACAAGGGAAAATGCTCAAAATGCAACAAACAAATTAATGGCTCCTATTTATTAAATGAAATATTTGCAGCCGCTTTACTCATTTATTTAATAAATTTATTGGGGCTCAAAAATTCAATGACTTGGTTAGTATTTAGCATCGCCATGATTCTGTATGTGCAAGCACTTATGGATTTAAAGACACTGTTGTTATCTCAGCCATTAAGTTTTTTACTAATTATAATTGGCTTAGGAGCCAATCTTGGATTTGAGATTTTTACTGTCCCTCTTAATGCTTTATTAGGCTTAGTCTTTGGCTATGGCTTGCTTTTTTCTATTAATCATCTTTATAAAATGCTGAGATCGCAAGATGGCATTGGGTCTGGAGACTTCTTATTGCTCTCCAGCATAGGTTCTATTCTTGGGGCGTCAGCAATTGGACCAATACTTTTACTTGGCTCTAGTCTAACCATTTGCATATATGTGATCAGCAAGGATCCAAAAACCAAAGAATTGCCCCTAGGATTTGGTTTGGGGTTTGGAGCGATATTGTATCTATTGATGCTTATTACATTGATGCAGTAATAGGCATGAACTTTCTTAAGAAAGCTTGGTCAAACAAATAAGCTGATTAAATTTTCCTCTAAAAAATTTTCCCTAAAGTCAGCTAGAGCGGGTAGCCATTCCCGCTCGACTCCTTTTATTACTCAATACTACAAATAAGTTTCCACCTTTCTGCTCTAAGATCCACCTGGGAAAATATTTAATACTCTTTTTAAATGTAACCTTTACTTATCATAATATTAATGATACCTTTGCGTTACATTTTATAAGGAGAAGATAATGAGTGACGTTTCAAACCAAAAAGGAAATTTTATGATGTATGTAGGACTTGGATTTAGTTTAATCGGCATTGTTTTATATGACCCCTTGGGATTTTTATTTCAAGGAATGGGATTAGTTATTATTGCAACAGGTTTAGGCTTCATGTTTGCAAGCTATATTTATTTACGTGAAAGTGAAAGTCAAAAAATCAATAAAATTGTTGAAAACTTTGAAAAAAATAGGGAAAGATAATGGATGAATTTACAGGTGTGATGGCTATAGGTACTGGATGGGTGGCAATATTAATGCCTGTATTATTAGTATGGGTAATCTTTTACTACAGCACTAAAGCGGACAAAGACAAATATGCGGCTATGGTTTCTATTTCTAAAAACTTAGAAAATCCTTCCGATGTTGAAGATTTATTAGAAAATTTTAAAGATAAAAAAAAGCCAATTGACTATAGAAGAAATGGTGTGATTGCGATGTTTGTAGGTTTTGGTTTGTTTCTTTTTGGGAGCATAACTGGGCCTAATATCTTAATGGGAGTTGGCGCATTGGTTGGCACCATTGGAGTTGGTTCTTTAATTGCAGGATACATTTACCCAAATGAAAGCAGTGAAATTAATAAAGCTGTAGATTCGTTTGAGAAAAAATAATGGATATTAATTTCTATGTTTGGTTAATTTCAACTCTTGGGGTAACGGCTTTTGCATGGGCGATTCTTTCGGGAAGAGTTAATTGGGAGGTAACGCACCTAAAAAGATTTATATTAGTTTTTGTTTCTGGTCTTTTCCAAATACTTTTTGCAGGCTTTTTGTTGCTAGAGTTATCTGGTGCAGACATAGGCTGGTATATTACTAGCAATAATGTAATGTTTGCGCCTGGTATTTTTGTTTTCTTGGCATCTGGCTATTTAACTGCATCCTATTATCTTGGTGATCGGCAAAAGAATAATGCTTTGTATGATGAATATACTGCCCTTAGATATTACAAAACTGCTGCCCTTGGATATGCTATAAATGGAGTTGGTATTTTTGTACTGTTCTCAATTCAGGATTGGTCTAATTGGAGCTTTGAATTAGCCAACAACATGATTTATCAAATAGCAGCTTTCGCATGGCTTATCTTTGGAATACTCTTGGTCTGGTTTTCTGTAGGTGACTACCGGGAATCAAAAAGTGGGTAAGAGTCATGAAAAACTTCTAAATAATTTAGAGGGGCTCAGAAAAGGTGCTGGTTTAACTCAACAAGAGCTATCGGAAAGCGCTGAAGTCTCTAGAAAAAGCATTAATGCAATTGAAAACGGTATTTATGTGCCCTCTACTGTTCTGGCATTAAAAATAGCGCGAACTTTAAATTGTTCTGTTGAGGACTTATTTAGGCTTCCTTAGCCGCATCATTAATTTAATTATTATTAAGGCTCTTCCACAAATAAAGACAAAGGTAAGTTCTGTATGGAGAGTAATGTTTGCCAGAATAATCCTTTGAGTTAAAAAAATTCTCTAGCGCTTTGTTGATGCCAAGATCCCCTTCCAAAAAAACATCTGTGTCTTGTATAAAAAACATTCTAACAACACCCAAGGTCCAGGGACCAACACCTTTGAGCTGTAAAAAAAAATGAGACAAGTCCTCTAAAGATAATTTTTTTAACTTAGCGATTGTCGCCTCTTCAATAGATTTATTGTTAATAATGCCAAAAATATAAGCTGCCTTTGGTTTAGATAGGCCTTGCTCTTTTAACATATCTATCGTGATTGATTGTTGCGTTTTATCTAAAACATTTTTTACTTTTAACCAGATAGATTGTGCGGCTTTTACAGATACTTGTTGTCCAATAATAGTTTTAATTAAGAAATACTTTAGAGACAGGGATGAGTCTACCCTTGTATCTATGGATATAACTTCAACAGTTTGAAGGAATTGATGAAAGCTCAGGTGGTTTTGTGTTTTCGAAACTGCTAGCAGGTGCTCATGAGCCTTCTTTGCATTCAAGTTAAAATCTCTCTTTGAGCAAGAAGCTCATTTTGGTATTACCGTTTTTATATCCTGCATCATTACTTTAATCATTAATCTTTTTTTTATAACTAAGCATTATCCATTTAAATCTGGCGTTAATTCTACTTTTTCAATCTCTAAGATTACAGATTCCCATATTAACCATTCAGCTTCATTGAAGCTTGCTGCATATTCTGCTGCTCTTAGCATTGCAATAGCCTTAGCATCATCTCCATATTGGGAAATAAGATCATTGGCCATTTGTTGAATTTCTTGAGACATTAGCATTGGATTATAGCCTGTCTATAGATTAGTTATTGCTAATATAAGCTTTGCTTTTATGCTTCAACAATCAATAATGTAATTTGAATGCACTAAAAGGCTGGTCAAATAAGTTCCTTTTTTCATTCAGTTTTTTGTGTTTGCCGAGAATGGAGAAAAAGTTTTTATGCATGTTTATTGGTTTCAAGATTCAAAAATTGGTCACTTAAACCAAGTGCAAGCCTTATTAGATGAGCTATCTAAGGAGAATGAGCTGGCTATCACTAAGATACAATGCCCAGAAAGAAGTATTTTAAACTGGTTGAAATCTTTTCTACCCAGTGCTCCCATTGAAAATCAAAAAGATGGCGTAACACTTCTTATTGGGGCTGGGCATTCAACCTATCCGCAAATTCTTAAAACTCAACAAACACTAAAAAAAACAGCAAATCTTTTGTCAGTAGCGATTTTAAAACCCTCATTTAATGCCAATGCATTTGATCTTGTTTGTGCACCTGAGCATGATTATCCGTCAACTAAAAAACCTAATAATGTTCATGCATTTAAAGGTTCTTTAGCCGCCACTTCTTTGATTGAGCCTACTCCCAACAAAGGGATCATTGGACTTGGCGGCTTAAGCAAGCATTATGATTTCGATAGCGAGCTTGTTGGCAAACAAATCGAGTATGTTCTTACAACACATCCTCATCATCACTTTCATATCTATAACTCTCGAAGAACTCCCTCTTCACTCAATCAAGCGATAAAAGATATGTCTCAGGAGTTTCAAAACTTTACCTTCATAGATATGGAAAGCCCTGAAGCCAAATCCTTTCAAGAAAACTTGCAAACTTCAGAGCTAAAATTTGTTACGCCTGATAGCTCAAACTTAGTTTTTGAGGCTCTTTCATGCAAAGGAAAAACTTATGTCATGCAGATTGAACGCCTTGTTCGCTCTAAGACATCTGGTTCCACAAAAATTAGACATGCCATCAATGCTTTGGTGGCCAATCATCAAGTGGGAACTCTTACTATCAACACACCCACTGAAGGTCTCAAAGTTCATGCAATGGAACATCCTGTTGCTGGATTAGAGCCTTTAGCAGAAGTAGAAAAAACTGCATATGTGATTCAAGGTTTAATTAATAACAAAATATGAAAGTTGCTCATTTAATTACTAGTAAAGTATTTGCAGGCATCGAGCAGCATGTATTTGAGCTGGCTACCGCAATGGATGAGGAGACTGATCATATCATCTTATGTGATAAATCTTTGGTAGGTTACATGAGTGGAGTCCCCACTCATTCAATGACGATGGGTTCTAGACTTTCTCCACTTAATATTATTAGGCTGGTTCTCTTTTTTTGGAAAAATAATACAGATGTTTTACATTGTCATGGTGCTAAAGCCAGTGCCATTGGTGGATGGGTTGGCCTAATTACTAGGCTAAAAATAGTAGCTACCATTCATGGTCTTAAATCTCATAACAGATCTATAAAATATGCAGACTCAGTTATCGGGGTAAACAAAGAAGTAGTCAAAGATATACCTCAAGCCAAAGTCATTCCTAATTGGTTTAATCCAGCCCATCAAGGCCGGCCATCCTCAAGAACCGGTCCTATTATTGCTGTTGGGAGATTAGAAAAAGTGAAGGGGTTTGATTTGCTAATTAATGCTTGGGCAAACATCAAAGAAGAGCTAAATATTATTGGCTCTGGAAAAGAGCTTTTAGCCTTACAAGAATTAATCGAAAAGTTAGGCTTATCGGATCGAATAAAAATTCTTACGGATCATTCTTATGAATCCATAGAAGATATATATAAAAATGCGAGTGGGTTAATTGTATCAAGCCTGCGTGAGGGAGGTCCCAGAACAGTTCTAGAGGCAATTAATCACAATATACCGGTACTTGGAACCAATGTTGGAATAATGCCTCAGATCATTCCTAGAGATCTATTGACCGAAGCCGGTGATCAGGTCAGCTTGACAGCTCTGTTAGAAGAAATGATCCCATTGCTGCCTCAATTAGATGTGAGTGCAATCAAAATAGCCATGCATGAAGAATATTCTTTGGAAAATGCCTGCATCAAAACCAAGGAAGTTTATTTCTCTCTTTGAATAGCAGATTCGTATACCTTAATCGTCTCTTCTACCAATCTCTCTTTTGTGAAACTAGAGGGGATGCTTGAAGGTGGAGCGCATTGCAGCAAATGTGGAATTTGATTGGCTAAAGCATCCGTATCTCCAAACTCAATTAGCCCAAGAGGATTGATCATACCAATAGACTCCTTGACGCCTCCTCTGTTCCAACCCATCACATGAGTTCCGCATGCAGCGGCCTCAATAATAGTCCGTCCAAATGGCTCTGGTTTGGATGAAAGATTAAATACGATGTCTGAAATTTTATATATGTTTGCGATATCTGTTCTTGCGCCACAAAAAGTTATAACTGATTCAAGATTGTATTTTTTAACCAGTACGAGAAGAGACTGAAAATATCTCTTTTTATTTTCATTAACTGGGCCAGGGATAAGGCCATGATATTTAGCTTGATCAAGTTGACTCAATAATTTTAGAAAGTCTTCTATGCCCTTCCATCCAGTAATTCTTCCAGGCAAAGTGAGTAAAATTTTATCGCTCGTTTGAGGAAATTCTTTGTACCAAGAATTGGACCAAGCTTCCGAAGGTGTGGATGTATTGAATTCATCAACATCGCATCCCCTATAAATTAAGTGGACTCTAGAGTGATCTACATCATAATTTTTGAAGACATATTTTTGCACTGTTTTTGAGATAGCAATGATGTCATTGGCATAAGACATAGATTTGCTATAAAAAGGCTTACTGTACAAGCCATGGAACGTAGAAATTACAATTGGTTTTGAGGAAGACAGGCCCTTAAGAGCCAGAACATTAATCCAAGCAGGAAAGCGTGAGCGGACATGAATGATGTCCGGCTTAAACTCGCGGTAAATATCTCGTAAATTCTTGTATTGCTTGATCGCTAAAAAATTCTTTTTGGCTATGGGTAGCAAGAAATGCTTTGCTCCATGATTAGATAGCTGCTCAGTAAGCCCACCACCTGCTGATACTACAGCTGACTGATGGCCTAATTTTGTAAGATGCTCAGACAGATCTACCGTACCTCTTTCTACTCCACCAAACTTGAGTTCAGGCAGCAGTTGTAAGACACGCATGAATTACTCGTACCTTAAAGCAACTGCTGGTTCTAATTGTGCAGCTTTACGCGCTGGCCAAATTCCAAAAAATAATCCAACACAAGCAGAAAAAGTAACTGAGCCTAAAATTGCTGAGAAGGGAATCGTAAAAACCCAGTCTTGCCACATCGCAATAACAAAATATAGAAGCGAGCCAAGTATGACCCCTGCAACTCCCCCAATAATACATAGAGCCACAGCTTCAATTATAAATTGAAGAAGGATAGCTTGATGAGTGGCTCCGAGAGCTTTGCGTAATCCTATTTCTCTTGTTCTCTCTGTAACAGAAACCAGCATAATGTTCATTACGCCAATGCCGCCAACCAACAAACTGATCCCGGCAATCCCAATAATTAAAGCTGAAAAAATTGCGGTTGCTTGTTTTTGCAAATCAGTGAACTGAGACCAATCATTTATTCGAAAGTTATTCTCTTCTCCGGGTCCAATATCATGCTCTCTTCTCAAGACTCGCTCTATGGATATCATGGCTTCTTCTGGTGAGTAGGTATTGGGCACTTCAACACGAATTGAATCAACTCTCTGTCTACCAAATACTCTATCTGATGCTGTGAATAATGGGATGTAAATTTGCTCATCTGGGTTAGACCAACCAGAAGAGCCCTCTGATTTCATGACGCCAATAATCTCAAAAGTCACCCCACCCAAATCAATATCTTTTCCAAGCAAAGCCTTGGAAGAAGTTTTTAATTCCGTGCTAACACTGGAGCCAATAATGGCAACTCTCTTTCTTGCAAGATCATCTCTTTCTGAAAAAAATCTTCCTTGCACTACCTCGTATCCTTGAATGTCTAAATAGTTTTCTCGCGCACCTATAACAGAAATGCTGATACTTTCATTTCCATACTTCAAAGACTTACTTCCTCTAATTTCTGGTGAAATACGCCATGCAATTTCTTTGTCTTTAATCAGGGCATCCGCATCCTTAATGACTAAAGGTGTTGCATTTACTTTCTGCGCACCTCTGCCCCGGGAGGGATAGACTGATAGAGTTCTTGCTGAAAGATTGGTGATTGAGTCATCAATGGCTCTTTGCGCGCTCGATCCTATGCCTACCATGGCAATGACTGAAGCTGTTCCAATAACAATAGCTATGGTTGTGAGCAATGAGCGCATAAGATTTGCTCTGATTGCATCGATGGCAGTTGAGATAGATTCTTGTAATATCATATTTTATCCAAATCGACCTTTGACTCGCTCAGAGAATCTTTGTTGATACTTAATTAAGCCTTCACTAGGTAAAACATAGACAATTTCTTTCTCGGTAATACCGCCCTTGACCTCAACATGGTTTAAGTCAGTCTTGCCTACCTTTACCCAAAATGGAAGAGCACCTTTGTTAGTTTTTTTTAGCACTATAAAAGTATCGAAATTTTCTCCAGGAACTTTTTTGGATAGAAAGCTCTCTAAATCTGATTCCTTGATACCTAATAGTCCAGCTACTGAAACAACGTCTTTTCTGGTACGCAAGGAACCTGCTGGTAAAGCTAATGCCACCTCTTCATTTAAGATCTCAATCTCAACATCTGTGTTCATTCCAATCAACAATAGATTGTCTTTGTTCTCTATGTCTATTAACACGGGAAAAGTAGTCACGTTCTGATCAATTTTGGACATGGGTTCAATTTTAGACACAACTCCTGTAAATCTTTTGTCTCTGTAAGCAGAAACTTTAAGGGTAACCTCTTGGCCAATACTTATTTTTCCAATATCAATTTCATCAATTAAGGCTCTTACCCTAACTTTATTAAGATCAGCCATCTCCATAAGTAAGGTTCCTCCTCCGACAGCAGAGGTTGGCGATGTAATAACTTGTCCCACCTCAGCTAACCTAGAAATAACTGTTCCAGCTATAGGGGACCTGACGCTTGTATCATCTAAAGCAATTCGAGCATTTTCTAAAAATACCTCAGCTCTGACAAGTTGAGCTCGCGCAGAAGAAAAAGCCTCCTGAGCATCTTCAAAAGATTTATCGGAAATATTGCCTTCGTCGTGCAATCGCTTGGATCTATCAAACTGGTTTTGAGCATTTGAAAGTCTAACCTTGGCAACTTCTAGATCGGCATTTGCTTGGGCTAGAGTATTGGTAGGAGTTCTCTGATCAATCCTGGCCAGTACCACGCCTTCTTCAACGTAGTCTCCAACTTCTGCTCCCAAGAAAAGCACCTGCCCCGAAGCTTTAGATTTAATTTCTATCGAGGAGATAGCCTCAACAGTTCCCGATGCTTCAACAGTTAGCTCTAATTGTTGAGCCCCTGCTTCTTTGAGCGTATAAAA
>ENA-OWPI01002208-OWPI01002208.1-marine-metagenome-genome-assembly--contig:-NODE-2208-length-18720-cov-5.766239_pt1 | contig 18720 bp, 14 predicted proteins | sample MGYA00238138_ERZ651775 | MGnify/ENA primary metagenome ERZ651775 (study PRJEB26906, sample SAMN06265043) | marine metagenome | isolation source: Helgoland LTER site | place: Germany:Helgoland, sampling...
AAGGCAAGCGGCTGCGACAGCTGGATCAAAAACAGATGAATCAGAACAAAATCACCAATCGTCTGTTCACCGCGAACGACCGCATTTGCCGACAACAGCATTGAGGCCATCATGCCAAGCGAGAAAATTGCAGCCTGGCCAAAATTCAGCCAGCCAAGCGAGGTTGATGTTTTGATTCCAGCCTTTTCATATTGCGCAATAGCATGATCAAACCGCGCTAATTCAATTTTTTCATTGGTGAAATATTTGACCGTTTCATAATTCAGCAGAGAATCAACCGCGCGCGTATTCGCCTCAGTATCGGATCGGTTCATTTCACGGCGAATAATGGTTCGCCAATTGCTGGTTTTCACCGTGAAGACGCTATAGCTAATGACGGTAATCGCAATCACCAATACATAGACCGCGCCAAAATTATAAAAGAAAATCCCTGCATAAAGGGCAAATTCAAAAATCACCGGCAAGGTCGATAAGACCGTATAGCGAACGACGCTCTCGATGCCCTTGGTACCGCGTTCGATCACGCGTGACAGGCCACCGGTTCGCCGCTGCAAATGAAACCGCAATGACAATTGATGCATATGGCTAAAGGCACGAAGCGCAAGCTGGCGAACGGCATGCTGGCTGACACGGGCAAATAACGCATCGCGAAGCTGGTTAAAGGCAATGCTTAGAATGCGCGCCGCAACAAAACCCAGAATGAGCATCAGAGGGGTTAGCAAAAATAACGGCAAAAAAGGTAAATCAAGCGCATTGCCAGCAAGGCTGTCAGTGACATATTTGAAAAAGAACGGCACCGTGGCTGTCACCAATTTGGCAGCAATCAGCAGCAGCACCGCAATAAACACCAGACGCTTGAGGCTTGGCCGATCATGCGGCCAGATATAAGGCCATAGCTTTACCACAGTCCCAATGACCGATTTTTCCGCCATCTGACTATGGGGAGATGTTGTTTCGGGTTTGCGATCCATCAAAATATTTCACATGCAATTTTCAAAAAGGGGCGATATTCACCAAAGGGCTACACTATGTTTAGAGCCTAGCATAGCAAAGGATCACGCAATAACGCCAAACGCCAAACAAATCAAAACAGCCAATGCTGACTTGTGTCTCTATGTTTATTCCGGCTGGTGGCGGGTGATTGTCATCTGATGACGTGCTGAATAGAGCAACAGCAAACCAATGACAAGCGCCGGTAAAGCACAAATGAAAAAGCCAAGCTTATAGCTTTCGGTTACACCAAGCACCAATGAATAGAGTAATGGCAGAACAAGCCCTCCACATTGCCCAAAGGATAACACCCCGCCAGTGACCGCGCCCCGCATCGAAGCTGGCGCAAGCCGTGCCGCTTCGGCAAGCGTCACCCCATGCCATGAAAACACCGAAGCGCTGACCGCAATGGCCACAAGCGTCACTTGCCAATCCGCCCAGATCGGGCTGAACAAAGCGACACCAGAAACAGCAAAAAACATCAAAATTGCCAAAAAGCCAAGCATCGCCCGCGGCGATATATAGCGGCTGCTTAACCAACCCCAGAAAATCCGGCCCGGTATGGCAACAGCGGTTGCAATCGAAAAGATCGTTCCAGCCACAATTAGGCTGAAACCAATTTCGGTCAGGTAAATCACAAAATAAGCGATAAAGGTCGTTTGCAACCCAACAAAGGCAAAAGAGCCAAACGCAAGCCCTCTTAATTCGGGTTTGCCAATCACAAAACCGATGGTTTCGCGAAAATCTGATAAGTGAAATTGCCGCGTCACATCTTTATCACTGTCAAATTCACGACGCATAAATTCCAGCATCAAAGGGAAAAGCAAACAGCCAATGCCAATTACCACCAATGCGTGACGCCAGCCATAAAGCTCGGTCAATAGCGGGCCAATCAATCCAGCAATCAACAAGGCAACCGGCACCGCTGTTTGCTTTGCCGAAAAAACCAGCGGCGCATATTTACCAGGGGCATACCGGCTTAGAAGATGCGAGCTTGCCGGGGTTGAAGAAGCCGAGGCGCCAATAGAAATCGCCGATAAAACCATCAAAGCGATGATTCCCGGTGCCGCTAAAATCAACCCAACACCGGTTAGTAAAAGCGAAATCTGGCTCACCCGGAGCGGGCCATAGCGCACAATTATGCTTCCACAACCCGCCTGCACAAAAAGTGAAACCGCAGCGATCATGCCAACATAAACACCAAGCCAAGACGCATCGATATGCAGCTCAGAAATGATCGCAGGGGCAAGCACCGAGGGCAAAACCTTACCCAAGGTGACAAAGGTTTGCTGAACAAACATTGAGCCAAGTGCCAGAAAAAGCCATTTCATTGGGATCAGACCTTATTGGCTTGGAACGATAGGATGCGTAAAAACATAAATTTAACCTTGATGGAATATGCCCGTCTAATGATCGACGGGCATTTCAAGACATATCACAGGCCATGCAGGCCAGAGCAATTATATTATTGATACAAAGAAACGATCAAGACGGCGCCTTGATCCGAATATTGTGAACTTTTTGAAACAAGATTGCAAATGCAACAGCCCAAAAAAACTCGCAAAGTTGTTGCCAATTACACTGGAAATGGGGCGATTGGCGTAATGCAATGTTGGCCGAATTTGCTTGCTCACAGTTATTGACCCAACGCTATGCCTTCGCGTCTGGGATCGGCTCCCCCAACAAGGCTATCTTTTGCGATTGAAATCGCATGGAGACCAGAGTTTAGGGCACGCAAGTTGACCTCGTAACCAAGTGCTTCCAAAGGCCCTACCATGTTTTCAAGCGAAGTATTCTTTTCAAGGTCAAAGGTTCCAAAACGGTTAACCGCATGAGGGATAGATACGGCAGCTTGTACATTCATACCCCAATCTATATGCGCGACGATCGCTTCTGCCACATACCCGATTATTCGCGACCCACCCGGCGAACCAATAACCAAAGTTGGCAGACCATCTTTAAGGACAATTGTTGGAGACATTGAAGATCGGGGGCGCTTTCCTGGCTCAACTCGATTAGCAATGGGCACCCCATCGATGTGGGAACTAAAGGAGAAGTCAGTTAACTCATTGTTCAGCAAAAATCCATTGGTCATCAGACGGGACCCAAACCCATTTTCAATTGTAGTAGTCATCGACAAAGCATTTCCATAACTATCCACAATTGAAATATGCGAAGTTGAGGGCAGTTCTAAACTCATATCATCCGCCCACAGCGATGCATGCGAATATTCGGGGCTACCAGGCAAGACGTCAGTCAAAGCTTCTGAACCAATGAGTAACTTAGCGCGATCAGATAAATAATCAGCTGAAACAAGACCTTTAGTGGGCATAGGCACAAAATCGCTGTCAGCCATGTACCGCCCGCGATCAGCAAAAGCTAGACGCGAAGCATCACCTATAAGCCTCATAGTTTGTGGATTGTCTCTAGAGCCCGCTGGAAACCGGTCTAATAAACCTAAAATTTGACCGACAGTTAAAGCTCCAGACGATGGTGGTCCCATACCGCAGACTTGATGTCCCCGAAATGGGACACAAATAGCAGGACGTTCTTTCACCTCGTAAATATCCAGATCCGTGAGGCTAATCACACCCGGATTATTCTCTGCACTTCGAACAGTATTTACAATCGCTTTGGCGATTTCACCTGAGTAAATCACACGAGCGCCCTCATCGGCCATTCTGCGCATGACATCGGCATATTCCAAATTGATCAGCCTACTTCCTTCCACTAGAGGTTCGCCGTCCTGAAAAAAATAAGCTGCAGTGTCAGGGAACTGCCTCAATCGATCAGCGTCTGCGGCTACCAAAGCGGCAAGTCGTGGAGAAACCGAGAAGCCGCTCTCCGCCAGATCAATAGCTTCTAAAAATAAATCGCTCCACGCCTTTTGCCCCCACCTTTTATGTGCAGCTTCCATCAAGGCGGGCGTGCCTGGCACTCCAACTGAGCGACCACCAACGACCGCATCCCAAAATTTTAGTCGCGCGCCATTTGCATTTTGAAACAGTCGCGGTGTGGCAGCCATAGGTGCGGTTTCACGTCCATCTAATGTTGTTAGTTTCCCGGTGTTAGCGTCAAACCATACGAGGAAAGCCCCACCACCAATACCAGAACTCTGTGGCTCAACCAAACCGAGGACTACCTGCACAGCCACCATTGCATCAGCTGCTGTACCCCCCTCTTTTAGAACGCGAGCACCTGCAGCTGCAGCGTGAGGATTAGCTACAGCAACCATCCAATCTTTTGCCAAAATCGGTTCGCCCCGGGCCTTCGCTGCAAGCGAAGCTGCCACTTCTGGAGAGAGAAATTCAAACTTTGTTGCTAAGGCTGTTTTTGCTTCAGGCAACACTTCATCTGAGACCTGCTGCGCTTGCACAGAGACCGAAAAAAGCGTTATGGCTGCCATTATTGCTGAATAAAAGATTTTCATTAATCGCTATCCACTCCAAGATTTGCAATTCAGGTCTTAAATAAGCACAACTCAAACATCAAAAAAACAGGGGGTAAAAAAATATTCCATGCTTACGGCAATTGCCACCAAGGCGCTGCATAGAGCAGCAGAGTTGCTGAAATGGGTGCTGCCAGTCACCAGAGATAATCTGACCAATATTTATGATTGCTGTTTGCATGATACCCCCGGTAAATCCAACCAACACTAGAAGCATGGTTGTAGCCGTATCATGAAGAAACCAATCACCGCTGTCATCAATCAATGTTTGCAGATTTGATGCTTTAGTAAAATCTAATCCTTTTAACAAGAAAATCCCTTGAAGGCCTTGACCTCCTCTCCCCTTGCAATCAGGCTCAATTTTAGATGTGATGATGAATGTGTTTTTAATGGAACAATTGAATACAGATGTACTTATTGTAGGGGCGGGCGCAGCTGGCATGTATGCCAGCGTCTCAGCCGCTAAATCAGGGGCGGAAGTAATACTCTGTGACAAAAGCTTGATCAGTCGTGGCGGAGCAACTGTTATGGCGCAGATGACAGTTGCGGCTGCTATAGGTCATCAAGAAGCAGACCATTGGACACACCACCTATACGACACCATTCAATCTGGGCAAGGCCTTTGTAATGAAAAACTTAGCTACCAGCTGTGCAAGAATGCGCCTGATAAAATATTGGAAATGCGCGCCTGGAAAACAGATTGGGCCAATGACAATACACGCATAAGGCAAGTGCTCGCGCCTGGTCATGAGGTTAAACGTTGCTGCTATGTTGATTTCTTGAATACTGGCCCAGCCGTTGCTCGCACACTTCGGGGGGAAGTCGCAAAGCACAAAAACATAAAAAGGATTAGCGGCATAACAATCATTGATCTTGTGGTCAAAAACGCCAGAGTTTTTGGTGCAATTGGGCTTAACACCGAGACTGGCGATTACGTATCTTTTGCCGCCAAAGCAGTTGTTCTTGCCGCTGGGGGCCTTACTCAGCTATTTGCGCGAAACTCGGCCAGTAAAAACATGGGAGGAGACTCCCATGCGTTGGCGCTGAGGGCTGGCGCAAAACTCATAGACATGGAATTTGTTCAGTTTTTTCCTATTGGCCACCTTGCCCCTCGCTTGGTTGGCATGGATCCAATAATGTGGGATCCATTCCGCTATAAATTAGGTGGAAAACTGCTCAACGGTGAGGGCAAACAATTTATAGAAAATTATGGTGGCGAGGATGGAGAAACCTACAAAGTAGGTCGTGATCTTGCCTCATACGCAATACTAAAAGAATGCGAGGCTGGCAGAGGATCGCCAAACGGAGGTGCTTGGCTGAGTTTCCAACACCTAAGTAAAAGTGAGCTTGAAAACGCCTTTGGGCCAATTATAAAAAAACTTGCTTCAAACGACATTGATTTAACAAAGCAATCGATTGAAGTAGCGCCAATTGCTCATTACCACATGGGAGGAATCGAAGTAGACGAGTCTATGGAGACATGCGTCAAAGGTCTTTTTGCCGCCGGAGAATGCGTTGGCGGCGCCAATGGTGCCAATCGACTTTCAGGCAATGCTATCCCTGAAGCATTTGTATTTGGCGATATTGCAGGTGCCAGCGCCGCGAAGGCTAAGGCCGGCACCAACACTCTATCTGACAAAGACAGTAAGGTAGCTCTATCTTGCGCAATGAGCAGTCTTCTAGGGCCGTTAAGTGGCAACGACAAATCACAAAAACAAACCTCAAGACACTTGTTACATTCCCTTCAAACACTAATGTGGGAAAATGTTGGTGTGCTTCGCAATACACAAAAATTGCAAACAGCATTGAATGAAATTAAGAGGTTCAGAAACGATGTCTTTCCCTCAATTCGGCCCGCACATGGAACGGCTTTCAACACAAGCCTGATGGATTGGCTTGACTTAAGGAACAGCTTGTTGTGCGCTGAAGCCATCTGCCTTGCCGCAAGCGAACGAAAAGAGAGTAGAGGCGCGCATCAGGTGGAAGGCGCACCCTTTCAATCAAACGAATTTACAAAAAATCAGATAATTTCACAGCGCGATGGGCATTTAGTATCTAGCTGGAAGGCAGTGCAGAAATTAGATTTTATCCTCGAAGCAAAATCTTTGGCGGTAATATGAACACAGAAAACCAAAAAGCCCTTACTGCAGATTTAGACATCTTTCGTGGCACTGACGAAAGAAATACAAGATTTGATACTTTCAAGGTTCCTTTTCAACAGGGCGCTTCAGTTTTGGATGCGCTGATTTGGATAAGCGACAACTTAGACGAAACCCTATCCTTTCGGTATTCCTGCATAAACGCTAACGCTTGCAAAGAATGTATGATGTTAATAGATGGAAAGGTAGAATATGCGTGTTTGAAAAAACTTCAGGACACCAAATCAAAATTAGAACCTCTTCCAAACAAAAAACTTATCAAAGACCTCGTCACCGATATTGTGCCACCAAAAGAAAAATATTCCTTTGAATAGGTACAGCTGACAATGAAACCCAATTTAAATGACAAAACAGCTTTAATCAGTGGCGCCGCTCAAGGTATAGGGCGCGCCATTGCTATCAAATTTCATGAAGCTGGAGCACGGCTCATTTTGGTTGACAATTCCAAAGAAAAATTAGACCAGCTTGTTGCAGAGATTGGCCCCGATGCGGTCGCCTGTGCGGTTGATATATCAAATGAGTAAATGCTATATGTTGGAAGTTCTCTGAGTATATAACGCTGAGAATACGCTTCTACCGTTCGAATTTAGGCATTAATCTTATTAAATCTTTTGTATAACTGTGCTGAGGCGATGTAAAAATCTCCTCCGCAGGACATTCTTCAACAAGGCTTCCATTCTTCATGACTGCAATTCGATCACAAACCTGCCGCATAACCGGTAAATCGTGGCTAATAAACAAATATGTCAGGTTCAATCGTTGTTGAAGATCCCTGAGCAGATTCAAAATCTGCGCTTGAATTGAAACATCTAAGGCTGATGTGGGCTCATCACATATGAGAAACTTGGGTCTAGAGGCCAAAGCGCGAGCGATAGAAATACGCTGGCGTTGTCCGCCTGAAAATGCATGTGGGTATTTGCTTGCTGCACCGGATTCCAATTCTACCAAAAACAATAGATCATATACCAGTTGTTGCAACTCAGCCTTACTTCCCTCAAATCCTCCGAGCAACAACGGCTCAGAGATAATCTGTTCAACTCTCATTCTCCCATTCAGCGACGAATAGGGATCTTGAAAAATCATTTGAATTTTGCGCTTCTTCTTTTTGTCTTGAACTGATTTGATGCCATTTAATAAATCTAAACCGTCGAATAACACTGACCCATCGGTTGGTTTATGAATGCCCGAGATAAGCCTTGCAATTGTCGACTTACCAGAACCACTTTCCCCAACAATCCCATATGTTTCACCATCTAAGATTGAGAAGGTTACATTATCAACAGCTAACGTTGATTCACGCTTAGGGCTAAAAATTGAACTGCGCGCGTTAAAAACTTTAGTGAGGTTCTGCACCTTTAAAAGCTCTTTTTCGGCAGCAGGTTCATAGACCTCTTTTCCAACCCAATGTGATTTCAGATCAATGGATTTCCTGTCGTGTCGATCTTTTGCAAAGTCAACGTGAGTAAATCGATCTATTCGACGATTTGATGGGGGAACAGCAGATATCAGTGCCTTTGTATATGCATGTTTAGGAGACGCAATCAGACTTTTTGTATTATCTGTTTCAACAATTTTTCCCCTATGCATCACTGCCACTCTATCGGTTGTTTCTGCAATCACCGCCATATCATGAGTGACCAGAATAACACCAACATTTTTGTGGTGACATAACGTGCGGATTAGCTTCAGTATAGTTGCCTGTATAGAAACATCCAACGCAGTTGTTGGCTCGTCTGCGATTATTAGATCCGGATTGCCCGCCAACACTAAAGCAATAACAACACGCTGTCGCATCCCACCCGAGAATTCATGGGGAAACTGCTTTATTCGTTCAGCTGGCGCACTAATACCTACCTCGCTTAGCAATTCCAACGCGCGCAGCTTTGCATCAGCTTTTGATAGGTCTGAGTGCAGTAGAACCGTTTCTAAAAGTTGTGCCTCAATTGTTTCTAGGGGGTTCAACGAAGTCATTGGGTCTTGGAAAATCATTCCCACTTTTTTCCCACGTAAGGAAATCAGTTCTTTCTTACTAAGCAGGTCAAGTCTCTGGCCATCAAATATAATTGAACCCCCCACCATCTTCCCTGGAGCTTGCAGAAGTCCCATTATTGCGTTCCCAATTGTAGACTTTCCCGCGCCTGATTCACCTACAATCCCAAGAACTTCACCTCTATCCAAATGCAAACTTGCGTCATCAACAGCCGTGAAATCACCAAAACGGCTAGGGTATCTTATTGTCAAATTTTCGATCGCAAGGAGCACTACTTTATTCCAACATTAGGATTTAGGGTGTTACGCAACCAATCCCCCAAAAGGTTTACCGAAAGTGCCAAAAGCAGTAGTGCTAATGAAGGGAAAAAAATGATCCACCATTCTCCCGAAAACAAAAACCCCTGGCCAATTCTTATCAAAGTACCCAGGCTGGGTTGTGTGGGTGGAGCTCCAACGCCAAGAAATGACAACGTGGCCTCGGAAATAATTGCCAGGGCAAGCGAGATTGTCGCGATAACTAATACCGAAGGAACAACATTTGGAAAAATATGACGGAATGCAATGGCAACGCGATTAACACCGATCAACTTAGCGGCTTCAACATATTCTTTTTGCAATTCGACCATCGCTGATCCGCGGACTACTCTGGCAAACTGAACCCAATCAGATAATCCAATCGACAGGATTAACACCCAAATTGCCACTTCGTTCCGCATTTCTGGTGGTGTAATCCCCTTTGCAATTCCATAAATTAGCATTGCAATAAGGATGGATGGGAAACTGAGTTGAATATCTGCAACGCGCATTATTATGGCATCTATAACACCCCCAGCCATTGCTGCAACTAAACCAAGCGCCACGCCCAATATCATTGCCAAAAAAACCGCCGAAAAACCAACAAAAAGGGAGATCCGCATACCAAACAAAATTGTTGACAGAATATCTCGACCTTGATCATCGGAACCAAAAATAAAGACGTCGCCAGTGAAAGCATTCGGCGCAAGCGGCGCGGAGAAACCGTTCATCAAATTCAGCGTCGCAGGATCATAGGGGGTATAGGGCGAAATAAATGGTGCAGCTATGGCAAAAAGAATCAGGCTAGAGGCTATAACAAAACTTCCAATCGCCACTGGAGCCCTTGAGAAAGAATAAATAAAATTCGACCTCACGAATTCTCGCCAACCCTCAATCACGAGGCTTCACCGATGCGAAGGCGTGGATCGATCATAACATAGAGGATATCTACTATGAGATTTATCGAGACAAACATTAGTGAAATAAACATTAAATAGGACGCCATAATTGGAATATCGACGAACTGCACGCTATCAATGAATAAAAGCCCTAAGCCGGGCCATTGGAATACAGTCTCAGTGATTATTGCGAAGGCAATAATTGAACCCAATTGTAAACCAGTAACCGTAATTACAGGCACCAAAGTATTTTTAAGGGCATGACGAAAATTGATCTTTTGTTCCGGTAAACCTCGCGAACGTGCAAATCGAATAAAGTCTGAGTTCAGAACCTCTGACATTTCAGATCTTACTAAACGCATGATCATTGTCATTTGATACAATCCCAACGTTACAGCAGGCAAGATGATAGCCTTGACACCGCTGACCGTAAGCAGCCCCGTTGACCACCAGCCAATTTGAACAGTCTCTCCACGGCCAAAACTTGGAAGCCAGCTGAGCTCGACAGCAAATAAATAAATAAGCATAATCCCAATGAGAAACGTCGGCAGGCTCACCCCAATCAGCGAGACCGTAAGCACAGTGTTGGTAATCCAGCCAAACGGTTTTATGGCCACATAAACACCGAGTGTAATGCCAACTATAATGGCTAAAAAAGCTGAAACAGATGCAAGTTCAATTGTTGCCGGCAGCCTTTCAATGAGCACCTCAACAACTGGCCTTCCTTGGCGGAATGAAATGCCAAGATCGCCTTGCGCTGCATCTGCCAAAAAATTCCAATACTGAATAAAGAACGGATCATTCAATCCTAACTTTTCGCGCAGCAATTCAATATCAGCATCCGTCCGCTCCTGCCCCATCATATTCTCAACAGGGTCTCCGACAAATCGAAACATTGAAAACGCAATTAACCCCGTCACCAGGAGTACAACTCCAGACTGTAACGCTCGACGAATCAAGTATTGGAACAAGCTCAGCTCCATAAATCTAGGGCAGGCTCCTTTTCAGGAGCCTGCCCAATTTCATCTATTTATTTGATCGTGAAATACTTGAAACGTGCGCGATCATCAGGTGAGACTGTTGTTTGAACCTTGTTAGCCATACCCCAGTTGAGAACCTGGTGGTGAATTGGCAAATAAAGGAGATCTTGCTGAATTTGTGCCCAGATTTCGGCAATAGTAGTGTCACGCGTCTGAAGATTTGTTTCAGACGCCAAACTAACAATCTTTTTATCGATTTCTGGATTAGAATAACGCGTTCCATTCCAAGAGCCACGCTTATCACCTTTAGTGTGGACAAGAAAGTTAAAGATATATTCCGAGTCATACGTTGGCACACCCCAACCGAGCATATAGAAGTCAGTCTGAAGTTTGCCAATCAAAGGAAAATGTTGTGCTTTTGGCTTGGCATCCAAATTTACTTTGATGCCAATCTGGCCTAACATGCCTACAGCCGCCTGACAAATTGCCTCGTCATTAATGTACCTGTCATTGGGACAGTTCAGAGTAATAGAAAACCCATCACCAAAGCCAGCCTTCGTCATTAAGGCTTTCGCATCATCGATGCCACCAGCAGGAATTGCGTCAAGCTCTTTAGTCCACCCGTTTACAAATGGTGGCATAGCTACACCAGCGGGAATCGACTGCCCGCGCATTACAACTTTTTGAATTGCTGCACGATTAATAGCTATATTCATAGCTTGACGCACACGAACATCAGCGAAAGGGTTTCTACCTTCGATATTGTCAGTTTTCAGATCATCGTCACCCTGATTCAAACCGAGAAAAATCACACGGTTCTGAGGTGCCTTAATTACCTTTAGTCCACTGTCATTATCAACTCTACTCAAATCTTGAACTGGGACATCTTGAATGAAGTCAACTTCACCTGATAACAAAGCAGCCACACGAGTTGCGGCATTTTTGATTGGAGTGTAGTTGATTTTTGTAATTTCTAGCGGAAACTGTCCCTTGCCCCAATAATTTGTATTTGCTTCAAGAACTGTTCTACTATCAGTAACGCGGCTAACCAGCTTATATGGGCCGGTGCCATTGGTATTTTTGGCAGCAAACGTATTTTCACCACCCTTTACATCCTGGACCTTGACCGCTTTATTAGCCTCTGCCCATCCTTTGTCCATGATATAAATGTCGTTAAGGTTTGCCGCCATGATCGGATTCGGACCATTGGTTTCAATCTCAAAACCATATTTTCCAGCAGCGCGCACCTCCTTAACAGATGAGAGCAGCTCTTTCATATCGGAATTTGCGCTCATTGCGCGCTGAAAAGAGAAAACCACATCTTCAGAGTCAAATTCTGCACCATCATGAAACTTAACACCTTGCCGAAGTTTAAAAGCCCAGACATTTGGGTTTTGTTTGCTTGGCCCCCAGGCCGTCGCAAGCGCAGCAACCTGTTTACCCGACATATCTCGTTGAATTAAAGGTTCGTATATCTGGCTCGATAGAGCGTGAGTTGGCCCTTCATTTTGAGCATGCGGATCCATCGTTAAACTATCACCCGCTCGCGCCCAATTCAGAGTTTTAGCTATTGCTGTGTCCGCCATTAATGCAAAAAGCAATGAGGACAAAAATATCACTCTTTTTTTCATTGTTTGCCTCCCGTATCAAAACAAGTAACTTGTAATTTTGTTCAGTCGATCACAACACATCTGAAAAAACTTTGCAATTCAGCCAGCGGCAGTCTAAGCAAAAAACTTGCCTCGGCCAAACCTGGATTTCAAAGAGGGCAAGACAATTAGCAAAACTGCGATTGCCAATAATACTGTTGTCATCGGCCTTTCCCAAACAAAAGAGACTCCATCATAAAGCTGTGAAGCCCGTGAAAAATTGTTTTCCAACATAGGGCCGAGAATAAAACCAATTAGCAGTGGAGCCAGAGGAAACGAAGCAAGTCGTAATATTGTTGCCAGCACTCCTAGCCCAACAAGAAACAAAAGCTCTGTCGGGTTGTTTTGCCCTATGTAGGCACCCATTAGGGTGAAAAATAAGATAAAAGGAATCAAAAATGTTCGAGGCACGGTCAGCACTTTGGCGATGTAAGGTATTAGCGGAAGGTTGAGGATCAGCAAAACCACGTTCCCTATGTACATTGATATAATCACAGACCAAAAAATCTCCGGCTGATCTTGCATCAATCTCGGTCCTGGCGATACATTGAGAGCAATCAGTGCGCCAAGTAATATCGCCGTTGTACCTGAGCCAGGTATTCCAAGTGTCAGGAGTGGAACAAATGATCCGGTACAAGCCGCATTATTGGCACTCTCTGGGGCGGCAAGGCCTTTTACTGAGCCCTTCCCAAAAAGATCCCGATCTGATGGCTTCGCAATATTCCGTTCTACAGCATAACCAAGGAAAGAAGCGATAGTTGCTCCAGCACCTGGCATGACGCCTATAAGAAACCCTTGAATGGATTGTCGAGCAATAACAGGTGCAATTTGCTTCGCTTCTTCCGCAGTTATTCTGAGATCTTTGATCTCAGAGGAGCCCTCACCCGACTTATCTGATCTTGACGGATCTAAAACCAAGAAAAGCGTCTCAGGGATAGCAAACATAGCCATTGCTAGAGTGATAAAGCCAATACCCGACTGCAAATCCATTAGACCCATCGTAAATCTTGGTAAGTTAAACTGTGCTCCCTCCCCAACAGTCGCCAACATAAGACCCATGACAGTCATCAGTAGCGCCTTAGTAACTTGGCCAGAACCTGCGAAAGCTGCAATCGCTGAGAGTCCCACGACCATCAATGCAAAATATTCTGCTGAATGAAAGAGAAGTGCGACGCTTGCAAGAGCAGGGGCAAAGAAGAGCAGCAGAATAGCACCAACTGTGCCCCCTACAAAAGACGCTATGGCGGCTACTGTGAGGGCTTTTCCCGCCTTGCCAGCGCGAGTAAGCGGGTAACCATCAAAACTTGTTGCAACTGTGGACGCGACCCCAGGTGCGTTGATAAGAATTGAAGAGGTTGAGCCACCAAAAATAGCGCCATAATAAACGCCGGCCAATAAGATCAGCGCAGCTGAGGGATCGCCAATAGATATTGCAACGGGTATCATTATCGCAATAATTGACATAGGTCCGAGGCCGGGCAGCATCCCTATGAAGGTGCCTATCAAACACCCTCCAACAACCATCAAAAAATTTTTGATCGACAGTGCTGTTTGAAGTCCAATAAGCAATCCTTCAACCATTATTTGAACCTCATCGCGTAGAAAGCCAGGATGGCAATGGAGACATGTAAATCCCCAGCACATCATCAACTAGATACCAGATTGAAAAACTGGAAATCAGGCAAACAATAGCCAGCAAAAAGTATCTCTTCTCACCAAGAAGCAGACTGCTGGCGAACAGGAAAATAAAAGTTGCGCCAATGAAACCTAACGGACGCAATACCAAAGCGTAGACGACCATGCCAAATATTAGCATAAAAGCATGGATGATTTTATAGGCCCGCCAATTAGAAATATCTAAATCGTCACCAACTTGCTTTTCTGATTTTTCAATATTTAAAAAAACTAAAGCACAAGCAATTAAACCCATCACAGAAAGAATCTTAGGGAAAGTAGAGGGCCAAACCGGGTTCCTTTGAAGAATTGGCGGCAAAAGGTAATCCATTTCAAAGAACGCAGTGTAACTGTAAACAGCTAGAACCAGCGCTAAAAACAAAGCTATGGCTTTTTCAAAATTCATACCGCCAAACCTTAATTTGAACCCACCCAACCGATTGGCTGGGTGGGCGATAGGAAAATTTATGCAAGTTTCTTCCCAAATTCCTCAGAAGTTACACTTTTAGAGGAACCCAAGCTTCTTCATCAGGTCACCGATTTCTTTTTCCTGTTGCTCAAGGAAAGCTCTAAACTGATCACCAGGATTATGAATATTTTCCCAACCGTTTCGAGAGCGTACCGCCTCCCACTCCGGGGTTTTATACATTGCTGCGATAGCGCCCTGATAAGCCGCTAGCTTGTCTTTTGGCAAACCAGGAGCTGCAAAGAACCCCCGCCAATTAACAAAGGAAGTGTTTATGCCCTGTTCCTTCATGGTTTTAGCGTCAGGATAAGCAGACACTCTATCGTTTGAGGTAACACCAATAATATTAACCTCACCTGCCTTTGCCATCGCTACAGCTTCAGAGAAGCCGGTAGAAAGAGCTTTAATCTCTCCAGAAAGCAAGCCTGCCATTGCTTTACCACCAGCATCGTATGCTACGTATTTGACATCAGTTGGGTTCGCTCCAGCAGCCTGCATCACCATTGCCGCAACCAAATGATCCATGCCACCAGGAACTGAACCTCCCCCAACAGCAACACCGTTCGGGTCAGCTTTGTACGCTGTAACCAAATCACTCATGTTTTTAATTTTGGAGTTCGATGGAACAACAAGGGCTGCATAATCTCCAATCGTTCCAGCGACCAAAGTTAGATCCCGAAAGTTTTGTGGAAACACCTTTGTGAGCGACCGAATGACAATTGGAGTCGAATTGACCATCAATGTACCATGATTGCTCTTGGCATTCTCAATCAAATATCCAATAGCTTTGCCGCCACCGCCGCCAGACATGTTTTCATATGTTGCAGACCCAACCAGCCCAGATTTGGTTAATGCTTCTCCAGTCCCTCTTGCGGTTCCATCCCAACCACCGCCGGCCCCACCAGGAATCAGAAAATGAATTGAGTCTACTTTCTGATGGCCGCCTGCATAACTGAAACTTGATATCATAATAGCAGAGGCCGCTACAGCAGCAGCGGCAAAAGCGCGTCGTGTAAACAATCTTTTAGACATTGTTATCTCCCTTTAATGTCTCACACCCACCAATATCAATTCAAAGGGGTGCTTTACCAATAGATCTAAACCTACTAACCTGACACCAACCTGACACCGCCTAAATGAAAAAAGTGACATGAAAGTACTGATTATAGAGGATACCGCGGAACTGGCAGAAGCATTGATTGATTTCTTCGTAATAGGGGGACACAGTGCTGACAGTGCCGGCGACCTGGCATCAGCTTACGATTTTTTATCGGTCTCACATTTTGATTTAATTCTTTTAGATATCATGTTGCCAGACGGAGATGGCCGGAGCTTGTTACGATCTGTTCGCGAAAAAAATGACAACATTCCAATAATTGTGATGACTGCAAAATCCGAAATCTCGGATCGAATAGATGTGCTTGACATTGGGGCGGATGATTACATCGTCAAGCCATTTGAGTTTGCAGAACTGGAAGCGAGATGTCGTGCAGTTCTGAGACGTCACAACGGTCAAAATCAAATCAAATTAAACTTTGGAAAAGTTAACCTTTTTCCACTTCTTGCAATGTTGGAATTTGGCGACGAGCAACAACAATTGCGAAATCGCGAACTTCGACTTCTCGAAATTTTCTTTAGCTCACCAAAAATATTGTTTTCAAAAGAGCAACTCACAGACAGGCTTTTTTCAATATCTGAAGACATAACTGAGAACGCAATTGAAGTTTACATTGCTAGGATAAGAAAAAAGCTTATCGGTAGCGGGTTAGAAATCACAACCGTAAGGGGGCTTGGCTATCGTCTCACAGAACAAAATACATAAAAAATTGAAAACAACGTTTTCAATAAAAAAGCGCTTGATGTTGTTATTGGGCACAGTTGCACTAGGTATATCTGCTGCTAGTTTTGCACTTATATATACTGTTGTTTCTCAGACCGTTAGCGCAACACAAGACCGCCTTTTGTCAGCAGCCATAGCATCGATTGTTGATAAGCTTTACACAGAGGACAAGGAATTTAGCTTAGACCTGCCCTATGACACTTTTTCTCTACTTGGAGCAATAGGTGAAGACAGAGTTTTCTATAAAATCAGTAAAAGTGAAGAAACTATCACAGGGTACGAAGACCTACCAAGCGTATCAAAGCCTGGCAACCTTCTGAAGCCAACCTTTGAAGAGTTTGTTTATCGAAATAAGACGGTAAGGGTGGCGGCTGCCAATTACCCCCTAATCGTCTCTGGTCAGACAGAAATCATAACTATACATATAGCCCAAACAAAAAACTTTGAAGAAGCCACCCTACGGAAAATAAAGGAAAACTTTATCCCACTGATCGTAATTTTCTTGCTTGCACTCATTTTTCTAGCGTTAATTGCTGCAAATCTAATCACAAAACCATTAAACCAATTCGCAAATAAAATTAAACGGCGTGGTCCAAATGATCTTCGCGATATCACCCAGGAAGTGCCTGAGGAAATCATCCCAGTCTTAAAATCTTTCAATGGCCTGATCACCAAATTGAGAAACACTCTTCAGCAAACTGAGACCTTTATCGCTGAGGCTGCACATCATATCAGGACACCATTAGCAGTCGTTAGATCTGAGAGCGAGCTTGCGTTACGCAAATCAAAGACACCCGAGAACCGAAACCATCTCAGGAAAATAATTCGTTCAGTTGACCAAACTAATAGATCGGCAACGCAACTACTTGACCATGCAATGGTTCTTTATCGTGCAGAGCGTCCAGAAAAGGTGAGCCTTGTTTTAAACGAGTGCATGTCAAATCTCGTACAGCAATTTGAACCAGCAGCAAGTTTGAAAGACGTAAATATAAACTTTGCGTCTGTTGTTGATATTGCCACAACTATGAAGGTTGATAGAAACCTGTTTGAAACAGCCGTTCGTAATTTACTCGATAATGCCATCAAATATTCACCAGCTGAAAAACAAATTGATATCAAGTGCCTAACTTCACGAGGCAAATATAAAATCGAAATTAGAAATGAATACAACAGCATTAAAAAATTAAAAATCAGCGATCTTTTCAAAAAGTTTAAGCGTGGTTCGAATGCACGCGAAATAGCCGGGTCTGGATTAGGATTGAGTATCGCCCGTGAAGCCATAGTCGCTTCAAAAGGAGATTTAAAAATACGACAATATGATGGGAATTTAGTATGCGCTACATTAACTTTGCCATTGTAATAGTTTTCTGGGCAGCACCTGTGTTTGGGTTGACGGTCGAATCTGTGTCGGACTATGGCCCATCAGACCAGGCTGTGCATCTTGAAATACTGTCCTCAACAGACAAAGAAATTTTTGAACCGGTTTTACAGAGATTTGTTGCTGAGTTCCCTGAAAAGAGGATCCGTTACACCGTAGCCTCAACCACTGATATTTCTGCGTCTATTTCTAAATCTCAAAAAAACTTTGATTTGGTCATGTCCTCAGCAATGGATCTTCAAATAAAATTGGCCAATGACGGTTTGGCAGCATCATTGGACTTGCCAGATTACCTCAATGTTCCAGATTGGAGTATATGGCAAGACCGTTTGGTAGGTTTTTCTGCTGAACCGATAGTGATGGTGGTTTCCCGAAAAGATTTTGTTGGCAAACACGTACCGGAAACCAGGAGAGAGTTGATAACTCTTATACGTAACGAACCCAATTTCTTCAGAGAAAAGGTGATAACATATGACGTTAACACATCTGGAGCGGGCTTTTTATTTGCCTCTCAGGATGTCAGGCAATCAGATTCATTTTGGAGATTGGCTGAAGTTTTTGGGGGCATAAAAACCAAGTTAGTGTGCTGCTCTGGAAACATGCTTGATGAATTAGAGAGTGGAAAAAGTATACTTGCCTACAACCTGATTGGTTCTTATGCCGAACAACATGCCAAAACCAGAAGAAATTTGCAGGTAGTTTATCCAAAAGATTATACACTAATTTTATTGCGCTCCGCCTTGATACCTCGCGAGTCAAAAAACAAACAAGCAGCTAGGCAGTTTCTTACTTATCTTTTGAGCGAGCGTGGACAAAGTCACATGACCAAAACAACTGGATTGTTATCACCAAAAAGCCAAAGCAAATTAAATCAAAGTAATTTTAAACCCATTCGACTAGACACCGGGCTTCTCGTTTATCTGGACAGACTAAAAAGAAAGAGGTTTCTAC
>ENA-OWPI01002214-OWPI01002214.1-marine-metagenome-genome-assembly--contig:-NODE-2214-length-18676-cov-7.274638_pt1 | contig 18676 bp, 16 predicted proteins | sample MGYA00238138_ERZ651775 | MGnify/ENA primary metagenome ERZ651775 (study PRJEB26906, sample SAMN06265043) | marine metagenome | isolation source: Helgoland LTER site | place: Germany:Helgoland, sampling...
TCGCGTACAAATAATGTTGCCGCACGAAGTTGCGATGGGTGTTGCAATGGACAGAAGTTTCCACACCGAGCAACCTGTCCAGAATGTGCCTCTGACCACAACGGAAATGAGAATTTTGACGCGTCGCAGCGCGCGTACAAGTCTGCGCTCGCTGCGGCGTCGCCTGAGCAGAGAAAACATCTTACCGAGGGAGTACCCCACGTGCGTCGTCTGTTTGGAACAGGTACGCCTCAACTGCGACAAAATTAAGTTAGAGTGCTCGCACATATTCCATAGACACTGCGTCTCGGTGTGGTTGGCCAAGATGCCAAGACAGTGCCCCACGTGCAGGTTCGACGTGGACTTATCGCCGAGGCTTGATGAGGAGCATCTTCTCGCAACGTCGAGAACCAGATCGAGCGTGGACTCCGAAGAAGATGTGGTTGTACTGTGAGAAAACCGTGTATATAATACCGTGTATATAATAAAGAGATTTTTTTTTGATAGCATAAGATGTCCCATGTATCCGCGCTGCCCGTGTCAAAGCCCAGCCTGGACGAGAGTGCCGCGGAGGCCGCGCAGTACGCCTTACAGGCTTTCTCGTACGGCTCCCGGGGGATCGACGCCATGGACGCGACCGTGTGTGCAGTGAGCGCCGCCGCCGTCTTGCGCGGCGTTTACCTTGCAGCTAAGCACCCGTCTTCCGTTTACTTACTCCAGAGGGCGCTGGTTTTGTTGAATAGGATCAAAAGTTGAGTGCGCTTGACTTGCTCGTTTGCAAAAAGCGGCTTTGGTTCGGAGTGTTTTTTTTCTGCAGCGCTCCGAGTTCCGACTGAGAGGGAGCAAAGTACATTTTCATGTCTCTTTCTGACATGAGCTGCTTTAATTGTTCTGATGTCATCTTCAGATTGTTGGTAAAGTGAGAAAAAGTGAAGCGGAGTTCGCGCAGCAGATGAGGCTCGAAACCAAACCCGATTAGGTCTTCGCCCGTCAGCGGCACGCGTTCCAAAATAACGGGTGCTGTGAGAGAGAGGGCTCTGTAGTTCTCTGAGGTAAACGACTTTAGATCGTCCGTGTCGAAGCCCAGCTGGCAAAAATGGTCAAACGTGAACCCAAACTTAACTAGGTCTTCGAGCGCGTAAGCTTTCAACAGGCGTTTGAACGTCATCTCGGGCCCAGATTGGATGAAATCCTCGGGAACAAACCCGGTGCGGCGCAGCGCAGTTAAATTCGAACTGCGATCTACGATGCTTGCTAGATCCGTTGATTTCCCAGTTCTGGAGAATAGCAGAGAGGCGCGGGTGAAAAGAGACTCAGACTCGCTTTGGCTTTTTGCACCTCGTTTGGTGGACCTGGCTTCGATGAGAGCCCGTACCATCTTTTGCTGGGATTCTCCAAGGTCGATGGTACAGGATGGACTTTCGTCTTCTTTGTTTTTTGATGTTTTGAGGGTTAATCTTAATCCAGAAAAAGTTGATCCAAATGAAATTGTTACTGCTTGTTTTGAGTTCTCATCTGGCTTGTCTAAAGCTATGATTTTACGCAATCAAATTGCTCAAATAAAAGCAATTCTTCCTCAAGATTGCTCAGTTAATATCAAAACTGATGAGCAGACTTTAAAACAAGTTTTAGCAGGGGTTAAAAATCCAATCTTAGAAATTGCTAATGGCAACCTGATTGTAGATAAGGATGTGCAGTTCCTGAAACTCTTAACAGCGTTTAGGCCTTAGTTGGAATATCCTTGAAGGCTAAGCCTTTGTCAGCTCTTGGGTCTTGAGGTAGGCCAAGAACTCTTTCAGCTATAACATTTCTTAGAATCTCATCTGTACCGCCAGCAATTCTTAGACCAGGAGCGCCTAACCAAGCACCCTGAAATGAACTTACGCCGTCATTTTCATCAATAAGCATTCCAGCCATATCCCCAGAATCAATTCCAAAATTACCAATTTCTTGAAGTTTATTTGCACTAACTATTTTTGTAATAGATGCCTCTGGTCCAGGAGCTTCACCCTTTGAAAGAGCTGAAATAGTTCTAAATTTAGTATATTTAAGACCATTAGCTTCACAGAACCAGTCAGCAAGCCTTTCCCTGACTGAGTCATTTTTAATTAATGCTTCTCCAGCGTCATCCTTTGATTTAGATAAAATTAATGCTTCTTCAATATCTGAGCCTTTGGCATCACCAACTGCTAATCTTTCATTCATTAGAGTGGTAATGGCAACTTTCCAGCCATCTCCAATTTCACCAAGTCTTTGTGAATCAGGAATCCTGACATCATCGAAGTAAACCTCATTAAATCCTGAGCCGCTACCTGCCTGGCCTGTTATTTGCTTGATAGGCTTCACAGTGATGCCAGGGGATTTCATATCAACAAAGAAGAACGTCAGCCCTTTATGCTTTACAATATCAGGATCATGACGAACAACTAAGATGCCGAAATCAGAGTAGTGAGCGCCTGAAGTCCAAACTTTCTGACCGTTAATAATCCAATCATCACCGTCTCTTTCAGCCTTGCTTCTCAGACCCGCAACATCAGAACCTGCTGCAGGCTCAGAGAAGAGCTGACACCAGATTTCTTTTCCTTCAGCCATAGGTGCAAGATATCTGTCTTTTTGCTCTTCAGATGCATATTGCATCATCACCGGACCACACATACCAAGGCCAATCTCAAATATACCACCCGGCACGTTAAATTTTGCTTCTTCTTGTCCCCATATAATTCTTTCTATCGGAGAAGCTTCAATTCCTCCATATTCTTTTGGCCAATGTAACATTGCCCATCCAGCTTCATACTTCTTTTGTTGCCAGGTTTTAGCAACTTTGAGGTGGTCCTCCAAAGAAGAAGCATTGTGTCCATTGCTTTTACTTTCTTTGAGCTCAGCATTAGCCTCTAGCCATTCTCTGCATTTAGCTCTAAATTTAGCTTGTTCTGGTGTGTCGTTAAAATCCATAATTTATCCTTTTGCTAAAGTATTTGTTTTTTCTAGGTTTGTCACAAGTTTTTCCTTCCATGTTGCCTCAGATCCAAGTAACACCGAAAGAACCTTTGATCGTTTGTAAAATAAATGGCAATCGTATTCCCATGTAAATCCATTTCCGCCGTGGGTTTGTATATTCTCTTTTGAACATAATTGGAAGGCTTTAGTAGCACTTACTCTTGCAGTTGCTGCAGCAAGAGGTAGCTCAGCTGATTCTGAAGATAATGCCCATGCCCCATAATAACAATTTGATTTTGCAAGTGTTACGGCAATATACATATCAGCAAGCTTATGTTTGATGGCTTGATAGGACCCAATTTGTCGTCCAAAAGCAAATCTCTCCATGGAATATGCTTTTGCCATATCCAATGCAGCTTGAGATCCTCCAACTTGCTCAAATGCAAATAATACTGCTGCTTGATCAAGTAGATGTTGGATGTATTGCCAACCCTTGCCTGACTCTCCAATTAATTTAGACGGGGTATTCTTAAACTCAACTTTAAAAAAGGCTCGAGAGGTATCAAGATTTTTTTGTGGACTAACTGTTACTGAATCATCATTTAGGTCAACTAGCCTTAAATCCGTGCCAGCACTTGATTTAACTACTACAATCATCTGAGAGGCCATTCCGGCATCTGGGACAGCAATTTTTACGCCATTGATTTTTTCAGCTTCTACTGACACGTTTAGATTAGACTCTGTAGCTTGATGCATATCCTCAGCTATGCCATATGTGCCAACAATCTCTCCCGAAACTAGTTTTGGTAACAGATCAGATTTTATTTCTTCGCTACCAAACTTAATTATGGCTTCAGTGAAAAAATAAACAGATGATGAGAAGGGGACAGGTGCCAGAGATCTTCCTAGCTCTTCAGCAATTACACAAAGTTCTAAATGACCCAAACCTAAACCTTCATAGGCCTCAGGAACCCTAATGCCTGTCCAACCAAGATCAACAATTTTTTTCCAAAGACCTGCATCACCTTCCAAGCCATCATCCATCACAGTGCGGGCGTTTGAAAGACCACCTTCTTTATTAAAGAATTTTTTGGCTTCGTCTTGGAGAAACTTTTGATCGTCTGAAAAATCTAAATTCATAATATTGTTAAATAGTTTTTATTAAAGCTTATAATTTAATTTCATATTAGAACACATAATTTAATACAATTTAACATTCACAAATATGTAAGCTATGGCAATGAAAATTTCAGCAACAAAAGACGGAGAATCAAACATACAGCAAAACTCTCACGGCTTATTTTTAGGCATAGTTTTTGTGCTTTTATTAGTTGGTATTCTTGGCCTAACAATTTGGGTAAGCGAATTATCTAAATCTTCAGCCAAGGTTAATGAAACATTAGACTTAAGACTTCAAATATTAGAAGAGCAATTGCAATTAGCGGATTCAACCTCAACTGAGTTCCTGTCAGATGTAAATTCTCAATTACAATTTTTAGATAAGGAAATCAGAAAGTTGTGGGACTTGAGCAATAAGAGAAACAAGGTCAATATTTCTAAACTTACGAGTACAAGCAAGAAACATTCTGAGGCTCTAAAAGAAATGGCACTGACCCAAACCAATGATCAAAAGAATATTAATGCTATTAAAAATCAATCAACGCAATTAAAAATTTTAATCGATGAAATCAGCTCTTCAGCCAAAGAAAATAAAGCTGTACTAAATAAAGTAGCTGAACTCAATAAATCAATTTTATTTTTGGAGGAAACAGTTCAAGCCTTTGATGCATACAGAAAACAGAATAATGAGTTACTCCAAGAAATGCAGTTGCAAATGTCAAACTTCAGAGCCGAAGAAAATATCGTAAATTAATTTTTTTTACTTTTTAGTAAAAAGTTTGGGATTTGCTGAAAAAGCAGGTATATTTTCATAAACATTCTTTCATTTGGAGGGGGAAACCATGAAGAAATTATTTAGCCTTGTTACATTAGTTGCATTTACTGCTCTGCCGACAGCTACTTTTGCTCAAGAATCTGAGTTAGTGCTAGAAGAGGTTGTTGTTACTGCAACTAAAAGAGAAGAAAACGTTCAAGACATTGCGCAAACAGTTAACGCTGTTTCTGGCGCTCAACTCGATAACTATCAAATCAGAGATTTGGACGAGTTAGCTCAAATTGTTTCAGGCGTTCAATTTACTAAAATTGATCCAAGAAGACAGCAAATTACCATGAGAGGTCAAAAGTTAGACCCTGATGGAGGTAATGATTCCCCGATTCAAGGATATATTGATGAGATACCACTAAGAACCGGAGAAGTATTCCTTCAAATGTATGATACCGATAGAGTTGAAATTCTAAAAGGTGCTCAAGGCACTCTTCAAGGAGCAGTGAGTTCAGGTGGTGCGCTGCAAATATATACACGATCTGCGCAAGTTGGTAGTGGTGAAAGAAATGGGTATGTAAAAACAACATGGGCCGACAATATGACTTCTATTTTAGAGGCTGCCAGTGATTTGCATCTTTCAGATACTCTTTCATTGAGATTTGCTGGTGTTCAAAATAATAATGAAGGCACGCAAGTAAAAAACATCAGAACTTCTATTAATGAAGATCATAAATATGTATCCGGAAGGGTAAGCCTTTCATGGGAGCCTACTGATGCTTTATCTGTAAGATTTAAGTTTCAAAACATGGAAGTTGACTCTGTATACCCCCAACCAGTTGCGGGAAGCAATGGAACACCTTCATACGCTCAAACTGTTGACGGTTATGTTGCTCAGTTAGCTTTATTTGAGTCTTTGGGTTTTGCGCCTCCAGGCACAGCGGCACAAATGACATTTTTAAATAGACCAAATTACAGCGATATTCCAAATGGCCTCAAACCAGAAGACAGAGTCGCACTTCATTTTCAAACTCCAAAGCAAAACACTACTGCTCAAATTCATAATCTAATGATTGATTATGATATGGGTAGCCATGCTTTAGCGCTAAGAATATCTGATGCACAGAGTGACGCTCAGGGTTTAATTGACAGAGATTATGCTGGAGCATACGTCTATGGGTATCCCCAGGAAGTTAGAACAAATACTGGCCGTGAAACTTTTGAGATGAGATTGTCAAATCAAGACAATGATAAGCTTGAGTACACTATTGGTGTTTATTCTCAAGACTCTCAAACATATACTACTGCTGATCTAGATCGATCATTCTCTATTACTGAGGTAGCTCCTCATTTATACAAACCTCTTGCTGGCCCTGGTATGGCGTATAAATCACCAACGAATGTTTGTAATGCAATAAATGAAAATCCATCAGCATTTTATGCAAGCATGAATGTGATAACTTGTATGGGCATTCCTGTTGATGCTAAAACAGAAGCTTACTTTGCAAATTTCAAATACAACATTTCAGAAAACACCTTTATTCAATTTGGATTCAGGGAGCAAGAGATCGACTTCTACACTCAACAAAATTTAACTTTACCAAGAACTGCGCTGGTTGGTTTGGCTGATGGTGGAGGAATGACTATTCCATTTGTTGCAGCTGATAAAACAAGTCAAACTGCCGATTCAACAACTGGTGGGTTTAAGGTTGGACATTATCTAAATGAGGATCTTCTATTATATGTTGCGTCTGAATCAGGTTATAGAAGACCATCTATCACTATAACAAGTACTGCCATGAACCCAGCGTTACTTCCTTTTGAAGAAGAAGAGTCTGATATGTTAGAAATAGGTATGAAAGGAACCTTCATGGATGGAAGATTAAGGTTAAATGCTGCTTACTATGATGTTACTTTTGATGGTTTCCAAACAAAATGGGATAACGTTATAGCAAGAGAATTTACTCGAAATGGCCCCGGAGGCTTGACACAGGTTCAGGGAGGAATTTTCAATAACAATGACGCTTCTCTTTCAGGTATAGATATAGAATATGCATACGTTGTCAGCGCTGACCTGACATTGGGTGGTAGCTACTCATCCACAGACAGTGAATATGATGATGGTTCAGTCAGATACACAAATGATGTTTCATATACTGGTATGTTAGCTCCAACTGCAGATGTCAGTGGCCAGCGCCTTAATGATGATGCTGAGTCTTCTATGACATTTTATCTAGATCATTCAGTCCCAGCTTTCTTTGGCGGCGAAAGATATACTCGATATAACGTTAGCTGGAGAGATGAAAGAACAAGTGCTATCAACCCTGATCTTAAAATTAAAGCTTTGGTTCTAGCTAATTTAATTGTCGGTTGGAGATCTGCTGATGATGTTTGGGATGCAAGTTTCTTTGTTAAAAATGCATTTGATGATGTAGATATCTCAGATATTCAAAGTTATTTCTCTGACTATTCTGTACCTGGCGGCAATCCGTTGCCTTCAAAGTTCTATTCAGCTAACACTAACATGGGTAGACAGCTAGGATTTCAATTAGCATATAATTTTTAAGATCTTTTCTTAATCTTATGGAAAACGGCAACTTTAAGTTGCCGTTTTTTATTTAATGAACAAAAAAAGAATTAATTTCATTCACTCATTCTTAATAGTGATTTCATCTAGCGCACTGGCAGATGATATTCAGCATTACCCCAATGAAGACAGACTTCCCTGTAAAATTTTTGTAGAAGACAAAATGCCACTTTTTGGTGACTTACATGTTCATACAACATTATCATTAGATGCAAATACTCAAGGGACTTTAAATACTCCTGATGATGCTTATAGGTTTGCAAAAGGCAAACCTTTATTTTTGCAGCCTTATAATCAAGATGGCAGCAGTTCAAGAATATCAAAATTAAAAAGACCATTAGATTTTGCCGCTGTTACCGATCATGCTGAGCTGTTAGGAGAAGTTCGGATGTGCCTAGATTCTGAGAGTCCAAAATATAATGCTTTGATATGCAAGGCATATAGAAGTTTTCCAAAAATTTCATATTTTTACATGAATGCAAAAGCTAGTTTGGGTAAATCATTTAATATGTGTGGAGAGTCTCGCAGTGCTTGCCTAGATATTGCTCAAGGGCCATGGCAAGAAACGATAGAGGCAGCTGAAAATCATTATGATCGATCAGAAAACTGCCTTTTTACATCCTTTGTAGGCTACGAATGGACCGGAGCAAAATATTCTGGGAATAATCTTCACAGAAATATAATTTTTGAAAATTCTAATGTTCCTTTTCAACCTATCAGCTTTTATGAAGCGCCAGTAAAAGAAGATTTGTGGAAGCAGCTTGACAGTGATTGCTCTGATGATTGCAATTATATAGTGATACCTCATAACTCAAATTTAAGTAATGGGTTTATGTTTGAAAAACCAAATCAAAATGAGCTTTATGTTCAAAGCATGAAGGAACCATTGATAGAAATCTTTCAACACAAAGGTAGTTCTGAATGCCAAGCAAATCCCCTGGATCCATTATGTAGTTTTGAGCAGTTACCTTATAAAGATTTTAGGTCAAAATTTCAAAATGATTTTTCACCAGCTCCAAAAACTAGTTTTGCTCGTGATGCATTGGGCGAGGGAATGCTAATTAAAAATCAAACCAATATTAATCCATTTAAGTTTGGATTTATCGGAAGTACGGATACGCATTTGGGTACACCAGGAGCTGTTGATGAGGAGGTTTTTCAAGGTCATGGTGGCGCTGGAAAATCTTTTAGAGAATCTATCCCTGATGGATTACCAGATGACATTGAATTTAATCCTGGAGGTTTAGCGGTTGTGTGGTCTGAGGAAAATAGTAGAACCGCAATATTTAATGCGCTCAAACGAAAAGAGGTTTATGGAACTTCTGGCCCTAGATTTTTAGTTAGATTTTTTCTAGGTGACAATTTGGATGAAGACCTGTGCTCTCAATCAACTGCCATCTCAAGTTCTTATCAAAAGGGAGTGCCTATGGGTGGCACTCTTAATTCTAATGATATATCCAAGGCAACGCTCTTTGTTTCTGCCAAAACCGACCAATTAATGCCTGATCAATTCATTGAGAAAATTCAAGTGGTCAAAGGTGTGTTGCGTGAAGATCAAATCATAACTTCTGTTCATGATATCCAAAGCCAATTTTCAACTGATTTGAATCCAGAAACATGCGAGGTGGTTGGTACGGGAGTTCGTTCAATGTGCACTGTATGGAGTGACCCAAATTTTAAGCAGGGTGACGAAGCCTATTATTATGTCAGAGTTATCGCTAATAAATCTTGTCGGTGGTCTCAAAGTTTATGTATTCAAAATCCTGAGTATTGCGAAGATCAAAAAGAATTTGAAGTTCCTAAATTTATTCAAGAAAGAGCATGGACGTCACCAATATGGCTTGAAAAAAAACAGGATATTTGACACATGCTCAAAATTTATGTTCCATTAGGATATGAATAAATTAGCACTACAGTTATTTTTGGTTTTAGCTTTTATTCCTATAGCTATATTAATTAGCTCCATAATTATTACTTTAGCCCCTTTATACTGCTGGGGTCTTGCAATCAATGCATATCGATTTGGTAATACCAAAGAGCTATATTTCTGGTTAGCAATGGGCATAGTAGCTTTCTTCCTAGCATTATTTGTTCTGGGAGTGTTGTAGATGTTAAAAGCTTGTATGATTTTTTCAGCGGCATGCTTATTTGTTATTGGCTGTTATGTAATGTTTAAGCCAGATTTAAGCGATTTAGGTTTCATACCTGTTCTAGCTACAAATCCAGAAACTGCCTCTGAGTTTAGGTCATTATTTGCAGGCTCATTCATTGCCTATGCATATCTCCTCCTTCGTTTTACTTTTTCATATAAAACTATCTCTGTAGCGATAAGTATTGCATACATCATGGGTTTTATAGCGTTTGGTAGGATTGTCAGTTTTTTTTATGAGGGCTTTAATTCATTTGGTTTAATTGTTTTTTTTGGAGAAATATTTTTAATGCTGATTCTTATTTTTGCTCATCGAAAGAGAAAAAATGAAATCCCTTATTTCTAGTATTTTCTGATTCAATAAAACTTCTTAACATTTCTTAATTCTGTAATATAATTCTTTCTCTTCTGGGGATGTGGTGGAACTGGTAGACACGCTTGGCTTAGAACCAAGTGCCGAAAGGCGTGGGGGTTCGACTCCCTCCATCCCTACCAATTTGTGTATATTCTTGTCACCTTTGCTATTATTAGCGCTATGAAAAACTTTCCACTCTTATTGGCATCACTTTTTTTTATTTTTTCCTGTGCTGAAAATAATTCCTACTCTAAGAGAGTTATGAATGCTGACACAGAAAATGAATCCTGGCTATTGCATGGCAGAACCTATGATGAGTCAAGGTTTAGCCCGCTAAATGATATTAACGATTCAAACGTAAATCAGCTTGGGTTGTCATGGTCCTTTGAAACAGGGACTAACAGAGGGCATGAAACCACACCTATCGTAGTTGATGGCATGATGTTTATAACTGCCCCGTGGAGCATAGTTTTTGCTTTGGATGCAAAGAGTGGCAAGGAAATTTGGTCATTTGATCCTGAAGCGGATAAAGCCTGGGCACGAAATGCTTGTTGCGATGTGGTTAATAGAGGAGTTGCTGTTTGGGGCGATCAAGTTGTTTTTGCAACCATCGATGGCCGTTTAATTTCTCTTAATAAAGAATCAGGAGAGGTGAATTGGGATGTTCTAACAATTGATAAATCCAAGCCGTATACAATTACTGGAGCACCAAGAATCATAGACGGGAAAATAATTATTGGTAATGGTGGCGGTGAGTTTGGAGTCAGAGGCTATATTTCTGCTTATGATATCCAAGATGGCTCCATGTTATGGAGATTTTTTACAGTTCCTGGAAATCCTGATGAGCCTTTTGAATCGGAGGCCTTAGCCAAAGCAGCTGAAACATGGTCTGGAGGTAAATGGTGGGAAATTGGTGGTGGAGGAACTGTGTGGGACTCTATGGCTTATGACCCAGAATTAAACCTCTTGTATATAGGAACTGGGAATGGTTCTCCATGGAACAGGTATGTTCGAAGCCCTGGCGGCGGCGATAATTTATATCTTTCATCTATTGTGGCAATTAATCCAGATAACGGAGAATATGTTTGGCACTATCAAACGACTCCGGGGGATACTTGGGATTATACGGCTACTCAACATATGATACTTGCCGACATGGAGATAAATGGCGAGCAAAGAAAAGTTATTATGCAGGCTCCAAAAAATGGTTTTTTCTATGTAATTGATAGAACATCGGGCGAGTTTATTTCAGCAAATAATTTTGTACCTATAAATTGGGCATCTCATGTAGATCCTGAAACTGGAAGACCGGTAGAGATTAAAGAAACTAATCATGAATTACAACCAGCGTTAACCACACCTGGGCCACTGGGTGGGCACAATTGGCATCCAATGTCGTACAGTCCGAAAACTGGATTGGTATATATTCCAGCCCAAGAAACAATATTTATCTACTCAACAGATAATGAATTTGAATATAATCCACGTACTTGGAATTTAGGCAATCAGATTGAAATGAGTTACCTTCCAAAAGACCCAGATGAGCTGGCTATGGTGGATGCAGCTACGGTTGGTTATTTGCTTGCATGGGACCCAAAAGAGCAAAAAGAAGTTTGGCGAGCGCAATATAAAAGACCATGGAGTGGAGGCGTTCTTTCGACTGATGGAAATTTAGTTTTTCAAGGAACATCAGATGGAAGGTTTGTAGCATATGCAGCAGATTCTGGTGATCTGCTATGGAGTGTTGATACAGGACAAGGGATTGTAGCGCCCCCAATAACTTATAAGATTGAAGGCAAGCAATACATTGCAGTCCAAGTTGGTTATGGTGGTGCCTATGCGCTTACTGGCGGATTAGAATCACCAAATGAAAATCCATCCAGAGACGGAAGAATGATGATTTTTGAAATCGGCGGGACTCAACTTGAGGAGCCAGTTGCAACAATAGCTCAATTAAATCCTACTATTTTTGAATTAAATTCAGATGCTTTGGTAATTGCTCGAGGGGAATATGAGTACCATGAACATTGTCAATTTTGCCATGGAGCAGGTGTTATTGGTGGGGGAGTATTGCCTGACTTAAGGATGCTGGATGCGCAAGGCCATGCATCATTTTTAGGAAGTGTCTTGGGTGGAATTCATGGAAGTGGCATGGCTTCATTTAAGGATGTGTTGAACGTAGAGCAAGCTCAGCAAATTCATGAATACATCAAACATCAAACTGTTTTAACTGGCTTAGCTACTGCTGCAGAACAATAAAAAATTCTTAAGGGCCTAGTGCATATATGAAAAATTATGATTTTATTATTTTAGGCGCTGGATCAGCCGGTTGTGTTTTGGCTAACAGGCTTAGCAAAGACCCAAATACATCAGTATGCTTGATTGAAGCTGGTTCAAAAGATAGTGATCCAAGATTGCATGTGCCTATTGGCTTTGCTTTTGGGATGACGCAAAGCAAATATAGTTGGTCCTATGATACGGTTCCACAAAAAGAATTTGAAAAAGTTACAGTCACTGAACCAGAATCAGTGGTAGTAGATTCTGCTGGCGGCACTCACAAAATGCCCAGTGAGACTCAAGAGCATAGGAAGGGTTTTCAGCCTCGAGGTAAAACCTTAGGTGGCTCAAGTTCAATTAATGCAATGTTATATGTGAGAGGCCATCGTTGGGATTATGATCATTGGTCTGAGCTTGGTAATGAGGGATGGTCGTATGATGAGGTATTGCCATATTTTAAAAAAGCAGAGCACAATGAGATTCATAACAATGAATATCATGGTCAAAATGGCCCATTAAACGTTTGCGATATTGCTCATCAGCCTGAATCATGCAAGTCTTTTGTTGAGGCTGGATCAAAGTTATTTAATTTCAACGATGATTTCAATGGAGCTGAACAAGAAGGCTTCGGCTATTATCAAACAACTCAAATTAATGGTAAGCGGTGCAGCGCAGCTAAGGCCTATTTAGTTCCAGTCTTAGACAGAGATAATCTTACAGTGATGACCGATACTCAAGTAAATAAAATTTTGATTGATGGAAGTCATGCAAAAGGTGTTGAATGCATTGGCAGTGATAATAATTCTTTTACATTAAATGCTTCAAAGGAAGTGATCCTCTCTTCAGGAGCATTTGGATCTCCTCAAATACTTTTAAGATCAGGAGTGGGGCCAGCTCATGAAATTACCAGGCATGGTATTGATCATCTAGTAGATCTTCCCGGTGTTGGAAAAAATCTTCAAGACCACATTGATTACATTACAGTTCATAAATACAACTCAATGAAATTGATAGGCTTCAGCTTAAAAAATATATTTTTTAAATATCCCTATGAGATCTTAAAATATCTTTTTACAAAAACTGGTCTTTTTACCTCTACCATTGCAGAGGCCGGCGCTTTTGTTAAAACACACGATGAATTAAAAATACCAAATATTCAATTTCACTATGCGCCGGCAATGATTGTTGATCATGGTAGAACACTTCTATGGGGCACAGGTATGAGCTGTCATTCGTGTCTATTAAGACCTAAGTCTCATGGTGAGGTCACTCTTGCATCCGCTGATCCATTTGCAGATCCTTTAATTGATCCAAAATTTTTGAGCCATCCTGATGATGTGAAAGATATGGTTGATGGTTATAAAATAATGATGAAAGTTCTTGGCAGCGAACCATTTAGCAAATACATATCTGAACACTCTCAAAGACCTATCGATATAAATGATGACGCTGACATTGAACAAGCCATGCGTGAGGGAGCTGATACTGTTTATCACCCTGTAGGCACGTGCAAAATGGGGAATGATGAAATGTCGGTGGTCGATACCAGACTTAAAGTTCACAAAGTGAAAGGATTGAGAGTAGTAGATGCATCAATTATGCCAACGATTGTTGGCGGCAATACCAATGCTCCAACTATTATGATTGGAGAAAAAGCATCGGATATGATTCTTCATGATTGGAACATCCATCAATCCGCCTAAAACAGTCAAAAGTTAACAAAATTCGTTGATTATCTTTGATGGTTTATAATGATTTATGGATAACAAATATGATATAGCCAAAGACTGGCTACCAAGATACACGGGAATGCCTGTGAATGACTTTGGCGATTACATTCTTTTAACTAATTTTCAAGACTATGTTGAGCAGTTTGCAGATAGGTTTAATTCTGATGTGCAAGGTGAAAATCGACCGATGTCCTCCAGCACCAACAGTGAAGGTTTAAGCATAATTAATTTTGGGATAGGTTCACCCAACGCTGCAACAATTATGGATTTGTTGGTTGCAAGAAAACCAAAAGGGGTTTTGTTTCTTGGAAAATGTGGTGGACTCAAAGATTCATCTGAAATTGGAAATCTTATTCTGCCTATAGCAGCTATCAGAGGCGATGGAACATCTAATGATTATTTTCCTCCAGAAGTGCCTGCTTTACCTTCTTTTAAATTACACAAGTTTGTTTCTGACAAAATATTAGATGCCGGTACTGATTATCGAACAGGAGTAATTTATACAACCAATAGAAGGGTTTGGGAGCATGATAAAACTTTTTTAAAGAAACTAAAAAAAACTACAGCCATTGGTATTGATATGGAAGTTGCCACGATATTTATAGTTGGCCATTACAACGAGATTCCTCGCGGAGCTTTACTCTTAGTTTCAGATGTTCCTGTAACACCTGACGGGGTCAAAACTGAAAAATCAGATCAGGCCGTTACATCTAAATGGGCAAAGCAACACCTAGAGATAGGCATTCATGCAATGACAGATTTAAAAAATAGCAGAGACAAGATTAAGCATTTCCGTTATTAATTAAATCTCAACTATAAATTCTTGTAAGTAGTTAAAAATATCCTGTGTAGTGAGGTCTCGTGCTTTTCGCATGGTGTCGTTGACATGTAAGTTTAGAGTTTTACCTTTTCTGTCCATGATAAATACTCTTGGTATGCCTTCTTCAATATTTTTATCAAAAAAACTGAACAATTCAGTATTCATTTCATAGTTCCCTACATCAATATTTAAAACATTTACATTTTTTTCAAGAAAGTTTTTTACAGGAGGCATCTGGATTACGCCCTCTAACAATCTTGCATCAGGACACCAATTAGCTCCAAAAATTACAATGGGTTGTTTATTTGATTCGATCGTTTTTTGAATGAATTCTTGAATTTCCAGAATAGAAGCTTTTAGTCCTAAATAGGGCTCAGGATGTGGAACTGCGGGACATTCATTTGAATCTAAAATTATATTCATATCTTATTAAGCGGCTAAAAATTTAAAATTTTTTATATTTAAGTGTATTCTAATAGACTGATGGAAAAGTTGATTAAATATTCATTAATACTTGTTGGTCTATTTACAACTTTGAGGATATTTATTGCTTTATTTTTTTATGATCAATTACCTATCGCATTTCTCGCAACTGAGTTTAACCAAGATCAAATGGATGAATACAGAGCCAGGGTTCTTCTTCCGGCTTTCTTTCTTACCTTGAATTATTTTATCTTAAGATATTTTTCTGGCAAAAATCCCACTTCACCCCTTTGGCCAATATATGTGATTAGCATCTCGCTCATAATTACACATATTATTGGTTTTATAACCTTTATGCCTTTATCCAAGGATCCTATTATAATGTTTTTCATATGTTTATTTATTTGTTTCGTTGCCAGAGCGGGTCACAATAAAAGAAAGAACGAAATTTTATAGGAAATACAATGATTTGGATTATTAGACTTTTTCTGATTGCTTACGCAGTTTTATATTTTGGTATAGGTGCATGGGCGATCATTGATCCCGTCAAAGACGCGCTTGAACTTAGTTATGAAATCCCCTCATTCATGGATGCAGTTGGGTTAAAAGTTTCAGGAGTAATAGGTTATTCAGAAGTTGCAGGTTTGTATGGTGGTATCAATATGATTATTGGGATCTTGTGCCTGCTGGGTCTTTTTAGCAGAGGTATTGCAACATATGTGTTATCACTGCTTGCATTCTTAACTTTTAGTATTGCGCTTGGCAGATATCTGTTTGCATTAATTCCAACCACACCAACTTTTTATAATACTTTTTTTATCTTTGAAGTGGTTACGTTTGTCTTGTCGCTATCTTTTTTCTTGTATATGAAATTTTTATACAATCCCAGAAAGAGTGGCAATGTAGAGAGTGTAGCTGCTGACTAGAATTATTCCCGCGGCCACATATAAACTTTTACTGAATTTTAATTTGGTTAATGCAACTGCTAATAAAATAAAGACTAAGCTTAAGATTGCAAGGATGCTGAAGTCTCTTTCCATGACGACTGGACTTAGCTGAACAGATCCAAAAAATCCAATAATTGGAATAACAAAAACTAAATTCAGAACGTTGGACCCAATAATATTACCAACAACCATTTGATGTTTGCCCTTTTTTAGCGCTGCAACCGTAGCAGCTAACTCAGGCAAACTAGTTCCTAACGCAATGATGGTAAGACCTATGATTAACTCTGATATACCCAACAATAATGCCGTGCTTTCGGCATAGACAATAGAGATATTAGCACCAGCTATTAAACCAACAAGCCCAACCATTGATAAAAATAAACTTTTTGTAAATTCAGATGCTTCAGAGTCTTCTTCATCAGGGACGCCATCCGTTTTCAAGAGGATGTACATAAACAACATGAATAAACCCACAAAACCCATGCTTTCATTAAAAGAGATTGTTCCATCTGCCAATGTTAATCCCAGCAATAATACAGTTAAGCCAAAAGGCATTAAATTCCATAAATGAGTTTTAGAAGCTGCATTAAAGTAAAGGCAAGAGACGCCAAAAATCAGAGCAATGTTTGATATGTTTGAACCAATAGCCGTTCCAAGGGCAATATCCTCATTACCATTCAAAACAGCAGATATTCCAACAAATACCTCGGGTGCCGAGGTTCCAGCCGCGATCAGTGTCAGTCCAATAACAAGATCACTAACGCCTATATGTTTAGCTATGACGGAGGCATGGTCAACAAATTTATTTGCTCCCCAAACAAGAATTGTAATCCCAACTAGCAGCAGGATGATGTTTATTGTTAACTCCATGACAGTATTCTAAAGGCAATGCTATTGAATTCATAATGATTTCAAGGGAACATAAGCATTTATTAAATTATGTAAGGGTAAGTATGAAAATAGCAGAACTATTTAATGTTTCAGGAAAAGTAGCAATTGTTACTGGCGGTTCAAGAGGAATAGGTGAGATGATAGCGGCAGGCTTTTTGGCTAATGGTGTCAAGGTATATATTACTGCTAGAAAAGAGGCTGCATTAATCGAAAAGGCTCATGAATTATCCGAGACTTATGCAGGCGAGTGTATTCCTGTGCCCTGTGACTTGAGTACCATGGATGGAATGAATGATTTTGTTGATTTCATTCAATCAAAAGAGGAGCACATAGATTTTCTCATTAACAACGCAGGAGCTTCATGGGGAGAACCTTATGCAGAATATTCAGAAAAGGGCTGGGATAAAGTCATGGATTTGAATGTTAAAACCATTTTTTATTTAACCCAAAAACTCACACCTATGCTAGCTAAACAAGCTTCAGTTGAAGATCCTGCTAGAGTTATTAATATTGGGTCAATTGATGGTTTGAATGTACCTGCATTAGAGAGTTATGCATATGGAACCTCAAAGGCAGCTGTTCATCATTTAACCAGAGTGCAAGCAAGAAGATTAGTTGGAGAGAATATCTTGGTCAATGCAATAGCCCCAGGTCCATATGAATCTATGATGTTAGGAGCTGCAGTAAATCATGATTATTCATTAATCGAGTCAAGAAATCCGAGAAAAAGAATTGGTTCCCCTGAAGATATGGCTGGGCTGGTACTTTTCTTGTGCTCAAGGGCGGGGGCTTATACCGTTGGTGCAGTTATACCTTCAGATGGAGGGTTAGTTGGTACCGCGGGCCATGACCTAAGTCAGTCATGAGCTTTTATGAGAAATATTGTTTACCTAAACTATTAGACTGCTGTTGTGGGATGGAGGGTTTTCAAAACAAGAGAGCTCAAATCATCCCTAAAGCTCATGGAAGAGTTTTAGAAATAGGGATTGGGTCAGGGTTAAATTTTGATTTTTATAATTTTGAAAAAGTATCTGAGATAGTGGGAGTTGATCCAGCCCTTAGTTCAGTTGCTATTGCAAAATCTAGGGCCTCAAACTTTAACTCTAAAATTTCTTTTGTAGAGGCAACAGCTGAATCCATTGATCTTGAATCTGCAACATTTGATAGCGTGGTGATAGGGTTTAGTCTATGCACCATCCCAGATCCCATGCAGGCTTTAGCAGAGGCTCATAGGCTGCTTAAACCGGGGGGATCATTATTTTTTATGGAGCATGGCTTAGCTCCTGAGCCTAAGATTCAAAAATGGCAGCATCGAATGACACCTCTTTGGAATAAAATTGCCGGTGGCTGCAATCTAAATAGAAATATTGAAGAGTTAATTCTTTCTGGCGGGTTTCAATTCAAGGATTTAAAGAAGAAATATATTAAAGGACCAAAGATAGCTTCTTTCTTATACTATGGGGAAGCCCCTAAAGCTTGAGCGAGCTTACTTCTTCAAAAGATTCGATAATAAGATTGCGCATCCAAATATGCGATCCATCATTATCATCACTAGTATGCCAAATTAGATATTGCTCAAGAGGAGGAACATTGATAGGTATTTCAATGTAGCTAAGCCCATGTTTTTTTGCAAAAGTCTCTGAGCAGAGCAGACACAAATCAGTTGATCTAACTATCTCTGGGGTTACTTGATAATGCT
>ENA-OWPI01002215-OWPI01002215.1-marine-metagenome-genome-assembly--contig:-NODE-2215-length-18673-cov-3.628038_pt1 | contig 18673 bp, 29 predicted proteins | sample MGYA00238138_ERZ651775 | MGnify/ENA primary metagenome ERZ651775 (study PRJEB26906, sample SAMN06265043) | marine metagenome | isolation source: Helgoland LTER site | place: Germany:Helgoland, sampling...
TGATCTATTTAGCGACTGGTTACCTGATGACTTTCTCAATTCTGAAGGGTATACTGGTGAGGTGCTGATAAAAGTTTTAGAACATCCGCCAGCAAGTTTCACTGAACCACACACAGATGGATACGGTAGTGTAAAACGTAAGTTTGGTTTAGCAAAAGATGCACCAATAAAACGGCTATGGATACCTTGCACAGATTATAAATTTGGACATGCACTTTTTATAGGTGAGGAACACATTGTAACTAATTACAGTGCAGGCGATGTATTTGATATCACACCTTGGCACAATTTCATACATAGTGGTGTTAATGCTGGTGTAGAAATAAGACGTACGATGACAATTACAGGACCAGTGTTATGATGAACTCCAAAATTACTTTTATTTTAACCAACGAAATAAAAAGACAGTTAGAAACTGTTGAACTAATTGCCAGCGAAAACTTTGCAAGTGATGCAGTAATGAATTTGTGTGGCAGTGTGTTTACTAACAAGTATGCAGAAGGTTATCCAGGCAAACGGTACTACAACGGTTGCAAACAAATGGATGAGATTGAGCAACTTGCAATTGATCTAGCATGCGAACTTTATGGTTGTAACTATGCAAACGTTCAGCCTCACAGTGGAGTAAATGCAAATACTGCCGTATACCAAGCATTAATGAATCCGGGTGATACTCTAATGGGTATGGACTTGGCAAGTGGTGGACATTTAAGTCACGGTGCTCCTCCTACACTTAGTGGAAAAGTTTACAACGCAGTAACTTATGGGGTAGGTGATGATGGTTTACTTGACTACGATATAATAGAAGGTATTGCAAAACTTAACATGCCCAAAGTAATTGTAGCAGGTGCAAGTGCATATCCAAGACAAATAGACTGGAGTGCATTTAGACAAATTGCTGATAGTGTTGGTGCAATACTGTTAGTTGATATGGCACACTACAGTGGACTTGTTGCTGGTAATGTATATGATAGTCCATTTGGTTATGCAGATGTAGTAACCAGTACTACACATAAAACACTGCGTGGACCTAGAGGTGGTATGATACTATGGGATGATCCTAAATGGACAAAACGTATCAACAGTGCAATTTTTCCTGGAACACAAGGTGGGCCTCTTATGAACATTATAGCGGCAAAAGCACAATGTTATAGTGAAGCACTTTTACCAAGTTTTGAACAGTATGCACATCAAGTTATAAAGAATGCACAAGCAATGTGCGAAGTATTTGAAGCAAAAGGATTTCCTGTACAAACAGGTGGTACAGATAGTCATATTATACTAATGGATCTTCGCAATAGCAAACACAGTGGCAGACAGGCTGCAGATTTATTAGAAGCAAACAGCATTACAGTAAATAAAAACGGTGTGCCAAATGATCCAAGAAACTTTGTTGAAACATCAGGTATTAGAATAGGCACTGCCGCAGAAACCACACGTGGGCTGGTAGAAAAAGATTTTAAGTCGATTGCACATAAAATTTGTAATCTGTTAGGAGAATAATATGGCAACTAAAAAGAACAAAGATTCAAAAGCATGGATGATACCAGAAGGTGAAAAACGTGACAGTGCAAGTTATCACTATGTTGCACATAAAACTGTATCAATGATACGTGAAGGAAAAAAGATACGTGTAAAAAAATATCATCCAGGATTACGTAAACACGTCTGGTTCATTGAAACCAAAATGCCTTCCCATAACAAACAGTGAAAATACAAATACCTGCTGAAAGCATTCGCACCAGAGATGTGTTTTCTTTTGCAATAGAAAATTTTGATACAAAAATTGTAGAAAGCATCCAAGACATTGAAACTGATCGTGTGCTTGTTTTCAGTCATCCATTTGACAACTATCTGCACAAAGCAATAAGAAAATATAAACTAAATTTCTTTTACATAGACAATGGCTACATAGGCAATCATAACTACAAAAAGCCATGGTACTATAGAATAAGTTACAACAGTTTGCAAAACACACGTGTTGGTACGTTTAACCAAAGTCGCAAACACACACTAGAACTAGATGGACGTTGGGCAGATTGGAATAGCACTGGCGATTATGATCTACTGGTTATGCCATTGCCAAATAAACTGTTCACATGGTTTCAAAAAGATTACAACAGTTGGAGAAATCAAACTTTAGAAAAGTATCCAAATGCACTGGTTAGAGACAAGCCTGGAGGAAGAGCAAGTCGTAAAGAACGTTTCCAAGAGATATTACCGCTAATACAGAATAGCCGTAAGGTAATTACACATCATAGTATGGCGGCAGTAGAAGCACTTTGTTTAGGTAAGCCCGTAGAAATACTAGGAGAAAGTGCAGTACAACACTGGCAAAATAAATCCAACTTTGATCGAACCGACATGCTAGAACACATAGCACACAGTCAGTTTAGCAGAGATGAATTTCGAGACGGCACTGCTTGGAAAGTAACAATGGAGTATCAACTATGATTTATGCACTATGGTATGTATTAGGAATCTTGACTGTGTTAGTTCTTCCATGGGCGGCACGTAATAGTGAAATGCTACAATTTTTAAGCACCTGTGTAGGTTGATATGTGTGGTATCCTATTAGTTAAAAGCAAACAAGAACTACCATTAGAACTGCATCTTAAAGCATTAAGCATCCTTAAAAGTCGTGGACCTGATAGAACACGATATCAGTATGAAAACGGTATCTTTATTGCACAGGCAGTATTGCACATTACCGGTACAGATGATTACTACAAAAATAAACACACAAACTTCTTAGCATACAACGGCGAGATATACAACTACAAAGAACTAGGCAACTATTCAAACGATATAGAATTTGTAGACGATTGCGTCAATAGCAATGCACGTGCATTAGCACGTGGATGGGGTCCATGGGCATGGGCTTGGACCAATGGCACAACAGTACGTTATGGTGCAGACCCACAAGGTGAAAAAACACTTTATCAATATAAAGACAAAGATATTCTTATTGTGTGTTCAGAAGTAGCACCTATATTAGAATATATTACACCAGCAAAGGTCAGGGGCAACTATGCCACACGCCATTGGACCATGCTAGAACAAACACCATATGTGGGTATAACTAGAACAATACCAGGATGGGAATATACAAACGGTACAGTAAGTCAACCCATTGACATGCTTTGGAATTGGATAAAGCCACAGTCATGTACGTATCAAGAAGCACAAGAACAGTTTGCCAGCATATGGAAGCAAACACTTAAAACAATGACACCCAGCTGTGACTATGCACTTACATACAGTTGTGGACTTGACAGTAGCATAATCCTAAGCCACTTAGATAAACCAAAATTATATGCAACCAACATGCAGGGTAAAGATCCTATTGTTGATCACATACGTGATTTCTTATCTGATGAACAAATGCAACGTCTACACCATTTGGCAATTGATCCAGAGCAGTGGGCTGAACTGTTTACAAAAGTAATCAAACGTACTCGTATGCCTGTGCAAAGTTGGAGTTTTGTTGGACAATGGGCCATAGCCCAAGCATGCGATCAACGTGTACTGTTTACAGGTGCAGGTGCCGATGAACTGTTTGGCGGTTATGACATATATCAAAAACTAAACTACAAAAACAACAGTCCTTACAGTGTGGACTCACCTTTATGGCGATGGTGCATGGATAGTTACGATCAGCATGCTGGTCAAGCAACTTTACTTGCTGACTATTGGCATCAAATTTCAGGATGTGATATTAGAGGAGTGGATGCGATAGCTGGGGCTCATGGCATCGAAGCACGCAATCCATTTCTTGCAAAGCCTGTGATGCAGTTTGCACTAAACCTACCATTTAAATATAAAGTAGGAACAGTACCAAAACCATTGATTCGTGATTTGTTTTTAGAACGTTGGACAGAATCACACATATGGCCCAAGAAAGGTTTCAGCGGACACTGCAACGATAGTCTGCCTTATTTAAATGTAAGTATTAGTGATACTGATAGAAATACACAATGGCGTGATGCTGTCATTGGTTCGTTTTATACAAATCCCAATCAACCGCTGTTGAAAACCAGTCTGGAGAAAACACTACCGACGGGTGTTTTTTAAGATAGTTCTGTATTGCTTCGATGCAAAGGTGATCAGCTAACATACAATTGTAGGTTTTGTCACTGCTATATTCAAACCATTCTAAACCGTAGGGTGCATGTTTATCAGTATATTTAAATTGGTATTCGGTACCGTTACGTGTGTTGCAGATTTCAAAAAATTGGTCAGTATTTGTGATTTCATATAGATGTAAAAATTGATCATGATATTGTTTATGTGTAGTGATAAAAGCTGATACTGTTTTTACATGCGGAATTACTTCTAAGCAACGCAATCTACTTTCACCAGTATTTGTGCTATACATTTTTTTGCCTGTGTATGCGATAAGCATGGGCTTCACAATACCTTGTGCTCGTATATCCTTTATCCACATGTTAAACTTTACCAAATTGGCCATGTCATAGAAGTTGCGTTCTGTACTGTAAAAACTTTCTAAACCGTATTCTTGAATATTTTCGTTGGCCCATGTACACATTCCTTGTAGTGTTTGATGTGCAATCGATTCGACAGGCACTGCAGGATCATAGAACAAACAATGTGTTCCTTGATGCAGGCTAGTTACAATAGGATCGTCGATAGAAGTACCTTGAATAACATTTATTTGTGGATTACGCCAGTACTCATTCATAGGTTTTCCAATCAACTACAGTATCAAACCAAGCAGGTGTAAATATTATCTTATTTTTGTTTAGGTAATTTCGCATCACTCGTTTACACCAATCATAACTAGGTGTAACTGCTCTAGTTTGATCACTGTCATATTCATACCAAAAAATTCCATAGGGTGCATCTCGATCAGTAAAAGTAAAAGTGTATTTGCAACCAACAGGTGTACGACATATTTCTGTAAACTGTTCAAAGTTTTCGATCTGTGGTAAGTGGTTGAACCGAGCTGCATACTGTTTATGGGTTGTAATAAAACTTGCAAGCATTACTAGTTTTGGAATTCTTTCTGTAGCTCTCATGCGATTTTCACCAGTCTGTATGCCAAACTTTTCATTGCCGTTGTAGTATAAGAGCATAGGCTTGACAACGCCTTGACGCTTTATGTCATCAATGTAGATGTTTAATTTTACTATGGTTGCCACTCGAAACGGGTCTTGCCATATATTTTTTGAGTTCAACCAATCGCATTGTTCTTGTACCGTTCGCTTATACTCTATGCGATTCTTGTGGATACCTGGATCCCAGAATAACACATGTTCGCCTTGATGTAAACTTTTTACAATAGGATCTGTGTCCTTTGGATAAGGAAGAACAGTCTGTGAATAGGTTTCTTTAGGGTTGTTCCAATACTCCATATAAGTAATTAGCTATGGAAACACACACTGATGGAATTTGGATCTCTGATAAGAAAGAGAAAGAAACTGTTAAGGATTTTACAGACCATATTATCAGTTGTGGTTATATTCCAGATGCACCAGACCAAGATAACTTTGGCTATCCAAAAACTTTTTCAAAAGACAACACAACACTTGCATGTCGGTTGGTTGACTTAGTTGATGATGCAGATATAGTTGTTACAGATAATCATCCACTTGTTCCTGGCTCAGGAAGACTTATAAGTGTGCTACCAGAATTCTGGAGTCAATGGAGATTTGAACCTGTGTATATTGATCGTCCTGCAACAATTGGTTACAACTGTTTTATGGCACGTGAACGAGGTGATAGAGATAGGGTTTTTGAGATATTTAAAAAAAGAAATATTCTGTTTTCGGGACTTGTAAGTTATCTTGCACGTGGCTATGATACTGTTAATATGCATGGCACATTAGAACAGTGTATAATTGATACAAACATAAGTCTAATACTAGAAACATATATTCGTGATAATACTGTTGTGTTCAGTGAAAAGATATTCAGAGCACTACAAATGCCTCGTCCATGGTTGTTGTATTGTTCATACAAGAGCATAGAACTTTTAAAGACACACGGCTTTGATGTATTGGACGATTATGTTGACATCAGTTATGACTCAATTGAAATAAACTGGAATCGTCTTGATGCCATAATTGACCAGTTAGAAACATTTATACATAAACAGTACACCGTAAAGGATTACGAGCGATTTTTACAGGCAGCAAAACACAATCAAAATCTTTTAGAACTATACGAAAAAAGTTGGCCATTGAAGTTAGCCGAAATTAAACAAAATATAAGATTAACATGAAGCCTAATGCACTAATACTTGGTTGTTCACATGCCGCTGGTGCACTAATGCACGAAGATCCAGAGTATGGTGCGAGTAACAGCTATCCTGTGTTGCTTGCAGACATGCTTGGTTATACCCCACACAATCATGCTATATCAGGAGGCTCTAACGATGCTATGTTTAGAGTCTACACAGAACAAGAACAACACTATGAATTAATCATTGCCTGTTGGACTGGTATGGATAGAGGAGAATACTTTCATCCTACACACCAGCAATGGATTACAATAAACTACGGACAAGGCGACTCGTTGCTAAGAGAACCAAACAGTGTACTTAAACAAGGCACGGAAGTTCCACGTGTGATTGATGACAAACAAATGTACGAAGACTATGGCAAACAATGGCTGGCAATTGAAGGCAATGAACAAAGAGGATTCAACAATCGATTAAAGAATATTCTTGCACTTAATCTGTTAGCACTTTCTCAAGGATCAAAAGTCATTAACCTTGACAGTTTTCAAGGACAACACGAAAGACGTGACAACTCGTTCCGTTGGCCAAAAGAAGTTTTTAGGCCAGTGAATGGACCCACAAATGAATTTATAAATTTTTGTATTAAAAGAAACTATCCAAGCGAGCCAAGAGGACATTACTTTCGTGAAGCACATTTAGATTACGCAAAATACATTAAGCATAAACTAGACAACACCAGGAGCCCATTGAATGATTGAACTACATGGACCAACCTACAAGTACCATGGAGAAACACTTGAAAAACCAGAAATAATTTGGATCAATGATCATTGTTACAATGAAGAGGATCAATGTTTCCATGTTGAACGTTTGCTCGAATCAGGCCCTTGTGATCCAAGCCTGCACACACTTGTATTTGATCATATAGGCCACGATGATGCATTAAGCAAATATAACAGCGTATGTTTTCCAATATTTTTAGCCACGGAGTGCAAAGAATTTATCGAACAAAATATAGTGACTGATTGGAGCAAAAAAACACATATTTTTAACTTTTCATGTAATAAACCAAGAATACATAGAAGATTATTGTTAGAAGAAATTAAACGTTTGAATCTCACACAATATAAACACAGTTTGCCTTGGCTAGTAAACAACGTAAATGACATACCAGTAACTGATTATAAATTTGGTCCTGAAACCGCAATGGCACAAGGTATAAAAAATGGAAATTTTAAGAATGCAGAAACCTACGACAAATTATTAAAGAAAAATGTATTTGAACCAAGTTGCATCAGCATAATTACAGAACCTTGTTACTATGAACACGAAGCAATGGTAACAGAAAAAACATTTATGGCCATGATGGGCGGAACAATACCCATCTGGTTTGGTGGATGGAAAAACGCACAAAATTTAAAAAAATACGGATTTGATATTTTTGATGACGTTGTTGATCATAGTTATGAAACACTCGAAGACCCACGTGAACGTTGTGTTCAAGCATTAGAACGTAACCTTCACTTGTTTGATGATATTGACTCACTGAAGACAATAATCAAAAATAATAATAAGAGACTTCAACACAATGTTGATTTATTAATGGAAAATGTTTTCCTCAAAAAATGCTTCGATATTATTCATGCCAGTGAACCTAATTTAAAACGTGTTTTATTACACATTACACCAAATTTTAGATATCAAACTTTTAAAGACGATGTACAAAAATACAAAGAAGAAAGTCGTCAATTAAACTATCGCAGGTTACCCGAGTCGTGAATTACAAAATAATATGGCAAGATTTTGTTTGGTGGTACAAACAACAAGCGCCAAGGTACGGCCGTTTTGCCAGCATATACTATTGTGCATTTAATGCACGACATTTTAACAGAGATGGAACATATAGAAAATGATACTAGGATACATATTGACAATGGTTTATATTACTTTGCAAGGCGATGTGCAAGGTAAAGCATTGAACTATTACATTACACTTCAAGAGTGCAATGCTGACGCAGTTGAACTTGAACTTAATTCATCACCAGGTGTTGGCTACGTTTGTATTGAAGATACTCCTACTGTAGGAGAACGTTTATGAAGCCACAAGATTACATTGCACTGCACCTTTTAAACTGTGTGATATGTGCAATAACCATTGGTGTCTTATACGACGTATATTTTGGTTGACTGCTTGTGTTAGTTGTGCTATACTAAGATATAATAAAAAAGCAGGTTGTATTAGGTAATACCGGTTACGTTGCATTAAACCAGACAGCGAGCACTTGCACACCGACTGTCGGCCTGCACTTTATAAGGAATATTAAGATGGAACCAAATCCACATTATATTAATATGTTAATTAACATTGGCATATTTGGTTTATTAGTTTACGTTGCAGTAAACGTATAGAGAAAATAACTTGGCTCGCAATGCGAGTACCAAGTGGCGTATAGTTCAGTGGTAGAACCGACCGCTCATAACGGTCTTGTCGGGAGTTCGAATCTCTCTGCGCCAACCAAATACAGGCTCCTTAGCTCAGCCGGATCAGAGCAACGGTCTTCTAAACCGTAGGTCGCAGGTTCGAGTCCTGCAGGAGTCACCAATTAATTGGACTGTTAGCTCAGCTGGATAGAGCATCTGACTACGAATCAGAAGGTCGGGAGTTCGAATCTCTCACAGTTCACCAATTTATAGAGGACAAGTGTTACGGTAGCACGAGTGGCTCCAACCCACTAAGCCAGGGTTCGACTCCTTGGTCCTCTGCCAAACATGCCGGCATAGCTCAGTTGGTAGAGCAGTTGATTTGTAATCATCAGGTCGCGAGTTCGAATCTTGCTGCCGGCACCACCTTACACTAAGTATCACTATGGAATCCATAGTTGTATCATTTGACCTAACCAACAGTGACTACACCTGTGCCTTGGGTTTTGAAATTTTTCATGATGATAAAAAAATACTCGACATTGATCATGTTCAATCAGTTACGCCAGTGACACTCGCCTTAGATGCTGATCCTGGCAATCAAGAATTAAAGTTTGTACTTAAAAATAAAACTTCAGATCATACCACAATAGATGATAACGGACAAATAATCAAAGATGCTTATTTGACTATTTCTAATTTTGCTGTCAATGAGATAGAACTACACAATATATTTTTGGAAAATTGCCGATATCATCATGACTTCAATGGAAGTCAAAATCCTGTTGTACTTCCGTTTTATAATGATTTAGGTTGTAACGGTGAAGTTGTATTCTGCTTTGAGTCGCCTGTCTACTATTGGATGTTAAAAACTATTCCCTACAGAAAGTCTATTCATGTATAATCATGTTGTATATAGTCTTGCCAAATCTGGCTCAAATGGCTTGGCACTCGACATAGCCAATGACAATCCACAATGTAAAATGTTACATTCGTATTTTTCAAAGCGATGGCATATTAACAACGACTGGAATCAACTAAGTGTTGTTTATAATAAAAAAGATGATTTTGGAGACGTGGAACTACTTACTACTAAAGAAATGGAAGATTACGATAAGGAAACTGCAATAAAGTTAGATGCACTGAAACAGTTTAGCAAGAATAATAATTTTGTTTTATTTTGTTCAGTAAGTGTTATGGATTTACATATACTACACTTTTTTCAGTCTGACCCACGTACAAAAATGTACTTGATTGAACGAAATATCATTGATGTTTTTATTTCATTGTATATCAATGAGTGTATACAATGGGCTCTAACAAGACCACGAGATGTGAGTAAGGCTCCAAATAAAGTGTTTGCTAGAAATTCAATCACTGTGGAAAAGTCTTACTTTGATAAATTCACGGCAAGATACCAAAAGTACACGAAATTTAGAGACAGAATCACATTTAAAAAAATAATACGTTACGAAGATTATGAATTTAAAAGTTCAGACTATCGTCATACCTGGAATCATTGTAAATTAGATTATATTAAAAACAAGAAAGAAGTAGTTGAATTTTTAATGCAGTTAGTAAAGGGATAGACAAGCCTAATTGTCTCCCCAAGTAATTTCCCAATACATAGCCCATATACTACTAAAACTCCACAGTAAAATTAATAAGAACGGAAGTGCTAAAAGGAAAAGCACAACAATTAATCTTTTGACTACAGGGTGTTGTCTTTGATACCAATGTACTATTGCTTTTATCGTCCATTTCAGCCTATCAGCAATCCATTCTCCAAACACATATCTTACAAGTCTTACTACAATTAGTACAGGAGAAGCAATTACATCTATCAGTAACAATGTTATATCAACTATAACATCAATAGTATGATCCACTGTCCATTTTGCACGCCATTCGTGCCAACGTTTTTTTATTTTTGCAAGCATTAATGTACTTAGCTATAAATATTTGCATGATAAACGCAGTAAAACTAGATTATGATTTTGATATTTTTACCAAGGCTGACTACAGTGTTCACAGTGGCAGTTGTATAGCACATCAAGTACATGAATTAAAAGATATACACGAAAAGTTTGGTGGCTTTCCAGACAGTTACGATATGGGAAATACACTGATAAGACAACTTTGGTGGACTAGAGAACAACTAGACTTTGATAGTCTAGGAGAACAATTGGGAATTGACGTTGTAACAGTAAGCACGATACTTCAACCACCAGGCAACATGATACCCGTACACAGAGATACTTTCTTTCAAATCAAACGTGCATTTCCCAACGATACCAGATTAAAAGTAAGAGCCAACATGTACTTAGAAGACTGGCATGTTGGTGAATATCTTACCTACCAAGATGCAAACAAAGAATGGCAGAACAGTACACATTGGCGTGCAGGCGAAGGATGGTTATGGGATAGCAATCATCTACATCTCAGTGCCAATGCCGGCATGCATGACAAATATACACTACAAGTTTCAGGCTTTTTGAAATAAAAGGTTGACAATACCAATAAGTTACCATATACTGTATTTAGAGTCAAAAAAAGGAGTCTATCCAGTGAAACAATGGATAACAAATAGTTGGAATGCAGTGATGAATGATAATAGAAATCCACTGAGTAACATTCCTGATTTAAACACAAGACACATGGTTATGCAGGTATTAGCCTGGATGTGGTGTATTATTTTTTCAATGAGTATAGGTAGTATTACAGTGTTTGCATACAGTGCAGTTGCTCATAGTCTACTGCTTGCAGGAATAGTAATCACAGTGGGCACGTTTGAAATTGCCAAAAGACGTCCTACATTCTTTTTAGATAAAAGGTACCATACACCTAGTAGAAGCAGAGGCTACGTGTGGGTAAATGGTAAAAAAGTCATACTAGATAAAAACGATCCAGGAGGGGAACATGAATAAAATATTAACAGTTGCAGTAGCATTAAGCACAATTGCATTTGGTGCAAGTGCTGACAATGTTAATGCATACATACAAGATCATTATAAAAGTATAGTGCAACAACAACCGCACAATCAACAGGTGTGTTCAGATGTGTATGTACCAAACAGAAACACTGTCGGACCAGACAACATGCTAAGTGGAGCATTGTTAGGTGGTTTTATTGGACAAAATGTAACCAAAGATCTGCCAGACGGTGGAACTGCTGGTGCCATTATTGGTGGCTTGCTTGGATTACAAAATGAACAGAACTCAGGTGGCAGTTATCAGACTAGGTGTAGTACAAGAACCACTTATACAGAGACACAAAAGTCAGTGTATTCGCATAGTACTATTACATTTACAGACAACAACGGCACAAGACGTACTGTAAAATTCTACAAATAATATGCAAATAGTGGTTGACAGACACAATATATAGTGTTAATATACATTATAAAGTTAGAAAATGAAAGGACTTTAATATGGAAAAAACAAAGTATATTGTATCAAGACTAGCCCTAATAGCAATTGGAACAGCAGTAGTTTTAGCTGCCATACGTGGTTTGATATACATAGCAAATACATATGGTTTTGAAGCACAACAAGTTGTTACAGGTTTTGGCATTGTTGCATGTTTTGGAATGTTGGTTTGGTGGCTCAGTGAAAGTTACGAACTAAACAAGTTAAAAAACATTAGAAAAGACTAAGGTTTACAGTGCAGGGTTTGGAAAGAGGTGGGCAAGAAGGTAAAACTTATGTCCCCAGCCCCCTAGTTGCAAAGAGGTACGGGAGCCTAGATCCCTTGTTAGAATATCAGGCGGACCTGGTCGGAGGTGACACACAGCACCTCCCGTTTAGATCGTGAGAGGGTCCTTAAACATGTGCAACACTCTGCATTGTATTGGAGGTAATATGTATTTAGAAAATCGAGATACAAAGTATAAAAAAGTCGGCGACAAGCACTATGTCGAGTTTTATGAAGACAACAGATTACTAGGTTTAATTGATTACAGTGACCATAGTATGCATTATGTTGAAGATGCCATTGAGAATTTTCGCAATGGTTTAATGACTAAAGAAACAATTGAAAGGTTTAATATCAATGGCAAGAATTAGTAACGTAAAAGGCATAGAAAACGTAGGCGGTAGCCGTTATGATTTAATAATGATGGCCTCTACTAGAGCAAGAAGTTATAGTGCTGATAATCAGCCATTAACTCCTCATTTTAACAAAAGAGGAATGACAGCTCTTAGAGAGATTGAATCAGGGTTGATATCAATTGAACAAAATAAAGAGTTGATGGTAAACAAATATCGTCAACATTTTCCAAAAACCGAAGAGGCTGATAACATTTTGGATAATTAAAAATAAACGGAGGCGTTTATGAAAATAATTTTATTACTAGTGGCTCTACTTTGGAGCCACTCTTCATTTGCAGAAAAAGGAATTACAATATGCACAGGGCAGTTTGCTTTGTGTGCCGCTAGTGCTTGTGTTCCAACAGGCGGAACAATAACAAACCAAAGTGGCGAATCATTTCCAGAAGTTAAGTGTACTTGTCCAATACTTTATGGTGATAACATTGCTGACCTCAGTGCTGGTAACATGACAAGCTGCGAACCAACAGATGAGAATTCAGTATGGAGTACCTTTTGGCCAAGATCAGAATATCCAAGACAGGAAAATGATTTCTCGCATAACAAAGAAGCAATGAAAGCAACTGTTAAAGAATGTGGTGCAGAATTAAAACAAGGAGCACGAGCCAGCAATTGTTTTAGTTGGAACTGTAAAATTGATAAAAATGGCCTTGCTATCTGTTCATGCCCAATGGGTCAAGAACCTGAGGAAACTGCTTTTCTTATTGAAACCACCAAAGATAATGATGAAAGATGTTTTGAACACCCAGTTAGTTTGCCATTGGTAAGTCAAATGTTTGAGAGATCAAAACAGTCTAAATAAATATCTATATGAACAGAAAAGAACTTAGAGAATTACTAGGACAACTGCTTTTCACGTTTGTGTTTCTAATGCTACAAATTGTCGGTGTATTCATTATTTTTAAGGATCAACTATGAACGAAATTGAATTAGATCCTGATCGTAGATTGTGGGAATACGATGATAACGGCTTGCAGATCTATCAACTGAAATGTGGCTTTGGTACTAAAACACCATGGGACGGTGGTCATGCATTGTACATGCGAAAACTGATTGAACACGATAAAAATCGCACGCCTTGGGCAGATAGACTTAAATATTGGGAGGATATATGCCAAACGGTAACAAGTTTCAAAATGAATTAATGTTTGCAGTAAAAGGACAGTTAATTCCAGCCACATATACTGAGTCTGACATCCGTCATATGGAAAACCAATATATCAAAAGGCTTTGGGGCAACTGCGAACGTTTACCTCGATCACAAGAACAGTTTGAACAAGCATGGAGCAAAGCAAATGGGTAAGAAAAAATCAAGAACCAGTCAAACCTCAAAAGGCATGGTAGGAAATCCGTTTAAACATGCATCAAAAGCACTCAGAAAAGAATATATGCATAGTGTTGAAAGAGCAAACAATCAACTTGCCGCGTTTAAAAAAGGCAGACGTGTAATGGTTACTATACCTAATCCAAACACCAATGAAACCAACAAACCTTATATTCGAGTAAATGCTCGTGACGTCTGGTCAGGTGGCGGCAAAGAAAAAAGAAAATAATTAGCAAAAACGGTTGACATAATACTATCCTGTGTTACTATGTATATACAGTTAGAAACAAGGAGATAGCTTATGTCAAGTTCAAGTCAAGTCGAATATAGAACAGTTACTACTGCTGGTGCAAAAAGTGCAATTAAAGTAGCATTCAAAAAACAAAGACCAATATTTTTATGGGGACCTCCAGGTGTTGGTAAGTCAGATATAGTTCAGCAGATCACTGATGATGCTGGCGGTTATATGTTTGATCTACGTTTAGGTCAAATGGATCCAACAGACCTTAGAGGTATGCCTTACTTTAACAAAGAAGATGGTGTAATGGATTGGGCTCCGCCTATTGATCTTCCATCTCCAGAGTTTGCTAAAGACTATCCAATGATTACTGTATTCTTGGATGAGATGAATTCAGCTCCTGCAAGTGTACAAGCGGCCGCTTATCAGTTGGTTCTTAACAGACGTTTAGGCAAGTATGTGTTACCAGACAATGTGGTTATTATTGCCGCTGGTAATAGAGAGTCAGACAAAGGTGTTACATTCCGTATGCCTACTCCGCTTGCAAATAGATTTGTGCATGTTGAAATACGTGCAGACTATGAAGCATGGTTTGATTGGGCCGTTGAAAATGGCATCCATCCTGATGTAGTAGGTTACTTGAGTTTTGCCAAGCAGGACTTGTATGACTTTGATGCTAAGAGTGCAAGTCGTGCTTTTGCTACTCCAAGATCATGGAGTTTTGTAAGCGAGCTTATTGAAGAGGACATGACGGATACCACTGCAACTGATCTTATTGCTGGCACCATTGGTGAAGGACTTGCAGTTAAGTTTCAAGCACATAGAAAGATTGCTGGTAAACTTCCTAACCCAACAGATGTACTTGCCGGTAAGGTAAGCAAACTTGAAGTACAAGAAGTTAGTGCAATGTATTCACTTACAATTAGTATGTGTTATGAACTCAAAGAAGCATTAGGTACAGTAAAAGATGCTGAGTTTCATTCGATGAGCGACAACTTCTTTAGGTTTATGATGGATAACTTTGAAACTGAGTTGGTTGTTATGGGTGCAAGAATTGCACTAACAACATATGCTATTCCGTTTCAACCTACTAAACTTAAAAACTTTGATGAGTTTCACCAGAGATATGGCAAGTACATACTTGCTAGTCAAGGATAACAGAATTGGTTGAGGGCCATTTTCTAACTGTAACACCTAAGGCATAACTATGCAGGCCCTCAACCAAATCACAGGTGCTATGGATGACATAGACACCATAATGCAGAGGCACTTGAAAGATTATGTTCAAGTGCCTCGTCGTTATACACCTTATAATCCTGATGAGTGGACTGACCTTCTTAAACAGGTACATCAAGACTTTGGACGTCCTAGTGAACGTTGGGCTTGGATGTTAGATCATGAATGGCAACGTAGAATGATGGAAGATCCAGAATGGCGTGGTGTGGCAGTGAACGAATGGCATGTGATTTTTTATTTCAAAGAAAAATCAGATGCAGTAATGTTTGGTCTTAAATATTAGCATGAAAATAATATTAGACAACGATAGTAATCTCCATAAGGACCTAGAAGATTTCTTTAATAGAAATCAAATTAAGTTTGAAAAAAAGTCTTTTTGGAATTCTGCTGAAGATATGAGTATTATTCCAGATAATTACATTTTACGTAAAGACGTACTGTATATTATTAATTACCAGCAATTACGAAATTTCTTAGAAACAGACCTTGGCCGAGCAAGTTTAGTAAAATTCACTGAACATAATCAACTTTTAGTGGAACAACAAGGTGACACTGGAATGAAATTTACTCAATTGGCATTTCACGATATGTTATGCGAACTTAATTTAGATAATATCAAATTTGTGGTTGCTGAAAAATTGCTAATCAATACACCAAAAAATTTACAGCTTGCCAAGAAAACTTTTAATATGCATTTTGCTTGGGTTCCTGAGTTGATTCCGCCAACTGTTGACAAAAAATCAAATGCAAAAGATTTTTTTGTTACCACAGTTCTAAGAGATAGAAGGCAGCATAGACAAATTCTGTACGAAAAACTAAGAAAAAATAAAGTACTCTATGAAAATAGTACAATTGTTTTTCACAAATCTCCCGAAGATTGGAAAAAAAATCATCTAGGTGATAAAGATACAATATTGGTTGATCATCAAGGGTTTCATGCATCACATGATTTATATTCTAATCATTATTTTGAACTTGTTCCAGAGACCATGCATCAGCATGTTCATCACTATAGCGAAAAAACAGCCAAGCCAATAATAACCTGTACACCATTTATTATTGCCGGAACACCGTTATACCTTGAGTATCTTAGAGAAGTTGGATATAAAACTTTTGCAGACATATTCGACGAAACCTACGATACTGTCATTGATCTAGAAGATAGGATAGAATCTATTGTAGAAACTTTAAAATATATTAAAAACACAGGCTTTGAAAAATTATATCATAAATCAAAGCATGTTTTAGAGCATAATTTTTATCATATACAACATCTGAAAGGTAGATATCTTTTTGAAAGTGATAGGTTTTGGTATGAACTCTGCAAGGAATATGGAATCCAATGAGATATATAGTAAAGAAACTAGATGGAAGATATGCATATAACAATTATTTTGAGTATGTCATTGAATTTCCACGTAACTCGTTTGGCCCAATGGATTTTCATACCTGTTTAGGTTGGATGATCAAAACATATGGCTACAGTGCTGAGGTAAGAGATTTTATGTACATAAGAGGCATGTTAAAAAAACGCCAACAATTTAACGTACCTGATTCAGATACACCTGGTTTTGTAAATCAAACTTGGAGTTGGTCAAACGGTAGCGACAATCTACGTCTTTATATGAAAGGCGAAAAAGAAGTAAGTTTTTTCAAACTTAAATGGGCGAAAGATGAAAACAATTGATCTACATGGCAAAACTGTACATGATGCTTGGAAAGTGTTTGTTGCATTTGCATATGAGAAATGGCTAGACAAAGAAAAAGAAATACGAGTTATTACTGGGCACGGTGCTATACAAAAAGAATTTCCTAGATGGTGCGAAGCCTCTGGTCATGTCCGTAAATGGGAAAATGAACCTTATAATACTGGCAGTTGGAAAGTGAGACTTAGATGAATACCGGAACAGGTATCTATATAGTTGAACGTGTTAGTAGACACAGCGAATATAGGCATTTAGTTGGTGCATATGAAAACAAAGAACTTGCTGATGCTGCTGGTGCTGAAAGTTTAGAATTCCAGGATGAAGACAACTGTAGAATTGAAATAACAATCGTGCCTCTAAATGGCAAATTAGGTTGACATATCCACGATATGTGTTACAATGTATATACAGTTAGAAATTAGGAGTAGCACATGTCACAAAGCACAACCGTTAATAAAGATATCGCAGAGAAGTTCAAGGACATACTAGGTCCAATGGACCCTGCACGTGATAGAGAAGTACGTGAAATATTAATCACTGCAAGAGTTGGCATGTTATTACGTGCTAGTTTCTTTGGTAACTTAGCGACACGTTTAAAACTTGTTAATGCTGACGAATGGTGTGCAACTGCCGCAACTGATGGTAGAAACTTCTATTACAATTCAAAGTTTATTAAAATGCTCCGTCCTAAAGAAGTTGAATTTCTTTTTGGACATGAAGTGTTACATTGTGTTTATGATCATTTTGGCAGACGTGGCGATAGAGATCCTCAGTTGCACAACATTGCTGCTGATTATTGTGTAAATGCTGATCTTAAAAAACACAGGGTTGGAGAGTTTATTACAACTGTTCCATGTTTGTATGACGAAAAGTACATTGATTGGAGTTCCGAAGAAGTTTATGATGATCTATATAAAAATGCAGATAAGATCAACATGGAGGATCTTTTAAATCAGATGATTGATCAACACCTAGATGGTAAAGAAGGTGATGGCGAAGGCAATGAAGAAGGCAAAGGTCCTGCCAAGTTCTCCAAAGAAGAACGTGAAAAAATAAAAGAAGAAATAAAAGAAGCCATGCTTAGTGCGGCACAGGCATCTGACCCAGGTAACATACCAGTAGGTGTAAAACGTATTGTTGCACAACTCACTGAGCCTAAGTTAAACTGGAGAGAACTGCTACGGATGCAGATGCAATCAACCATCAAATCAGATTATACATTTAAACGTATGCACAGAAAAGGTTGGCACATGGATGCTATACTACCTGGTATGGACAATGACGAGTATGTTGATATCTTTTGTGCTCTGGATATGAGTGGTTCAATTGGCTCTGAACAAGGCAGAGACTTTATGAGCGAAGTTAAAGGTATAATGGAAGAATATGGACAGTTCCGTGTTACTATTTGTTGTTTTGACACTGATGTTTACAATGTGCAG
>ENA-OWPI01002218-OWPI01002218.1-marine-metagenome-genome-assembly--contig:-NODE-2218-length-18656-cov-4.901825_pt1 | contig 18656 bp, 17 predicted proteins | sample MGYA00238138_ERZ651775 | MGnify/ENA primary metagenome ERZ651775 (study PRJEB26906, sample SAMN06265043) | marine metagenome | isolation source: Helgoland LTER site | place: Germany:Helgoland, sampling...
AACGCCATTGGCACTAACGAACGTGCTATGGCCACCTCTATGGAACGCCTGTCCACTGGCCTTCGCATTAATTCTGCGAAAGACGACGCGGCGGGCCTGGCTATCGCCACTCGAATGACAGCCCAGGTGTCCACCCTGGATATGGCCGCGCGTAACGCCAACGACGGAATTTCTATGGTCCAGACAGCGGAAGGCGCTTCGAAAGAAATTACGAACATGCTGGTTCGGATGAAAGAACTTGCTGTGCAGTCAGCTTCGGGAACCTATTCAGACACCGACCGTGCCGCTCTCGACTTGGAGTTCGGTGCACTAATGAGCGAGATCGATAGGGTGGCTAAGAATACGACCTGGAATACAAATACGGTCCTTAACGGTGGTGACGCAACTCCGGATTATTCCGCCTCTGTTACAAGCACTGCTCTCGACATCAGGCTAGGCTCTGCTAGCACCGACAAATTGACCGTGACTTTTAAATCATGGGTTCCCAGTGTGACAATAGATGCTCAACAGTCAAATGCAAACGGAGCGGCGGCCGCTAACGGAGCTGGCGCTGCGGCTAATGGCCAAGACAACTATGCGACTGCTGACACGGGTAAAACAAGCGCCTTCGGTGATGCAGTACTGCAATGGGGAGCCTCAGGCTCCGAAGCTAGAATCGATATCACCGCAGCAGACCACGCGGAATTTGCAATTACGCAACTAGACAAAGCCATAAAGGGAGCAACATCGGAGCAAGCGAACTATGGTGCCTTTATTAATCGCCTGCAACACGCAGCGGATAATCTCGCCAATGTTTCGGCTAACACAGACCAGTCACGCAGCCGCATTCAGGATGCAGATTACGCGGTCGAGACAACTAACCTCGCTCGCACGCAGATCATCGCCCAGGCCAGCACAGCCATGCTAGCCCAGGCGAATCAGTCTAAGCAGTCGGTTCTTGCGCTCTTGCAATAGCGCTTGAGAATTACATTAAGAATTACAGGAAAAAATCATGAAAGACCGGCCCCTATTTAAACCAGGGGCCACAGGGTGGCGAAAGCCAGAGAGGTCAGGGAGGTCAGAAACCCGTACCAACATTTACTCTCATTCCTAAAAGGGAACTCTGATGTCAGTTATCAATACAAACGTAAGCGCAACTATTGCACGCAACGCCATTGGCACTAACGAACGTGCTATGGCCACCTCTATGGAACGCCTGTCCACTGGCCTTCGCATTAATTCTGCAAAGGACGACGCGGCGGGTCTGGCTATCTCCACTCGAATGACTTCCCAGGTATCCACCCTGAATATGGGTGTGCGCAACGCAAACGACGCGATCTCAATGATCCAAACTGTCGAGGGCGCCTCAAAAGAAATCTCTAACATGCTTGTGCGGATGAAAGAGCTTGCTGTGCAAGCATCTTCCGACACTTATTCATTAGATGATCGTGATGCGCTGGATCTTGAATTTGTCGCCTTGAAAAACGAAATTGGTCGCATTCAAGAAAATACCAAGTGGAACACCTTTGCAGTGATGGATACCAATGTCAGTAGTGCGGGCTCAGCACACTCCATTCGTTTGGGCGATAGCGCTACGACTATTACTTTTAATGACTGGGGCTTAGCAGGCACGGGCGGAGGAGCTGTTTTTTCAGCAGATTTAAGCGCCAATAATCTTCGAATCACAGACGTGGCTGCCTCCAGCCGGACCCAAACCGCAGCAAAAGACAAGGCCACAGCTGCTATAGCGCTTTTGGACACTGCCATCATTGATGCAACAAAAGAACAAGCAAAATACGGCTCGTACATAAGTTCTTTAACTCACACAGTCGACAATCTTACTAACGTTGCTCAGAACACAGACCAGTCACGCAGCCGCATTCAGGATGCAGATTACGCGGTCGAGACAACTAACCTCGCTCGCACACAGATCATCGCCCAGGCCAGCACAGCCATGCTAGCTCAGGCGAATCAGTCTAAGCAGTCGGTGCTCTCGCTACTTCAGTAAAAAGAGCAATACGAAGTGCGCTCTGGTGGCGCCCAGGTAATTCGCTTGTGCCCGATCTCTGACGAAGAGGCACAAGCAAACCTAATTTGACCCATGGCGAACGGGGTGGGACCCCTGACCTCCCCATCCCGAGCGCCTTGGGTCAAATATTTTACGTCTCTGCTCTCACCACACCTCTCCTCTCTAAAGCGCTAAAAGCGGCGAAGAACTGGCTGTCACTTAGCAAACACCCATCGCCGCTTTAGCTACGATTACTGGTTTATCGTGTCTTTTCTGTTGTCAAAAACCTAACATATCACCATAACCTATTGTATTTATTAGCCATTTAAAAGTGGCATGATCGTTGCTTCTGCCTAAAGGTAATTAACGTCAACCCGGCAAAGCGGCAACCACAACATGAATCAGATTACCGACGACTATCCTTTCGTCTTTGTAGACTCCAAAAGTGTCGAATTATTCGAACTAGCGTGCAAAGTGGCACGCACGGAGATACCTGTCTTAGTGCGCGGGCCGTCAGGCACGGGTAAGGAAGTGCTCGCGCGGGTCCTGCATGAGTCTTCAGCCAGGTCAGATCAGCCTTTTGTTGCATTGAACTGCGCAGCTATTCCTCAACACCTAGTAGAAGACACGCTGTTCGGTCACGAAAAAGGCGCTTTCACAGGCGCGCATCGTCATTCAGTCGGATTCTTTGAGCAGGCATCAGGGGGCACACTCTTTCTGGATGAAATTGGCGAGATGCCGCTAGAGCTGCAATCAAAACTTCTTCGCGTCTTACAAGAGAAGCAAATTTATCGAGTCGGGGCCACTACCCCCGTGTCAGTCGATGTACGCATCATTGCAGCGACGAACGTCGATCTTAAATACAACATACAGAATCGGTTATTCAGAGAAGATCTCTACTTTCGGCTTAGTGGCTTCAATCTCGCCATCGCCCGACTCGCGGAACGCCCCGCAGACATTGAGCCACTCGCAAGAATATTTATACAAAAGCACGCGACGGAGCATCGACCTGTGCTGAGCCAAGCTGCCCTAGCAAAGCTTCTAACGCATCGCTGGCCTGGCAACGTTCGCGAACTCGAGAACGTCGTGGCTCGCGCCATGGTGCTGCATGAAAACAAAATTATCGAAGGCCATGATATTTCGTTTGATGACCTAGGCCTAGCTGATGAGGCTCAGAAAGAATCGCTTCCTGCATCGGTTGAACCTCACAGAGGCCAAGCGAATTACAGTAGCGAACTCACCGGAATACTCAGTGCGTTACAAGCTAGTAACAATCGCGCCCAGGCAGCAGAACAGCTCGGAATCAGCCCGAGAACGCTACGACAAAAGTTATTTGAATTTCGTAAAGCGGGACACGAAGTGCCTCGTGCATACGCACGGTCATAGCTGTAACGATTATTCTATTTTTATAAAAACAGATATTTATATAGGTAAGGGATCGTCATGGAAATTTCATCAGCAGAATCGTTGCTCTCTCAAGTTCGAGACTATCAAGCGAAAATCGCCTCTGCTCGACGTGACACCGGAGACATTGGCGCTATTAGTGGCAATGGCCTGCCTGGCACACAAACTATTGACCAGGCGTCGGGAACGTTCTCGAGTAGACTAAACAGCGCGATGGTGAGTTCATTAAACGAAGTAAACGCATTACAACAAACATCAAAAAATTCTCAAGAAGCGTTTCAAATGGGTGAAGATATTCCACTTACTGATGTTGTGATGAATATGCAAAAGGCCTCGTTGGCTTTCGAGGCTACAGTGCAGGTACGTAATAAAGTGATGCAGGCGTATCAAGAAATCATGAATATGCCTGTTTAAAGCACTTTAAATGCAACGTTAGATTGAAGATTTAGGAAAGGAGCAGAGACGATGGCCGAAACACAAACACTGGCCGCACCTCAAGATTTTGGTAGCGAGCAAGAAACGCAGACGACAACAGAGAGCCAAGTACCCGCTGATGTTGCAGGCAATAGTTCAAGTGCGTCTCGCGGTAATCTTCCGGCTGCGAGACCAGAGCAAAGCGAGGGTAATTCTGTATTTCCCAGCGTTCGTGAGATACTCGCTCAGCCTTTGGTGCGGCGTTCACTGCCTCCTATTCTTGGGTTGTTCACTATTATTTTCTTTATTGGTATCTACTTCTGGGCTAACGAAGGGAACATGCGAGCGCTGTACCCGAGTATGACGGAGGTCGATAGAAGCGAAGCTTACGAGCAGCTACTTGCGACAGATATAGGAGTGACACTCGATTCGAGCTCAGGAACGCTGATGGTTCCGACGGAACGATACTATGAAGCGCGAATGCTGCTGGCGTCTGCTGGCTTGCCTGCAAACTCGAATACACAGGCTATGGATACGTTCTCGTCAGCGTCGTCAATGACAACGAGTCAGTTCATGGAACAGGCTCAATATACTTCAGCGATAGAGGCTGAGCTGTCGAAAAGCATTGTGCAGATTTCATCGATACAATCAGCTCGTGTTCACCTCGCTGCACCTAGGCAGAGCTCTTATGTGCGCAACCGCGAGCCAGCTAAAGCCTCAGTCGTCGTGGTTGCTCACCCCGGTAGATCTGTTACCCAGGCTCAAGTGCAAGCTGTGGTCAGCCTTGTCGCTTCTAGTGTGCCTTACTTGTCGATCGAAGATGTTTCGGTTGTGGATCAACAAGGCAGTTTATTGACCAACGCTGTGTCTGCTGGTCTTGCCATCGCCGACGAGCAAGCCGAATTTAAGCGTTCGATAGAAACAGCATACAAAAATAAAATAGTCGATCTTCTGACACCTATTTATGGCCGCGACAATATCCAGTCTGATGTAGACGTAGTAATGGATTTTTCCGAATTCGAGGCAACAAACGAAATTTTCGATCGTGACGGCTCTGGCCCTAAAGCGGTATCTGAGATACTTGTCCTCGATACAAGCTCGAATACACCTGCGTCTGGTGTGCCTGGTGCGCAGTCAAATATCGCGCCGAATGACACTATCCTCACCGACGGAGACGGAATGCAAGGTGGTGCTGCGGGTTTGACAGGTGTGCGTAGCAGTCAAACCACACGTAATTATGAGATAGATCGAACGATTCAATATGAGAAGAAACCAACGGGTATAATCACACGAATGTCTGTCGCAGTAGTCATCAACGAAGAGGCTTTTGGTATCAAAGCAAGCGGCGAAGACGGAGAAGAAGCTGGCGTAACAGCCGACACTATAGATACCTCGAGGATACAAAATCTTGTGGCTAGCGCTGTAGGCTTTGATCAAGCTCGAGGTGATTCTGTTGCTGTTTTGGTCTCAACTTTCAGAGCCGAAGAGCTAATCGAAAATCCGATGAAATGGTATGAGAATCCAATGATTTTCGGCTTCGCAAAGATGGGCCTTATCGCATTCTCATTCGCAGTAGTGGTCGTCTTTGTTGTCCAGCCGCTCATTAAATCGTTTGCTGGACCACCGCCACCACCGCCTGCAAGTGTTGAGGACTTAATGCTATTAGATGAGACGATTTCAAAAGAAGATGTTGAAGATCTAGAACTCGAAGGTTACGAGACGCTTGAACAGATCAAGGCGAAACTCAAACCTAAGAAATCTTCAATCTCAGCTGACATGCTAGATACGGCAAACTCTTATGACGACAAAGTCGCGTTGGTGAGAATGTTAGTTGGTGAAGACTCTGGTCGAGTAGCAAAAGTGTTAAAGAAGTTGGTTGCAACGACCACAACAGGCTAACGACTATACTCGAAATTTATTATGAACCGCCATAGTTAATATGGCGCTGTTAATAGAAAGGAACGTGATCATGGCTGAAGCTGAAGATGCCAAAGAAGAAGCGCGAAAACTAAGAGATTCGATGCTCAGCGAAGAGGCTCGCAATCAATTACAAATATTAACCGGAACGCAGAGAGCAGCGGTTATATTGTTATTGGTCGGAGAAGAACAGGCAGCCGACATCATCTCGTTTATGTCTCCTCGTGAAGTTCAAGCACTCGGCGCTAACATGGTGGCTGTAGCAGAACTGTCTCAAGAGGCAGTCAACGTGGTGTTGGACGATTTCATCACAACTATTAAGAGTCAGACAAATCTTGGTCTTGGCTCTGACGAGTACGTAAGATCGGTGTTTAAGAAAGCGTTGGGTGAAGACAAAGCCGCGACTGTACTTGGCCGAATAATGCCGACTTCTTCAAGCAAAGGGCTTGAAATACTTAAGTGGATGGACGCTCGTTCAATAGGCGACATGGTTATCGAAGAACATCCACAGGTTATTGCGATCATTCTATCGGTACTCGAATTTGATATTGCAGCAGATGTTCTTAAATATATTCCGGAAGATATTCGTGCCGAAGTCATTCAAAGAATCGCTTCACTCGAAACTATCCATCCGAGCGCGATGGCCGAACTCGAGCGAGTAATGATGAAGCAGTTTACGAGTTCTAGCGCGAAATCTTCGAGTTTTGGCGGCGTAAAAACTGCTGCGAAAATTATGAACTTCACGAAGACCGACATGGAGTCGGCGATAATCTCCGGTGTGACGAATCTTGATGAAGAGTTGGCACTGAAAATTCAAGACAATATGTTTACATTCGAAAACCTATCTGGCCTTGACAACCGAAGTATTCAAACTTTAATGCGTTCGATCGAAACCGACTTATTGATGGTCGCACTGAAAGCGTGTGATGAACTTACCCGAGAGAAGTTCCTAGACAATATGTCACAGCGAGCGAAACTCATGTTCCTCGATGAGATGGAAGCGAAAGGTCCGGTGCGTATGACAGATGTAGAAGATGCGCAGAAAGATATTCTCCGCATAGCGCGTAGATTGTCAGACGCAGGCGATATCGTGTTAGCAGGTAGAGGTGATGATTTTGTCTAGTCGACATAGCCCTGACAATTCTGTCGAATTTTCGGCATGGCTAGCGCCGAAAATTGAAAGTGATTTGGTTTTTGAACCAGGTTTTGATATCGCCTCTGGCTCCGATGGCGCACATAAAGTTGATAACATAGAGACTTCGAGCGAGCCCGGCGAGTTTGTTGTATGGCGACCAGGTATGGTTGACGAAGGTCTCTTACTCCAGACCGAAGCGCTAACTGCAGAAAGCACCATCGAAGAAATCGAGAATACTGAAAGCGGAGAGAGTGAACCTTCAGCCCAATATACTCAGTTAGAGCTACAGGAATACGGAGAGAATCAGGTCCAGCTCGCGCTTGCACAAGTGCGAGCTGATGAAGCAGCCGTGCTCAGCGGGACAAAATTACGCTTAGAGGCGTTAATCGCGACGATAAGCGAGCAGCGTGTTGATTCGACTTCGTTTTACGATCCGCTAAAAAAACTCTTAGTAAAAAGTGTCGAGGCCGTTCTGATGACGCCGCTCGTTGAGAGTAAAGCGTCAATAGAGTCAGTACTTGCTCGATTACTCAAAGAGGTAGATTCAGAAAATGAAGGTGAACCTGCAGGGATGCGTCTTTATTTGAACCCTGCTGATGTAGCGCTGCTCGAAGCAGAGCATATAGCCGTTCGAGATGATATTAAAATCCTCAGCGATCCGAGGCTTTCGCAAGGCTCTGTGCGGGCGTTAATGCAAGATTCAATCATCGAAGACTTAAGTGAAATACGCATTCAGCAAATCACTCAACAACTATTGAGTGGATTAGATAAGAAAGCAGACGAGACCCAGCTAGTCGATAGTGACACCACTATTACTGAAACATCGCTCGAGCAGGCTTCGGATGAAGCGTTGCTCGGTGAACTCGACTCATGAATGACGAGAATAGATTCGCCGCCGAATTGGAAAAGCTTGGTGCAAAGAGTTTTTCTACACGTACAGAGCGATTTGGTCGCGTAACGAGAGTGGTCGGACTTACCGTCGAGGCGACAGGCATTACCGCAGAGATCGGCGCTCAGTGTGTGATTGAAACAAGCAGAGATGAGCCGCCTATTGAAGCGGAAGTCGTTGGTTTCGATGGAAAGCACCTCTACCTAATGCCCATCCACTATCTCGAAGGGATAAAAGCCGGCAGCCTTGTTCGATTCAAGCAAGCACAATCATTAGTCGGTGTTGGCGAGAGTATGCTTGGCCGCGTGATAAATGGTTTAGGCGAGCCGATTGATGGCAAGGGATCGATTTCCTTCGATGCTCAGGTTGCGCTCGATGCTAGAGCGGTTAATCCGATGCAAAGAGGCGCTGTAAAAGACACGCTTGATACTGGCATAAAAGCCATTAACGGCTGCCTTACTTTTGGTAAAGGGCAACGAATGGGGGTGATCGCGGGTTCAGGTGTTGGTAAGAGTGTTCTAATGGGCATGCTTACTAGAAATACGGCCGCCGATGTTGTTGTGATAGGCCTGATTGGTGAGCGTGGCAGAGAGGTGCAAGAGTTTGTTCAGCGCACTCTCGGCGAGGCAGGGCTTGCTCGCGCGATTGTTGTTGCAGCGCCAGTGGATGTCTCTCCGGTGATGCGTATCAAGGCAGCCAAGTTGACCCATAGCATTGCGGAGTACTTCGCAAGCAAAGGCAATGATGTGTTGCTGTTGTTCGATAGCCTTACGCGAGTGGCTCATGCGCAGCGTGAGATTGGCCTCGCGGTCGGCGAGCCACCAACGACGAAAGGCTACACCCCCTCTGTTTTCAGTCTACTTCCCAAGCTGATCGAAAGAGTAGGCGTAGGGCCAGGCCCACAAGGATCGATTTCGGCATTTTATACGGTGCTAGCGGAGGGCGATGACAGAAGTGATCCTATCGTGGATGTCGCACGAGCCACGCTTGATGGTCAAATTATGCTCTCGCGAGAATTAGCAGATGCGGCGCATTACCCGGCAATCGATCTCGAAGGCTCGATTTCGCGCGTTGCCACTAATCTTTTGACCAAAGACCAAATACTTATCGCGCAGCGGCTGCGACGTTACTGGACACTTTATGCGCAAAAACAAGACCTTATACAAGTTGGAGCCTACACAGAAAAGACAGATCCAGAATTAGATGAAGCAATTCGACTTAAAGGCATGATTAATGCATTCCTTACTCAGGACAGCGATGAGGTCTTCGACCTCGCGCAGACGTTTAGTCAACTTAAACAGACAATGAGTTAATCATGGCAAAAAGTGATATTTGGAATGTTCTCTCGAGCAAAGAGAGTAGCAGCTTAAGCAGACTGCGCGCGAAACTCGAGGCAACACAGGCAGAACAAGAGCGATTGATATTGAAGATGGCGGATATCGACGTTTACATCGAAGAATATTCGACAAGATCTCGCGAGGCAAGTAGTGACGGGCTAGCCGACTTTAGGGTGCTGCATCATAGTATGAATTTGATATCGCAGCTTTCGGAAGCGAAACAAAGTCTAAGTCTGGTCTACAAAGAGCTCGAAGAGAATGTGGTCGTACTACGGAATAAAATCACTCACCATGAAATGAAACGCTTAAAATTCAATAAGATAGGTGAGAGAAATAGGGAAAAAGTAGGGCAGGCGTTAGAAAAACGCAGCACAGCTCTTAGTGATGCTATGGCGTTACAACAGTTCGTTAGTTCTGGATTCGGGCGCTAATCAAAGCATCGGTTACGGATTGTGGTACGTAAATTGCTTATCCAATTATTCGCGCTCATCCGATCTCTGATGACTAGGAGAACACCGTCGGAGTCGTTGAATTAATTGGAGCAGAGCTAGTCTGGGGCTTGATTGCCTCGATAACGGAAAGATTAAACGTATGAATATTTCGTCAAAATATGATCTAGGTGACATCGTGAATCAGCTCGGATCTTCGAGTGCGGTCAAACCTGGCGCTGAAAAAGGCGCGGAAGGAATTTTCGCTGCCTTGATCTCAAATCTGGCTGTTGCCGGAATAACTGGCAAAGTGGCAGACGAAGTGGCAGAAGCGGTGGAAGGTGGAGGGGATGCGCCACTTTCTCAAGCATCACTTGAATTTCTCGCCGGATTAAAGCGCATTCAAAATGAAGGAGTGGGTGAGGAGGCTCTGCCAAGCAGCTCGGAGATTCTTAAGAATCCACCGTTTGACGGAGAAGCATCAGCGGGTGAGGACAATCAGGGGGGTCTTGGGGGCCTAATCGCATTTCTCGAGCAGAGAACTAATGCGGTTAGGGCGTCAGCAGAGGTAAAAGTGCCGGCCGCGGACACGAAAGAGCGTCAGATTAATCTATTAGAGCTTTTAAGCAAATCTGAGAAGGGGGTTCGCGCCGACGAAAAACTGGCATTAAAGGAGATAAATAGCGGTGCACGCAGGCCTCAGGCTGGGCGGTCGCTTATTGACTTGTTGTCAGCTAAGGCCGATCAACTTTCAGCAGCGAATTTGAATCCTACACCTAGCTCCGTAGATTCGGCGTCTCAGGCGAGTCAGTTTTTCGCCGAAATGCTAACGGGCGACACGTTCGCCGGTAGGCCATCGAGTGCCGAAGTCCCAGGACAAAACAAAGCAAGCACCGTTCTCGCTCGGGAGGCGTTGCGAATTACGACTCTTAAAGAGTCTCGCACCGTGTTGCTAGGTCCAGGTCCAACTAGCGTTGCACCTTCGCGAGTAGATGTTCCGCAACCCCGATCTAGAGCCTCTCTCGAAGGCTTCGAAGCCAGTCGCAATGGGGAAAATCAAGGAATAAGTCCAGAGAATAAGCTGTTTTCGGCGCCTGAAGAGAGCGTGGGAATACAAGCGAGCGAAGATAGCCCCGAATATTGGAATCAGGAAACAAAGAGACTTCTCTCTGAAATGGGGCGCACGCAACCGCCTATTAGCAACGATAATGCAGTCTCGATCGAAAACGCATCAATCAGAATTAACAATGTGTCAAATAGCGATGTGTCCTCTCTCGCTGAAACAAGCGAGCGTGCTGTTAAATTGAATTATAGTCCTCCGAATGGCATGACCAATGGGCAAAGTGAGCGACGTAACGACTCGCATGCGATGAGCCAGGCAAGGGTTTCTAATACAGCTGCGACAATTATATCTAATGAGACTAGTTTGGATGTTGAAAATAAGCGCACCGAACAACAGACAGTAAACAGCCAGACTTCGTCACACGGACAAGTCAACGCTGACTCTTTGAAGAGCTCACACCTTATGGCTATGAGCGGGCAAGCTCAACGCCCACTGAGATTTAACGTAGGTAATCTAGAAGAGGGTGATAAAAGGATCAATAAAGAGCTGAATGTCACAGAGGTAAAACCCGTTGCCACCGAAGAGGGAGATAACCTTGGCCGAAAGCTGGCTGCCACGGACGCTAATGGCCCAATACAATTAGACAAAACAGTTGGAGTAATGCGGCACCCTGTCAGTGAGTCTCGTGCCAATAATGAGGCTCTTGCCCCTTTCAGGACTAACCAGCAGTTTGCATCGATTCAGACACCAGAATCTTTAGCCGCAACGGGAAGTGCGTTGGCGGTGGCAGCTCAATCTGCCAAGGAAGTTAGCCGCGCTACTGTGACAGACGAGTTTTCAGTAGATGCTAAGGACCCGGATTCATTTTTAGGTCAAATAGCTGCGTCAAAAAGCGCTTTGGTCGATAATACCCAACAACGAGTAGCAATCAACAACCTACCCCAGGGTATTGCGACTCACGTAAACACGCATCTAGCCAAGGGACTAGGAGCTGGGCCTACCAAAATTTCAATCAGCCTGTTTCCTGAAAACTATGGGCAGGTCGATGTGGAGTTTGTGTATTCCGAAGAAGCTGGTTTGCGAATAAACCTAAGTAGCGAAAATGCAGAAACGGCAAAACTACTCCAGTCTAATACAAGCGGACTAAAAGAAAGTCTTATGGGTGGCGCGTTTGCAAATGTCAGCGTTGACGTAAATGCGCAGAGTCACGGAAAGCAAGAAAGCGGCGGACCTCAACAGCAAGATTCGCGTCAAGAACAAAAAACTGCAAAAGAGGGTGAGGTAGCGGTTAGTAAGCAGCCTGCTAGCGAGCTTGGTACAGAGACTTTAGGCGGTTTAGACACATTTGTTTAGCACTAGCCAAAAAGTAGACAATTAAAAATCTAGAAGGAGTCCGCAATGGCTGAAGAAGCGGTTGTCGAAGAAGAAAAAGCAAAAAAACCTTGGTTAGTGATCATTGGTGTGGTGTTTGGTGTGGTTATCTTAACGGTAGGCACTGTGGTTGGCACTTTGTTGGCAACCGGATTTTTTGATAAGGAAGATCCCTTAGAGGCTGAATTATCTCAGTTAGAACAAGAGAACGAAGAAGCTGAAGACGCTGCGAGTAATGCACCAGAACTAATGCAGACACCTAATCCGGTTCGATTAGAGACGCTGTATCACAAGTTCCCTTCTGCGTTTACGGCTAATATCGCGAACTCGCGTAAGGTAATGCAGATTTCGATCACCGTCAGCACGCACTACGATCAGATGGTCATCGACAATATTGTTAAGCATGAGCCAAGAATCCGGGCTGCATTACTGGCACGTCTGTCGGTAGTCGATGAGGCGCAGGCGATGCAACCTGATTTTCGTAACACCATTGGTGAAGAGCTTAGGCTGGTCATAAATTCAGAGCTGGAAGCAGCAACTGATTTTGGTGGTGTAGAAACGGTCTTGTTCACCGAATTTTTGATGCAATAGATGATTGAGTGAAAAGTGAGTAAGACTATGGCCGAAGAAGAATTAGGATTGACTGACGAAGAACTCAGTGCCATCGCAGAGACAAGTTTACAAGACGGCAACGTCTTAGTGAATGGGCGCAAAAAAGATGTAGAAATCGTCTCACATGATCTAGCAAGTGAAGACAGTTCCTTGGGGTTCAATCATGCAGCCATTGACATGGTGAACGAGCGTTTTGCTCGACAGCTGCGGATGGGTCTCATACATGTGCTTAGGACGACCCCCAAAATTTCGCCTAGTAAGATTGAGATTATGTCATTCAAAGAAAGTATAGCGGGAATGACTGCGCCTCTTTCGATTAATACGGTCAAGATGGATCCCCTAAGAGGCACTTCGTTAATTATTGTTGAGCCTAAAATTATCTTTTCGGCACTCGACAGCTTCTTCGGTGGCTTTGGCACAGGTGACACAGCGTTAACACCGACGCGGATTTTTACACCTACAGAGCAATCTGTTATTGAGCTGCTAATGAACATCATATTCGCGGCATTAAAAGACGCCTGGTCGCCGATTATGCCAGTAGATTTTCAGCGCCTAAGCTCTGAAGTGAATCCGCAGTTTGCCCAAATAGCGGAAGACGATGAAACGATGCTAGTCAGCAAATTTAACTTCTCGCTGGGAGGCAATGTTGAAGGATATTTGCAGATCATCCAGCCTTTTTCTCTTCTGAAACCAGCGAGAGATCTACTGCGTGGCAGAATGAAAGCCGCTGATGAAGAAGATTCGAGAACGATAAAGTGGGAACGGGATCTCAATGAAGCCACCTTAGACATTCCTTTGCTGCTGCGCGCAAAGATCGCTGAAATCGAAATGACCTATGGGCAACTCACCAACCTGCGGGAAGGGCAGGTATTGCCTATCGAGTTATTTGAAGATACAGAAGTAAGCATTGATAATATTGAGGTTTTTAGGGCTACAACCGGCGAGGTCGCAGGTAAAGTGTCATTACAAATCCTCGAAATGAGTAAACTAGACAAAGAGTAGCCGTTACGCGCATGCTCGTTAATTACGCACATATAGGCCGGCTATAAAGTCGCTTCACAGAAAAATAGAAGCAAAGGATGGGATCATGAGTGATGAAGAAAGCATAAAAAATGAAGAAGACGTCCTGCTAACCACCGGGCTCGATCCAGAGCTAAAGGCAACCAAAGAAGACGATCTTGGCATTAGCCTTGATTCCGAGCTACTGAAAAATATTCCAGTGACGATATCAATAGAAGTGGGTAGGACTTCGCTAAAGATCAAAGATCTCATGATGCTTACGCAAGGGTCGATTGTTGAGCTGGACCGACTGGCCGGCGAGCCGCTGGATTTGTTGGTAAATAGCACTTTAGTCGCCCAGGGCGAGGTTGTATTGGTCAACGACCGTTATGGTATGAGGCTGACGCAGATCGTACCAAAGAGCGAGAGGCTCAAATCTCTTTGAGAATGACCTAACGCGCTTAGCGTTGGTCGATAGGAGAACTAGTCCTCGGAATGATACCGACTCCCACTGACTCTCTTGGCGGAGAAAACAAGCGTTTAGAAAAGGGTTTATTGTGGAAATTGTTGGATTCGGGCGTGTAATGGGGGCGTTAGCCTTTGTTCTTGCACTTTTTTTTCTTTGTATAGCGCTGCTTAAGCGCTATCGAAACCCCTTCACAACCCAATCACCCGGGGCAATTAAGCTCGTTGATCAGCTTACGATAGATATCGGCAGGCGCGCTATTTTGATTGAGGTGGATGGCAAAAGAAGCTTAGTTGTTCTCTCTAAAGAGAATGCTGAGCATATATGGACGGTAGATTGTCCAAAGTCGAATGAGACGATGCTATGAGCATTGCGTCTTACTTCTTTGCAATTCCCAATAAAGCCGGATCTTCGGTTGTCTCTCAGGCGATAAAGCTTGCGATGCTAATCAGTCTCGTCTTCGGTGTACTCTATCCCGACGCCGTCTCGGCGCAGACGGGCTTGCCTCTGGTGAATGTAAGCTCAGACCCCAACGGCGCAACAGAGTACAGTTTGACACTCCAAGTCCTCATTTTGATGACGGTGCTCACGCTGTTGCCGTCGTTGCTGATTATGATGACGTCTTTTGTCCGAATCATTATCGTAATGTCGCTGCTTCGACAAGCGATAGGTACCGCTCAGACCCCCCCTAATACTGTGTTGGTTGGGATCGCTCTCTTCTTAACGTTCTTCATTATGTCCCCCGTATTCGAAACCGTCTATGAAGATGCATTTGTCCCTTATGTCGATGAAGAAATTTCAGCTGAGGCAGCATTAGATATTGCGATAGTGCCGATTCGAGGGTTTATGTTGATGCAGACTCGCGAAGCAGATTTAATGGTATTCGCCGACATCGCTGGATTCTCTTACACGGGCGACGACACGGAAATACCGTTGAGTATACTGATACCATCATTTATGACCTCTGAACTAAAAACCGCCTTCACCATCGGATTTCTAATTTATATTCCTTTCGTCATTATAGATCTTGTAGTCGCGAGTGTTCTCATGTCGATGGGTATGATGATGCTGTCACCTATGATGATATCGATGCCATTCAAGCTGATGCTATTTGTGCTCGCAGACGGGTGGATTCTCATCATGCAATCTTTAACCGCGAGCTTCATGCTATGATGTTAAGTGATGTAGTGACACTCGGCCAAGAAGCGCTTTGGGTTACCGCGTTAATAGCCGGACCTTTGCTCCTTGGAATCCTAATTGTCGGTGTGGTTATTGGTATTCTTCAAGCCGCCACTTCGGTACAGGAGATGACACTAAGTTTTATCCCAAAGCTTATCGTGTTAGTCGCTCTGCTTTTACTGGCTGGTAACTGGCAAATTTCACTTTTGATCGATCATTTCCAAAATTTAATGATGTCACTTCCTTCGTTGATCAGATAATGGATTTTCTCGTAACAGAAATTGTTGCCTATCTCACTATCTTCGTCCTACCGTTCGCAAGAATTTCGGCATTCATGCTTGCCGCTCCTATATTCTCGCTTCAGTCGTTTAATGTTCGATTTCGCGTTTTTTTTAGCATGGTACTAACCTTTGTTATCGTGGATACAATTGATTTCGACGCCTCCGCACTTGCACTAACTCAACTCATGACGCTTATCATTATGCAGATCTTTGTCGGCGTATTTGCCGGGTTTCTGCTGCAAATCGTCAATGGGGCTATAGCGGTGGGCGGGCAAGCTATTTCTAATTCAATGGGATTGGGAATGGCGAGTCTGGTAGATCCATCTCTTGGTAATGTTCCTGTCATTTCTCAATTTCTAATAATTCTGTCGACATTTATTTTTATCGCTGTTGATGGCCACCTTATTCTTATACAGATGCTCCTTCAAAGCTTCGAAACCATTGCTGTCAACGAGACTTTCTCGCTAGAGTTGATTTTCCGAGTGTTCCTCGAATGGTCCCCTCTTCTTTTCATGGGTGGCCTCGTGCTCGCACTACCAATAATGATTAGCGTACTTCTAATTAACGCTGGGCTAGGAATGATCACTCGTTCTGCGCCTTCCTTGAATATTATTTCAGTCGGCTTTCCGGCGATTCTCGTGGCAGGAACCATTCTATTAATGCTTGCGATTCCGGGCATAATTCAGCGAATTGGACGATTTTGGCAAGAAGGATTCTCGCTGATCGGCACCTTGTGGGGGTTCTAGCTTATGGCCGATGATGACAGTAAAACCGAAGAACCAACCCAGAAAAAATTAGATAAAACGCGTGAGGAAGGCCAATTCGCTAGATCACAAGATCTGAGCGTAGCTATGCTGATGATTGCAGTAGCGGCGTTACTTTTATTCATGGGCAATGATCTTACGTCCAATCTTCTCGCTGCTCTTCAGAAAGCATTCGTGTTTGATTCGTCTATAGTTGCAGACAGTTCTCAGGTCGCAGTATTTTCGTTTGATCTACTAATTCAATGCTTGATTATTATTTCCCCTGTATTTGTTGTGACAATCATATTTGCCTTTGCGAGCGCGTTTTTTGTTGGTGGTATCGGATTTTCAATGAAAGGATTCATGCCAAAAGCGTCCAAGTTGAACCCATTGCAAGGACTGGGCCGAATGTTTGGCGTGAAAAGCGTTGTTGAGCTCACGAAAGGGCTACTAAAGCTAGCTCTGATCGGAACGGTGATCTATTTTGTGGTAGCTTTGAATTTCGATGAAATATTTACGCTCGGTATTCTGCCGCCGAATACCGCTACGCCCGAGGGCTTGCGGATTCTCGTGGTCGGCATTTTTGCCATTTCATTGTCATTGTTAGTAATCGCAGCAATTGATGTTCCTTATCAAATGGTCTCGTTTCGTAATAAATTGAAAATGTCGATTCAAGACATAAAAGATGAATATAAGGATTCTGAAGGTCGTCCAGAGGTAAAGGCAAAGATCAGACAGAAGCAGCGTGAGATAGCGATGTCGCAGATGATGGAGGCAATTAAAGATGCTGACGTTATCGTTACTAATCCAACTCACTTTGCTGTCGCGCTATCCTACGCTGTGGGGACACAGGACGCTCCGCGGGTTGTGGCAAAGGGAGCAGATATAGTAGCGCAGAATATTCGAGAACGAGCAAAACAAGAAGGAGTAACGTTATTTGAAGAGCCGGTCTTAGCGAGAGCATTATTCTTTACAACTGAAATCGACCAAGATATTCCTCGGCCACTTTTTGAGGCTGTAGCAGAGGTAATTGCTTATGTTTTCCATCTAAATTCATTTGGTAAGAATGGTCGTGGAGTCAAGAAACCTCGAGTGAGTATCCCGCCATCGATGCAGTTTGATTATAACGGGCAGCAGCTAAATGAGCGATAATGAACAAAATAACGCAATTTCTGTAATGTCCATCGCGTATGATGAAGACTATCTTAATGCGATAGCACAGCGGGTTAGGCCAGAAGGGGTTTATCTTACTGACGCTCACATAAGAGACGTCAATGCTGCTCAACTGTGTCTCAAGAAAGCACAAACTGTATTCTTTACTTCCTCTAATTCGGCTCTAGCGCATCATTATAAGGAACTTTGTATTACAGTGCTCAGTCGTAATAAAGAAGTCAGAATAATTAATTTTGATCCGCTTTCCGGGCCTGGTCTTTTGCCGACTTTAAATCATGAGTTTGAGGCTATTGAGTTGGCAGACCTGACTACGGTTGATTCTGCTAGGAAAGATCGTCAGCTATCCAATGGGGTTATCGCACTTATTATCGATAATGAGCGACTCGTAGCTGAATCAGATTGGATGCTAATAAGTTCGCTCGCCTCGCATTTACGCGCTGCCAAAATAGGTGTTCTGTCGTTAGCGCCGCTCGGAACTAAGAGCTCGGTATCTGTAAGATTGAATGGGGCGAATACACAAACTTTTGAATTTTCTGTACCGCCTCCCGAAGAGGTAGATGCGCTTCTTAACTTCTGCGCGGTGAGTGATCAAGGAGAACTCGTTTTAGATTTGCTCAGTTCCATTGGGTTACCTGAATTGCGTGGAAACTCTGATATCGAAGTAAGTAATAAGCCTCTCGACTCGCCAGAGTCTTCGATCGGACTGATGGAGACACTTCCTGAAGTGCAGTCTGACGAAACAGTCTCGGCAAACGAAGTATCACATCTTTCATTCAGGGTCTTTTTTGGACTTGCCGTGATGGAAGTCCTCGTTTTCAGTGTTTACTCAATCGTGCAGTTAATTGTCGTTGGATTGAATCGATTCCTCTGAAATTGCCTAGTTATTTTTGAGTGAGCTCTTCGGAAAAGTGAGCACGAAAAGCGGTTTTGTTAGTCGCATATCCTTTGGCGTGTTGAGATCAAGATAGAGTGATGCCGCTAAAAGCGACAGCAACGCTCTGTGGAAGAACAGGAACACGAAAAAAGCAGAGAAATCTTCGAGCTACTATTTGTCGATCACAACAAGGTCCGTCATCAACGTCGCTATGCTCGACGCTGCAACGAAGCCAAGTGCCTTCTTAATTCAGCGCTGCCGCCACCAGGATAAAGTCGACAAAGTGACTCAGGCTAACGCGAAAATCGCCGTCTTCAAAAAGTACCCTTATGAGTTAGTTAGTGCTCACTACCCGATTTAGCTCCTTTCTAGGACGCTCGAAGT
>ENA-OWPI01002221-OWPI01002221.1-marine-metagenome-genome-assembly--contig:-NODE-2221-length-18650-cov-3.486190_pt1 | contig 18650 bp, 24 predicted proteins | sample MGYA00238138_ERZ651775 | MGnify/ENA primary metagenome ERZ651775 (study PRJEB26906, sample SAMN06265043) | marine metagenome | isolation source: Helgoland LTER site | place: Germany:Helgoland, sampling...
GCTTTATAAAGATGCTGCTAACCGTAAGAGTAACCAAAAGAATTTACGTACCATTCGTTCTTCTAATCTTTGTACAGAAATTATGGAGTATACTTCTCCAGATGAGGTTGCGGTTTGTAATTTAGCTTCCATTGCTTTGCCGATGAGTGTGCCAAAATCTGCCGCAGTCACAGCCGCTGGCCCAGCACTCTGGGTTTGCTTAATTTCTGGGAACAAGTCAAATATATTTTTGGCTTCCATGCCCGTCATTCCCCTTCCTAGTGGGGAACTTTCAAATGCAGGAAGTAAGTTAGTCACTGCCTTCAGGGACTCTTCAAACTTGATCTTCTTTACTTCTAGCATAGCTTGGGACAAGGCACTAACCTTCCCAGATACTTGATCTATAACATTACCAAATGCGTCAACTGGCATAGTAAGTCCAGATAGGGCATCTGCGTAATCGCTTGTTGTTGTTTCTAAATCCTCTACCTTCTCTTGTAGGGTTTTTACGTCCTCACTAGCAGTAAGCATCTTGTAGCCCATGCCACCTACAGCAGAGCCTATAGCAATAATAGCACCGATAACAGCACCTTGGGGGCCAAAGACCCCGGCAAACTGAGAACCCTGTTGACCAAAGGCTGTAAAGAAACTCGTGCCACTCTGTAACTGAACCACGAAATCCTGTAGTTGATAGCCACCTTGTTGGATTTGCATGTTAAAGGTATTTAGCTTCTTGCCGCCATTCTTAGCAACAGTGCCAAACTGGTTCATGCCTCTTGAGGCTTTATCAATGCCCTTTTGTGCTACTGTACCAGACGACCCTAACTGATCGACCCTGTTTGTTGCGGTAGCAACGTCAGAGGAATCTACTATGATCTTAATATCAGCCATTTGCCACCCTTAAGTATTCTAGGTCTATTCTCTTGATGGCCTCAATCTCCCAAGGCTCAACAGATGTTTCCGTAAGTTCTTTCCATGCCTTAATCTGCTCATATGTAATAGGCTCTGGGCCACTAAAGCCTGACCCTCTGCTAGAGCTTAAAGCAATAAAGGCAGACCAAACGTGGGATATTAGCATGGGGAAAGGTGTCGGGGGTTCCAATGCTTCTACTCTACGTCCAGTCTGCCTCTCTACTTGTTCAAGATGTTCTCGTTCTGTAGTACCATTCTGATCTGGTCTATTGAGTTTGAACTGATGCCCAGCCCACTCAACTAACTCACAGATCAGACCTTCATAAAATCCAGAGAGTCAGTCACAACCTCCTCAAGCTGGCTCTTAATCCAAAAGACTTCTTCGTAAATGTCTTTGGCCTTAGCGACAGTGAGCTTAGGCATCTCTCCGCCGTAGGTAATGTTCCAAGCCTTAGTCGTCTTAGCTAAGACCTCCAGCGTAGCTTCCTCAATATCTGAGTAGTCAACATCTTGAGACTTACTCTTCTGAGCTTTCTTAAGCCGCTTGCTGATTTGCTCATGTTGAGCTTTCTTATACTCTTTAGAATGGGGCGCAAGAATAGTAATCGTCATATTCGTGCCATCGTCATTCTTAAGTGCATCACCTGTCGCTGGATGTTTAATCTCAACAACAATGTCGTCTAAATTCGGTGTCAGGTCTTTCAAGTCCATCGGGGTTTCCTTTCGGGGGGAAGTTATGTCGGGTTGATTAACGTGGAGACCCCCGACCCGACTCAGGAGCCTCCACTACCTAGCTAGGTATCCAGTTATGCTGGGCGTGTGATCTTAAGGTTAGTACCTTCTGTCGCATCATAGAGGGCTACGAAGGACATAGAGATCATACGGCTAGTTGGGCCATCGACACCAACATCAGCAGAGTTGATTTTCACTCGTGGGAATGAGAAGGTATAAGAGTTAGCACCTGTAGGATCATCTACGGATACTTCAATCTCAGTTTCAGTCTCATTGAGGAAACGGTTGATTAACGCAGCATCTTCAAAGTAAGCTGTCAGTGTGCCTTCAACTTCTGCACGACCATACTCAAGGGAAGGTGCGCTATCATCGCCAATGACGAAGGTAGGTGCGTAGGAGTTGTTCAAGGTGAAGTCAAGGGCTGTCACGATGGCTACAGCAGCAGCACCGCCTACGTTACCGATGGAAATGTCACCCGAGTAAGCATCGAAGGGAGCAGCACCAGAGGCAGCATCCTGTGTCTTCTCAGTGGCACTCATGGTCATGTCTTTGCCTACCATACCGAAGGTAGTAGTTACCATCTGGTTAGGAGCAAGAGAGATACCCATAGTGGAAACTGACATGCCTGTGAACACACGGGATTGGTCAATGTCAGCAGCGTAGTCTTCAATAGACATGAACTTGGGTGTTGTACCAACTTTAAGTACGTTAGTTGCCCAAGTGTTAAGCATTGCTGACTCAAGGAATACGTCGAAGTCACCATCACGGAGGTCAACAACAATGTCGCCACCTACTTGACGGTTGCCATGACGGTCAACACGAGCCATACGGTCAGCTTGAATGTCAGTACCAGCAACACGATCTTTAGTAAGGTTCAAAGAGTGGGTGCTGAATGGGAGGTTAGTGAAGTTGCCAGCGGGTGTCGTACCAAACGTAGATTCGGTAATAAACGACAGACTGGAGCGTGAACCCTGTGCAAAGGCCATGTTGGTTTCTCCTATTGGAAGTTATTTGTATATGTACCAGCCGATGTTAATCGGAACAAAGTACCAAGGACTATCTATCATTCCCTGCTGACGTTCAGCGTAGTCAATAGACACTATGATTGTTTCTGCATCACCATTGGTAAACGAGATGTCAGTGGTTGCTGCGAAGGCGTCTATCACTTTGTTAGCGTAGTCGTCTGCGGTAGCTGGGCCTTGACCTTCGGGGGCAAAGACTGTTACGGAGAATACACCTTGGTATCTCAGTTGTGGGTTTAAGCCCCTTACAGCAGGTCTAGTGACCGTGGGGAGGTATTGTACCTTGAGGAAGCTAGTGCCTGTCACAGGCTCAAATGCTACGTTCTCATAGGCTATGTCGGGGAGACCGGATGTTCCAGCTAAGTGGCTCTCAAGTGCAGCCCGAATATCATTCTGAATACTAGCCATAGATATTCCTTATCTGTGCAAAAACTTTATATCCGGCAGTCCGTCTCCAGTTTGTACCTTCCTCTACATCATATGCGTGAGGTGAGCCATTCCTGAGTTGGACGCTTGTGGTATTCTTTAGATCAAGTTTATTGATGTCCGTTAGGAGGTTCTGGAAGCCCTCTTGCATTTTCTGTTGTGGGTTTTGCTTCTTCGGCTTATTCTTAGAAGATTTACCTCTTGGACGACCAGCGCCTGTGGTAAAAGAAAAGGATGTTACATAAGCACCAGTATCTACAGGGGAGAAACTAACGGCACTCTGTGCTATGGAAACCAACTCCTCTTTGACTGCATCCTCAACGATGTCCTCTAGATACTCCATCTTCTTATAGAACGAAGCGTTAACCTTGACCGACTGATTTTTTGCCTTCATAGGTTACTCCCCTACGTCACAGATGTAACCTATAGCAGTACCAGCGGAAAATAACGACATGACAGAGGTAATCTTAACTGTGTCGCCACTACCGATAATCAGATCGTCAAAGTCGGGGACAACAGTTAGTCCCAAAGCTGAGATAACACACTTGCGAGTACCACGAACAACCTCATCATTACCACCAGCGACACCTACGTTATAGTTATAGAGGTATGCCGTAACGGAATAATCGGTAGTGACAGAACTGTCTACTGTGCCTGTAGCTGGATTGTATGTACCAGCAGTAGTAACCTTGCGTAGAGTTAGGGTTTCCCCAAAGTCTCTAACTAGGTTAAGCAGGTCAAAGGAGCGGAATGACATATCTTACTCCTTATTCGTATTCAGGTGTTTGATAGCTTGGTGGGTTCTTAAAACGATCTCTACGGAATGAGCCTTCGATACGGTTAGTGTTAGCTCGTACAGCCTCAATGCCACTCTTAGTGATACCCCCAGCTAGGACACCCACCGAAGCACCTGCGGTCTTACCTTGATACTCTAGGTCATCTGCTAGTGCTTTATACTGTCTGGCTAAGTCTGAGTAATCAGCACTTAAGGCTCCACTCAGTTGTGTCGTTACTTGTCGGGAGTATTTAGCTGAGATTAAACGTGCAACCCAAGCCCCTGAGTAATACACGTTGTTACCATTCTCAGATAAAGCAAATGTAATCTCTTCGTTCTGCGCTTGCTGGTCAACCGTGTCAGTATCCCCGACTAGCAGTCGTACTGTGTTGAGACGACCAGAAGCCGTGGTAGTGTCCAAGTCTGTAGGATCGTAAGACCATGCCATGTAAGTCGTCTCCTGAGTGCCAGCGAACTGGTGTTGTTATTAGTCAGCGAGAACCTTGTCTCGAATGTCGTAGAAGTCTTCTGTAATCCAGCGATTAACATTAAGGAAGCGTCTGATTAGACCACGTTGCTTATCGTCAATCTTAGACTTCTTACACTTCTTAGATTCAAACTCTGTCTTACTGGAGGTACGTTTGTTTACCTCGACATTAAGTAAGTTCACTAAGGTCTCTAAGTCTTTACCAGCTAGTTCAGACAGTCGATCTCCAACCTTGTTCTGAACCTCTAGTTCTTTATTGTGGTGAATGTAACCAGCGGCGTATAGGGTAGCAACCTTGTCTTGGTCTATACCTCGCTCTGCCCAGTTAAAGTGATCTCCACGTTTCCAATTTGTATTATCCGCCAGTAAAGGCATCTTGATAAACACAGGCCAATCGACCTGCCAACCCAAGTATGTGGGGTGCATAGGGACTCTCCATTATATGAATACTGTTACGTTCTGTTATATATTGGGTTGTACCCCAAGCCGTTAAGCTCAGGGTACACCTTTAGTATTATCGCTTAGGCGACTACGGCTGAGAAGAAGTAACCCAAGTCAGCGCCTGTGACTTTCATGTCATAGGCCATTTTAACTTGGATGTGTTCTGCAACTTGCTGACGCTTCAGAGCATCGTCAGAGAAGGACTCAACGGTAACACCGAGGTTGTTTACGCCGGGAACTGAGTTCCATGCGAATGTCAAACCAGCGGCAGGGGTCATCAGACCGGATGCACGAGGTGTGTGTACCAACAGAGCGTTCTTACCGCCGATGAAGCTATTGCTTTCGGCCAGACCTTCAACAGCACCGTTCTTAACAGCTTCCATGACGTAGAAGTTCTCTACTTCAAAGATTTCTGCCAGTTTAGCATCTGTAATCAAAGCTGTGTTTGATACAGTTGCGCCACCGTTCAAACGGGCAAGGATGTCTGGGTGGTTAACCAAGATGTCACGAACTTCTTTACCAACAACCATTGTGTTTGGCTTGAAGCCACCTGATGCCAACTGCATGGTGCGACGACCAGTAGTTACATCAGTGATTGGAGTAGAGTTAGTGTAGTCAGACCACAGGTTTGCAGGAGTTACGTCTGTAGTCCAGACGCCAGCCTTGAAGAATGTGTCAGCGAAACGCTCTTCACGGTCGATCAACAAGCGAGTTGTCAATGTCTGTGCGCCAGCGGAACGGATTTCCAACATTGCGTCTTCGTTAGCAAGAGTTTGCTCATCGAAGTCCATGCCGAGGCCATAAACGTCAGCATAATAAGCAGCGTTAGAAACTGCCATACCGATGCGGTTAACTTCTGTGCGTGGCGCAAGTTTCTTTACGTCACCAGAGCGGTTCATGTTCGCACGGTCATAGATGTAATACTTGTCAGACTGACGAGCAACGCCTACGGTTGGGAATACTTTATCAGCGACAAAGTTAGTTTGTTCTTGTACATAGGCCAGTGTCAAGTTGGACAACGGCTGGTCGATATGTACCTGTGATGGGGTCAAAAGTGGCATTAGATTATTCCTTTAAATGCTAGATTAGGCTGCTACGTTGCCGCCTTGGATCATTTCGATTTCGATGATCTGACCATCTACGCCATCTTCACGGGCATAACCAAGTACAACATCACCAGTGGCAGCCAAGAGGGCAGTACCGTCAGCGCCAGTTTGGATTTGGTCGCCAGCAGTGATAGCACCACCAGCTTCTACCATTACGGAGCCAGAGACACATACTGTTACAGCAGCACCAGCGGCAGCACCAGCGAGACATACGCCAATAGCGTTCTCACCAGCAGCGTCAGCCAGATCAACTTGACCATCGGCTTCCAGAGTTACGAATTTGAATTGTGCTGCGGAAAGGTCTTCCCCAGCGATGAAAGTGCGGTTATCACGAGATTGCATGACGGCCATGATTATTCCCCTTTGTAGGATTTAGTGATGAGTGCTTTGCCTTCTTCGGTCTTAGCTACAGCAGCGTAAGCCTTAGCAAATTCACTCTTTTTCAGTTGGTTTTCGTCCATGTAGGACTTTACGAGAGCATCCAGTTTGTCAGCAGAGGTAGCGAACTCACCGTCTACATCGGACTTACCAAATTCTTGCATGGAAGCAGCAAAGGCAGCATCAGCAGCTTTGAGCATTACCATAATTCCATCATCTTCTGAGAATGACTTCAGGAGAGACTTAGCTGCACCAGCTTCAAAGTGTGGCAGAACTTCTTCTGCTTTCTTTGTCAACTCAAGGTCAGCCTTTTCGATTTCATGTTCACGCTTGGCTACAGCAGCAGCTTCGAGTGCTTTCAGGACTGGGGCTGGGATGTCGCTCTTAGCTACCATCTCACCGTCGATGTCCATCATTTCTTCTTCCGCTTTCTTCTCGATTGAGTCGGCACGAATAACGTAACCATTGTCAATCAAACCTTTGCGGAGATGTTGGTTCTCAGCAGAAAGACGATCAAAGTCAGCCTTAAGTGCTTCAACGTCAACTTCAGGAGCTTCTACAGCTTCAACTTCAGGAGCGGCTTTCTCAGCGACTTCTTCTGTTACAGCTTCATCAGCTTTTTCCATGTCGTAGCCGAGAGCTTTCATAGCTTCACCACGGCCACAGCCTTTGTCGTCCATGTACGCCTTTACTTTGGCTTCCATTTCTTCGTTCATTTTCGTAATTTCCTCTTCGGAATTGTCACGCTTGAAGAGAGAGACCATTGCTTGTGCATTGGCTGGACGATCCACAAGGGAAAGTTCTTCAAGGTGCAAGTTTTTCAGGAGATTAGGCAAGTTAGATTTCCTCCTTGATAGCACGTCCACCTATAGAGAACGCAGCGAGTTCACCAGATTTAACCATAGCCCAGACGGTATCATCGAATACTTTGTAAGCGACAACCCATCCTTCACGGTCAGACTGGATACCAAGAGCATCACCAATTTCTTTAGTGATAGGAAGAGAGTGGACAACTACGCCAACTTGATCTCCAACGTGCATAGCCTTGCCGACCCGCACATGCTCCATAAATTCATTAACGGCTTTTACCAGTGTTCCAGCTTCGATAACGTCACCCTGACGATCAATAACGGCTTCACCTTTTTCTGTAACTACAGAAGCCCATCCGTAGACCATACGCTGTTCGTCGTCAGTCTTAAGGATTTTACCTTCGATATTCTTTGTCATTTCACCCACCGATGTGTTGGATTCCCACATACGACATGACCAGTAGCCAGCCGTTGTCTTATCTTTCTTGGTATCACAGGAATGGCGGGAGCGGAAATTGGCACGAGCTTTAGGATCGTCCCTACGGATTTCCATGTTAGGATCACCGAAAGCTACCCGTTTGACCTTACCGCCGTCCTGTACGAACACCTCAAACTTCTTGTTGCCACCTTTGATACGACGAGGCTTGTTCAGAGTGACAGTTTCGCCTTGATACTCAGCTTTAGCAAAGTCAGTCTTTAGTATCTCAGCTACAACGGCCCTGAGAGCCTCTATACGGCTTACTGATGGCTCTTCTGCCTCTTCGGTAGGCTCACCCCCTTCGTAGAACGAAAGGTACGCCTCGTGGCTCTCTCCTGGCATGTACACAGCCTGTCCATCGTAATCAGAGACGTGAGTAACACCATTGAGGCCCATGTCATAACTACGGGAGATAGCTTCAGGCTCAGTAGTAAATATGTCATTAGCGTATTGGGCCATTATGGTTCACCTGTTATTACGTTTTTACATAGGATAGCTTCACCAAAGACACTAACAAACTGTTCGCCAGCACTACCATGAAGCTGAAACTCAATGTCAGTCTTCTCGTTGTACCTGAAAGGAACTTGACGTTGAATGTGCATAGTCTCCAAGAAGGAAGTCTCCGCTACCCTCAACTTTACACCGCTGGGTAAGCAAGCGAGGTTCCTGAAGAAGATTTGCCTGTTGTTCTGAGCAGCGGTGGCACAGAAAGCATCAATACGAACTAGGTACAAGCTATGCCCAGCGGGTACTGTATAGATACTAGCTTGGTTCTTACCGTCACCACCACGAACCTTAGCGTAAGTTATCCCACCGTTGCTTACCGTTATGTCGTTGGCAGCGTTTCCACTGATCGTAACGACATCATTGATACGGAAGAATTGCTGGGTTGTTGCGACCGATACTGCCAGAGTTACAACCTCAGTGATTACATTGTAGTCACCATCAAGACCTATGATGCGCACTTGTACACCATTGTCTGCTGCGTTAGATGTGACTGTCATGGTCAAAGGTTGTGTGGGGTAGGTGTAAACTGTGTTGTTCTCCCACAGGGGAATATAAGATGTACCTACAAGAGCATTATAACCGAAGATGTTTCTAGAGGCGTAACCGTTAGACTCGCCCTTAGCAATGGCTAGGTAGTCGTGTTCGTATAAGTGCCTAGTCCAAGTTGTCATTAGTTCAACTCTCGAACTACAGACACAACCTTATTACCATTGTTAGGGAAGGTCTCTACCGAAGCATCTGAGTATGTAACCTCAAACTCTACATAGTAAGTGCCTACTGTGTCTGTATCACCAACTTGCCAGTCGTATTGAACTACACCATTCTCAGCATCTGTAATGGTCATAGTCTCATCAATCTTAACTGTACCATCAACCGACTTCATGTGGAACATTACTGTAGCACCACTTAGGTTAATTGGTGTCAGTGACGCGTCCTTCAGGGTTGCCTGCAAAGACGGGGAAGTATCATTTTGTTTAATACTGAAAGCCATTGTTATTAAGCAACCCTGTTATATTCGTTGTTGTAGTCTGCGTAGTTGTGGTCCCCAATCTCTACGTCATTGTAGAGTTCAGCTATGTCTACTGAGTTGTCGCTGTTACCGTCTACCGAGACAACCCTGCGTCTGGAACCGTTGATAGACAGTTCACCAACTACAGGCTGACCTGTGAGGATTGATACCCCAAGGAGGTGGAAGACTACGACAAGAGTTGAAGTGTCTACATAAGCTGGAGCAGTTGTAACCCCATCAGCGGAAATAGAGTGGACCTGCGTAATAGCGGAGGTATCTACCGTAGGCTCTTGTGTGGTAATATCATCACCAGAAAGAACCCTTGTAACCACCATCACTGGGCTACCCACAGTGGAAGGTGCTGTAGTGATGTTAGCAGCCTCTAGGACGTGTCCCTGAGACGCTGTAGCTTGGCCTAAGGTAGGTACACCAGTCTCGATAGAGTTGCCACTAAGGGCGTGTCCCTGTGCGACCTCAGGAGACCCTACAGTTGGGATACCAGAGGTAATAGGTTCAGCATTGAACGTCTCATCTTCTGACATCGTAATAGATGGGACAGACGGGGCGTTAGTAGTGATACCTACGAGGCTTAGTTCGTGCTCTTGAGCAATGACTGAAGCATCTACTGTAGGAGACCCTGTGGTAATGCCATTAGCAAGGAGAGGGGTAGTCTCTTGTACCGAAGTCTCTGGAACTACAGGCTGACCTGTTGTGATACCGTTTGCAGACAACTCATGTTCTTGAGCTATGTCTGGGATACCTACTACAGGAGACCCTGTGGTAATAGCTACAGGTGAAAAGTCTTGGTCTTGTACGATAGCTGAAGTATCAACCGTAGGTGAACCCGTAGTAATTGGGTCAGCAGAGAAAGTCTCGTCTTCTGCCATCGTAGCGGGTTGGACTACAGGAGAACCTGTTACGATAGCTACAGGGCTTAAATCATGCTCTTGGTCAATACTTGAAGTACCAACTACAGGAGACCCTGTGGTAATAGCTACAGGGCTTAAGTCATGCTCTTGAGCTAGAGAGGAGCTACCAACAACAGGGCTTCCAGTAGTAATACCATCAGCATTTATCAGGTAGACGATAATCGCCCCATCATCACTCAGAGGAGCAGAGGCTAGAGGCGAAAATCCAAGCATTGTTTACCTCAAGGTTTCGTTGGCCATGTAACTTCGTAAGGGAAGCCAGCTTGTTCTGTTATATCACGAAGTGCCTGTCGATACAGTTCCCATTCAGCAGGAATGTTCTGGCCACGTTCATAAGACTTGATGACGATCCAATCAGTCTCTTGCAGCAGGCCATCACGGCGGGAACGAATGTTACGTTCTGCTTGCTCAAGCGGTTGCTGTTCGACCACATAGGGCAACACCCAACCACCATCGACTTGCTCAAATACCCCATCCGTCAGGCGATGCGTCAGGCTATCGTATTCAGGTGCAACAGGCCGTGTGTATGGATACACATCATAGCTTGCCAGCAGGTCATCAGGGATCAGCTTGGGGAAGCTGGTGTGCGGATTATCACGGCGCAGTTGTCCCAGTGTGTATTTGGCTGGGGTGCCGTTTGTGAGTTTCAGGTGCATGGCGTGTCCTTATGCGGTGGTGTATTGGTAAAGTGCATCTGTGCCGCTACCAATAATATACATCTTGCTCCCGTCAGCCTTAAAACTTAACCCTAGCGGGACGCTTTGTTGCGTTGCCACAGAGAAGGAAACACTGTCATAAGAGGCAGAGGTTATGTCCCAAGCTGTTGATAGTCCGTATTGATACACGAGATCGGTAGCATCTGATACCCACCAGAACTTTGTCCCGTCAGGATTGAAGAATATGGCTTGGATCAACACAGACTCTGTAGAAACAGAGATGTTGCCAACCAGAGTAGCCGTGCTGATGTCAAAAGACGATGACATATCATACTGCAAGACCCTACCGTTGGTCCTGTCGCAGACGTATAAATGAGTCCCATCTTCGCTAACATAAAGACCCTGCGGGGTTCCTGTTTGGCTTGAAACATCCAGTGTTGTGACGCCTGCGCCGTTTATTGTGGAAATGTCCCAACTTGTCGTCAGGGGATATTCATACACAAGGTCGGTGTTGTTATCAGGGACATACAATTTACTCCCATCTGGCGTAAACCAAAGGTCAGTTGGGCCTGTGTGGGAAAAAGTAAAGTCTTGGTTCAGCGTCAAGGTTGACAAATCCCAAGGTGAACTCAGGTTATATTCATATACTTTATCCGACCCATTGCCAGAGTAATACATTTTGCTTCCATCGGGCTTAAAAAACAAACCTGTTGGGATTGTGTCAGCAACGCTAAAGCTGACACTATCGTATGATGCTGCCGACAAATCTGGGTCTGACCACACAACAGGTCCACTAGGAACCCCAGCCCTAGCCATCTGCATCAGCCTAGAGATCGTCATGCCATTGCATCCCCAGCTTGGAATCCGTAGTAAGTCGTGCCACCATCCTGCGTGTAGAACGTAAACACATCCGTCTCGCCACTAGCAGGTGCGTCAGGGGCAGTACCACCAGCCCAGTCAACCGATGCAGGCCAAGTCACAGTCACCGTAGCTGAAGGCGTTACCTTGAGCGTGAAGCCATAAGCCGAACCTGTAGCTGGGGGATTGCTGAACGCATAGGTCACATTAGCAGAAGGTGCATCAGAGAACACGTTGCCCGTGGACAGATCGAGGGTGCTAGACGTGATGTCACCGACTGTTTCACCAGCAGGTGATGGCTCAAAGAAGCCCTTTGTGTAGTCGATGACAATGCTCATTATACTGCAACGCTCCCATTCATGTCATCCTGTGTCATTACCCAAGTGTAGCACTTGTCGAGGAATGTAGCACCAGCAGATGCTTCTACGTCAGCCAAGTCAGCGTGGTAGCGGCGGAAGTCTACCTCACGAGTATCATCGTCAGGTGTAGCTGTAGCGTAGCCAGCGACATCAATCATCACGGTGAACTTGGGTCCGCCCTCACGCATACGGGATACCGCAGCAGTGACGATACGGAAGTAAGCACCAGAGAAAGGTGTGCCATATTGACTGTTAGTCAGGTCGAGTTGAATAGCCATTAGTATGTAACCTCGCTGGTGTGGACGGTGGCGACCCACCGAATGTTGGTAGCCGCTGCACCAGTGACTTCGATCTTCAAGCCACCGTTCGTTGTATCTGCGCTGAGAGCCATGCCCCACGCTGGTGTGTTATCCAAGACAGTCGTGGCGCTGTTGACCAGCACAGTCGTGCCTGCCGAGCCTTCCCTGCGGATCAGCCCTTCGATCTTCCATGCTGCACATGCAGTGCCTTGAGAGGCTTGCTGACGGGCTACGATAGTGCCGTGGAAGGCGTAGGCAGAGTTGTTGGGAAGGATGACTTGGTTGGTGGTTGATGGGTTGCTGTATGTCGTTAAAGCAGAGGGCGTTGCATCTGTTGTATTCCGTGCAAGAACCATCTTCCCAGATTGTGAAGCGCCATCACTATTGCCTGAAATTGCGTAGCCAGTCCAAGCCTGTTTGCCGCGAATGCCACCCACAACCGCACGACTGCCCAGCGCCATTGAAAAGGAACTATCAGCCCTTGTTCCAATTCCGATAGCGATAGAGGCAGAGCCAGACGAAATAGGTTCTGAACCTCCACCTTGCCCCCCAATAGCAACAGACCCGCTGCCCGTTGCTTGAGAGTTTCTTCCAATGGCTATAGAGTTGCTATTACTAGACTTAGCAAATCCTCCCATAGCCACCGAGGTAGCCCCAGTAGCGCCATAGCTTGACGTATTGTTGGCTATAGCTGTTGCGAAGGAGTCTGTGTTACCAGCCCTTGACCTACCCAGAGCGATGCTGTTTGTCCCAGCGGCTATACTTTGATTGCCAATAGCCACAGCATTAAGACCAGTAGCAGAAGGTGCAGTAGGACTAGAGGGATTTTCAGCATACAACTCAAGGGCAGTGCCACCACCAGCAGCAATCCAATCATAGTCGCTACCATTCCACGACAGCACCTCACCAGAGGAGGCAGTGCCAGTGTTAAGGTGGGTGTCAACGTCAGCATCGGTGTAGCCAGAGACAGCAACCCAATCGTAGTCCGAGCCTGTCCAGCTAAGGTATTCACCACTTGTGGCAGAGGACGTATTCAGGTGGGTGTCAACCAGCGGGTTCACATTGCCAGCGTCAGTTACGTCAGCCGTGGCTTCAATGCCGTCCAGCTTGGTCTTGTCGCCATCAACAAACGGACCCTCAGAAGGGGGCTGTTGAATGTCCTCACCTGCGGCTGTCACATAGACAACAGCATCGCCAGAGAGGTTGAGCAGAGAGCCTGTCGAGCTTTCATCCAGAACCCGTGTGAGAGTGCCAGTGGAATAAGTGCCTGAGCCAATCTCCCAAGCATCGCCATCCTCGATGGTGTATCGGACTACATCAGAATTGACGACACCAGCAGAGGTGAAGGATTGATAGCCACTCTCAGCAGCACCAAGAGTGATTGTGCCAGTGCCAGTGGTGGCAGTGGCTACTTTGGCTCTGTTTACGAGAGTTACCATTTAGAGAACCTCTTAGGCTGGGTCTGGGATACCGATTGCGACAGAAGACAACGTGAATGTGTTGCCAGATGTAACAGATTGTGAGGCTGTAAGAGAGTTTGTAGCAAGGAGACGAGAGTTTACTGTATCTACGATAGCGTAGTGAGTAGCTGTACCTGTGCCAGTCACTGAGCCATCCGTAATAGCAGCTACAACAACCTCACGACCACCACCTGAGCGATCCTGTGGAGCACCGATGGAAAGGCTTGTGCTGTCACCAAGTGCGTAGGTGACGTTAGCCTCTGTGAATGTTGTTGCCTCTTGTGAGGTAATTAAGATTTTATTTGCTTCTGTGTCGAGGACGGTCAAACCGTTGTCGAACACACGATCATTCAATGTTGCCATGATTATTCAGTTTCCTGTGTATTTTTTGTGTTTGTTTGACCGACTTCTGGGTCGTATTCTAGTTCAGCAATATCCATAAGGTCTTTGATAACCTCTGGGTGGCTACTGACATCAATGTTCGCACCGTTAAGGTTACGAAGGAAGGCAGCAATCTCACGAAGATCGTGGGGAGCTACATCACCAGCCTTAATAGTTGGCATTAAGTCATAATTCAGACCGTTCAACTGCCAAAGACGCTCGACCAACTGTTTGTTGAGAACATCTACGATTGCTTGGATGTAACTCTCAAGCGCACGGAGGAACAGGTCTGTCTTCGACTTGGAGAGGGCGTATGAACCCCCAGAGGAACCAAGCAGAAGAAACTCAGAAAGTACGGAACGAGCGATGTCATGCTGGTAACGACTTACGATTGGGTTAATGTCAATGTTGCGTTTACCATTGGATGCCATAAGCTCAATGTCAACTAATCTAGTGGAGGAAGGCGCTCCGTCTTTATCGGGGTAGGTGTCGGAAGGCAGTATAATGTAACCTTGCTCGTTGAACTTAACGTCCCGTAAGATTTGCTGCAAGTTGTGTACAAATCCTGATTGAGCAGAAGAAGCGTCCCCAGAAAGATACTCAGCGGGAATACGAGCGACAGGAATACCCGCCAATTCTCGTTCAACCGCAATGGCCTCAATAGCCTGTAGGTTGTTAAGGTACTCGTAAGAAGTATAAGCGTTACGAAGAATACTACGGCCACTTGGATCACCATTTATTGAGGTAGTGCGGTAATACAAGGATTTATTAACTGGGATATAATTCTTGCTTGCCATAAGGCCAACTGACTGTTCAATACCTAGAACATCCCCAGTCTTCTGATCGACATCAAATCTATTGATAGTCCAAGGCGCACGGGCTGCGATCTTACGCACACCAATACGTCCATCTGTGTATTTAGAGTGTTTCTTGTCAGAACGCTCGTTAGGGCCAACACGCCGCTTGTAGATAACCTCGAACCAACCAAAGCCATACGACAGAAACGACAAGGCTTCTGCAATGTGGTCATCTAGTGTATGATCCATGTCATCAAGAACGCTCTTAACGAAGTCAGCTTCCGCTTTAGCTGCATCACTATCGTCAACTGGAGTTACATGAAGGTCAACATCACGAAGGATTTGCTCAACAGAATACATAACAGCGCCAACGGTACTATCATTGTCACGCATCTCACGATACTTGCGTATAGCTTTCTTGCCACGCAGTTCAGGGAGAAACTCATCAGCACGGATTTGACCGTTATGTGTGTTATCGCCAGCTACGCCAAGGGTTGCCTTAGCTTTGGCCTCTGAGAGCTTCTTAACCATGAGGTAGGTTCCATTATTATTTCTGTGAAAGTCCCTTGGCACTTGAGTAAGCGAGGGTCAGTTTGGGTTTCGCATATCCATTGAGTGAGAGGTCTGTAATTGCCCATACACAGGCATCAAGTCTATCTGGGGAGCCAATCGACCCTAGTGGTTCCCATGTTCTCATTTGTGTCTCTAGTTCGTTCAGCGAAGCCCCATCAGGGGGATTAGCCACATGCTTAACTAAACCACGCTCGTACAGTGCCGATACAGGTTCAGCCCTAGCGAACTTACCACGGGATGCTCTAACAGCCTTATAAGGTACTGTAGGGTCTTCTCCGTGGATCGTCTGCTTAACCATGTCACCACCTTGGTTAACCTCCGCTACAATACGGTCAGCTTGGTAGTGGTGATACAGTTGAATAGCTTTAGATGCCCAACCCTGTGGTGATAACCTATCAGTATAATCACCGAGGACGTAGGCAATACCGTTGATGTCAATACCTGCGACAATAATACCCGTCATGTCACTCTCAGCGTTAGAGGTAACAGCGGGATCAAGTGCAACGACAATACGGGAAAGGTCTGGGACAGCCTCATGTTTGACTGAGGCATCATCTAGCATTACGGTAGTCCACAAGGCTCCTTGAGCTTCTTCTAGGACTTCAGCGTAAAGCTCTTGTCTACCTAGTCTAGTCCCTTCGTACTGCTCTTTAACAGCAGTGAGGTATGTACTAGCTAAGTTGGCTGAGTTATCAAAGGTACTACCAGAGGTAACTACAGTCTTAGGGTCTTTGAGTATCTGACGAATAAGTTTAGTGGGCTTAGGGGTGGTCGTAACCATGATCCTTGGGTGTTTACCTAGACGCATACAAAACTGTAGCATCTGCCAAGTGTCCATGTCCTTGTTCCAAGCAGCAGTCTCATCACACCATGCTAACTCAAACTGTGGCCCACGAAGACGCTCAGGTTCCTCAGCGGAGAAGAACTGTACTTGCGCTCCATTCTCCCACGTTAGTGTACGCTTGGTTGGAGACCACTCAGGGAACCCCATCTTCTTACCTGCGTGTGTCTTGTCGTTCTTCCAGCATACCGATAGGAAACCAGATTCACCCTTGACCATAACTCGTTCAATATCTGAGTTAGTGGAAGCTACAGCAGCAATACGTTTGACACCACGCTTAACATTCTCTCGTACCCACTCTACACCAGAACGAGTTTTACCAAATCCACGACCTGCATTAATAAACCAAACATTCCAATCGGTATCACTAGGCTCAAGTTGGTTATCCCTCGCCCAAAACATCCAGTCATGCTTAAGTTCCTCAGTCTTCTGTGGCCCTAGCTGATCGAAGATGTCCTTAACTTTACTCTGAGGTAATCCTCTAAGAGCATCGGCAGTTATCTTCCTCACAGGAACAGATGGATTCTTCTTCGGGGTCATTGTTATCATATCCTAGTAACGACATAAGTGTGCTGGATGCGCTCTCGTCTAGGTCGGGGTCAATGGTTTGCTCTACTTCAACATTAGTTTGTGTGGGAGACCAACCACCCTTACTACGAAGGTAAAGCTCCGCAGCTTTAAGGTCTCCGTCTAAAGCCTTCTGAACAACCACCTGACCAATATTGCCAGTTGTCTCTAGCTTAACTTCGGCCATATCTTTACCGTATAACTTGTAGAAGGTAGCTAGGCTGGAAGGCGCATGTTGATACTTTTGGATACCAGCCAAGATGTCACTAACAGTCACACCTTGACCAGTACCAAGTCTAACAACTTTGGCAATAACATTACTGTACGGAAGTTTTTTATTAGAAGGCATAGGTACTACCAAAATAAGGTCCATCCCCCACTATCGGCATAGTCGCGTCTACACGATTGCTTTACTAGGTTCACTATGGTTAACGGGGGAGGATGCTATTGGGGGTATTACATAGAGACTATAGTATATACCTATACTCTTTATTACTGGTCTACCTTAACTAGGGACCGGGCGAATACCCTTTCATATATATATACATACCTAAACTCAGAAAAGTTTCCTAAGTTTTTTACTTTTTTTGTATTTTGTTGGATTTGTGTGTTATTTATGTCACACTGTTGTGATAGGCGGGCGTTTGGACCTTGTGGGGTTGGGTGTGGCGTAGGTGTTGCATTTATATCACACTAATGTTTTTTCTTGTTTTGGATATGGGGGTCGTTAACGGGTCCACCGAATCGTTCGGCGTATAATATCAAGGGTCCCACCTAAAGTCAACCCACCCGGGGAAAATAATTCACGCAAGTGACATTTGTGCAACAGACGTGATAAACTCTTGACTCTTTTGCGTTTATCTGAGTGAAACCGACAAATTTAAGCGCAAGGATAAGCGATTCGCCTCACACCTTGCACCCGTTCCAAACCCACAAGCCTCAGCTCAGTCTCACCTCAGCTCGGAACATTTGCACGATAACAAATTGAACCCATTGCAAAACACAAATAAGCCTGAGAGCCAATATACGGCCGTTTTAAGCGCATAAAAAGACTCTAGCATATACGGACTGGAAAACAGCTCAGGCAATATAACAGGCTTACAATGGCTCTCAGATGCTATTGACCTGAGTCGCTGCATATGTCAATTTGGCAATGGACTAATCCGCAATTTAACAGAGGAATCAACCATGGAAACCGCTTTGAGATATGAAAAGAGTCAAAAGCACATTGCAGCATTGCTAGAGTCTTTTAAGACTAGCATTGCTTGCAATGACACTGAGTATAACTACCAACTTTTCAAAGCCTTTGAGTCAGCATTGACTCCATATACTGAAGAGTCTTTCAGTTTGGCTATATGGGCAAGCCCGGTTGTCGACTCTAAAGACGCAAGACTCATGGCTATTTACACAAGCGCAGAGGAATTAGAGCGCGGCCGCCGCACCATTGGAAAGCCGGGTAAGTTGCTCAGGAAAATTGCACCCATGGCAAGTGACTCTGATTGCGCCAAATTCGCTGAAGTATTCAAAGACAACTTTGTGACTCCATTGCAAGGCTTGGTAGTTAAATCGGGAAACAAGCCTGAGGATTTCGCGCGGGTATATACTCAAAAGCAAGCGCCAAGGTCTGATCCAAGACTCGGCGCTGAGTTCAAGAGTCTATCTGCGAGCTGCATGCGCTATTCATTTGACCACCTATCAGGCCACCCGGCGTCAATATATGGCTCGGGTGATTTCGAAATTGCGTGGGTTGAAAATAGCGCGGGTGAATTACTTGCGCGGGTGGTTATAGCGACTCGCAAGGGGCGATATGCAGCCGCCCCTATTTATACGAATTCAAATGCAGCCTCAGATATCCTTGCTCAGTATATC
>ENA-OWPI01002224-OWPI01002224.1-marine-metagenome-genome-assembly--contig:-NODE-2224-length-18618-cov-2.598080_pt1 | contig 18618 bp, 14 predicted proteins | sample MGYA00238138_ERZ651775 | MGnify/ENA primary metagenome ERZ651775 (study PRJEB26906, sample SAMN06265043) | marine metagenome | isolation source: Helgoland LTER site | place: Germany:Helgoland, sampling...
TGAACTCGAGCAGAATGACCTAGACGAACAAGAAATTGAAATCCCAGAAAATATTGATGTTGACATATCTACACTTCTTGTAAGTGGTAAAATTAGGAGTGACAATCTTGTTTTACCTAATAATACTAGCTTAAAAGGTAAGAAAGAATTTTTAATAGCCAGTATTTTAGGCAGAGGTGGTTCAAAATCTGAGGAATCTGAGGAATCTGGTGAGGAAGGTGAGTCAGGTAATGATTCTTCTGATAAGGAAAAAGCTAAGGAGTAGTTTTTCTTTTTATTCCTGAAAAGCATGGGTTTGGGTAATTTTAGATTATATCAAGACCTGTCTTGGCCCAAACTTAATAAGTATCACTTTAGGTTTTTAGAGCTAATGACTTTAGATGCTTAATATTTAGGTTGGGTTGACTTCATTTTATCTAGTTTTACACCAACTCCTATTTATAATTTTAGATAAGAAGTAACATAATCTAGCTTAATCTTTTAAGTCCTTAATCACCAAAACTACCAACTATTTACTTAAATACTGCAAATTCTATAATTTAACGATGGTAGATTCCAAGAAAAAATTATTAACTATCATTCCTGAAGAGGTAGAAAAATTTTCCGCCATAGCCACAGAATGGTGGGATAGAAATGGAAAATTTAAGCCACTACACAAGATAAATCCAGTTAGAGTAGTTTTTATTAGAGATCTTGCCTGTAAGTATCTTAAAGATCTTGATTCTAAGTCGAGACAGCCCTTGAAAAATATTAAAATTCTTGATATTGGTTGTGGGGGTGGATTAGTGTCGGAATCTATGTCTAAGCTTGGAGCTAGTGTTGTTGGCCTTGACCCTTCTTTTAAGAATATTCAAATTGCAAAATCTCACGCTGAACAGTCAAACCTTGATATTGAATATGTTAACTCAACTATTGAAGACTTCTCTGAAAAAAATAAGGGTGTTTTTGATATTATATTAAATTTGGAAGCCATAGAGCACGTGGATTGTCCTGATCAATTTATTAAATTGTCTAGTCTTTGTTTAAGGGATGGGGGTATTGCATATATTTCAACTATTAATCGTAATGCAAAATCATTTTTAATGGCAATAGTTGGTGCCGAATATATTCTAACGTGGCTTCCTGTAGGCACTCATGATTGGAAAAAATTTTTTAAGCCTTCTGAGGTTGTTAAGTTTGCTGAAAATAGCAATTTAAAATTTTTAGAATCTAAGGGGTTTGGCTTGAATATTTTAAAGAATAAGTGGTCTTTAAGTGATAATTTGGACGTTAATTATATTTCTGCTTTTCAAAAATAATATAATTTTATAATTGCTATTACCCTATTACATTTCGAAATAAATTTAGAAAATTAGGAAAACTAGTGCTAATCATAGAGGTATCGTCAATTTCAATGCCATTTTTCATAGTTAGTCCCAAAATAAAGAATGACATAGCAATGCGGTGATCATGATAGGTAGTGATTCTGGGTACGTTGTCTAAGCTCCTAATGCCCCCGATAATTTCCAAATCATCATCTCCCATCTTAGCCTCGATACCGCATTTGGTAATATTTTTATAAATTGCTGATAATCTATTACTTTCTTTAGCTTTTAATTCTGAGAGATTGCTCATTTTTGTTACTCCCGTAGCATGAGCGGCTGCAATTGCAAGAATTGGATATTCATCAATCATTTTAGCTACCCTATTAGCAGGAACCTCTACTCCTCTTAAGTTGGAATATCTTACCTTGATATCCGCCACTAATTCACCAGCATTTTCTCTTTTATTGATAATTTCAATATCCGCACCCATCTCTAATAATGTTTCAATGATACCATCTCTTAATTTATTGATGCCGATATTTTTTAATTCTATTCGTGAGTCTGGGATTATTAAGGCTCCTACTATGAAAAATGCCGCCGAAGATATGTCATTTGGCACCGAAAGATCTTTCGATTGAAATTCCTGGACTCCTTGATAAGAAATTTTACGACCATTTTTTGCTAAATTTTCTATTTCTAAATTAAGACCTAAATATTGCATCATAATTTCAGTATGATCTCGACAAATGTCAGGCTCAATGATTGTTGTTTTACCAACAATGTTAAGGGCCGCAAGCAGGATGGAGCTTTTAATTTGGGCTGATGCTTTTGGCATCTTGTAGTTTATTGCAAGAGCCTCGTCGCTACCTTCAATGACTGCTGGTAGAAAATTTTCTTTTCTAGCAATAATTTTTGCGCCAATTTGTCTCATTGGGTCAAAGATCCTTTTCATTGGGCGAGAGCGAAGACTTTCATCGCCAGTAAAAAAACTTTTAAATTTAAAGGGCGTAACCAGACCCATTAGTAATCTGACTCCAGTTCCAGAGTTGCCAAGATCTAAGGTGTTTTCTGACTCAGTAAGTCCAGAAATGCCAGAACCAATTATTTCGTAAGTTCCAGAGTCTTTTTTTTGAATATTAACCCCCATTTGTTGTAATGCTTTAGCGGTATCTAGGACATCTTCAGATTCCAGTAAGTTGCTAATTGTATTTTTACCATTAGCTAGGGCTGAGAAAATAAGTGAGCGGTGAGATATTGATTTATCTGCAGCGATTAGGATGTTTCCAACTAGTGCAGATTTAGCCTTTTTAACAAAAATATTATTATCTGCCATATATAATGATATGCATTACATTATTTTCAATTAAGTCTATAAAATTATTAAAATATAAGGGCGCTAAAATTACAGCTAAAGCGCAGAATATGACTACAATATTGGCATTACATTTAATAATTGATATTGTTGAATTATCATCTCTTTTATCAAAATACATAATTTTAATAATTCTTAAATAATAAAAACAACTAATCACTGTTGATAAAATAGCAACCAAAGCCAATAGATAGTTCTGAGCATTAACTATTTCAAACAAAATATAAAATTTTGAAAAAAATCCAGCCATCGGCGGAATGCCGGCAAAAGAGAATATTAATATTGTTAAGGATGCAGTTAAAATTGGATTGGTCTTAGCCATTCCTGCTAGAGAGTTAATGTCATAGGTTTGATTATCAATTTTGTCTCCATCTTTATTTTTACTGGAATTACATAAGGAGAGTAAAAATGCAAAAACACCAATAGAAGTAAGGCTGTAAATAATAATATATATTGTTAGTCCGGAAAATAAGTAATAGGAGTTTGGATTAATGTATACTTGCCTACCATGAGACATGTAAATCCAGGTAGTAATTGCAAGTGACGACAAGATGAAGCCGATATGACCAACTGAACTATATGCAAATAGTCTTTTTATGTTTGTTTGTCTTATGGCTCCAAAAGCACCAACTAACAATGATAATATGGCGGTAAGAAAGAAAATCTGATGAACATTGTCCCAGGCCGCCGCTAAAAATCTAAAGATTTCAATAAGAGCGATAACAGAGGCAAATTTAGCAATTGCGGCAAAAAAACTAGTTGCTGGAGTTGGGGCGCCCTGATAAACATCTGGGCTCCAAATATGGAATGGTGCTGCTGCAATTTTAAATAATATGCTACTAACTATTAAAACAAACCCTAGTAGAACCATTTTTGATATTTCAGTTTGATATCCCAAGACTCTATCCATTAAGATGTCGAAATTAATAGATCCAGAGAAGCCATAAACTAGCGAAATACCAAAGAGCAAAATTCCAGAAGCAACCGCACTTAGGATAAAATATTTTAAAGCAGACTCACTTGATTGCTCAGATTTTTTATTGAAGGCTGCCATGATATACAGAGGAAATGTCTGTAATTCTAAAGACATATAAAATGACAACAGGTTGTTCGATGATATCAAAAATGATGACCCAACTAAAGATAGTAGCGCTAAAGCCAAAAATTCTGGACCATATTTTACGCTTTCAACAAAGTGAGAGACAGAAAAAATGAATAGAAGTAGTAAGCTATAAAGGGCTATTTTAATTAGAAAAATATATTGATTAAAGGCCAAGCTACCTCCAAATTGGTTAAAATAAAATTTACCGTTATTTTCTATACCATTAACAATGATGGTATGATCATAATTTGATATCAAGTGAAGCAAAGCAAAGGAGCTAAAAATAATAGCTATGATAAAGGAGATTCTTTTATGATTGTGAAATTTTTTACCAAAAAATGCTTCAAACATTAAGATAATAAAAGCTCCAATTAGAAGGCTAATTTCAGGTATTATAGGTAATAGTGACATCGACAATTAAATATAAGATAGGATTAGATTTGGAAAAATACCAAATAAAATAATTAAAAATGACAAAATAAATAAAATTATATATTCTGTTTTATTTAAGTCCTTAATATTTTCTAATTTTGATGATAAATCTTTGTAAAAAATATTAGAATATAATGGTAGCATATAGCAGGCTCCTAATATAATGCCAAGAGACGCTAATATAGCGAATAATTTACTGACTTGAAAGACTCCAATAATTGTTAAAAATTCACCAACAAAACCACTAGTTGCTGGTAGCCCAACTGATCCAAGGGTAAAAATCATAAAAAATACGGCATAATTTGGCATTTTCCTAACTAATCCGCCATAATCTTTGATTTGTCTAGTTTTAGTTCTCTCATATATTATGCCAATAGCAATAAATAGAGCAGCAGAAATAAGACCATGACTCAAAATTTGCATAATAGCACCAGAAACACCTTGATCATTGAGAGAAAAGATGCCAATAGTGACAAAACCCATATGAGCAACGGAACTATAGGCAATCATTTTTTTGATATCTTCCTGTTTAATAGCAATTATTGAGGTGTAGATAATGGCAATAACACTCAGAGTAAAAATTATTATAGAATAATATTCTGAAGCATCTGGGAAAAAGGGCAGAGAGAATCGTAAAAAACCATAAGCACCTAATTTAATTAATACACCAGCTAATATGACAGAACCTGCAGTTGGCGCTTGTACGTGAGCATCTGGTAACCAGGTGTGGAATGGAAACATTGGAATTTTGATGGCAAAAGATATAAAAAATGCCAAGAAAAGATATTTGGTAATTTCAATATCTAAAGTTTGAGCTTTTGTTTCTAAAATTAAAATATCGGCAGTGCCAAATTGGTTACAAAGATAAATAATAGCAATTAGGAAGAATAAAGATCCAAATAAAGTGTAGATAAAAAATTTATATGAAGCATAAATACGATTAACTCCGCCCCAAATGCCAATAATTAAAAACATTGGTATTAATGTTGCTTCAAAGAAAATATAAAATAAAACCAAATCTAAAGTAGCAAATGATCCAATTACAAAAGATTCAATCAATAAAAAACAAATAACATATTCCTTCTTTAAATTTTGAATAGAATTTTTGCTGATAATAAGGCAAATTGGAATAAGAAGGGTGGTTAATAAAATTAAAAAAAGCGACATACCATCAATTCCTAAATAATAATTGATGTCATATTTATTGATTAGGGAGGTTTTCTCAATAAAATTAAATGTTATGTTTTTGTCGAAATCAATAATTAATTTTAAAGATATAAGAAAGTTAATTGTGGATGCAGCAAGACCAATTTGGATAGAATTGGTATAATTTTTTGGTAAGAATGCGATTATTAATGTCGCAAAGATTGGTAAAAATATTAAAAAAGATAAAATTGGCAATTGCTCCATTTTTGATAATTTAATTCTATATGATTATTCTGGATTCTTCAGAGATTCCTTAGGTATTTTTAAGTCTAAATTTTAACAATTCTTGAATAAGTAGGTTAAAATTTCCTTTAATAGAAATCAAATAAAAAAGACGTTATCTGTTGTTATTAATATATTTAGATACAAGCCTTGGCAGCACTTAGTTGTTCATTATAGCATTTAACTATACTTTTGAGGGTCGCCCCTCGGTCGTTTTGGCCCCATCCCCTTGAGTATTAATACTAGGAGAGGTTGATGATGCAACATCAGGGGTATTGATTGTAGGAGTTAGGGTAAAACTTTCTGGCATCACGCCTGCAGCTATTAGACCTGAGGGTGCTGGACTACCATATATTTCTGGCACTGGATTTGTGGTGTATATCGGTATAAGTCTAGAGATCATCAAATAAAATTTATTAATTTATCAAATGCAGGGGTTGCTACCTCTTCTAGTGATAATTTATTAACTGATATCTATAGTGCTGATATAGGATTGGAAATATTAGAAATAAATACCGGTTCTGCCGTTGATTTATCATATAGGTTAGATAGTGGCGATGATTATGTTGATCATTCAGTTTATTTAAAATATGCCAGGAGCTTTAGGGAGATGATCACATGATGCTAATTTTAAAATTTTCTGTTTTTTTAAAAAATTATTATTATAATAATCTCAACATATTTGCATAGATTTTAATTAATTTAAAATGACAGAAGATAAAATAATAATTTTCGATACCACTCTTCGCGATGGAGAGCAAGCTCCTGGAGCAACTATGAATTTGGAAGAAAAATTACTTATTGCCAAGCTTCTTGAGCAGATGAATGTTGATATAATCGAGGCTGGTTTTGCTGCTGCTTCACCTGGAGATTTTAAGGCGGTACAAAAAATTTCTTCTGAAATTAAAAATTCTGCCGTTTGCTCTTTAGCTCGCGCTATTAAGGGTGATATTGAAAAAGCGGGGGAGGCCGTAAAGTCAAATGAAAGAGGAAGAATCCATACTTTTATCTCAACTAGCGATATTCACATCAAATATCAAATGCGTAAAACTAAGGATGAGGTAATTGAAGCTATCAAAGATTCAGTCTCTATGGCTAGAAATTTATGCTCCGATGTTGAGTGGTCTGGAATGGACGCGACCAGAAGTAATAGGGATTTTTTATTTAAGGCTATTGAAACAGCAATTGCCGCTGGCGCTAAAACTATTAATATTCCAGACACTGTTGGGTACATTACTCCGTGGGAATTTCATGATTTAATTTTAGAAATTAAAAACAAAGTTCCAAATATTGACAAAGCTATTATTTCTGTTCATTGTCACAATGATTTAGGTTTGGCTGTGGCAAATTCTTTAGCTTCAATTAATGCTGGAGCTAGACAAATTGAGTGTGCAATTAATGGCATTGGCGAAAGAGCGGGCAATACAGCTTTGGAAGAGGTTATTATGGCTTTAAAAACTAGGTCAGATTTTTATAAAATTGACTCTAAAATTAACACTAAATTAATTTCTCGTATTTCTAAATTAGTTTCAAATATTACCGGCTTTCCTGTCCAATATAATAAGGCAATTGTTGGAGCCAATGCCTTTGCTCATGAAAGCGGAATTCATCAGGATGGCATGTTAAAAAATCGTAATACTTACGAAATCATGACACCTGAGTCAATAGGTCTTGAAAAATCATCCTTAGTTTTAGGTAAACATTCTGGCAGAGCTGCTTTTAAGGATAAAATTAAGGAACTTGGTTATGAATTAAAGGATGAAATATTACAGAGTTCTTTCATTAAATTTAAGGAATTGAGTGACCATAAAAAAGAAATTCTTGACGCGGATATTATCTCTTTAATTGATGGTTCCTTAGCTAACAACAAGTCCAAATATACATTGTTGGAGTTAAATGTTAATTGTGGTACTTTTGGTGAAAAAAAGGTTGATTTAAAGATTAAAATTGACAATATAGAAAAAGACGTAAGTTTTTCGTCAAAAGATGGTCCGGTCGACGCAATTTTTGGGGCAATTAAAAAGCTAGTACCACACAATGCTAATCTTGAGTTATATCAAGTTAATTCAGTTACTGAAGGTACTGATTCTCAAGCCACTGCTATTGTTAGATTAAATAATAATAATAAAATTTATAGTGGCAGCGGTTCTGATTTTGATGTTTTAGTGGCTTCGGCCATGGCATATATTAACGCTTTAGAAAGATTACAAAATGTTTAAAAAATTATTTTCCTTCTCTTCCAGAGATATAGCTATTGATTTGGGAACTGCCAATACTTTAGTTTATGTTAAAAATACTGGCTTAGTATTAAATGAGCCTTCCGTTGTTGCTGTTTCACTGGAGAATGGTAAAATGATCCCTTACGCTTTTGGTGAGACCGCAAAACTGATGCTTGGTAGAACGCCAGCTAAAATTGAAGCAATTCGCCCTTTGAAGGACGGAGTAATTGCTGATTTTAAGATTGCTGCTGAAATGATTAAGCATTTTATTATTGAGGTTAATAAATCTAGATCTTGGCTTGGTCCAACTATTATTATTTGCGTTCCATCTGGATCAACTCCGGTTGAAAGGAGGGCTATTCAAGATAGTGCTGAAGGTGCTGGTGCTAATGAAGTCTATTTGATTGAAGAGCCTATGGCTGCTGCAATTGGTGCTAACCTTCCTGTTAATGAGCCTTGTGGATCTATGATTGTCGACATTGGTGGTGGTACAACTGAGATTGCCATTCTTTCTTTGGGTGGCATTGTTTATTCTCGCTCTGTAAGAGTTGGTGGGGACAGAATGGATGAGGCTATTATTTCTTATATTAGAAAAAATCATGGTCTATTGATTGGCGAATCTACTGCTGAAAAAGTTAAAAAAGAGATCGGCTCAGCTTCTACACCATCTGACAATCAAGAAGGGAAGGTAATGAAAATTAAGGGTAGGGATCTTGGAAATGGTATTCCAAAAGAAATTACTTTAACAGAAAGGCAGATAGCTGAAAGTTTAAAAGAGACTATTTCTCAAATTATTGAGGCTGCCAAAACTGCTTTAGAATGCACTCCTCCAGAATTATCGGCAGATATTGTGGAAAAAGGTATAGTTCTTAGTGGTGGTGGAGCTCTTTTAAGGAATCTGGATTCTGTAATTAAAAAAGCAACTAACTTACCAGTATTTGTTGCAGAAGATCCTTTATTGTGTGTTGTTAATGGTTGTGGCAAGGTTTTGGACGATAAAAAACTATTCAAAACAACCTTATTTCGTCAAGATTAGTAAAGCTATATCAAGATTATTTATTTTTATAAAATCTGGGCAATTAATGAGTTGGGTCTGGCTTTAATAATTTTGACATTGACTATTTGACCAAAATATTTCTCATTAAAATCTTCTAAAATAACGGATTGTAACCAAGGGCTTTTACCCATAATTTGCCCTTCTTTTTTACCTCTTTTATCAACAAGAATTGGCATTTCTGTCCCTTCAAAAGATTGATTAAATTCCATTTGCTGCTTATTTAGTAATTCTTGTAAAATTTTCAATCTTTTGGATTTAATATCTTCATCTATTTGCGTATTAGAGTCGGCTGCAGCAGTTCCTGGGCGAGGAGAATATTTAAAAGAGTAACAAGAGGAAAATTTGATTTTTTTAATTAAGTCCAGAGTATCTTCAAAATCTTTATCAGTTTCTCCTGGAAAGCCAACGATAAAATCTGAAGACAATCCCATGTTAGGATTTTTAGCACGAAGTTTTTCAATAATTTTAAAATAATCCTGCCTTGTATGTTTACGATTCATTTTTTGCAAGACATCGTTAGAGCCAGATTGGACGGGAAGATGTAAAAATGGCATTAATTTTTTGTTTTCTCCATGACATAGAATTAAGTCATCATCCATATCCTTTGGGTGAGAAGTGGTGTAACGAATTCTTTTAATCTCAGGAATTTCACTAATTTTATTAATTAATCCAGATAAATTTGAAACTTCCCCATCCTCATCTAATCCATGATAAGCGTTAACATTTTGTCCCAAAAGATAGATTTCTTTAGTGCCATTTTTAGCATGAGCTAGGGTTTCATTGTAAATATCTATAATATTTCGTGAAAATTCTGGCCCACGAGTATATGGTACGACGCAAAAAGTACAAAATTTATCACAACCTTCCTGCACAGAAACAAAATTACTGATTTGAGATGTTGATCTCGACTCTTTCAAGATGTCAAATTTATTATTAGGCTTAAAATCAAGATCGATCTGTTTTTTTTGACCCCTTAGGATTCTTCCAACCAAATCTGGTAGAGTTTGGTAACTTTCTGGCCCAACAATAATATCGACTATTGGCGATCTTCTAAAAATTTCCTTACCTTCAGCCTGAGAAACGCATCCAGCAACAGCAACGATCATTTTATCAGCAGCTTTTTCTTCAAACTTTACCTTTACTTTTTGAACACGACCTAGATCGGAATAAAGTTTTTCGGTTGCTTTTTCTCTAATATGACAAGTGTTAATGATAACCATGTTCGCGTCCGATATATCATCGGTTTTCTGGTAACCAATTGTTGCCATTAAATCCCTCATATTGTCAGAATCGTAAATATTCATCTGACAACCGTAAGTTTTAATATAAAGTTTTTTTGTTAATTCTATTTTTTCCATCCAAAAATAATTACAATATTAAGATTAACATTAATTTTACTATCTTCTAGTTTTTTATAAATGTCGTTTAAAAACTTTTTGGTCATAAATTTTTTACCACGATCAAACATAATATTTGACCCTGCAGAATTTTTTATATCAAGAAAAATTTTTGCAGGATTATCATAATTTATATCAACTTTTTCTACCACAGAAACTATGTCACTAAAGCCGGCTTTCTGCAATAACATTCCTACTGTTTTGATGTCAGTAGTTGGAATAAATCTGGGTACAAATCTTTGATAATTTTCAACTTCAATTTCATTAAAAATTTTTTTTAATAAAAGAAAACTATCATTAGCAATAAAACTGGCAATAAAAAAGCCATTCTTCTTTAAGCAGTGGTGCGATTGAATAAAATAACCTAATAGATCATTATAAAAATGAGCATTAAGATTAGAACAGATTAAATTAAAAACATTTTCTTTGAAAGCGATAAATTCATCATTCATAATAACTTTTGGACAAAAATTATCTGATTTTGCCCATGATGGCGATATTTCGCTATTAAATATGTTGGATTTAGGTAGTTTTTGTAAAATTTCTTTAGATAAATAACTATCTAACCCTCCAATTTCTAAAATATTATCAAAATCCTTACCTTGGTCAACAATAATTTCTAAAATTAAATCAGCAATTAATTGATGGATAAAGTTAGAGTTTTGGAAATTATTGAGAGATCTATTGCGATTTTTTGCTAAAACTGTGTGATCAAATATTTTTGGTTGCAAAGTCATTTAATTTTATAATTTGTCCTATCTTTTCAAAGATTTTATTATCTGAGTTTGTAATTACAATACCACCTTCTTTTATTCTGGTGGCAATTAGATTAAATAATTTTTCTTGCCATTCTTGAGGTAAAAATTGGTCTGGATTTTCTAAAAGCCAAATCGTTTTTGGAGAAAAAATTAATTGACTTAATTTTACCCTCTGAACCTCTTCATTCGTTAAATATTTAATCTTTTTATTCAGAAAATTATTTAATTCAAAATATAAGATTGCCGAATTAATAAGAATTTTTGTCTCGGTAAGGCTAGAAAGAAAATTTAGATGCTGTTTTACCGTGAGATTACTATCTAATGATGGTTTTTGTGATATAAGGTTAATATCGCTAGAGTAAAGATAATAAATTTTAGATATTTTTTTATTATTCCATAAAATATTATTTATCTTCTTTTTGTTGAGGCCGGCGATTGATCGGAAAATGAAATTTACTATCGAAGGACTACCTTTAAAAACAAACAATCCTGAGGAATAGATGGTGAATGAAATATTTATATTTTTATAAATAATATTATCTAATGTTAACATTATTAGTAAGGTTTGTTATGCAAATTCCTATTTATAATACTATTACTTATCCAGGATTATAATGGGAATTGGTATTATTATTGTTTTGATAAATTGTCTAGTTCTTCAGCGAAGTTTTCATTTTCCTTTATCAAGATCTCAATATAATTATTATTATTTCTATTTTGTGTTAAATCCTTATTTTCTTGTTTTAATTGATCGTTATATGCTCTTAACTTTTTTGCAGCTTCGTTATAACTCTCGGAGCCAATTACTTGGTTAAAACGCTTTTTTTGTTTTTCATATTCTGCTTTTGCACTTTTAACGTCGGCATCATTTTCAATCTTGTGGTCGCTAGTGAGACCCCTTTCTTTTGCGACCTCTTGTTTGTATTTATATATTTTTTCAGCTTTTAGCATATGATAGACACTATCTCTTATATTCTCAGCGGCGACATCTGTTTCATAATTTTTATTAGTCGGGATAGTATTGTATTCTATGTATGCATTAATATTTAGATCTTTATCTGATTGGAAGCCTCTATAATAGGCTTTTTTCAGCATCTCTTCATGTGAGTACTTAGTATCGTTTATTTTATCTCTATCTTCTGTTGTCAGTTTTATTGTTTGTCTTTTTTCATTTACCCTTATATCTCTAAAAGCTCTCAAATATGTATCTTTTCCTCCTCCTGTAGCTATAGCACTTAGTCCGATTGATGATTTGTATTTAGAACGATATAAATAATTTATAGCAACTGCTGAAAAGGGGATGGCAACGAAGGGGGTGGATATCGCCGCCGAGGCCACAAAAATCGGAGTGAACATAATAAGTGCAGCGCCAAATGCAATCTTGTTTTCTGTGCTGGTTTGCCTTACTGTGTGACGCTCCCTATTGACATAACCCCAAAATTCTTTATATTTTTCGTCGAAAGATATATCGATTTTATTTGACACGTAATTTATGTTTCTTTTGGTGGTACCTTTACTATTATTATGGGCTTGGTGGGCAATTATTTTTCTTTGGAGGTTTTTAAAGGCGGCGTCATTATATAGCTTTTTTTGCAACGCATTATAACCAGTTTGAGTAGTGATGTCGAGACTCGGATTTCCTTCCTCCATTCTGTTATTGCTCATTATGCGTATAACTATTTTTTTATGCTCAATATCAAAATTCTTATACACCTTTTCATCACTCAAATTCTCTTTTATAACTTTTTTTAGCAGATCATCAAACTTATTATCTAGATATTTAATGTTGAATTGTCTCTCCACTTCTTTTTCCAAATCTTGTGTTTTATCATATCTAACTGAGGTATCTCTTTCTATTAGATTCTTGATGTTATTTCGTAATGCTAATTTAACTCCTTTTGTTGCCTCAATATTAGTTAATAACGGATCTTCTTTAATTAGGTCTTGTATTACACTTAATATATTCTTTTCTACAAAATGTGTATTTAAGATAGATGTAACAGTGCGCATTTTACTAACAGAGGCTCCTTCTAAAGAAACCTGATTAATAATTTGAGACCTTATCGCCGACTCTATATTTAACCCCTCCTTACTACTATTAAACTTTGTTTCTGCCTTTTTTATCGCACTCTTAATTTTAGGAGATAATTCGGCGTTGTTGTAAGCTTCATTTGAGGTGATGGATGAGTAAGCTGGGGTGATGGATGAGTAAGCTGAGGTGATGGATGAGTAAGCTCTACCAGCGCCACTGCCAATACGGCTATCTGCAATATAAGAATTAGCTCTTCTTATTCGGTCACCAGCGCCACTGCCCATACGGCTCTTTGCAATATAAGAACTAGCTTTTCTTATTAGGCCACCAGATGCACTGTCAAGAGCTCTGAAGCCTCCATCATGCTCTTGGAGAAATTTTGCAGATCCCGGTCCAATTCTTTTTGCATAGCCAACACCGCTACTTACCATTGATTTTGCAGATCCTATTATGAAAGAATTGCTATCCATCATGTTGCCAAATATGGCGGACCCCTCTTTCGATATGCCGCCGAATATACTATTAACCCTAGCAGATTGTTGTTGATAAGAAATTAGTCCAGAAGCGATGACGCCAATTTGAGATATAACCATATCTAAGAAATATAGTAATATAATTACTTCCATAATAATAAGTATCATTTCAAAAAAATCCTTATCACCAACAAATTTTCCAGTCCCATCCCCACTATCTATTCCTTTAGTTGGATCTGCAGCGTAAATTGTAAAAAATGATAATAGTGATCTTAAGACTGCCTCCGCTACTTTATCAGTTGCCGTCTCACTGTCTATATCGCCTATTGTAAGACCCGTTTTACCGCTCCATTTAAACAAATCAAATAAATTAGCGGGACAGCTTTCGAAATACAGCAAAGATTCCGGACTTGCTTGGCCATATAACCCAATTTTATCATTGATAATCGACAGAAAGGCATATAGTACTAAAAAAACCATTACAATCTCGATTGATCTTGCTCCAAGAGTCACTAACCATCTCTGAAAGAAGGTGGATGTAATTTTGTGAACTGTTAAAATAAATGCTAAGGGACCTAAGGATAATAATAATATTGAACTAGAAAATAAAGTTAGATAAACAATAACAATTTTTACCATGATATATATAAAATAAATCATGATAATATACACGCCAGCAATAATAATGATGGCAGCAATGTTAAAGGGAGAAAAAAGAAGGGACCACAATTTGATAAATACATTTTCCGATGAAAAAAATATTTTGATCATTTCGTCAGGAAAGGCAAATTTTGACGCATTGCCACTGACAGAAGATTGTTGTTCTAATGTCCTTATGTCGCTGCTAATGTGGAAAAGGTCCAAATTTAATGTGAAGTTGGACATGGTCTCAATACTGCCAATAAAAAATCCTACAACTATACCATTGTACCATGACCAGCTATCTGGAGAGGTAAAAAATATTATTAGAGAAATTTTTAGTATTCTGGAAAAAAATTCCTGACGAGATATTTCCATTGTACCGCTTAAGATGCCAAAACCCATAAATAGAAGATATAATATTAATGTTAATCTAACAATAGCTTTGAAAATGGAGTTACTCACAATTTTATTATATGATTTTTCTAGAGCCCCATCATTGTAAAATAATCCTTCAATAGTGTTGACTATATTTGTCAATATACCGTTATATTCCTTATCTAAAACACCTTCTATAAAATAAATATTGTAATGACCACTGTTATCTTCATAGTAACCATCTTTAAATTTAACTTTTATCTCCTCTCCTGCTTTGTGGCCTGGATATAGTTGATTATTGGGGCTGGAATATCTATATTTATCTACATCTTTAAGAAAAAATTCTGAATATAGCTCGTATTCTTTTGTTGGCTCAGTTTCTCCATTATAACCAAATAATCCAATGTAAGCGTTATATCCAGCATCATTATAGCAAGTCTCTTGATGATCGGGTTCTTTTTTCGTAGTATCTTTGTTGTTATAATTTAAATTAATGTATTCTAACCTTTGGTCATTGTAGACTATGTCTTCTTTAGCAGGGTCATACTCATTATTTTTGTTTAGATCAATAAAAAATTGATCAGTACAGCTCCAATTACTATAACTATCTTTATTATCAGTTTCTGGTGTTTCACATTCTTTATATTGACTCACACCTTCAGTATATATGGGGCAATATTTGCTATCAGTAATTGCCGTTGGTTTTTCTCTGATATCGATGTGATGTAGGTCTGGGTTATTATTGAGGTTTTCTTCCTTTATACCACCAACATTCCTAATCTTTGTGCAAAGGCAGTTATGCAGAGAACGGTCATATATGATTGGATTACCACTACTATCCTTACCTTTTAATATAAATTTTACTTTATCGTCATCTTCATAATCTGTTTTTGGTTTTGCACATATTCTGCACCTAGTATTACCGTCTCCAAACTTCTTATTGATATATGTAATACCTTTAATATCAATAATGAAGGCGTTACCATCTGCTTTATATCCATTAGCTCTCCAATCAGATTGTTGTCCACCAGATTGAACAGGAATATATTCATTACCTGTAACCTTATAACCCTTGGCATCTACTATAGAAGACTCAATAAAGCCATTGTCTATTATGCACCCTCTGTCATAATTATTGCTAGAAAGAATCATTATGAAGACCAATATTATGAATACGAATATAAAAAAGGAGCGTAAGAACGCCTTTTTAGAACCCAATATTATTGAACCTGTTTCTCTTATAGATCGCAAATTTTCTGAAGTTGTTTCTGTAGCACCATTTTAACTTGAAAGAGTGATGATTTAATTAGAGTTTACTTTAAGCTAAGAGTTGATGCAATCTGTGATGGTACCTGCGGCCGGACTTGAACCGGCACGAGCTAGGCTCCACGGATTTTAAGTCCGTTATGTCTACCAATTCCATCACGCAGGCATTTTGTAAAAAAATTAATAGTCGCTAATTTTTTTTTATATTGCAAGTTTTAATTATTTTGATTGGCAATTCTATTATGGTAATTATCAGTCTAAAGCGTATTATGTATAGTTAGGAAATAGTCAAAAATAACGCTAAATTCCACTACTAATTTGAACAAAACATATAATTTTTAAACCAAAGAATTTGATGCTAATTTTAGCTTTTCATTCTAAACTTGATTAGGGGTCTTGTGGCCTAATATTTTTCTTGATATACAGACTGCGACTAATACCAATTTCCACCTTTAAAGCAGTTTTTTCGAAATATTTTTATTCATAAATATTTAACTAAGGTCTTTGATGTTATTCAGGGTTATAAAGTTAGGGATATAGCGCAGTTACTTCCTTGGGATATTATTCTGGAGTAGACTTAAATAAATTAATAGGAGCGGGTTTGCTGGACGCTCACCTTTAATTCTACTAAAAATTATTGTAACATCATGTTATTTATAAAAATAAACAACTACTTCTTAAGAGTTTTGTTAATCTTTTTATCGGTTTCATATTGATTAAGAAAAATGACGCCCACATTTCATCCTAAATGAAAAAATATAATTTAGACTTTTCTCTTTAAAAAATTTATGGTAATTATATTTTTAGGGCAAGAACTAAGTAAAAAAATGAACTTTAATATCTAACCTCCACCAATGAAGTGAATCATTTCAATTTCATCTCCCTCCTGAATGATTTCGTTTTTATATTGGTCAGGAAAAATAATGTCTAAATTTTTTTCAATTGCAATTTTCTTTACATCCAAACCTAAATTACTTATTAAATCCTCTATGGAAGATTTTTCTGCTAATTCAGTAATTTTTCCATTGAGATTTATTTTAATTTTCGCCATTATTTGTTTATTTAATATCAAAGAGTCATTTTTAATCCAGATTTAATAAAATATTTTAAAGATAAATTTTGGCACAAGACAATAACTAAATTTTGAAATTATATTATCAATATATCCTAAAAAATAATATTAAGCAATTTATTTTTGTAACTTTAACTTTAGTTTCAGTAATTTTACTTACCAGATCGTCATCTTTTTTGGTATTTATAACTGAAAAGGGGGTTGGGTTAGTCGATTTTTTATCTTTATTGATTTTAATCACACCTTGGCTTTTAACAATTATTATTCCGGCGTCTTTATTTATTTCTCTTATAATTTGTTTTAATAAGATGATTTCTAATAATGAGATTACGATTTTAAAAAATGCAGGACTTAGTAAGTTCAATATTTTAAGGCCGGTTATTTTACTCTCTGTTTTATGTTCTTTGGTGTGTTACGTAATTTCTTTGTATTTGATGCCGATGGCGAATAAGCATTTAAAGATGAAAAAACATAATTTTCAGTTAAATTATAATAATATAATGATTTCTCCTGGTATTTTTGAAAACTTAAATAATGTCACTATCAGCGTTGAAGGTAGGAAGGGTAATCTATTGTCAGGAATTTTAATTTATGATGATAGAAATTTAAACTATTCATCAACTATCACCTCTACTAGTGGATTAATCGAAAGAAAATCAGACTCCTTACTTATTCATCTTAAGGATGGAACTATTCAGAGGTTTAATAATCAAACTAATATTACAGAAATTTTAAGATTTGATAGCTATATTATTGATTTAAATGACGAAAAGAAAATTAATGAAAATTTTACTTGGAAGGCTAGGGAGAGGTATTTTGGTGAATTATTAAATTATGATAAAAATCTTCATCCAAAACATATTGCTCAATATAAGGTCGAGATTCATAAAAGAATAACAATGCCATTATTTTCTGTAATATTAACTCTTATTGCAACTTCAAGCTTGTTCAGCGGCTCTTTTAATAGGAGGGGTAATTTAAGAAATATTTTAAAATCAGTATTTCTGGCAATCCTTTTTATTACCTCATCTATATTGATTTACAATATAATGGAAAAATCAATAGCATTTGCGCCATTAATATATTTAAATTTTCTTATATTTTTTATATTCTGTTCTGTTGTGATAGCAAAAAATAAACTCAATTAATGTTTTCAATAATTAACTTATATTTAATAAGGCAATTTTTACAGAGATTTTTTATTATAACCTGCTGTATCTCGGTATTAATTATTACTTTTAATTTGTTTGACCTTCTTGATGGTGCTGGCGGAGTTCCTTTGTCAACTTCGTTTTTTTTAGCAATATTGAAGTTACCAAGCTTTATTAGAGAGATGTTTATTTTTTTTATTATGATATCGGTAATGACGACATTCTACTCCCTGTCCTTAAGTAATGAGATTACAGTAATGCGCTCCTCTGGATTATCTCTATTTAAAATTATAACACCAATTTCTATATCAATTTTTATTATTGGAATTCTTTTGGTATCCGTTTTTAATGAAATTGTTATCGTTTCTGATAAAAAATATAAAAAGATTGCACTAGGTTGAAGTTTCACTTAAAAAGTAAGTCATTTACACCATCTAACCCTTTTGTCTAGTGAAATTGCTCCAACAATGCCTAAAGGTGTGGTTGCTCTCAAAGAGTCTTTCTTACACCGTATCTTGGTGTTCTCAATCACTGGCAC
>ENA-OWPI01002226-OWPI01002226.1-marine-metagenome-genome-assembly--contig:-NODE-2226-length-18589-cov-2.404278_pt1 | contig 18589 bp, 8 predicted proteins | sample MGYA00238138_ERZ651775 | MGnify/ENA primary metagenome ERZ651775 (study PRJEB26906, sample SAMN06265043) | marine metagenome | isolation source: Helgoland LTER site | place: Germany:Helgoland, sampling...
CGATCGGCCGCACTCCAGTACTGTTGCATGGGCAATATGTCCTCCGAGGCAGCCCCCGTCGATCCCGCTCCCGCCGCGGCGCCCGCCGCGGGAGCCGAGACCCCCGCGCCCGCCGACGGCGCTCCCGTCGAAAAGACGGAGAAGCAGCTCAAGCGCGAGGCTGAGAAGAAGGCCAAGAAGGCTGCCGAGGCGGCCAAGAAAGCCGCCAAGCTCGAGGCGCGCCAGGTCAGGGGCCAGAGTAGCAACGCCGTCACCGTCGGCGTCGTGCCAAACCCCCCCGTCGAGCTCGAGCCCGCGTCCGGCACACGCGATTTCTACCCCGACGAGATGAGGCTCCAGCGCTGGCTCTACGATCACTTCCGTAACGTCGGCACCCTCTGCGGCTTCGAGGAGTACGACGCGCCGGTGCTCGAGCGCCAGGAGCTGTACAAGCGCAAGGCTGGCGAGGAGATCACCCAGCAGATGTACTCCTTCACCGACAAAGAAGGAGTCGAGGTGACACTCCGCCCCGAGATGACCCCGACGCTCGCCAGGATGGTTCTGGGCAAAGCGCAGTCGCTCATGCTCCCGCTCAAGTGGTACTCCGTGCCCCAGTGCTGGAGGTTCGAGACCACACAGCGCGGACGCAAACGGGAGCACTACCAATGGAACATGGACATCATCGGGTGCAAGGGGATCAACGCCGAGGTGGAGCTCCTCGCCGCCATCGTCCTCTTTTTCAAAAACATCGGCATCACCTCCAAGGATATCGGCCTGAAGATCAACTCCCGCAAGGTCATGGGCGCGGTGCTCAAATCCATGGGCGTCACCGACGAGCAGTTCGCGCCCGTGTGCGTCGTCATGGACAAGTTCGACAAGATCGGACCGGAGGAGACCCAGAAGGAGCTCCGCGACACGCAAGGCCTCGACGCGGACACCGCCAAGAAACTGGTGGACTGCCTCCTCTGCAAGTCCGTCGACGACCTCGCGGCGCTCTGCGGCGAGGGCGTGGATCGCAGCGGCGTGGACGAGCTCAAGAGGCTCTTCGAGCTCGCCGATGCGTACGGCTTTGGTGACTGGCTCGTGTTTGACGCGTCAGTGGTCCGAGGGCTGGCGTACTACACCGGCGTCGTCTTTGAAGGGTTCGATCGTTTAGGGGAGTTGAGGGCCATCTGCGGCGGCGGCAGGTACGACCGGCTCCTGTCCCTCTACGGCGCCGTGCAGGAAGTGCCCGCGTGCGGGTTCGGGTTCGGCGATTGCGTCGTGGTCGAGCTCTTGAAGGACAAGGGGATCACGCCCGTCCTTCCCAAGGAGGTTGATTTCGTCGTGGCGGCGTTCAACGAGGGCATGCAGGGCAGCGCGATGAAGACCGCCGCGGCGCTCAGGGAGGGCGGCGCGCAGGTGGACCTGCTCCTGGAGCCCAAGAAGAAGGTGACGCAGACCTTCGACTACGCCAACAGGGTCGGAGCGAGGTACATGGTATTCGTCGCTCCCCAGGAGTGGGAGGGTGGCAAGGTGAGGATCAAGGACCTCAGGCTGGGAGAGGACGTGCCGGACGAGGAAAAGCAGCTCGACGTGGCGTTGGACGACCTCGTCAAGGTGAAGGAGGTCCTGGAGCAGTGGGCACTGACCAAGAAGATGGGAGCGGTCAAGGTTTAAGCTCGATGATACGTTCTCAATGATACGCAATCGATACACAATCGCTCGATGATCTAAGTGTTACCTTCGAAGGTACGAAGGTACTAACTAGCTAGCTGACGTCATGTCCCTCGCACGCGTCACCGCGTTGGCGGCGTCGATGACCTGTTCCATCGGTGCGTTCGTTTTGAGCCCCCTGCTGTCCACGTGCGTTTTGCACGCGGCGAAACCTCGGCTCTTCAACTCGTCGACCCACGCCTTCATTCCCGGAATGCCCCTCCTCAGACCCCGCCCGCCCCGACCGAGTTCGTCCGTCCTGTGGTGATACGGAGGAAGCCTCGGGTCCGCCTCGGCCGCGAAAGAATTCAACAACGCCTCGAGAGTCATCTGGCCCTTCACCTTGACGGTATCTTCCACGGAGGCGCCCTCCCCGATCCAACGCTTCTCCGTCGCCTTCGACCGAAGTTTCTCGACAGTCTCGGATTCGTGAAGGCTCCCTAACCACATCGGTCCGCTCACCTCCAAACAGCTCCGTCGTGTCTCCGTCCCGCTCGTCCCGTCACCCCTCGCGTTCACAGCGTCGCACCGGTGACAGAACGCACCCCCGAGCTCACGTGGGTCGATCACCCTCGCGTCCCCGCACGCGCGACACCGACCGACGTGCCCGACGCTCTTATAACTCCAGTCTCCCACGAGCGCATCCACGCGACACATCGTCCGAAACACGGGACCGTGCGGGTGGAACAACGAAAACACGGGCGTCACCTTCAGGCCCATAGCCGCGCCGATCCGAACCGCGTCACCCACGAACACCCGGAGGCCGTGTTCGTTCGCGCCCTGAGTGTTTGGTGCAACGTACGCGCCGCCGTAGTTTGCCGATAGCGTCCCCGGGCTCTTGCCGCACAGCGCGAGGGCATCCGTCGACGTCAGGTACGCGTAGCCACCGCGTTTGACGCACCGCATCGTCGCCGATACCAGGTTCTCGGCACCGAACGAGTCCACGTCCACCACGTCGTACCGCGTATCGTCGAGGTAACATCGTCCGAGGAGCCGGTGCGCGTCGAGGTTGGTCACGCACGACACCCCGGTGGCTCCCCTCATGTGCGCGCCCGACAGGTTGTCGTCGAGGGATGCCATCACGTTGGGGTTGGCGTCGTTGGCGTGGACGCTGGATACCTCCCCCTGCAGCAGGTACCTGGCGCATCTGATACCACAACCGCTCATGGCGTCGAGCACGGAGATTCCTCCGCTGATGCGCTCGGCGTCCCTGAAGGTGGACGACGACGCGGCGACCGCTTCGTCGCTCATGACTGCCGCCAGCAGTATCGCCAGGTCCCTCGCCTGCGCGCTCTCCACCCTGTAGAACGCGTCCTTGCGCGTGAAGGGAACCCCTCGCTCCACCCCAAAGTCCGCAGGGTCCTCCTCGGGGTGTGAGCTCATCTCCTCGATGGCAATGTCGTTCATGCGTCCCATCATTCGGGAGACCGATCTCCGTGGATGTCTCGCCCTCACCCTCGGGACGCCTATCCTGGCACTCAGCGAGGACATCGCCCATGTTCCGGTGGCCGCCATGACCGTCCTCCCGGACGCGGCCCCGTGCGTCGACCACCGCGGCTCTGGCAAGTAGACACCGGTCGGTTGTGCTTTTTGCGCTCACGTGATGACTGTGCTGATGATCATCGGGAACTGAAACCGCCGCCACCGATGTTCATTTGGTTATCTGTTCGCGCGCCGGAGGTTCAGAGCTCGACGCGCCGACCAGATAAAACACGCGCTCGTACTCTCACCCTCGCCCGTAACAGAGCGAAAACCTCACACTCCCACGGAAACGTCGTCCCGGAGCTCGACACGCGCGCGACCAGAGAGCCCGTCGACGCCGACGCGACTCCAGGAAGTTTTCAACTGTTTGTTTCGGGAAATCGCCGCCAAGCAAGATGCCCTCTCCCAAGAAGCAGCAGCAGCAGCAGCAGCAGCAGCAGCAGCAGTGGCAGCAGCAGCAGAACTACGTCGCGACGTATTTCTCCATCGACGTCGAGTGCGTGGCCACGGGGGACGAGCACAACGCCAGGGACGTGGCGCAGATTGCGTTGGTCGACCAGTTCGAGCGATGCCTGCTGAACGTGTACGTGAAACCCCCGGTGGGAAAGAAGGTGCACTCGTACCTCACGCCCCTCACGGGCATCACCGAGGATGTTCTCAGCGCACACGGCGTGCCCCTCGAGGAGGCTTTGCAGCACGTCCGCGCGGCCCTGCCGCCCCACGCGGTGCTCGTGGGACAGAACATCGCCAAGGATGTCGAGTGGCTCAGACTGGAGGAAGGGAAGGATTTCACGTCGCTCATGGATCTCGCCGGGCTGTGGCGGGTGTGGAACCCGCAGTACAAATCGTGGAGCGTCTTCTCCCAGGATCACCTGGTCAGAACCCTGCTGGGCAGCGACGTGGGAGAGCAACACAACGCGGCGCTGGACGCGCTCAAGTCCATCCGGCTCTTCAACTACTTCCACTACCTGCAGTCGGAGCAGGGCGGAGGCGAAGCCGCTCTCGACGCCGCGAAGCAAAAGCTGCTGGAGTCGCCCCCCGAGCCCAGCTTCGCGAAGAAGAATCCATCTTGGGAAGGGGTATGTATGGGAAATAGAAAGACGTGCACGTGCGGTGCGCCGTTCTTCGGTTGAGCGTCTGACGCGTGCGAGGTGAAATTCCGGAGAAGGCGACCCCATCAATAAATAGACTATCCCTGAGGGGGCGCCATCCCTTGTGTGTGTACCCATCTTGGTACCAAATAGCGACATAGAACTGCATGCATATACTTAGTTTTCGTAATATCACTGTATCACTGATATCAAACGTCGACGCTCTATAATATCTTGATCGCGAGCCTGGACCGCCCCGCCGCCAGCTCCTCGATCTCGATGCGAACAACGCACGCGTCGAAAACCTTCCAAGTCTTTCCAGCCTTGGTGGTCACCGTCATCGCCTCCTCGTCCAGCACAGCCTTCTTACCCCCTTCATCTTCACCTTCGTCGAACAGCACGGGCGCCTCGATACCAAACTTGGGAACGAACACGATCAGGCCGTTGGCGCGGACGCGAATCACCCTCGCCTCCGTCTCCGCCGCCTTCTTGCGGAAGAAGATGTGCGTGTGAAGCTCCACGGATGCCCTCGCCGCCATCTGGGAGTTTCTGTGTCGAACGTTGATGTTGTCCGCTACAGCCTTCAACGCCTCGCTGTCCTGCAGGGACGTATGCGCGCGTTCCAGACCGAGCGCCGCGTTCAACAGCCTGTGCACCACGACGTCGGCGTACCTTCGAATCGGGGACGTGAAGTGGGTGTACAGCGGCGCGGCGAGGCCGTAGTGGACCCTCTCGTTGACGCTGTGCGCGCCGCTGACGCAGTAGACAGCCTGCGACATGCACCGCGTGGCGACGATACGCAACAGGGTGTTGAAGTACGCATCGTCCGGGCGCACCGCGGCATCCAATGAGTCCGCCAGTTTTTTGCTGGTGCTCACGTCGCACTCCACGCCAACCGCTCGGCACGCCTTGAGCAGCGGGTCGAACATTCGAGGCGCGGGCGTCGGGTGGCGCCTGAGCAGCGCGTACGACGGGAACGCGCGAAGGATCCGTTCCGCGCTCGCCACGTTCGCCAAAAGCATCATCTCCTCGACCATCTGGTTAGCCTCCCTGGTGACGTACATCCCCACGTCCAGTGGCTGGTTGGTCTCTTTGTCCATCTCGAACCGTACCTCGGGAGACGCGAGCGTCAGCGCGCCCGCGTCGATCCTGCGTTTGCGAAGTGACCTGGCGCATGCGTTGATGTTCCGTAGATCGTTGGCCAGAGGTGATGCGTCGTTCGGGTCGTCCATCATGTGCTGCGCCTCGGCGTAGGTCAACGCCGCGGCGGATTTGATGACAGCCTTGGTGAACCTGGGCGCCACCCCGGGCACGGGCAGGCCCGTCTTTGCGTCGAATCGAAAAAACACCGAAAAGGTGAGGCGCTCCACACCCCCGCGGAGTGAGCATATATCCTCGGTGAGCGGCTTTGGAAGCATGTCGAGCCTGCGCTGCACTAAGTACGTGGTGGTACCGCGCCTCTTAGCCTCGTCGTCCATGGCGGTATCCGGGTGAAGGAACGAGGTGACGTCCGCGATGTGAACGCCGAGCTCCAACATCCCGGGCATGCCTTCCTCGTCCAAGGGCCGGCACGAGAGGGCATCGTCGATGTCACGACAACCGGGTGGATCCACGGAACATACCCGCAGTGAACGGAGGTCCTCCCTGTGCGGCTGAGCCTGCAGGTGGACTTGTTGGTCGAAGCACCACGGCAGCGGCGGGACGCAGGCGTGAACCGCGGGGGCGAAGGGCCTGTCGTCCACGTCAGCCTCGAGGAGCACCGCCGCCGTCTCCGCGCCCACGTCGCCGAGCTTACCCAGCGACTTGACGTAATGACCCTCGGGGTAGGGCGAATCGCATGGCCACGAGTCGATGACGACGACGATGCGCTGGTCCACCAGCGCGGCGGCTTGACGCGTCTGGATGCGAATCTTCGGCAGCCTCCGGTCCTGGGGCACCGCGAGGAGACGGGAAGACCTCGCCGCGGCGGTGGTGGCGTCCTGCGCAGCCTTGGACGCGGCCGCACCCGCGGCACCGGGTCCGAGGTCGATGCACGCCGCGTATCCCCGTTCGCGCCAGTTGCGCTTGACGATGCCGACGACTTTGCCGGTGGGAACGACGCCGTCCTCCCGACCGCCCTTGGCGGGTCCCGAGGTATCGTCGGCATCCTCCGCCACCGCCGGCGCCAAACTCACCGTCTCGTTCTCGTTCTCCCCCTTCTCCTTCTCTGAATCTTTGTGCTCCTCCCCGGGTTTCGCGAGTTTGGTCCCGGGTGCGCGCCACTCCGACTCGGGAAGCAGCTCCACCGCCACCACGTCGCCGTCCATGGCCCGGTTCATATCCGTCCGCCCGACGATCATGATATCACCACCCACCGCGTCGGAACCCACGTACCCTTCCCACGGTGAGAACCGACCCGTGCGCAGGGACCCTTGGTGCAGGGTACCCCCTTTGATTCCCGCCGCCGTCTGAGAGGCGGAGAGGTGCTCGGTGAATATCGCGCCGCGACCGGATCCTCCCGTTTTTGATGAGGGCCCGGCCGTCTTGACGCGCTTGGCGGACGGTGCATCGTCCGTGGCTGCGTCCTTAGATGCGTCCTCGGTATCGATGTCATTACCCGCCACGAGGTCCATGAGCTCCGGGGCGTCACCCGCGTGTTCCTTGGCGAACTGTCGTACGCTGAGCGCGTCGACGCCTTCCTCCTTGGCCCGGAGCAGGTTGCCCCGGTCGTTGGTCAGGAGCACGATGCGTTTGCTGGGTATCGCGCGGCGGTAAAACTTGGCGGCGACGCGTATCGCCCTGTCGTTGCGGTCGTTCGGGGACTCCCCGGGCTCGGCTTTGATGTACGTGTCTCTGTGGTGCTCGTTGGCGAACACGAAGAAGCGCTTGGTCGGGTCCTGACACATCGCGCGAAGCCTGTCGTAGCTCGACTTGCTCCGGTTCCGGCACTCCTCGAGCACCACGGAGAGCACCACGACGTCGGCGATGGACTTGTGCGCCAGAAAGTCGAGCTGGTGCAGCGCCACGTTGGTGTCGATGACCACGAACTTGCTCGCCCCGGCCGAGAGCTTCCACGCGCTCGGGTCGGGTCCCCGATATTCCTCCGTCGCCAGCTCGCACCCGACGTAGATGTCGTCCCTCAGGTAGTGCTCACGGACCACCTTCATGACCCGCCCAGCCTTGGTCTTCTTCACGAACGATCGTTGCGCGCTCATGGTGGACGATTCTAACTTTTGAACAGCCCCCTTCGTCCGCACGCCCACGCCGAAGCGCCGCCGACTGTGAACAGAATGAAAACACCAACTGCCGCTTTGTCCGTCCGAATTTTATGGTCGGTTGCCCGTTCTTTTTATTTTCGTATGGGCAATTAGAGTGACGCCGTGTTTTGTGACAGCGCCGCCATCAGGCGGGGTTTGAGCACCCGACGTGAAAGTAGTGTGAAGAGCTCGCGTCCCAGCCTCTGCTCGCCCTTTCTTAACCGCCCCTCGACGCCGACCACCCATCGGCCAGAGCGCGCGCGTGTACCGGTCCCTGCATCGGTGAACAGCTTGCGGCGGTAGCGTCTGCGAACGCACGAGGAGGTCGACGAACCGTCGGGCCCACCAAAACTTCACCCCGGGGTCAGAAATCCAAGGCACTCAAGGCACCATGGCTAACGACGCGGCCGCCCGGGCCAACGAGCCCGTGCCCGACATGGTCAAGCAGTTCGTCGTGTACTTTTACCGCCATATCCGCGAGAAGAACGGTGCGTGCGCTATCCCGCCGAGTTGACCCCGCGACGAGCGCGATCGCGCGCGCCAAAGGCGCAGACCCGCGAAGCGTTTGAGACCCTGGTTTCCGCCCCCACTGAACGCGTGCTGATCCCGCCCCCCACCCTTCCCCCTTCCCCCCATCAGTGTACGAGATCCTGTCCATGTACGAGAAATCCTTCTCCGCCATCTCCGAGCGCTACTTCAAGGCGTCCTCCTGGCCCAGCGCCGAGGCGATCGCGAGGTACGCCGACAACGATCACGTCTTTGGCCTGCTGTACAAGGAGTTGTACTTCAGGCACGTGTACGGCAAGACCACCCCGACGCTCGACCAGCGCAAGGAGAGCTGGGAGAACTACTGCAACCTGTTCGGCGTGATCCTCCACGGCAACGTCAACATGCAGCTTCCCAACCTCTGGCTCTGGGAGATGATCGACGAGTTCATCTACCAGTTCCAGTCCATGTGCCAGTACCGCGGCAAGCTCTCCGTCAAGACCAAGGAGGAACTCGCGGCGCTCAAGGACTGCGACGAGGTCTGGTCCGCGCTCGGCGTGCTGAACTTCCTCCAGGCGCTCGTCGACAAGTCGGGCATCATCGCGTTCCTCGACAAGGAACGCAAGGGTGAGGAGAAGTTCGCCGAGACGGAGGGGTACGACTACAACCAGTCCAACGTCCTCCGCACGCTGGGCTATTTCGCCCTCATCGGCCTCCACCGCGTGCACATCCTCCTCGGGGACTACACCACCGCGCTCAAGGTTCTCGACCCCATCGACCTCGACAAGCCGGGTATCTTCACCAAGGTGCCCGGCGCGTCCGTGTCCACCGCGTACCACGTCGGGTTTGCGTACTTTATGCTCGGCCGATACACCGACGCCATCCGCCACTTCAACGCGAGCCTCGTGTTCATCAACAGGCACAAGGTGGCGGCGACCAGGCCGTACGCGCTGGATATCCTCCTCAAGAAGCAGGAACACATGTACGCGCTCGTCGCCATGGCGGTGTCCCTGGGCGGCGCCGCGTCGGGCGGCGGTGCGAACGCCAGGAGCGGCGTCATGAGGCTGCTCGAGGAGGGTGTGGTGTCGGCGCTGCGCGAGAAGCACGGCGACGACATGGCGCGGATGGGCCAGGGCGTCGTGTCCGCGTTCGACGAGCTCTTCTCCCTCTCGTGCCCCAAATTTGTCACCCCCGCGCCCCCCGCCGGTAGCGCCGCGGACGCCGAGGGTGCCGCCGCCAACTACAACGAGGAGGCGTACCGCTCGCAGCTCAAGCGTTTCATCGCGCAGGTGAGCTCCTTTGAGAAGCTCCCGGCGCTCCGCTCCTACCTCAAGCTCTACACCACCATCTCCGTGGGTAAGCTCGCGGGTCTCATGGAGGTGGAGGTGGACGTCCTCAAGGCACAGCTCACGAACATGAAGGCCAAGAGCAGTTTGGTGGAGTGGAAGGGTGGGTCCTCGGCGCTGGACGGGGACGAGACAAGCGTCTCGGACGTGGAGTTTGTCGTCGACGGTGAGAACGTCACCGTGCACGACGTCAAGCCCGTGAAGAAGAACGGCGATTTCTTCCTCAGGCACATCGCGAAGCAGAACGAGCTCATGGAGGATCTCGGACCGGCTAAGCCCCTCGTGTACAAGGGCAAGCCTCAGGGTGCCTCCGCGTGAGTCGAGTCTCGAGGTGTGCGTAAAGTGTTTTCAGGGTACAAGGTGGAGGGGGGGTGAAGCGGGGCGCGTGTCGCGGTCCGCGTCGCGCGTCGACACGTAGCGTCACGGCTTTACATATCATCGGAGCATTCGATCATCTTGTCACCGTTCGTCACACCCATTCGTGATCGACCCGCGCACTGCCCACCCATGTCGTTCCCGACCGCAGTGGCTCATCTCCATCGAGACACATTTTCGTCGAGATGATGATTGCAGTCTCGTGATTGGTTGTCAGCTTTGTTCTCCGAGACCGTCCTTTTTTGCCGCCCCTCCGCGCGTGTGCTCGTCAGTCTTTGGTGAGCTTGAGAGGCCGCGGCGGCGACCTCGCGGCGCGTAGAGCGCAGCGCTTTCGGGGGTTAGAGAAACCTCGCGAGGGAAGAGCGCGACTCGAAACGGCGGGTCGCGGGAGGACACAACGCCCCGGCGTGGGCGAGCGAGCGATTTTTGCTCGGTGAGGGAGGAAGTACACACAGCGAGACGATGTCGGCCGGCGAGGACGACAACGACACGGGCGAGGATTGCCCGCTCTGCTGCAACCCGTTCGACGCGACGGACAAACATTTTCGTCCGTGCAAATGCGGGTACCAGATCTGCGCCTGGTGCTGGCACCAGCGTGAGTGCCCGCCCACACCTCCATCCTCCCCCGAACCCGCGCTGCCAGCCTGGATCCCGCAACCTTTTTTTTAAGGATTTGCCAAAGCCCGCGAGGACGCGCGCCCGTCCCCGCCTCGACCGCCCGAGCCGACATCTCACCGTACGCGTTCCCCCTTTCTGACTCGCAGTGATGGAGCTGGCGGCGAAGGACGACAAGGTGGCGCAGTGCCCCGCGTGTAGGCAGGACTACGACGAGTCCTCCATCCAGTTCGACGCGCCGCCCCCCGAGGTGCTCGCCGCGGAGGAGCAGCGCAAGAAGAAGAAGGGCGGCGCCGGGGCAATCGGCGGAGACGACGAGAGCATCGGCGGTTCATCGGGGTTCACCATCCCAGCGCCGAACGCGGCGGCGATCGCGGCGGGCAAGGCGGCGGGGGTGTCCGGCGGGCAAGGACCCGACGGGCAAGGACCCTCGCGCAAGCACCTGTTCAACGTCCGGGTCATACAGAGGAACCTGGTGTACGTCGTGGGGCTCAACGCGCAGTACTGCAGAGAGGACGTGCTGCGCCGGCAGGACCTGTTCGGGCGGTTCGGGCGCATCATGAAGCTCCAGACATCGCCTCCCAAGCCCGGGGACTTCCAGAGGCAAGGCAGCGCGTACGTGACCTACCGCCGCGGTGACGACGCGGCGAGGTGCATCAAAAGCGTCGACGGCACCACGCTCGACGGCAAGGTGCTCCGAGCGTGCTTCGGAACCACCAAGTACTGCAACGCGTTCCTCCGGTACCAGCAGTGCTCCAACCCGGAGTGCATGTACCTGCACGACATGGGAAACGACACGGACTCGTTCACCAAGGAGGAGATGCTGGCCAGGTACGGGAGCAAACACGCGCAATCTTTCCACGACGCCACCAAGATCCATCTAGATGCCGGAACAAGCCGGACCAAGATCCTGCCGGCACCCGCGGTGGACGGCAACACGCACGGCCGACTCGGGGTGACCGCCAACGGCCTCCCCGCGCCGAGGATACCCATCCCCTTTGGCGGTATCGCCGGGGGTGCGTTAAACGCCGGGGGTGCAACCGGGGGTGCGTTGAACGCCGCGGATCAAGACGGCACGTCGTGGGCTGGTAAGATCGCGACGGGGCACCAGCCGCCGAATCAGGCCGGGTTCCAGCCCCCGGCGCCGCGCGGGTTCGGTTCGTCCAGCGCTAACCCGCTCACGCTGTCGTCGTTCCCGGCCCTGAGCAGCGGCGGCGACCTCGCCTCCGTCGGGAGCGCGGGGTCCCTCACCTTTGGCGCCGGCGGCGGGAGCGACTCGGGGCTGCACGGGAGCATGGGTAACCTTCTGCTCGGCTCGAGGGACAACGACGGAGGCGGGGGGTGGGTGGAGGCGAACAAACACCCGGGTGGAGGCGGTGGAAACACAATCGACGACGAGCCACCTCTCGCGAGGTTGTTCGGGTCCAAGCCGCTCAACGTGAGTTCACAGAGGGAGGACTTACAGAGCAGCCTCTCGTTCGGAAGCGGCGATTTGGGTGCGAACGGAAGCACCACCCAGGCTGCGCTCTCCCAGAATGAGGCTGAATCTCCCAAGAGGAGGTCGAGGTCCGGGGCGGGTCTGTTCGGCGCTGGCAAGGCGCCGCCCCCCGCGCCCAGGCTCGGCGCCACGCAAGTCACCGCGGAAGTCACCACCGAAGTGCCTTCCAGTGCCGACGGGGGACTGAGCTCCGCGGCGACCGGCGGGACATTCGCTTCAAAGACTGAAACGTCTGACTTCAACTCGGCGTCCATGTTCCCGGACTCGCTGTTCAACACGTCCGGCGGAGACTTTGACCCTTGGAGCGCCATGGGTTCAGGCGGGTTCAAGTCTCTCCCTCCGATGGGCGGCGCCGAGACCAAGGTTGCGACGACCGGTATCGAACGACAGACGTCGCTGGGATCCATCGGAGGGTCTCGGTCACGGTTCGGGTTCGTCCTCGACGACGGGGAGGGAGGAGGCGAGGAGGATACACACACAGAGACGGCGCGGGCTGGCTCGAGTGCGCTGTTGTCCAGCGGAGGCGGTATGCTGCCAAAGCCGCGGACGATGGCGCCGCCGCCGGGGTTTGTAGGCGCCGGGGATGACAAAGGGAGGAGGAAGTAACAGAGGGCAGGGTTTGGTTGGAGAGCCTGCCCACCACAAGCACGACGGCGTGGGATGTGGACGATGATACAGCAAGAGATATTTGACTTCGGTTTTTAATGACACGTGTCTGACACCTAGATTGCTTTACTCGCGAACTCGATCCAGTCCTTCATCGACATGTACTCGTGCGTGCTTCCACCAGCTTCCGGACTGGATGTGAGAACGAACGATTGGCCCGTTTCGTCGGTGAAAACCCTGTAAGGACGAACATCGGACAAAGGCGGAGCGGCGCCGTGCGGCGTGATGAAATCCGAAGGTTCCTCCTCCTCTTCCTCGAATTCGCCTTCCTCCTCCGAACTGACTTCAGGTTCCTCCTGATTCGTGAGCCAATCACCGACACGCAGCGGGTCGAACTTTAGCATTCGAGCCGTCGGTGCCTGCGACCCTAAACCCTCAACCGCCGGCGGAGCACTCGGCCGCGTCCCTGAAGAAGGCGTGGGCTTCTCCGGCGTGGCGAGCGTCCATAACCCGATCACACCCCTGACCGCGACGTCCACAGCCTTGAGCGCATCGTCGTACGACTTTTCAAACTCAGCCTTGTTCTCCGGACTGAACCCGCCGTCGCCGCTGGACTCTTCATGAACCCTGGACTCTTCCTGGATAACCCTGGACTCTTCCCTCTCTTCGATGACAGGCTTTCTCTCCTCCGTGTCGAGAATCTTGAGCTCATCGCGCAACGGCATCCAAGCTTCGCGCCGGAGAGCCTCTGTGTCATCCTCGGTCAGCACTTCAGAATCCTGTACAGAATCGTCTGAATCACCGTCAGATCCCGACTCCGAAGGCCACTCCCCCTTCAGGGCCTGATCCCTTCTCTCCTTCGCCGCGCGCACCAACGCATCTTTGGCGATGAACAGCCAACTTCGGAGCGCGGCGCGCATCTTCACGCGCCTCAAACTCCTATGGAATCGTTCGGACACCCTCGCTGAGACCCTGGCGTCCGTCATGAGCGATCGCATCACCTTGACGGACGCCCACTTCAGGTGACGATGTCGGTGCGCCTCCGCGCGCGCCCTCCCCCATCGAACCATAAAGGACCATTCCTCCAGCACGGACGCGACGAGTCGCCGGCGATGCACAACCTCCGTCGCCGCGAACGCGACTTGGAGGAACTCGTCGTCGTCCGAAATGCTCCTTGATGACGTCGGCGACGACGACGACGACGAAGCGTCGTGGGTTGACGACGGCGAAGCGGACCAAGCTTGTGGGTGCCCATCCTCGGATTCCGTCGTCAATGAATCCGTTTCGTCCAAGTCCCGCATCTTGGACACGTCTTGGACGCTTTTCGACGCTCGCCTCGCAACCACGGGCGAGTACACCGGCTCGAACTCGTCCACACCCTCGGACCGCACAGCACCCGCCGCTTCCAACGCGCGACGCTCCGACTCACGCGTCTCTTCTCTCTCCTCCTCGCGTCGCTTCCTGCGTCGATGCAGGTACTCGTCGATGCTGTTCTTAACCGCCCTCAGCGGACGATCCTTATTCGATCCGCTGCCAGATGGACCCTCAAGCGGATCAACGAGTTTGGACCTCTCTGCGAGTTTGGATCTCTCCGTCACACGGTCCGCGGCCGAGATGGGTTCGGTGAACTTGACCGCGCTCGTCCAGTCCTCGGCGTCGGTTGATACCTTCATCGCGGGACCCGCGTCTGAAGAGTCTGAAGAGTCGTCCGACTTCCGCCGCATCCGTTCCCGCTTGGGCGTCCGTTCCTTCTTTGGTTTCTGTTTCTTACCCACGGAGCGAAGCAGCCGCGTCTCGAGCTGCCGCAGCTTCTCTTGCACCCGCGCCTCGACCTCGGCCACGACGTTCAGCGATGCGTCGTTCAGCGACGCATCCGCATCCTCCCGAGAAGTCGTCGGCTTCTCATCGTGATGATGCGGCGACATGCGCTGGACCGCGGGCGCCCTCGTCGGCGTCGTGCCCTTCGAACGAAGGTTTCTCTCCCATGACTTGGCGACCTCGTTCGCGGGGCTCAGCATACTGTTCCGCGGGGGCGGCGTGCTGAGCTCCCGCGTCCTGGCCGCGCCGGCTCGGCTCGGACTGGCGGTGGACCTCTTGGGGACCATGAACGCAAAGTCGTACCGAGACACGCGCAGGCCGTCGTCCCCGTACTTGCCGCCCCATTTCGGTTTCTCGACGATGGGAGATATATCGCCGGGAGATACTTGAGCGACGGGCGCGCCCGCGTCTCGCCCGCCTCGTCTCGCCGGGCGCGTCACCGCGGGCTTCGGCGAGAGGCGCTGAGTGACTTCGAATCGTTTCTCGTAGTCGCCCTCTTCGCGAACCGGCGCGACCCCCGAGACGTCGGCTCGTCTGACGGCACGTCGGTTCTGGCCGCGCGAGCCCCAGTACGACGAGTCCGAGCGTAAGTCGCGCGATGGCGACGTGTTCTCGTCCCCCTCGCTCTCCGCCTCAACGACGCGCCCCACGGTCCCCACGGTCCCCACGGACGTCGGGCTCGCGACCGTGAGTCGAAGCTCCGACACCTCCGCCTCCAGCGCCGCCTCCATCGAGCACAGCTCCTCCCACCGGTCATCCCCCGGTGGCGGTGGAGCCCCCGCCCCCGCCGAAACCGCCTCCATGGCGCCCAGTGAGCCGCCGCTCCTACCTATGCCGCCCGCCGAGGAGGAACGTTGTTGACCGAATGCCCATTTCGCTTTGAAAATGTCCGACCAATTTTGCGTCCGACCAAATCCGCGGCCTTTTCGCATAATTCCCGTTGATCACCCCGCCACTTAGGCCCACAGCGGGGAGCGCGCAGCGAAACATGTCCGTGTCGACCCAGGCGGCGTTCGAATCTGGTCATACCGACCAGATCCACGACTGTCAGTACGACTACTACGGCAGGGTGAGTCCCCATTCGAGCCCGGTCCCATCATTTTTTGTTCTGAAATCAAACCCCACGCGAATGGAATGAGATCTGACGCGCGCCAACTTCCCCGCCGACTTCCCCGCAGAGAGTCGCGACTTGCTCGTCCGACCGCACGATCAAGGTGTTCGATGTCGCCGGCGAGACGCAAACTTTGCTCGCGAACCTGACCGGCCACGATGGTCCCGTTTGGATGTGCGCTTGGGCCCATCCCAAGTTCGGCACGCTCCTCGCTTCTTGCTCGTTCGATCACAAGGTTATGATCTGGAAGGAGTCCGAGCAGGGCGTGTTCTCCGCCATCTATACCTCTCCCGCGACCCTCCACGATGCGTCCGTGAACGCAATCGCGTGGGCCCCGCATGAGTTTGGCCTGTCCCTCGCGTGCGCATCCTCCGACGGCTGCGTCTCCGTCATCACCCACCGAGCGGATGGGACTTGGGACGCGCAAAAGATTCAGGGCGCGCACTCCATCGGGTGCACCTCGGTGTCGTGGGCACCCGCGCCCCCTCCCGGCTCCTTGGTCGCCGCTGGAGGTGCCTCCGCCACGCCGGTGAAGCGTCTGGTGACCGGTGGATGCGATAACCTGGCGAAGATCTGGAGGTTCGACCCGAGCGCCGGGTGGAAAGAGGAACACCAGCTCAGGGCGCACGGCGACTGGGTCAGGGACGTGTGCTGGAGCGTGAACATGGGTCTGCCGATGAACACCATCGCCAGCTGCGGGCAGGATAACAAGGTTTTCATCTGGACGCAGAACGAGCCCGGCGGCGAGTGGAACAAGACGTTGCTGAACGACTTTGGCGCGCCGGTGTGGAGGCTCAGCTGGAGCGTGATGGGGAACGTTCTCGCGGTGTCCGACGCGAACAACATGGTGACCGTGTGGAAAGAGTCCGTGGATGGCCGATGGAACCAGATTTCCGCCACCGAGTAAGACGGTGATATCTAGAAAGAGCGTTGTACATGAATGACATCTTGCTTCGAAGTAGTGTGACGGCTTTATGTTACCTGTGTTAAATCTATTTCTTGGCCGGAGGCTCGTCTCCCTCCGTTGGGTCCTCCGCCGACCGTTTGGTGGTTCCCTCCTTCTTCAACGGTTCGATGCTAGCCCCCGCGGGAACGAAGCCCATGAAGAACGACTTCACGATGGGTTCGAGGTACTCGCCGGCGTACGAAGCCGCGGGCGCCACCTCCACGTATCGCTTACCGTCCGGGTGCGTCACCCCGAGTCCGTCGTCGTCATCCTCATCCACGGAGCCGTCGGCGTTCATGATCCACTCTCTGTGGAGCGCGTCGATGAGCGCCCTCGCGGTGTCCGGGGAGTCCTTCGCGGTACCTTCCTTGTTCTTCACCGGCGCGAAGTCAGCGGCACGATCACCTTCCAGGAACGCGACATCCTTGGCGTACTTGTACACGTCGAAGATGAACGCCTCGAGCTTGACGCCGTTTGGCGTCTCGGGCGTCTCCGTGCCACACCCGTCCGCCGTCACCCGCGGCACCTTCTTCTTCGCCACGTGGTACACGAGAGAGGACTGCACGACGTCGCCGGGCGCGCAGCACCGCTTAAGGAAGTCGAACGAGTAGTAATGCAAAACCACGTTGGCCGCGTCGAACTTGATCTTACCGCTCCCCGGGTCCGTCGCCGACGCGAGCTCGGCGGGCATCTCCGAATACTCGACGACGTGAACCTCGCCGTTCCTCCGGGTGAACACGCCGACTGGCTCCTCAGGGTACGATTTCGCAATCACCTTGGCGCCAGCCTCCACGTTTCGTAGGGCACAGAAGCCGACGTAGGTGGGGTCACCAACCTTGACCAAGGCGTTGTCCACGCAATACGCGTACACGTGCTTCACGCCGCGCGTCTGCATGTCGTCAATCACGCCGCTCGCGTGCAGTGCGGCGTAGATGCCCCCGTTTCCGTCAGGCGCCGTCGCCATCGTGCCGCGACTCTCCATGATGATCTTGCCCTCCGGGGTGAAGCACGGGAGGGAACCCTGCTGGAAGAACATCACGTCCGCTTTGTCCAGGCCGAAGTACTCGTTCTCCTGAAAGTACTTCTCCGTCGCCGCGTTAGTGTGAGGGGAGGTCATGATGTACCACGGCACACGCACGGGCGCACCCTGGTTAGCCTCCTCGCTGGACATCGCCATGAGCTTGGCCAGCCGCTCGGCCTGGAGCCGGAAGAGCGTGCGACCGGACGGGAGCCCGATGTCGTACATACCCTTGGGCGCCGAAGACCCGAGTCTCGTGCCTTGTCCACCCGCGAGAAGCACGACCGCGAGCTCACCGAGTGAGGCGACCCCGAGACCTGCCTCGCGCCACTCATGTAGATCCTCAGCGGATGCATTGAGGACGGATGCGTCCGCGACGACGGGTTCGATGTCTCCCTTCACCGCAGCGCCGGCATCGTGGTCCGCGACGGAGCGATCGAATATTTTCTTGACGTGATCGAGGTCGACCGATCGGAGCTGCGCGGCGAGCGCGGCGCGCTCGCCCTCGTCGCACTTATCCCAGTGCGCGAAGACATGATCCTGACCGGCAGCTTCGTACCGTGCCCGCAGAGCGTCCACGGTTTCTTCCTCCTTCGATGCCATCGTGTGCCCGCGCGTGGAGTTGTGGTGAGGGCGGCGGATTTTGTTTCGGCGCCGAAATCTCGGATGCGGCGAGGTTCGTGAACTCCCGGGAAACAAACGGACGAAGGTTGGACAGCTGGCACACACGCGAGCGCGCGGCGAAGGTCCCAGAAGACGCGTGCGGGCGCGGGTTCACACGTCCACGGCTTAGCTATGGCGTCGACGTGCTCGCTGGCGTCGACGAGCTTCGCGAACAGGTCGCGGGGGGACGCGGCGCGAGGCGCCCCACCCGGTCCGAGATCGACGAATCATTCCGACGGTTCGAGGCGCGGGAGGATTTGCGGGTCGTATCGCGCGCGAGTAAGTCGACGAACGCGCCTGATCACCGTCGCCCGGGCATCCGACGACCGTGGCGACGCTCTCGATGGCGACGCTGAAACGCGCGGGTCCTCCGTCTCGGTCGATACCCTCGAGGCGACGATACGCGGAGCTGACGAAACAGAACAAAAGAAGAGCGAGGAATGGTGGTCTTGGACCAAACGCTGGGCGGTCGGGGACTCGGACGAGGAGGAGGACGACGAGGAACGCGATCGTACGACCGACTCCATGCGAGTCGTGCGCGAGGCCAAGGAGGACGAGGGTGAGCCCGTGCCGTTCCTCGAGCGTGTCCCGCTGCCCCCGTGGCTGAAGTTCCAAGTCGACCGG
>ENA-OWPI01002231-OWPI01002231.1-marine-metagenome-genome-assembly--contig:-NODE-2231-length-18550-cov-5.390787_pt1 | contig 18550 bp, 32 predicted proteins | sample MGYA00238138_ERZ651775 | MGnify/ENA primary metagenome ERZ651775 (study PRJEB26906, sample SAMN06265043) | marine metagenome | isolation source: Helgoland LTER site | place: Germany:Helgoland, sampling...
ATTAAATTCTTACTAATTGAGGAGTTTAATATCATAAAATAGAGTATTTATTGTGAAAATAATCAAACCCTATAAAAATGTTGTATATATACAACAATTTTATTTTTTATTAGAAAAAAAAAACCTAATATTAGAAAAATTAATACGTTTAAATTTATTGGCGGTACGATCATAAACACCTACACTAAAGTAAGCATCATCACCACCACCGTCAGTCACTACCCACACACCTCGGCTATAAGGCGATTGCATTACTGCACACCAAGCGTGGGCCATATGATGCCCTTTATGATATGAAAAATTATCTACTTTGAATTCTTGAAGGAGTAGATCCAGAGGCATCCATTGTGTATAAGCATCACTAACTTCTCCCCAAGTAGAGCCTATTACAACATGTCTAAACTCGGCTCTTAGGCCTAAACGCTCCATTTCAAGCTTTAAGGCAAAAACCATCGACCTAGGATCCCCGCGATAGAAGTCTCTAGTATAAAATCCTGGGTCTGGTCGAGCTGGCCAGCGAGCGTGTTTAACACCAACAAGTTTTTCTAACTCTATGGTATGAAAAGTGTCTGTGGGTTTATTATAGATGCAAAGAGACGCATCATGGCCACCGTAAAACGCCGCATAGTTTTCTTCTGTAGGTCTTTTCGGATTTGGTGCCACAACACATCTCACATAATGTTAAGATTCAGATTTAAACAATGTCCATAAACCATATGCTAATCCGCCCCATGCAAGCATCTTAGCAAGACCACCAAAGAGAATGACCATACCACAGACAGCGCAGATTACCACACCGTCCATAGTTGTACGTTCACCCATAAGTTTCTTTACATATTTCATGGTACAATCCTCTTACCTTTGAGATCAAATTCATCTCGACTACGATGACCATTCCATGCTACGAAACCAGCAAGACGGAGCGACCAGTATGCGAGATAGTTCAGTACTTTGAAACCGTTGACTTCAATACAGATGTCACGGAAAAGTTCGTCTGACATCTTTTGATCGAGTTCCCACTCAACGAGCTGTTGTTTCTTAGTTCCTGCTGTTTTTAATCCTGCATATTTGTAAGCATAGTCGTGTACCAATCCACCCATCAACAACACACCCACGGGTGATAAGAACGTTGCGAGAAACTTAGGCACTGATGCACCATCAAACTGAAATCCAGCTGGGACAACAAACTTATTGTCACCTAACTGATAGTGCCAGTCTTCTACGATTTCCCAATGTCGTGTACCCATCAACCACATCCAGACTCCTTTGAAGAATCCTTTGTCTTTGGTTGCGATAGGCAACGGTGACATCTTAGGCATATTCTTGTAAGTAAACTCTACACGTAGTTCGCCTTGTCCATCAAAGTGACTGACTACAAAACCAACCAATACTAGCACAGCAAGGATTGCCCACTGCCAGAAGGTTGTTACTAACTCTACTACTAGATCCATTTTAGATCTCCTTTGTTGTTTTTGATATTTATACGGGGTGTTTATTACGATAATTGTTTATCGCAGCTTTGATCGCATCTTCTGCAAGGACACTACAGTGGATTTTGACTGGTGGGAGGGCGAGCGACTCGGCGATTTCGGTATTTTTAATACTTCCAGCTTCATCAAGAGTGCGACCTTTAACCCATTCGGTAAGCAATGAGGAAGACGCGATAGCACTTCCGCATCCGTAGGTTTTAAATTTAGCATCTTCGATAATTCCATCATCATTCACCTCAATTTGTAATACCATGACATCACCACATGCAGGTGCGCCTACCATACCTGTACCAACTGTCTCGGATTCTTTGTCTAACTTACCAACGTTGCGTGGGTTGTTATAATGATCCATTACCTGATCTGAATAAGACATTACTTGATACCTAACCATTCTTTGGTCATAATATAATCACGAACAAAATCACTTCGGACAATATCTTCCCATCCAAACTCAACGTGAGTAAAACTCTTCATGTTGTCCAGAATATTTAAAAATTGATTAACACCACTCTTATCTTTCTCTTGTTTGAAATCGCTCTGATAATAGTCACCACAGAATATAATCTTGGTCGCTTGACCCACTCGTGTGATAACAGAATCTAACTCATGAAAGTTTAGGTTTTGCATTTCATCTACGAGAATAATACCGCTGTCGTAAGTCATACCTCTTATGTATGAGGTTGACTCAAACGTGATATAATTGTTATGTACCAATTTGTCATATGCTTTCGGATCGTTGAATAACTCAGTAGCAGCAGCACGATATGGTCCTGTGTATGCGTTGAGTTTCTCTTCAATAGTACCAGGCAAGTAACCCATCTCTCGGGTAGGTACAACACTCCGAATGATGTGTAATGTCTCAAATGGTGTGCTCTTGTCCATCACCTCTTCGAGTGCAAGATACATGGCAAGGAACGTTTTGCCTGTACCGGCAGTCCCAGTCATGGCGAGATGGTCACCGTCTCTCCAACCTTTCCATGCATCTGTTTGATGAGGTGTGATAGGTTCGATGGTATCCATCTGGTCAAGACGGATCCGCATATCCGGTTGTTGATGTGGGGGTTGTGATCCTCGCATTAAATTTTAATTGTGTTAGAGCGACCCGAGGTAGATTTAATATGTTTCAAGTGGTCTCTCCATGCATTAGAAGTTTTAGATAAAGATGAAGTTGTAGTACGTACAATTTTCATTGGTTCAAGATGCGTTTGCACCCAAACCCCTTCTTTTTCTAGTGTATCTTTTTCGCTAATTTTCAGAAACATTTCTTTAATTTCGCCTGTCTCCTTATTTTTCATATCGTATGTTGGCATAATAATATCCTAAAATGGATCCCTCTATTTTGAGAGGGATCCGATTAGATAAGGATCACCCCCTCGTGACTTGTTGTATGGCGGCATCTAAGAATGCTTGTTTCTTAATCATTCTATGTGCTGCATCGCCTTTACCTTTTTTATTTAACTTGTGAATATAATGTCCAAGTTCCCTAGAGTCTTTTTTTAATCGTTCTATTTGGTTTGTTACCATAGGCATAAGTCTCCTTGTTATCGATTTGGGTATTCACATAATTAAGTTGAGATCAAATTGGGGAAAGCCTCCTCTACTATTTTTTTAGTTAATCCCTTCACTGGTGGTTTTTTATTTATCATAGATATTAATATATCAGCATCTTCAGGATGAATTGATTCAAGCATATCTATAAACATTCTTTCTCGTTTAACGGGAATGAGAGATTCGGATTCGCGAAATCCTTTCACAAAATATTTAAACTTTTTGTGTTGTTTAAGAAGTGTGGATGGTGTACTTTCTGGTCTATTAGCAGTGTACGGTGGTTTACCAGGAGGAAGATTCCATTGAATTTTGTCGTCAAACGTACCCCTAAGTACATCTTTAAGAGGCATGATATTGTTTAATTGCAGATGTTCGATTTTTTCTTTTCTTGTTTTGCATGTAACAAACTTTTCTAATATTTCAAATACTTGTCGCTGTACGTAATTAACCATAGTATATTCTCTCTTCGAACTATAGCTCTAGGGTAACACATCTAGAACCATTTGTCAAGTTTTTATTTAAATGGGCAGTTTCTGTTGCACTGCTCGACCCTTCTTCTGACTAGCAATCCACGCTCTAGCATCTTTTGACTCAGGTGGTTTATTGGTAAACTTCACCGCGTCTCTATATGCACGTAACGTCTCTTTCTTGTAGTCCTTGCCGTCAGAGTTATCGACTACTAAAAAGTTTTTCTTACCAAAAATGTTTTGCAACAGACCAACGTTCTGTTGGATAGTGTCCCACATCTTTGCCACCTCTGCGTCAGGTAATGAGCGTTCACGTTCACGATTGCGTTGCAGTGCAGTTTCTTTATCGGTGTTTACGAATATCATTGCAACATCGTAACCCATCTTCTTCATCATCTTTGCTTGTTGTGCTACCTTCGCATGATCACGACCTGTGCCATCAATGACAATCCCTAAACGCCCTTTGAGATAGAGTTCTTGTTTCTTACCAGTGAGAGTCTTTGCGCGACCACGGAGTTCTTGACCCTTGTCAGAGAAGATACCTTCGGGGTCTAATGCGATACCTGCTTTCTTCATTGATGCTTCGAATGCATCGTCAGAGTTGACAACGCGATATCCCAGTGCTGGTAACCCAGTCTTACCTGCGATGAATGATTTGCCACTGCCAGGACCACCAGCGAGAAAGATTGCTTTGAAGATTGCGGGGTCGTTGACACCTTCGGAAAGGTGTTGTCTAAATGATTTCATAGTTAGTTGATCTAATTGTCTCAGTTAATATTTATAATTTTAAATGTTTAGAATGAATTTTACAACCAATAAAAGCATTATAATAATCATCTCTTAAAAGAACATCCTTGTCAAATTGTTCTTTGGCTTCAAAGTATGACATCTCGCCTTTGGTCTTACAAAGTCTCAATATCGTTCTATTATATATGCTTTCTGAGATAGAAACCTGTTCTTTTAAAGTCTCACTACTACCATGGTATGTACGCCAATCACTCTCTACGAGCGTCCTCTTGCGTCTCTTCCGTGTTTTGGTGATTGGTAAGATCTTACTACGCCAGAAGCCTTTCTTGCCGATATATTTCATACCGGTGTCAACCTCCTCTATCAGATACACAAAACCCACCAAAGAGTTTAATTCCTCTTCGGTGGGTTCATATGGTTTGCTTTCAAAGTACCAAGTCATGGTACTACTTATATGTCTTCTTCGTCCCAATTCTCGTTTGTATCATCACCACACATAGGGCAGAACACAGGCATTTCATCACAATCCTGAACCACCAGTGACATATAAATATCACATGATGGGCAGTGAAACTTCCAAAAGTATGGGTCGCTCATACAATCTCACAATTACCAGCCGCGCAAGCCAACTCTTGACTGCCTACTGTGGTATCGCTTGCTTCGTATTCTGCTAGATCTGCCCAGTTGATATCCTTTGGCATAATCTTCAACAACTCTTTGTATCCTGCTTCATCAGTGTCCTGATAAGGTGCTTGCTTATATGTATGCTCAGAGAACGGTAAGAACGATACACCACTCATGTAATCAAAGTTGGCATATGTCCACGCGCCCACCTCCATCCACTCATGTTCTTTGACAGAGATAGTAACAGATGGTTTATGTTCACACCAATGTTTCTGATAGATCAACCACATTTCTAACTGTTCAATGGCAGTCATATCGGTGCGGAATACAGCACCCTTGTCTACCTTCACAGGAAATGAAAATACAACGGTGTTTGCGGGATTCATTGCATCGTCTTCAACAGGGAAGCCCTTATCAATCATGAAGTTGGTCAGTGGATCTTTCTTGTCACCACGCACTGTGCGAATGTAGTAAGGGTTATGTCGTGCATGTATGCCAGAAGCGGCGTCCACGAGTTGTGAGACCGTACCAGAGGGTTTCACACATGTGATGGCAACTGACTGGTTGATTCCTAATTTCTTAGACAACTCAGCATTCACCTTAACGGCTTCTGCTTTGAGTTCTTCCAACAGATCTGGTAGGTTACCCAACTTACCATTGGTGTACTTGTTGTCCATGATACCAGTCATAGACACACCAAGCAAACGTTCCTCTTCACAGTTCTTGCTCCAAGTCTTCGAGATATACTTGAAGTTCACCAGTGAGGATTGGAACGTTCCTAGAATAGTTGCGAGACGGACTTTCTCAAGTAGCGTCTCGCGGTTATCACCCGCACGAACCACAACCTCTGATAGGTTACAGAATTCACGAGAGCGAAGAATGATCTCAGAACAAGGGTTGGTGCCAAACTCGTGGTCACCCACCTCCCTTCGACCAGACTTGATTGCTGCCATATTAGCAGACTCACGATTGAAAATACCACGTTCCCCCGACTTGGAATCGTAGAGTGCTTTCCACTCGTCCATAAAAATACCAATATCAGGTTTCTCGGTGTATGCAGCAGAGTTATTTGCGAGTGCTCTGTGCCCGTAGTCGTTCCACCACTGCCCTGCTTTAGCATGTCTCATACGGTCGTCTGAGAGGTTACTCAGACTGATTAGGGCGCTTCTTCGGACACCACCAACCACTACAATCTCTGCGATCTTACAGACAATATCGTGACACTCTACTGAGGTCAACCGGCGACCAGCAGCAGCCTTGAAAGTCTCAACACAGAATTCAAACAGAGATACCAATGGCGCAGGACCAGACGCACGACCACCAAAGGTCTTCAACGGTGCACCTGCCTCACGAACTTTGCTCATGTCCCACGCAGGTACTTGCCCCGCATACAGCAGACCCACAAGTTCCTTCATTGCCTTTGCCCAACCGAGTTTGCTGTCACCCACAACGATAGTGGTGTCGGTATCGTGAAACTCATCTGCTACACGTGGCATCTGTGAGATGTGCTGGCGTTCTACCGAGAACCCAACACCAGTACCGTTCATCAGTACATAGAGGATCTCATCAAACGAGGAGGGTTTGTCAACTGCAATGTATGAACAGTTATAACCAGCGATGTTCTCGCGCTTGAGTGCTTCACCCGCAGTCATCAGACACCGCATAGACGGCATGACTTTCTGTGTCAGTACTGCTTCTTCTAGTTCGTTGCGGAGTTTAGCAGGTAGTTTGTATTCACACGTATCCCAGAGGTGCTCGGTAAAGAAGTCAAAGTATCGCCCGATTGTCTCTTCCCACGTTTCTCGCCTCCCTTCTTCTGGTAACCACCTTGAGTAACGTGACAGGTGGATAAACTCTTGGTAACTGGTTGGCAAATAATTACTGGGCATTCGGAAACTCCATTGACTGATATGGTTTAATTTTTTATAGATGAACTATTATATATGACTATTGTAAATTAAGCAAGAGGTACTTTAGTTATTTTCTTGCCATTCTTTTGCAGTGGTCCCTTCGGACTCGGTGGTTGCTTCACGGTAGTAGATGATCAACTCTTTCTGTTGTCGCACATACCGTCGAACCTCTTGAAAGTTCTCTGCCATCTTCTCGTATCCATCAGGAGTGAGTGCGAACACGACAAACTGCCCATCGAGCATCTTCTCGATCTCTTTGAATTTCTCTTCAAGGTTCTCTTCGGTGATGACAAAGAAGTTTACGCTGAGTAAATCAATCTCTTGGGGGAGAGGTGGTTGGTAGATCCGTAAAGGAACTTTCTCAGTTACCGTTACTATCTGTGGTTCCGGTTGAACCACTATCGGTTTCGGACCCCACTCCAGTCTTGGGAGCATCTGACAACTCGCCAGCATCGGTATCATCAATATCCATAAGTTCTTTCGTATCATTTTCTAATGCCTCAAACACTTTCTGTGTTCCATTATTTATTCGTTTCTCAATCATGCCTGGTTTGGCGCGAGCAAGACGGGTAAGGTTGTGGTCCTTGAAGATCTTCAAGTAGGTTTGTTTCTCTCTATTCAACTCTTGGTTGCGAGAAGTGAGGGCACTCATTGCTGCTTCTGATTTCTTAGCGTTCTCTTCTGCTGCTTTGAGTGATGCTTCTGCTGTGTTGATAGCAATATCCAACTGCACCTGATTCTCTTTGAGAGTTCGGTTGTTCGCTTCTAGTTTGGCAATACCGGCTTCGAACTTAGAAACAGTAACTTGATGATAGGAGTAACCTCCTGCGATGGCACCAATAAAAGCCACTATCAAATATATTTTAAACATTATTTAACCTGTTTTTTTCTCACACCATTGACTTCTATATAGTTACGAGTTAAGACCGCATATTTCTTTTTCTTTTTTGGACCCATGTCTTTGGTGTCTTGAGGAATACCAGCGTCACCGGTGGTCATCATTTCCTCATCAAACATCTGTTTAAAAGTTTTCATTTGTATATTTCCCCTAGTGTTACGTACACTGGTTGATCTGAGTTTATGTGTGTTGCTTTGTATATGTCAAGCCCAAACATATCCCCAATAGGATAGGACTCATCTAATATACGAATCTTGTCGTTAGGATTTACATCAGCAATATCTGTGACCTTTTCATTCCGAACTCTGTATATGCCCGGAGACAATCTTTTATCCTCTAGTACATACCATCCACTCTGTTCAGCAATAAAGTCAGAGATATCTAAATCACATTCTTTTACGATTTTTTCAATGCTCTTATCTGTCATACCGTACTGTTCTTTCAACAAAAAGAATGCTGCTGCATAACTGGCAATCTTACTACTACCGCCAGGTACTTTGTTTAACAGTCTCTTGATATTATATACTAGACGAAGAAATGTGGTGTATGCGTCTTTCTCTTCGCTTGTGTTGATTTTATTACTTTTGATTCTTTTACCTTCGTCATCTATAATGCCTAACTTAAAGGCATCGGTTTCAACCCAAGGCGTAGTTAATAACTTGATAAATCTGAAGGTGAAATAGAGATCACCGGCTCTGCTTGCTAACGACACTATGTGTTCCTCAATGCCTGAATGACATTCTCGTCCATTGGTATACCTGTGTATTTATCATTTTCCACAACCTTAAGATGGATAAGAAATGGTTTAATGATAGGCATATTGGTATCGTTGAGTATCTTAAACTCTAACATCCTTAAACCACCATCATAACCAAACACGTTGAAGATCACCACGAGATGGTTCAACAACAGATTAGTAGCAAGATTGTCGGTTTCGAGGTATCGAGTGATCAGTCTTTTTATGTATTTGAAGCGTTTCAGATCTTCATGAAATTCTTCAGCATCTATACAAGTAGGATTGTAATAGTTTTTCGCTGCATATAACTCAAAGTTTTTATTGTTCAGGGTTTCGAATAGTTTCATCAAGTAGCATCTTATAGTGAACCGGCAAAAAATCATTTTCTGTTATAGGTATATATTCAATATCTAAGGGTCGGTTTGTGGCCATCAAAGGGAGTCTTTTTTTCCTATAACGATCAAGAGTGGCTGAAACAGGTTTTTGATCTTTATTTTTAATTCTAAAAATGTCTAATCCAAGACCATTAGTAACTTTGTTAATTATCTGTTCTTCTCCGCCAAACCAACTTAAGTGCCAACTACTATTCTTAATGTATCGGAAATTAACTATATTGTTTGACCGATCATCTCTAATATTAGTTGCCAAACTTTCCACAACTGTTGCAGGTTTTACTGCTACGATATAGTCTGCGTTCATTACTTTGGGCATAATTAATCTATGTTCTAGATCCCAAACATACCAATGACCTTGCAATCTGACTGGAAAGGAACCGTCAAGTATTTCAGGAAGTCGGCGAACATCCCATATTTCATCTAGATCACCATAGAAAATTGTGTCTTGACTATCGTTGGAAACATGTAACGCTCCAAGGACTTGTTGTTGTTGATGATACATTTGCCACATAAGGCATTCGGCTTTCGTTAAAGGGACGTGTTTGAATATAGGATCAAGAACTACGTGGTGTATTTTATGTAAATACTTGGCGTATCGCGCTTTGTTCTCTTCGAAATATAACCTTTTAGGTTCATTTAAATAAGTTGTTGTTGATTCAACAAGAACAAAGTAATCTACGTGATCGTTTAATTCTGCTAGTCTGAAATCCAACATCTTAAATTCATCATAAAATAAAAAACAATCGATTATCATTTATATTTACCACAACACATATATGTATCCAATAATAATACCAATAATCAAACCAAGCGAACACACCACAAACAACTTGTCGCTATAATTCTTCATCTTCTTCTTCTATTATGTAGGCGATTGCGTTCTTGCTTAATTGCACTTGTTTACCATTAGGTTGTACAAAAGGCACAAATTGTCTATCGTCATTCATAATCCACGGTATAATCTGATCATGGTTTAGAGATGAAATATATTCGTCTTTGGGTAAAGTCCCAATCATAGATGTTCCATTACTAAATGTAACTTTAACTCGCATGATTTTCTCCTAATCTGCGAGAGGATTGTCTAATACATTCTGTATTTTTTTATTTAATCTATCTTCTAATGCGTTAATCTTCAATTCAGTGTCAGTTTGTAGACTTTCTCTCTTTGTGTCAAACCGTTCAGATGCTTTGTCGATCATGTCTCTGACATCATCTTGCATCTCTCTGTTTTGATCTTCGATACGATCAACATTACCTTCCATCCTGTTGAAATCGTCTCTTAGATCGTTCTTAATACTGCGAGAGTAGTCTATTGCTTCTCCCACAGATCCTTGTACGGCATCGAGTTTTGCCTCGATCTCGTCGTTTCTTACTTCTATCGCATCGGTGTCTATGTTGGCAATGATCTCTTTCATATTTCTATAATCATTATAAAATTCAAATCCGCCCCACGCTGCACCACCAAGCGTAGACAAAGCAGTGATCAAGACCATCATCTTGCCGCCTTTAAATGTCATACCGCCGAATTCTACTTCAGCCATGTCTCTTACTCCTGCCCTGTTGCGATTACTGATTGTCCCTGCGGTGGTGTTGGTGGACCTAAATCAGCATCAACTTCAAACCTTAATGCTCGAAGATTTGCTATTTCTTGTTTCAACTTCATCACTTCGATTCTTCGTGCTTCTAACTCTAACTCGTACAATCGATTACAATCAAGTCTTTTCTTTGGTGCGTTTAACGGTATGTTGATCTTACCGTAAACCCCCACATCTTTAACTAATCCATTATCATCCCAGTAATCAGGCGCTATTCCTGTATTACTCGAATATGGTCCGTTCTGATTAATGATACCTACAACACCAAACTCGACATTAATCGAACCACCAATAGCCTGTGAGCATTCTAACTGCCCAGACCTAATTCTGTCTGTTGCGTATGATCCTGACATGTTAGGAAGATTTAAGTTTAATGAACTCGAATCTGCAAACACATTACCACACACAAACATTAATATTATAAATCGTTTCACTTAATTTTTGAACAGATCCTCGATATTATAGATGTTTTTGAACCACCATCCACAATCAACTTAGATTTCGAGCAAATATAAACTGCATCTTTTCTGTCCTTCTCCCTTATAAAAATGTCAACATTCTTTTTTTCAAGGTGTTTAAATTTCATAATTTTATTCTGCATTGCGAACGGTACTCTGTTCCACTCCGCATCAAAAACACCAAACTGATAATACTCCACATCGTCTCGCGCATTGAACAACGTCATTGTTGTATACACAACGCCCGGCATATATGAAGTTTTTAATTTCGGATATGTAGGTGTGAACTCGTGGGCACGTAAGTGCCCACTCGCCCATATCATCAACAATAGAATCAGATAGCGATGCATTCTGCACTCACTACTGCTCTATATACGCCTCCGGGAAATGCTTTCCCGTAACCGTAGTCTGCCTGAGTCTCAGTCTTAAACCATGTGCTTCCTGCAACAGTCAAAGAAAACTCAGTCACATTATCAAATTCAACTTTCGCGGCATCGTATCCGGACATACTAGTGTCAGATACCTGTGAAGTTGCAGTGTCTCCCGTCCAAACCACCGTGTCATTCAACGTGGGTGCTTCAGAGAAGCTTGTCGGATGAGTAATTCTTGCTTTGTACAAACTTGCTTGAATTACGTCAAAACGAACAACAGGATCAACGCCGCCATCTGTGGGGTCGGAACTCAGAACATCTGGTGTAGGGTTACCATACACACCAGCAGTATCTGGAGTTACAACACACTTAGACTCGACATTGCCTACTACTTCCATTTCCGTCGCGTTACCATAAGCACAAAAGGTCATCAGAGTAAAGAATAATATAGAAGTTTTATTGAACATGTATGTTCTCCCTTTAGTTTACTTCTCATACTGTAAATCAACTAATTGCTGGTGCTTCAATTCAGAAGCCAAGCCCACTCTCAAACCTTTCTTACTGTCTGGAAGTTTACTATCTTTCAGCGGTTCAGCGTCCGGATATTCACCTCCCTTTATCGCCACCAGATAATTCCGAGGCAGATAATTCGTCGCAATTAGTGCATTATGTAACAATGTATCCTGTTCTTTTTGTAGACTTGCCCCAAGTGACAAACCTAACATATCTTCCAAACTTTCTCTAACTTTCTTCTCCATGGACTTCGCCATTTTATCTCTTTCTTCTTTTTCTTCCTGTTCTTTCTGTGCTTGTAAATTTGCTTTGCGATCTATCTCTGCTTGAATATATTCTTCACTATTAGTATCTATCTCTTGTTCAGGAATTAATGTCAAAGGATCTACATAACCTTCGCATGATGGATTGTCCTGTGGACTATTACAAGGAAGGTATTGGTATGTGTAATACACTTCAGGTTCTAATACCGTTCCAAATCCTTCTACTTCTATACTACCATCTCCCCAAAAATCAAGTGGGATTGAACCAACAGGAATTGCTTTACTAATTGTATTTCCTGGCAATCCAGACCAATCATCACTTGCTCTAAAAATGTATCCTTCTCCTTGTGCGTTTTCGTTCTGCACATGAACCAGCATATCATCTTCTGTATTCTTTTCTGTAGTGTACCTATAAACTACGTTGTTAACTTGCAACCCTGCCGCTTGAGGCAAGACGTTTGACATTACCCAATTCAACCCTGCATTAGCAGCATTGTTTGATGTCGCATAAATTATATCTGCTTCGCTAGATAAGGAGGAGGAGCAATAGACTAGCAACGCCACCAGCGCCCATGAGTGTCTTCGTGCCATCGCTTAACCCCTTCTCTTCTTCTTCCGTAGGAACATCTGTTGATGGTTCCAATTCTTTGTTTACCGCCCAAGCAGCCTTTGCTTGATCACCGATCAAACCTTCGAACGGGCAGGGTGTTCCTGCCATCAACATCGCGTCAAAAACTCGTTCGTCTTGACATAATGTAGATACAGCAGCAACTTTCATGCCCATATCATATAGTGTCTTGGATAATTTTAGACGCTCACAGTTTGAATCAGTAATTTGAGATCCCATCGAGATACCCAAAATCTGAGTCTGAACAGCACCCGCCACACCAAAGGTACAGAGGTCACTGTTCGAGGTATTTATCGTAGGAGTGATTGCAGACGCAGGAGGTGATTTTAGCGTTGTAGTGGTATTAGAATCTACAGTACTTCTTGTAGTACTGTCCGTTTTAATCGTGTTGTCGTCTATTGGGGTCACTTCTTCTGCATATACAGAGGGGTATATTACAAAAAGAAGCACTGACAAATATCTCATTGTATTGCTCCGTCATTTTTATCTAAAACTATTTATAACAAACAACAATCAAAGCAGATTTTTATGGTTGGCCATCGTAATAATTTTTACTCAGCTCACCACGCTCTGTGTTTGTAATTCTATATCCGTTTTGTGTGGTTTCTTGAGTTGAGGTGACACCGGTAGTTCCTGCATTAACAGTAATCACACCGTCGAGTAACTCTGGTGTGATTGCCGTTAAAGTTAAAACCCCATCAACATTACTCGCAGTCCAATCAGTATTACCAGTAAACGCAGTTACGACTTTCCCTGCAATAGCGGCCGGGGAGTCTGCGATCGCTAGAGTAGTTGTTACAGAACCTTGAGGAGTTACTATAATCAGATCAGTAGCAGTCGTTGCCGCGGCAGTGAATGTGATTTCTTCAATATGCAATCTGCCAGTAGCATCAATAGCCTTACGAGTCCTAGCATATGTTTCTTGCAGATCGCCCCCCTCGGGTGTGTATGACCTTATACCACCAGCATAGGTTCCGTTTGCATCTGAGTACGTGTTAGCACCCGTTGCAGTGTTTTCATATTCCCAAATTCCTGCCGATCCTGGCACTGTTACCCACGCCATGTCTTAATCCTCCACCCAACTCATTGAGATTGCATTCCGAGTTATTTGCTGGGGACTTCTAATCAGAACAGACAATTGATTTGATGGAGGAATTGCAATTCGAAGGTCTTCTAGAACTTGACTACCCGAACCACCGGCTTCAACATCAAAGATGTACATTAATCTTTGGTCTCCTAATGTCACTACGGAAGTTGTATTAGAAGAGGACACTGAGGAATATTCGTTCAATGAAACGAACTCTCTGGTGGTTGCTAGCCCTGTTGCGTTTAGAAGTAGAGCAACTGTAACGGGACCAGTACCACTGAAAGCGGAATTAATATTTTTTAATAATATTTCTCTTGTGTTGATTTTACCTCTAAACACTAAATTATTGGATACTGTTAAAACGTGATACCAAGTGTTGGCAGTTAGGTTGGTAGTACTTTCTCGAAAAGTTGCGGTAGGAAATTTCGTGGTCGTAATGACACCTTCGATAGCACCCATCATAGATGCACCTTCAACTACAACATCAGTTCCAGTGCCGCCTAAAGACGCAGCAACATAACCAATCTTCAGAGATGGATTATCGATATGGACATCTTCATTGCGATTGCTGTAGTGTTCGTGGTGGAAGTAAATCATATCACCGTTGATAGGATTCTCAATAGCGTATCGAATCTCCCCAGCACCCAACCAACGAAAGTTGATTTGAAATACATTTAGTTTAGTGGGGTCGATAGTAACTTTAGAAGGTCCATTGCCGTCCAAAGTGTCGAAGTTGAAATCTGCTTGTGCTGTCCAAAGAGTAGTATGAGCAACACCAACCTGAACATTAACTGATGTGGCAGTTGTTTGAGTTGTGCCAGCATCATAGTTGAATGCACTACCTTTAGCCCCAACAGATCTTGCAAGAAAACAAACTTTATCGTCGTATGTTTCAACAATGTAGAATGGGTTTCCTGCAAAAGCAAGAGCAATCTTCTGTGCTACTTCTTGTACGGTGTCACCAATCAAAACTGCAATTGTTTCAGTAGACGTTGATGCTCCTTGAGTTGGATATGTAATAATGATATCTGCATTAGCACCAGCGGGTGCGGTAATGGTAAGATTTTCGATGTGTGCCTTACCGCCGTTCTCACGTAACACACCAAACTCAGTACCGTTAAATCCAACCTGTACTGCTTGTTCTTGTGTGAAGAAACCAGCACGTTGAGTATAACCAGCAACGCCCTGTGTGAACTTAGCAGTGAATCGTGCGACTGCACCTTGACCTGGGCGATACCTCACAGCACGCCGAGAACGAAGAACTCCGTAACCGAATTGACCAGTTCCGGTAGTGACTCGCATTAGAGTATCAGATGTTCCTGCGGTGCCACCTGCTTGAAATGTCTCAAACTGTTGAGGATCTAAATCGTACAGACCGTCTAACTGGAAAACAGGCGTGACAGGAACAGCAATTGCTTCACCGAACGCAGATCGTGCGGTAGCACCTTCATTGAAGATGTTACCGTATTGATCCGCTTGCATCTGGACTTCATACTGTACATTATTATTACTGTTTAGTCTCTGGCGATTAGTGTGAAATTCTGCCATTAGTCTTTCTTCCTACTCCCGACAGCATCCGCCGCAAAGAAGGCAGAGACTAGTACGGCGATTGATGCAAAGTATGTTGGAGCAATGTCAGCAATCAATTTTGCTGCTTGGTCCAATCCAAACATATCAGTAAGGAAGATTCCAAACGGATACAATAAAAGACCTACCAACGAGAACCAAGCCATCTTACGAATGGCATCCCGTTGAGCATCTGCGTCTTCAAGTTCTTTGCGCTTAAACTCTAGGTTCATGTGCGCTTCCAACTCTTCCATAGAGATGTGCCCGTCACCATTGGTGTCTGCTCCGGCTAATGCTTCGTCTACTGTTTTCTTTTTAGCCACGTATTACTCCTTAATGTCCGGATGTTCTATCGTTGTTCCTAATGTAGAATCCATCATATGATTTACATGTGAAATGTATTTGTTATTCGTTCCATAGTGTTTCATATAATCATTAATGTATGCATCTACGTTACCTTCACAAGAAATAGTTGTTAGATGCTCTAGTAATTTTTTAGCAATGTTAGGTTTTATATAATATGCTAAAGCGGGTGTTTGACTAACTCTATTGCCCGGTCCATTTATACAACCTAACGATGCTATACCCATGTCATTCAAGTCGTCTGGTAGTGGTTTTACCAGTTCAGCATCGTGTTCTATAACTATAGCCGGACTTGTTTTCCGAGCAATAATTGATAGCACCTTTGCATGACTGTAAAATATTGCCTTTTCTGTCTCAGAAAAAGGTCTTCTTTGCCTCCCCATCTTTTTAATTGGAGCAATATTAATTTTAATACCATCATCACCCATAGTTTCAGGTGTTACCGCTTCTACAATTTGAACACCATAACCAGCCTTTGTCCAAGACTCATACGATCTACCTGCAAACCACATGGATACTGGATTATCAGATATCCTAATTAAAAAAACCACAGGTTTACGCATAATTTAGTGTATCTTTTCACCATTATAATGATGATCAATTTCTGATTGTGTTAGTTCTCTTTCGGCTGAAGGGGCTTCGTTTAAACTCTGTACCTTTGATTCGGTTACAGGTTTCTTTTCCCACTTTCCAGTCTCAGGGTTCTTATAAAAATCAGGATTAATTCCTCTAGGTGGCATAACGTTTTCCTTCTTAACAAATGCTTCAGTTGTTTCTGCTTGATGCGTAGATACTGTTGATGGAACCAAGGGTTCTGCATCAGGAATATCCACCACTACAGGTTCAGGCGCAATAACAGTTTGTTGATATGGTTGATTCTGTTCAGCATACCATTCCGCAATTTCTTCAGCACTAATTACCATCGCTTTAATGATTTCGATCTTGCGTTTAACGCCTTTTTCCAAAACCCACCCCTGTTTGGTAGGGTATACGTTACCCATTTTCATAACCCACTTGGGTGCTGCAATAGCCATCTAACTATTCCTTACCCGTAGTATGTAATGTTGCACCCTTAACAGGATTTATAATCTTCTTGTCGCCTTCTTTACGATCATTGGGGCGTGCCTTTGCGGTAGGTCCACCACGACCCGCTTTAGTAGCGTCTACGTGTCCAGCTTCATCATCTCCACCTTTAGGTACATCTGGGCTATCATGATCAGCATCTTTTGCCATATCTTTAGCACCTTTACCTTTCAACTGATCATCTTCATCATCAACAGGTTTACCTTTGGGACCTTCTTTGGCTTTAACAGCGGCTTCCCACATTTGACTCAGAGCACCACGAATACCACCTTGGGCTTGACGATATGTTTCTTGAACATGATCATCCAACTGAGCAACGGTGCCTTCTTGAACAGACTCTACTCTTTTGAATTTGCGTTCCCACTCACTATGGTCTTTTCCAGATTGTTCGCCCGACTTTTTAAGAACCCATCCTGGACCCTTGGGTCTTTGACGATTTGGAAGTTTGACACGTTCTTTTTCTAACTTTTCTTCAAGTTCGTCTTCTTCGTTTGCTTTCTTCAGTGCTTTCTGTACACGAGGATTGTCACTCATGCCTTTCTTAGATTTGTCAATCTTCTTGACAGCACCAGTCATGTTACCACCCATACGTCTAGCCGTTTTGATAGCAGATGACACGCCTTCAAGTTGTTCGGCAGGAACATTGAACTCTACACCGTGAGCAAACAGCACATCAACACCTTCGTCGGACTCAGCAATGATCTCGCCATATCCGTGGTCTTCATGTCGTACTGCTTCTTTCTTAACTTTCTTAGTGTCGCCACCACAAGAACTTTCGTCTTTAACCGACTTGCCCTTCTCAGAGGAAGCGTACTTAGAGCATTCTTGATCATGATTCTCAGTAGAACCACCACACTCGGCGCACTTCTTCATACCATCTTTAGCCATAGGCTCATCGTTGCCCATTTCTTCGTCATCGCTTTCTTTGACTGCTTTAGAAATAGCCTTACGTTTCTTGTGTAAGTATTGATCAGATGAATCAGTGTCGCCATCGTTATCAATGTCGCCATCTTCACGATCTTTATGCTTACCCTTGAGTTCTTTAGGATCGACAGGATCTAATGTCTTCTTCTCATAGACTTCCTGCCAAGCCTTTGAGATACTTTCGATTTGTTTCTTATCCATTTTAATCCTGTCCTTATAACATTTCTTGTATATGTGTTATGAGAGCGGCAACAAAAGCACCGCCTACCAACCACATCATTTTTGTCATAACATTCATACGTTCTCGCATAGATGTTACGTGTGAATCAATATTGTCCATTTTTTTGGACATTCTATTGAGACGTTCGTGAGACTCAGCGCGTCTAATCTCTAAGTCTGCAATCTTTTCTTCTACCCTTGCCATACCTACTATAACATCAGCAAGTTTGTCAAGTTTCTCCTCGATCCTTTGTAATCGGTCTTCACTCATAGTTAACAGTTCCATCTACGTCGAGCGGCTTTACCGCGTTCTCCCGTCCAACCTTTGGATCGAGCACAAAAACTTTTTCTTCTTTTTGCGTCCTTACTGTCAGGATCTAACTTACTAGGTTTTGTTGTAACTGCCGTTTGCAATTTAGATCCTGGATTCTTTCTACGATAGGCAGCAACACCTTTTTTAGTTAATCCAGCACCTTTATCAACAGACAATTTATGTCCTTTCTTTACAGACAAACCCGAAGAATCGTCTTCACAAAATAACTTGAAACGTTTCATCTAAGATCAGAAAACTTTTTAGACTCTTTGATGCCGTTTTTCTTTCTCCATTGCATGACTGTGGCAGCATCCGCAACTTGGTCTGCCCAGTTGCCCGGTCCAGTAGTTGC
>ENA-OWPI01002235-OWPI01002235.1-marine-metagenome-genome-assembly--contig:-NODE-2235-length-18526-cov-26.570763_pt1 | contig 18526 bp, 16 predicted proteins | sample MGYA00238138_ERZ651775 | MGnify/ENA primary metagenome ERZ651775 (study PRJEB26906, sample SAMN06265043) | marine metagenome | isolation source: Helgoland LTER site | place: Germany:Helgoland, sampling...
ACGCCTATCTTTTGTTTGCCTTTCATTTCATAAGATTTTCCATCAATAAGTAATAGTCTTGAAAGTGTAGAACCAAGCGATACGATATTTGATTTAAGTCTTGCATCAGAGGAAACCACTACATCGCCACCAATTGTCACATCGCCAGTAAAACTACCCTCTCCTGCATATACTTTAGCACCAGAATCTTCTCCCATATATACTGCCGTTACGTCGTCATTTCCAAGAACTACAGAATTATCTGCTTGCCCAGTAGCATTATAACCTATCATTGTTTGGTTAGTAGCGTCAACAGCACTTGCCCGTGCATTGTAACCAAATGCGGTATTTCTAATCCCTGTGGTGTTAGAGTATAAAGAATACATACCAGATGCGGTATTGTAATTCCCTTCTGTGTTAGAATATAAAGACTGATACCCAGATGCAGTATTGCTATACCCTGTGGTGTTAGAATATAAAGAATAATACCCAGATGCGGTATTTCTAATCCCTGTGGTGTTAGAATATAAAGAATAATACCCAGATGCGGTATTGTTATACCCTGTGGTGTTTGAATATAAAGAATAATACCCAGATGCGGTATTGTTAGACCCTGTGGTGTTAGAATACAAAGAATAATACCCAGATGCGGTATTTTTATCGCCATCTGTGTTGGTAGTTAATGCATAATAACCAAAAGCAGAATTATAATCTGCTCCTGAACCAAAGCCTGTTCCAGAGCCATAAAATGTACTTCCTAATTGTGCATTCATACTAAATGTGATAGTTAATGCTAAAAGTGTAAAAAGTTTTTTCATTGTATATGTTTTTTTTGAAGATACATAATTAATCAAATTCCTCTAAACTTATATCATTGTTTTTAGCATATTTTTCGAATCTATCTAAACGCTCTTTTAAATCTGATGAGTCTAATACATTGACCTCAAATAATGGTTGCTCTGTAAACTGATTTAAGTTTTCTACTTCTTTCTTTTTAGGTAGTAAATATGGAAGGATAGCCTTAACTAAATTTATTCTCTGGTTATTGGTTAGCTTTCCCAAGTTCATATCCTTTATCAGTTCATTACATATCTTTTCCAGATATTCTTTTATTACTATTGTATTCTTACTCGCACCCCTTTTGGATGTCTTTCCATATGTATTTCCGTTTTCGAATGGCATATTATTTATTATATTTAAATTATGGAATTGATAGTTTTACTTATTGGATGTGCATTACTAATTGGCTTATTCCTTCGCAAGAAAGGGGATAATACAATGGATACATTGGGAAAAGGATGTGGATTTATGTTCTGGTTTGTTCTTATCATAGTAGTTTTATTTATTCTATACCTTCTATTTATGAATGGCACTTTAAATGAGTGGACTGATGGCGCAATAAATCTACCTACTCAACAAACGTAACTGATGGTTGTCCTATAATATAGGATGTCCTCGTCTCTGGATGAAACGCAGTATATTCATTTTCTATATATCCACTTGAAGCAATAATACAAGCCTCAACAGTTCTATAATGGTTTCCAAATACTTTAGCTTTCTTTATAAAGTTTTCTTTTAAGTATTCATCTATCGGTTTATCTATATTTAATTCCATAAGTGTTTTAGTGTTATTTAACATTAGTAAAAGTTATAATGTATCTGGTCTCCTTTCATATGCTTGGTAACATAATTAGTTAGCCTTTTGGGGTAATCTATTTCTTCTAGATAAGGGATATAGTTCTTTTTAACATCTAATGCCCAAGCTAAAGTTTCTTTTGATGGATTATGTACTTTCATCATCAAGTGTATATGATATCCTAGTAAATCAGCATTTCTTTCTACTGAATAAAACATCTTATCTACTTTACCTAGATTAGCTAACCCTTCCATTCTTTTCTCAAACGAGTACTTATGTCGCATAGGTGCTTGAATTGTAGCCACCCAATTGTAGTTTTGCTCTAACAGTAAGTTTCTCAATTTCTGTTTAGCTTGGTATTTCGTTATGTTAGTATTTATAATCATTTAATTACTTACATTTTAAGAAAAGACTGACGTCAGCAAATTATTCATTTACTCTGTTAAATTATACCATCCTAGTGTGTTAGTTAGCCAAAACTAATCGCCATTTTAGACCCCTGTCCCCTTTATAAACGAGATATGATGCAAAGTGTATCAAATGCATACAATACCTCCTCTACTATAAAAACACTTTTTTCTTTAAAGTGTTGTAAATTGCCACTTTACTACACGCTATATATACAACGGATAACTAGTTCAATTTTGTTTTTTGTTCTGTTTTTGTTTTGTTTCTGAAGTGCTTTATTAATGACGGGGTCGTGCCATGCACGAATCCCTAAAACCTTTAAGTCTTTATCTCAATACCTTCTTTTTTTAATACCTCATCTAATTTATAATCTTGCAGTCTAGCTTCAAATTCCTCAAGCCTTGTTTCAGCTAAAGTTTTATAAGGTTTTGTAATATTTATGTCTATTTTTTTCTTTCCTTTTAAGGAATCTTTTTCGAGTCCTAATCTGATTGCAACATTCTCTGAAGAAACCTCGTCTAATGGCTTTAAAAGGCTATCATAATAGGCGTCTTGCTCCTTCTCGTCAGAATAAAAACCTTTGGTAGTTCTTTTGTCTTTTAGAAAGTAAGATTTGTATTGTTTATCCAATGGTATCATCTCCATATTTCCATCCATCTCCACCATTATTTTCCACTTACCATTTACCAAGTGAATACCATTATGGCAGACTATCCATCTTGGCTTTTGTTGTACCCTCACAATGTCTTTTAATTTAGCTAATAGTAAATCATAAATCTCCTGCATTCCGAAACTTTCTAATACGTTCTTATGTATTTCATTGATTCTTTCAATCATATCTGGGTCTTTATAGTTTAGATAATGATTATCTAATAAAGCATCAGATTGCTGACCTATTTGAGTTTTAATTTCTTGATGTGTGTATCCTAATTTTCTAGCAGTAGTAGAATAACTTTTACGAGCACTACTATAAGTTAATCCTTCAAACTTTTCATTTAGTTTAACTACACTTCTTTTCCATAGTGTATTATGAAATTTGATATTATCTTGAGGTGTGTAATCGTAAATCTTAATTCTATCATTAATATTAGCTACTACGTGCTTTCTATTTGCATTTGGATAATCTATATAAACACAAACATTTTTTAGCATCTCAATTAATGCAAGTGTTGGTTTTCTAAATAGCTTAACATACATTTCTACATTAGTCTTACTTCGAGGATGATATAGATGTACATTGTCCCTCCAATAGTCTGTTAATTTTCTACCAGTTTTATTCTGTTTAGAATCCTCTATATGTTCCTCCCCTATGATTGATATATCTGCTTGGTAAAACCCCCTTAAATTGAACATAAGCACCCAAAAACTAATTGCCCTCCAATCATATAGAGATACACATTTATCTATTTGTCTTTTAATAAATTCAGCATCATATGTTGGTATTACTTTCTTTCTACCAGTCATAAAATCAAACTCGTTATCTATCTCTATTGGGTCGTGTATTGCTTTAGTCTTTTTAGCATATCTAAATATTCTACGCATACAATCTATATATCCTTTATATGATGATGCTGATAGTTCACCTTTTTTAATCTTTTGTTTACATACCCTTTGAAACTTTGCAAAGATGGAATAGCTATCCATATGAAATTCAGAAAACTTCATAGGAGTATTTCTACCAATATGTTTCTTAAATGCTTTGTATTTATAATTGTAGTCTGAATAAGTTGCATTAGATTTTCCATTCTTTATACTAGTTTCAATAAATTCATCAATACTCCCAAATCTACTTTTCCCTTTAATGTATTCTAACACTTGGTTATTACCAAACATTCCAATATTAAACTTATTGTTAGCTTCATAAATTCTGTCTTTAAATTCTTTTATACGTCTATTGATATCAATAAAGTTTGGATGTTTGTTAGATACCTTTAATTGTTGAGGTTGCCAGTATCTTCCATCTACAAATAGTTTAGTATCATAATCTTTTCTAAAGCCTCTACCAGAATTAATTCTAATTCGAATCTCCTGCAAACCTAATTTATTGCGATTTGAACGTAATTTGATGGTTATTTTCATACTATTGTCTATGAGTATTTTATTTGTCCCCACATTTGTCCCCACAAATATAAGACATTTTATAGTACGTATAACATTAGTATATCATTAATTATAAGAGTACACTTTCGGTTTTAAGATTATATGTTTTAAGGAGTAAATAGGTGGGGTACTTTTGCCGTAATCAAGTGCACTATTCAGTTATGCTACGAGGCCAATTTTAATATGATTGCAAATATAAATTTATTTAAATAAATCTGAAATCGATTTTAATACTTTATAAATAGTCATAAAAATTATTATTTTTTTTTTAATATCTACAGGTTAAAATAAAGATTATGTAGAATTATTATAAATATTATTTAAAATTAGTCTAAATAAATTTTGTAAAAATAATATCCTACAATATATTTGCTGCTTAATATTTAACAAAAAACATAAAACAATGAAAAATTACATGATTTTATTGCCTTTGGCTCTAATTTCATTCACATTCACATCATGTGATAATGATGACAATGACGATCCGGTTATACCAACTATTCAAGCTCCACAAACATATTCTTTTGAAAGAAATGGAGAGTCTACAATCAGCTACTCTGGACAAACAACTAGACTAGAACAAGCAGATGAATTATATGCAGCTTTAAACTCCTCTGGATCTACTGCATCTGGATTAGACCTAATGTTTAATGGATCTGACGGTTCTTCAGCAGGGTTTGCTAATGATTTATTAAATGGAACATCAAAAATTATCGGTAGCAAAACAGCTTCATCTACTTTATCAGGAAGTGCTACTACTAAGGATAAATTCAACCAATATATTACAGATTTTGCTTCAAACGTAGCGCCAAACTGGAATATGGATGCAGCTCCAGGCATGCCAGGTTCAATTACTTCTCCTGATGGAGGTTCTACATACCAAATTAATGCTGTAGGTCAAGAATTAGATCAGCTATTCTTCAAAGGGTTAATTGGTGCATTTACTTTAGATCAAATAGTTAACAATTATATTCATCCAAATCAATTAGATTCTGGATCAAGAATCGATGACAACGATAGTGGCGTATTATCTGATGGTAAACCTTATACTGATATGGAACACAAATGGGATGAAGGATTTGGATATTTATATGGACAAGAAGGTGATTTGGATGTCGTAGGTTATACTATAGGAAGTGCGCCAGCAGGTTCAGGTAACTTACTTATGAAATATTTTAAAAAAGTAAATGCTGAAGGTGGTTACGAGCCAGGTATTGGTCAAATTGTATACGATGCTTTTATAATGGGAAGAACTGCAATTGTAAATAGAGATTACGATCTTAGAGAGGCTCAAGCTGACATTATTCAAGTTGAATTATCTAAAGTAATTGGATACTATGCAATACATTATTTAAATGATTACATAGTAAAAGTTGAAGCTGGTAATATTGCTAAAGCTCATCACTCACTTTCTGAAGCTTATGGTTTTATATTAAGCCTACAATTTACTAATAATGGTAATGATGAGCCATATATGTCTAAAGCAGATGTTGAAAGTTTTTTAGACACATCTTTAGCTGACTTTCATAATGTCAATCAAGCTGATATCATAGCAAATGGTAGTGGAATGATTGATATAATTAAAGCTGCTTACGGAAACACTTTAATGATTGATTAATTTTAACTTTTTTTTAGAACTCAGTATCATTATTTAGATACTGAGTTCTTTATATTTGCAAGCTATGATAAAAAAAATATTTTCATCTTCATTTGTATTAATTTTACTAATTTTTTCTTGTAGTTCTGACAGTGATGACAATTCTAGTGAAGTATGGGAACAAAAATCTGAAATGCTTACAAATTGGGCAGATAATTTTATTATCCCCTACTATACAACTTTGACTAATAAACTAGAAAACTTAGAGGCATCAGCTAATACATTTACTATTTCTAGAAATCAACAAAACCTTGAAAATTTAAGAAATAGTTTTATAAATGCTTATTTATCATGGCAATATGTAGAAATGTTTGATATAGGACTTGCTGAAGAAACCTATTACAAATCAAAAATGAATATTTATCCAACTACAGCTTCTAAAATTGAGTTAAATATTCAAAATGGGAATACCGATTTTAATAATAGTAATAATTTTTCAGCACAAGGTTTTCCTGCGCTTGATTACTTATTATATGGTATAGAAACTAGCGATGAACTTATTATTTCAAAATATAATTCTGATTCACGATATTTATCCCACATATACGAAATTATCGATCAAATGCTCCAAAACACCTACCCTATTGTAGAAGATTGGCAAAATTACAGAAATCCCTTTATAGGCTCGGTTAGAAATACCGCTACTTCTAGTGTTAATAAAATGACAAATGACTTTATCTATTATTACGAAAAAGGATTTAGAGCAAATAAATTTGGTATACCAGCTGGAGTATTTTCAGGTGGTGCTTTACCTGAAAAAGTTGAGGCTTTTTACAATCAAAACATTTCTAAAGCATTAGCTTTAGAAAGTTTTCAAGCAATTAAAAAATTTTACAACGGAGATGGAGGAGTTAGTTTAAGACAATACATTTCTGAAGTTTCAACTGAAGAGTATTCTGAATTATCTACAGATATATTAGATCAGTTTAATATTGCTGAGAATTTAATAAATGATCTTAATGAAAATTTTTATAATCAAATTTTAACAAATAATATTAAAGTTCTTGAAACATATGATGCAATTCAACAAGGAACTATTTTATTAAAAACAGATATGCTTTCTGTTTTACAAATCCCAACTGACTATGTTGATGCAGATGGTGATTAAATCATATTAAACAAAACAAATTTAATTTAAGATTCTCTATCTATAATAGAGAGTCTTTTTTTTTAAACATGAATTCGAAAATTAATAGTTATATAAATTCATACACCAATGCTAGCCCTTTAGCTGTTTTTAGAATTGGGTTTGGTTTAATGATGCTATATAGTATACTAAGGTTTTGGAATAAAGGATGGATCTACACACTTTACATAGAGCCTAAATTTCATTTTAAATACTATGGATTTGAATGGGTTAGAGATTTGGGAGATTTCACGTACATATTATTTGTAATCTGTATAATTAGCTCAATTTTTATAACAATTGGTTATAAATATAGACTTTCCATGATTTTGTTTTTTTTATCATTTACCTACATAGAATTAATAGATAAAACAACATATTTAAATCATTATTACTTTATAAGTATTCTAAGTTTTTTAATGATTTTTTTGCCTGCTAATGCATATTTTTCATTAGATAATATTTTAAGAAAAAAAAGCTACAAAGAAATTCCTAAATGGTCAATTGATTGTATTAAACTATTACTTTCAATTGTATATTTTTACTCTGGTTTAGCAAAAATTAACACAGATTGGTTGTTAAATGCTATGCCTTTAAAATTATGGTTGCCTTCAAAATATGACCTTCCTTTAATTGGTGAAACATTTATGCAACAAGAATGGGTTCATTATTTTATGAGTTGGGGTGGTATGTTATATGATTTATCTATCCCATTTTTATTATTATACAAAAGGACTAGAATAATCGGATTCCTTCTTGTAATATTTTTTCATCTTTTTACTGGGGTTCTGTTTCCTATTGGAATGTTCCCGTACATTATGATAGTTGGGTCTCTTATATTCTTCGATTATACTGTTCATGAAAAAATAATTAAATGGATTCAAAAAATAATTGAACCAATTAAAAAACAATTCAAAATTGAAGAAAATATAAAAGAACAAAAAATAACAATAAAAAATAGAAAAATTGTATTATCAATAATTTCTGTGTTTTTTGTAATTCAACTATTTTTACCCTTTAGATATCTCTTATATCCAAGCGAATTGTTTTGGAGCGAGGAAGGTTATAGATTTTCCTGGAGAGTTATGTTGGTTGAGAAAATAGGTTACACAACTTTTAAAATTAAAAGTAAAAACAGCGAATCTTACTTTTATGTAAATAACGAAGAGTTTTTAACTTCCTTTCAAGAAAAGCAAATGAGTTTTCAACCAGACTTTATCTTAGAATATGCTCACTATTTAGGAGATTATTATATGTCTAAAGGTTATGGTAGAGTTGAAGTTTATGCAGAAAGTTATGTGTCATTAAACGGAAGAACTAACAAACGGTTTATAAATTCTGAAGTAGATCTTTACAAAGAGAAAGAATCTTTTAAAAATAAAAAATGGATAATTCCAATAGATGATGAAATTAAGGGTTTTTAGAATATTTATTTTTGTAAGCTTACTCTCAATATATTCCAATGCAAGTAATAAAGTTTTTGGAATTATCACTGAAGAAGGCTCTAATACAACAATAAGTAATGTAAATATTTATGATGACGATATTGGTTTAGTTGCAGTCTCAGACTCAAAAGGCTATTACGAATTTTATTCTGATTCTAAATCATTAAGTCTATATTACTCAATTGAAGGAAGACCCTTTATTGAAAAACAAATTTCATTAGAAAATGATTATAATATTGACATAGTTTTTCCAGCTTCAGTTGAAGAACTTTCTGAAGTTCTCGTGACCTCGATAAATAGAAAAACTTTTGAATTAAAAAGATTAAATGACGTCGTTGGCACATCTATTTATGCTGGTAAAAAATCTGAAGTTGTTCTTGTCAATCAATCAATGGCTAATCTAGCCTCAAACAATTCTAGGCAAATTTATAGTCAGATAGCTGGGTTAAATATTTTTCAAAATGATGATGCAGGCTTGCAAATTCATGTAGGAGGAAGAGGCTTAGATCCAAATAGAACATCAAACTTTAATACACGTCAAAATGGATATGACATGAGTGCTGATGTTTTAGGCTATCCTGAAAGTTATTATTCTCCTCCAGCTGAAGCTCTTGAAGAAATTCAAATTGTAAGGGGGGCCGCATCACTACAATATGGAACACAATTTGGTGGTCTTGTAAATTTTATAATAAAAAAACCAGTAAAAAATAAATTTATGGAGGTTATTTCTAGAAATACACTAGGAAGCAATGGCCTGTATACTAACTTTACAAGTGTTAGTGGAACGAATAAAAAATTAAGCTATTACGCATATGTAAATAGTAAAAAAGGAGATGGTTTTAGAGATAATTCAAGTTACGATTCAACAAACTCACATTTATTTTTAGCATATGATTTTAATCAAAAAACAAAACTATCATCCGAAGTAAGTTATCTTACTTATTTGGCTCAACAAGCTGGTGGTCTTTCTGACAATATGTTTAATCAAGATCCATTTCAGTCTAATAGATCAAGAAATTGGTTTGAATTGAAATGGCTTCTTTACAATATAAAATTAGATCATAAATTTTCTGAAAAAACAAATTTCACATTAAACTTTTTCGGATTAAATTCACAAAGAAATGCTTTAGGGATTAGATACAATCGAGTTGATCAAATAGATTCGGGTGAAGAGAGAGATTTAATTAAAGGTGATTTTAATAATTACGGTTTAGAATCTCGAATATTGCACAATTATAATTTTCTGAACAAGAAATCTATATTCTTGTTTGGTCTTAAATATTATAAATCTGATAACTCATCTGTTCAAGGTCCAGGAACTGATGGATTCGGTCCTAATTTTGACTTCCAATACCAAGACTATCCGTACTACAACAATCAATCTAATTATAAATACCCTAATCAGAATATATCACTATTCACAGAAAATATATTTTATATTTCAGACAAAATTTCTCTAACTCCAGGGATTAGATATGAAAACATAAGAACAGAAAGTGATGGATACTATAGTCAGATTAATTTTGATAATGCAGGAAATGTCATATATGACAATACAGTTTTTGAAAATAAAATTAGAAACAGATCTTTTTTATTATTTGGGCTGGGTAGTAGTTACAAACCAAATAAATACATAGAAATGTATGCTAATGCATCACAAAATTACAGGTCTGTGACTTTTTCGGATATCAGTATTTTTAATCCTGCATTTGTAATAGATCCAAATATTTCTGATGAAAAAGGATATACAGTGGATCTAGGTATTAGAGGAAATAATAAAAAATTGATTTCATATGATATTAGCCTCTTTCACTTATTTTACAATGATAGGATTGGTTTTACTCAAATCGTTTCTGATGACGGAAATATAAAAAGTCAAAGAGGAAATGTTGGAAATGCAGTAATTTTTGGAGTGGAGTCTATTATAGATTTTAATCTAAACAAAATATTTATACGAGATAATAATTTCATTTTTAATTACTTTATAAACACTTCAGTAATTGAATCAGAATATATTAAGTCAGAAATCAATGGAATTACAGGAAAGAGGTTAGAGTTTGTCCCAAAGCTAAATATAAAAACTGGAGCAAAAATTGGATACAAAAATCTTTTGTTAAATATTCAATACACCTATCTTTCTAATCAATTTACTGATTCATCTAATTCTGTTGAAAGTAATTTAAGTGGGGTTATAGGTCAAATTCCAGCTTATGACATATTGGATTTCTCTTCATCATATAAACTTAAAAACTATAAATTAGAATTTGGAATAAATAATATTTTAGACAATCATTATTTTGTAAGACGAGCAACAGGTTATCCAGGGCCTGGAATTATTCCTTCTCCACCACGCAATTACTACATAACTTTACAGCTTAAATTTTAAATAATATCAAAAATAGTTAAGACAATTAGGTGGGAAATAAATCAAATCTTCTTTTTCAAAACTTACACAAATGACCTCATCTTTTTTGAAAGGTACAGAGCTAAATAAATTCCAATTTTCTTGTCCATGCTTAGCAGTAATATTATACTCTTTACCTTGAAACAATGACTTTTCTACTACAAGTTTAATGTCAGATTTTTCAACGATATTTATCTTTTCAGGTCTAATATAGTAAGACTTAGTATCCATATCATACTTATTGATATTACCTAGTATTCTTGCGCAATAGCAATTTGCTGGCTTACAATACATCTCAACTGGATCGCTATATTGTTGAAGTTTACCAGCTTTAAATACTAATATTTTATCAGCGATATTAAGAGAATCATTAATATCATGAGTTACTAATATTGTCGTAGTTTTAGTAGTTTTTATAATTTGATAAATCTCATCTCTTATCGAATGCTTTATAGCTACATCTAAATTACTAAATGGCTCATCTAACAGCAATAAATCGGGCTCTCTAATTAATGCTCTAGCGATACATGCTCTTTGTTGCTCACCACCTGAAAGTTCATGAGGAAACCTATCGACTAAAGAAGATAAATTTGTCAAAGACAACATGTATTCTAAATTTTTAATATACTTTTTATCAAGGTTAAAAATTATATTATCTTTTAAATTTAAATGAGGAAAAAGTGGATAATCCTGAAAAACAAAACCTATTTTTCTATCCTGGGGTCGAACAAAAAAATCTTTATCATTAAGAGTTTTGTTATTTAAAACTATAGATCCTGAATTTATATTTTCCAAACCTGAAATGCATTTTAAGAAAGTTGTTTTACCTACTCCACTTTCGCCTAAAAAAGAAACTATTTCACCCTTTTCAACTGAGAAATTTAAAGACTCAATAAGAGGTTCTTTTTTATTATAAAACTTTACAAGATTAGTTACTTTAAGATGCATTTATCTGTTTGTTAATAACATATTTTAAAAAAACCAACATAACACTACCAATTAAAATAATAGCCAACGAATAACTACTTGACTCTAACATCATCTCCTCAATAGCAAACTCATAGGTTTGTGTTGCCAAGGTATCAAAATTAAATGGCCTTAAAATTAATGTTATTGGTAATTCTTTCAATAAGTCAACAAAGGTAACAATAAATGCAGTTATTAGCGCAAGTCTATTAATTGGAAAATGAATTCTTTGAAGTATTTTAAATGGTCCTAACCCAAGTGTTTTAGCAGTTTCATCATATGATTCAGGTTGCTTTTCAAGACTAGATTTAATTGGAGATTTCCCTACAGCTAGAAAACGAAAAACATATGCGTAAATTAAAACATAGAATGATCCAACTAAGGAATAAGAATTAAGCAATGGTATTTTAGTAAATAACAAAATAACCCCCAAACCTATTACAGCTCCAGGGATAACATATCCTAAAGATGTAACTTGACTAATAAATGTGTTAAATTTTAGTTTAGATATTTTTTCAACATAAAGAAATAGTAATGCTGTGACAATTATTAAAACAGTCGAAATTGTTGAAACTTGTATTGAGTTTAGACTAAGGTCTATTAATCTGGAAAAGTCAATATTTTTAATATTGAGAATACTATTGTTTAGTATGTAAAAAAATGGTATTAAAAAACCTAATATAAAGGGAAGAGAACATAGACTGTATATATATATAAATTTATCAGCAGTTGGAATACTTAGTTTTTCTATTTTTGAATTTGCAGAGTAATAAAATTTAGATTTTTTATGACTTAATTTTTCTAAAAACAAAATTGTAAAAACTATAAAGATAAGTAGGCACGCAAGCTGAATGGCGGTATTTTCATTCCCCATTGAAAACCATGCTCTAAAAATTCCTGTTGTATAGGTATTAACACCAAAATATTTTACAGCCCCATATTCATTTAAAACTTCCATAATAACTAAAAATAAACCAGAAAAAATTGCAGGTTTTGACAGTGGAATAATAACCTTAAAGAATAGTTTTGTTGAAGAAAGACCTAGATTTTTAGACATATTTATGTATGTTGAACCAATCAGACTAAAAGAAACTCTGGAGGCTGTATATACATATGGATATAATGCTAAACCTAATATAATTCCTAAAATTTCTATCTGTAAATAATCCTTATTGAATATATCTGAAAGATCAGGATAATTATTTCGTAGAAAAGATTGAAATGGACCGGTATAACTTAACAGATCGCTGTAAGTAAAGGCCATTATATATGTTGGAATTGCTAATGGTAAAAATAGAGCTATATCAAAAAATACTCTAAACTTAAATTTATAATTACTAACGTACCATGCTGGAAAAATGCCAAATAATAAAGCAAAAAAACTAGTTATAGCTATTAAATAAAATGTATTAAAACTATAATCTAAAAGAAGGTTTTTCCATAAATAAACAAAAGCGGTTTGTTCAATTTCAAAAATATTACTAAAAAGAAATATTATAGGTAGAAGTAGGAATAAAGCTATTAAACTACTACCAATAATCCATCTCTTATGTTCTAATTGAACAATTTTTTTTATTATTTCCAACCTGATTTATCAAATATTTCAATGGCTCTATTTCTAAAAACCCCCAATTGGTTCAAATCTAGAATATCTTTTTTGAAAGAGCCCCATTTTTTTACAATTTCGTTTGGCTCTACGTTTGGATTAGCTGGATATTCATAACTAGTATTAGTGTAAGTTTTTTGAGCAGACTCACTTGTTAAAAATTCCATTAATTTAATCGCATTTTCTTTGTTAGGAGCGTTCTTAGCCAACCCAATTCCAGAAACGTTAATATGACTTCCTGATTCTTCTTCACCCTGATTAGGGAAAAAGACACCAACAGAATTACCCGCTTTTATTTCTTCATCATTTTCTGATGAAAGTAAAAGTCCAATGTAATATGAATTTACTATAGCAAGGTCTCCTTGTCCAGCTGTAATAGCCTTTACTTGATCTCTATCATTTCCTTTAGGGTCTCTAGCAAAATTTTTAACAAGTTCACTAGCCCAATTTGTAGCTGCTTCTTCCCCTCTATTGGCTACAATTGAGGATAACAAAGCTTGATTGTATGCGTTAGATGAAGATCTAACTAAAACTTTATTTCTCCATTTCTCATTGGTTAAATTAGCATATGTAGATAATTCACCAACATTTACTCTTTCTTTACTATAAACTATAATCCTAGCTCTATAGGTTATTGGTATCCAGTATCCATTAACATCTTTTAAGTCAATATCAACATTTTGATTAATTATTGGTGAAGATATTTTTTGAAGTAAATCTAAATCTTTTGCTTTTTGAAGTTTACCAGCATCTACAGTAATAAATAAATCAGCTGGACTATTATCACCTTCATTTTTAAGACGCTCTATAAGTTCATCAGCATTAGCCTTTACAACATTGACTTTTATTCCAGTTTCTTTTTCAAAAGCTTCATATTGTTGTTCATCAACTTTATAGTGTCTTTGACTGTATAAATTAATTTCATCAGACTCCTTAGAAGTCTCACCACAACTTGACAAAACTAAAATCGTCGATATAAATATTATAACTCTTTTCATCTGATTAAATTTTTAAATTATTAAAGAGACAAAATTATGTTTATTTAGAACAAATCCAAATAAAACAGATACTTTTTATAAGATTGATTTTAAACTCAATTTTTCTTTAAAAAATGTAATAGCTTTACCACCAATGATGACTCTTTTTCCTTTGTTTTCGCAAATTAATAATCCACCTCTGTCTGATATTTGTAGAGCTTTCAAAGTGTGTTTTTTTAAAATAGCAGCCCAGTAAGGGACCAATGAACAGTGCGCAGATCCTGTAACTGGATCTTCTAATATTGAAGATTGTGGTGTAAAAAATCTTGAAACAAAATCAGAACTATTTCCTACAGATGTGACACATACACCCCCAGGGTCAAGATTTATTTGATCTAATATTTTTTTATCTACAGAAATATTTTTGATATCAGATTCACATTCATAAACTAAAATGTAATCTCTAGACTTTAAAACAAATTTTGGTTGAATACTAATAGCTTTTTTTATTATATTGGGAAGTGTAGTTTGTAAAGGAATTCTAGATGGAAAGTTTAATTGATATACATTTTTTTTCACGTGTACTTCAAGCATCCCACTTAAAGTTTCAAATATAATTTTATCAGAATTATATTTAAGTTCATTTATTAAGCAGTGTGCAGCAGCTAAAGTGGCGTGACCACATAAATCCATTTCAATCTCAGGGGTAAACCATCTTAGTAGTACTTTATTTTTTTTTATAATTATAAATGCAGTTTCTGGAACAGAATTTCTTCTACTTATTTTTAAAAGATCTATATCTTGAAGCCAATCATCCAAAGGCACAATACATGCGGTACTCCCTTTGCAAAATTCACTAACAAAGGCATCAATATGAAATATCTTTAGATCCATTAAATACTAAATTAATTAATCCTTAAATTAGATTATTCAAATAAAATGAAAAAAATGAAAAAGTTACTATCTATTTTAATGTTAATATTAGCTATTATATGTTTTATATGGGCTGGTGAGGTAGACCTTGAACTATTTAGTATCGCAGTTATGACTATTGGCTCTGGAACAACTATCTGGAAAACAATTATATATATTTCATTAGGAATTGTTATATTAAAAGTTAGAAAAAAAATTTACAAAATATGATTTTCTTCGATTGGCATAAAAAAATGGTAAAAAAAAGTTTAGACTATTGGAAAATAAGTAGTTATACAGCATTGTGGGTCTCTTTTTTTAAAGGCCTTATTATTGGAGCTATTATTATTTATTATTTTACCTAATAGAATATTATATTTGCATTGCATAAATTAGACTATGAAAATTGAACAGATATATACAAAATGCCTAGCTCAAGGAGCTTATTATATTGAAAGTGATGGAGAAGCTGCAGTAATTGATCCACTCAGGGAAATTTCCGAATATATTGAATTAGCTAAAAAATCGAATTCAAAGATTAAATATGTTTTTGAAACACATTTCCATGCTGATTTTGTTAGTGGACATTTAAGCCTTGCCAAAAAAACAGGTGCATCAATTGTATATGGACCAAATGCAGATCCTGATTTTGAGGCAATAATAGCCAATGATAATGATCAGTTTAAAATTGGCAAAATAACTTTAACAGCAATTCATACTCCCGGTCATACTTTAGAAAGCACTACATATTTACTAAAAGATGAATTCGGAAAAGATCACAGCATATTTACAGGAGATACTCTATTTTTAGGAGATGTTGGTATTCCTGATGTAGCTCAAAGATATATGGGTGTTTCAAAAGAGGAACTTGCAGGCATTTTATATGAGTCTGTTAACAATAGAATTAAACCACTTTCAGACGAACTAATGGTTTATCCAGGTCATGGAGCTGGATCAGCTTGTGGTAAAAATATGATGAAAGAAACTGTTGACACTTTAGCTAATCAAAAAAAAATCAATTATGCGCTTAATGGCTCCTTCTCAAAAGTTGCTTTCATAAAAGAACTTACTGACAATTTACCTGAACCCCCAACATATTTTCCATTAAATGTAAAACTTAACCAAGAGGGGTATGTTGATTTTGAAACAGTTTTAGAGAAAAATTTAGTTCCTTTAGAAATCAATGATTTTGAATTACTTTCAGAAAGTAATGATACAATAATTTTAGATGTTAGAAATCAAAAAGACTTTATAGATGGACACATCCCTAATTCACTTTTTATTGGATTAAATGGCACATTTGCCCCATGGGTTGGAACTTTAATTAAAGACATTAATCAAAAGATTCTTTTAATAACCCCACTTGGAAAAGAAACCGAGGCTATAACAAGACTCTCGAGAGTAGGATATGACAACTGCATTGGATATTTAAAAGGAGGATTTAAAACTTGGAAGAAAAACAAAAATAAAATATCAACCCTTAAATCAGTTTCAGCTACTTCATTTGTAGACACTTTAAAAGTTAATAAAATTAATATTTTAGATGTTAGAAAAGTTTCTGAATACAATAATAATCATATTGAAGCAAGTCAAAACATACCCTTAAGTAATATTAAAAATGAATTGGATGATATTGATAAAGAAGATGATATTTATGTCCATTGTGCTGGTGGGTATCGATCAGTAATTGCTATTTCTATTCTAAAACAAAAAGGATTTGAAAACTTAATTGATGTTGCTGGAGGTTTTGGAGCAATAAAAAAAAGTAATCTAAATGAAAGTTGCTACAGCTCTTTTGCACAATGTGCTAGCTAGCGATTTGTTTTAGCAAATTTTAAAGCAACCCATTGATTTTTAACTTTAGAATCGACCAAAGAAAGATTAGAAATTTCTGCGACTTTTTCGATACTTTTAATATCTTTTTTATAAAATCCACTCAGATAAAGTACTCCATCTTTATTTAACATTTTAGAATAAATTGGTATATCAGCTAACAATACATTTAAGTTAATATTAGCAAAAATATTATCATATTTAAAATGCATTAACTTTTCAACTTCACCTTCGTATACATTTATATTTTCAGAATTGTTTCTGTGATTGGCTGAATTGGTTTGATCATAGTTATTGCGAGTGCTCCAATTCAACTTCATTAAGCTACTACTTGTCGCTAACCTTGACCTTGTTCAGGATCAGTGAATTCATAATTTGGCAATCATTGCCGATTGTGCAGTTACCGAGGATGACACTATTGGCAATCTTAGTCTTGCTCCCTATCTTCACATTCCGCCCGATAACTGACTTCTGGATGGTTGTACCCTCACCAATTTAAGGAGCCTTACAGGTTTCCGCTTGGTACATTATAGTACTTTCCTTATGTGTAATACTAGATTGCTTGAAAGATTGTGTGAAGGTGTCGAGGGTGGCAGCGTTGTCGAAGTTGTTGGATGTCTACTAGAATAACTTGTATTCAAGCTGGTATTACTCTTTGGTCGTGTTGAATTTAGAGGCAAGTTTTTGGCCTTCAAGGTTGGCACGCATATAGGATTTTGTGTTTTGCATGCGGAGATATGCGTTCATTGAGTCCATTGTATCAATATGTCCAACAATATTAATGGTCAACTTTTTAGCATCAGCTTGGGAGGTATTTCCTGCGCTGAAGAGCGCATCGATACGATCAGACAAGTCCTTAAATTAAGTGATTCCATGTTATTTCTTTTTCGTCTTGTCTTTAGTAGCCTCTTCTAGCATTTTCAACAGCTTTTCCTTGAATTGGTTACGGGCAAAAAAGGGGATCAAGTCGCTGGAGATCTTGGACCACTCATAATTTCTCTCGCTGTAGACGTAGTTAATCAATTTCAGGGCATGCTGAGAGAAAACATAGACGCCACAGTCAGCTAGATCTGATCTGATTTTTATATCGTTACATCTATATTAAAAAAGGAGAAGTTAATTAGGACATTTTTGAGACATTATTCGAATACTTACTTTCTCATCAAGGATGTCTTGAAGTTGATTGTGCCATTTAGGATATCAGATTTGGGCGCTTTTAGGACGATTCTGCAGGCCTTTTTTTGTTTAGTCTGGGTCTAGCGGTAGCCCTCGATACTCCACGTACTTACACCGAAGATGTCTTAAGATTCCGCATCAGCTCGCTTGACACCCTTGCTCATATCAAACTCTTTCATGAGTACCGTGATTGTGCCTTCGCACTGCAAGTGTGTGTCGAGCAACTCGTCGAGACAGATATCGATCAAAGACGTACCCTCGATGACGATGAAGTCGCCATGCAGTCTGGATGACAAGGCCT
>ENA-OWPI01002236-OWPI01002236.1-marine-metagenome-genome-assembly--contig:-NODE-2236-length-18518-cov-3.436419_pt1 | contig 18518 bp, 15 predicted proteins | sample MGYA00238138_ERZ651775 | MGnify/ENA primary metagenome ERZ651775 (study PRJEB26906, sample SAMN06265043) | marine metagenome | isolation source: Helgoland LTER site | place: Germany:Helgoland, sampling...
CAGCGCTCGCAAACGCTGGCGCAAACACAGTTGATGAGCTGCTCATGGGCTGCGTTCTACCCGAAGGCCAAGGTCAGGCCCCTGCTCGTCAGGCTGGCTTTGCAGGAGGCTTGGGCGAGGATGTTCCCGCCACAACTGTCAACAAAATGTGTGGCTCAGGCATGAAAACCACAATGATGGGCTTTGACCAGATCGCCCTCGGTAACACAGACACAGTGATCACCGGCGGCATGGAATCTATGTCAAATGCGCCCTATCTTCTCGAAAAAATGCGGTCAGGCGCGCGGATCGGGCACCAGAAGGTGATTGATCATATGTTCCTCGACGGGTTGGAAGACGCCTATGACAAAGGTCGCCTCATGGGTACATTCGCCGAAGACTGCGCTGAGAAATACCAGTTCACCCGCGCCTCGCAGGACGACTATGCCATCGGCTCTCTCAACGGCGCCCTTGAAGCAATCCGCTCTGGAGCCTTTGATGGCGAAGTTGCCCCCGTCACCCTGACAACACGCAAGGGCGAGGTTATTATCACTGAGGACGAACAACCCGCAAAAGCGCGCCCCGAAAAGATCCCCACGTTAAAACCCGCCTTTCGTGAGGGTGGCACAGTCACAGCTGCCAATGCCTCTTCGATCTCCGATGGCGCGGCCGCACTCGTCCTCGCCTCCGAGGAGGCCGCAAAAGCCCAAGGCCTCACTGTCCGAGCGCAGATCATTGGCCATGCCAGTCACGCCCAAGCACCCGGATGGTTCGCCACCGCGCCAATTCCCGCGGCGCAAAAACTCCTCAAAAACATCGGCTGGAGCGTGGAGGACGTAGACCTCTGGGAAGTCAACGAGGCCTTCGCTGTGGTCCCGATGGCCTTCATGCAAGACATGGGCATCGCGCGTGACAAGATAAACGTCAACGGCGGCGCTTGCGCCCTCGGTCACCCGATCGGCGCTTCAGGCACGCGCATCATCGTCACACTTCTCAACGCCTTGGAAAAACGCGGTCTCAAACGCGGCGTTGCCGCAATCTGCATCGGTGGTGGCGAAGGCACAGCAATCGCAATCGAACGCGTCTAACCCTTTTTCTTTCTCTAAATATCCCGGGGTCTGGGGCAGCGCCCCAGCTCTGCTCTCCCAAAAGGCAAATCCATGCGTGTAAACTACGACACTCTCGCCAAGACAATTCACTCTCTCACAGAGGGCGAAACAGACGAGGTCGCCCTGATGGCCACACTGGTTTGCGAGCTTCATCACGCAGATGACCGCTTCGACTGGACGGGCTTTTACCGCGTCACAGAGCCGAACCTGCTCAAAATTGGGCCGTATCAAGGTGGTCATGGCTGCCTGCAAATCCCCTTTTCGCGCGGTGTCTGCGGTGCCGCAGCGCGCACGCGAGAGGTGCAACTTGTTGACGATGTCGAGGCCTTCGAGGGCCATATCGCTTGCGCATCGAGCACCCGTTCCGAACTGGTGTTGCCTGTGTTCAATGCCGCTGGAGATGTCATCGCTGTTTTGGACATCGACAGCGATCAGCCCGCCGCCTTTATAAAAGAAGATGCGCAAGCTCTGACAACGATACTGGCCAGCGTTTTTTCACAGTGAGCCAATGTCCAATTGGGCTTCAGAAAATCTGACCCATTGGGATCGCGTGAAAAAATGCTTTGAAATTTCATTCTCTTGATGCATCGTGAAAATTGTTGCGCAAATTTCACGGGAATCAAATGAACCAGGCCGCCACCTCTTCGCAAACTCTCGGAGCCGACCTGCGCGCCTTGCGAAAGGCACGAGGTCTGACCCTGACAGATATGGCAGAAACGCTGGGCCGTTCTGTCGGCTGGCTCAGCCAAGTGGAGCGTGACTTGTCCGAGCCCTCAATCACCGATCTGCGCCATATGGCGCGTACGCTCGGCGTCTCTGTTTCAATGTTGTTCAGCCACGCTCCAGCTCCCACGCATGAGGCAGGATATGTGGTGCGCAACGGTGCCCGTCGCCCCATAGGCTCTGGCGAGGCGGGGCTTGTCGAAGAGCTTCTCTCCCCCGATCTCACTGATGATTTTGAGATGGTCCATTCTACCTTCCAGCCTCACTCCCGCATTGGCGAAGAGGTGACGCGCCCCACGCAAGAGGTCGGCTATCTGATCTCTGGCAAGCTTGATCTTGTCATCAGCGGCAAACGTTTCACAATCCATCCCGGCGACAGTTTCCGCATCCGCGGCGAACCGTTCGAGTGGATCAACCCCTATGATGATCCCGCCGTCGCGATCTGGGTCATCGCGCCTCCGGTATATTAGACATGAGCTTCGAGGCCTGGACCATATTCGCAGTTTTCTGGCTGGTGTTTGTCACAACACCGGGCCCCAACGCTGTCAATTGTATTCAGTCAGGCATGAGTCTTGGATTTATCCGCGCCTTACCCGCAGTCGCAGCAATCCTCTGCCAAGCCTCACTCTTTCTCACATTGTCAGGCTTTGGCATCACAGCGCTTCTCGCGGCGTCGCCAACAGCCTTTCTCGTCCTCAAATATGCAGGCGCAGGGTTTCTCGTCTACCTCGGCTTGCGCGCAATACTGACCGCGCATTTGCCGATCAAGGCAGGCAAGCACGCGGGCCGCTCGCTCTTCACCCGCAGCTTTCTCATCGCCACAATCAATCCAAAATCTGTCGCAGGCTACTTTGCCGCCTTCAGCCAGTTCGTAGACCCAAACACTCCGATTGCCGCTCAAATGTGGCTGATCGTACCCACGGCGCTCAGCCTCACAACCTTGAGCTATTGCACCTATACAGCGCTCGGCGCGGGCCTTGGAAAGCTCGCCCTTGGAGCCGTCTTCAACGTCTGGTTTCGCCGCGCAATGGGCCTCTGTTTTATCGCCTATGGCCTCGCGCTTGGCGCCACATCGGGGAGGGCTTAAGCTTTGTTAGACACTCTTTTTGCAATGGACGCTGCCCTCATTCTCGCCTTCACAGGCGCAGGTATCCTGCTCAATATCACACCTGGCTCCGATGTCGCCTTCTCCATGGCTTCAGGTATTTCAGGCGGCCCGCGTGCAGGCGTTGCCGCAGCCGCAGGCATTACCCTTGGTGGCCTCACACATGTCTTCTTCGCAGTCGTTGGCATCTCCGCGGCACTCATGGCCGTACCGCACGCCTATGATATTATCCGCTACCTCGGCGCAGCCTATCTGATCATACTGGCCGTCAAAACGTGGCGCGCCCCACCCGAGCTAGAGAAAGCACGCGGCGCATCCCGCCTCGCCTCGGCGCTCAAGCGCGGCTACCTGACAAACCTGCTCAACCCTAAAGTCGCGCTCTTCATTGTCGCCTTCCTGCCCCAGTTCACCCGTCCCGAAGCGGGTCCAATCTGGCAGCAAATCTTTATCCTAGGGCTCATCTTCAACGCCTCAGGCCTCGTCATCAACAGCACCTATGGCATTGCCGCTGGCCTTGCAGGCCACCGCATCATTCGTATGGGCGGAACGCTCAACAAAATTACATCTATCGTCTTCGGCGGCTTAGCTGCACGCCTCATCTGGGAGTAAACACCATGTCCGATATTCCAACAAAAGCCCGTGTGGTCGTCATCGGTGGCGGCGTCGTCGGCTGCTCTGTGCTCTATCACCTCGGCCTCAAAGGCTGGACAGATTGTGTGCTCCTAGAGAAGAACGAACTGACCGCAGGCAGCACATGGCACGCCGCAGGCAACGTGCCAACATTTAGCACCTCGTGGTCGATCATGAACATGCAGCGCTACTCGACAGAGCTCTACGCCCGCCTCGGAGCAGAGGTCGATTACCCAATGAATTATCACCAATCAGGCTCCATTCGCCTCGCCCATACCAAAGAGCGCATGCAAGAGTTTGAACGCGCGGCTTCCATGGGCCGCTACCAAGGCATCGCCATGGAAATCTGGACACCCGAGGAGGCCAAGGAACACTACCCTTTCCTTGAAACCCACGATCTCGCAGGCGTGCTCTACGATCCGACAGACGGCGATATTGACCCCGCTCAGCTCACTCAAGCCCTCGCCAAGGGCGCGCGCGACATGGGCCAGAAAATCCTTCGCTTCACGCCCGCGACAGGCGTCACCCAGCAAGCTGACAAAAGCTGGATCGTCCACACTGAAAAAGGCGATATCGCCGCCGACTATGTGGTCAACGCCGCTGGCTACTATGCCCAGCGCGTCGGCGAGTGGTTCAAGCCCTATGGCGGACGTACCGTTCCGATGATGGTGATGGAGCACCAGTATCTGCTCACAGAACAGATCCCCGAAGTGGTGGCATGGTCCGAAGAACACGGCAAAAAGCTTCCCCTCATCCGTGATGTAGACGTCTCCTATTACCTGCGACAAGAAAAAGGCGGCTACAATCTCGGCCCCTATGAGCCGAATTGTAAAGCCCATTGGGAAGGCGGCGACGCAGAGATGCCCGATGATTTCTCCTTCCAACTTTGGCAGGAAGACCTCGACCGCATCGAAGACATCGTCACAGACGCGATGGAGCGTGTGCCACTTATGGCCACAACAGGTGTCTCAAGCGTCATCAACGGCCCGATCCCTTATGCCCCAGATGGCCTCCCACTGATCGGCCCGATGCCGGGTGTTGATAATGCCTTCGAGGCCTGCGTCTTCACCTTCGGAATCGCCCAAGGCGGCGGTGCTGGCAAGGTCATGGCCGAATGGATCGTTGATGGCGCAACTGAATGGGACATGTGGGCTGTCGACCCGCGCCGCTACACGGATTACACCGACCACGAATATTGCGTGGCCAAAGGCATGGAAGTCTACGGCAATGAATACGCCATGCACTTCCCATGGCATCGTTGGCCCGCCGCCCCCGACCGCAAGCTGTCTGCCGTCCACGCTCGCGTCAAAGCCCTCGGCGGGCAGATGGGCGACTACAACGGCTGGGAGCGCGCCAATTGGTTTGCTCAGGAAGGCGACGACACCTCAGAAGAAGCAACACATACATGGGCCCGCTCTGGCCCATGGGAGCAGCGAATCCGTGAAGAATGCGAAGCAGTGCGCGACGCGGTCGGGGTGCTCGATCTCCCCGGATTCTCCCGCTTCAATCTCGCAGGCTCTGGCGCAGCAGAGTTCCTGCGCACCCAGATCACTGGCGCTCTGCCCAAAATCGGCCGCATGAATCTCATGTATTTCGCTGACAATCGCGGACGCATCCTCACCGAAATGAGCTGCGTGCGCCACGACGAGGACAGCTTTACGCTGATCACAGCCGCCACCGCCCAGTGGCATGACTTTGAGCTTCTGCGCGCACGCCTCCCCGAGGGCCTCAGTCTCACAGACCACTCCACTGAGTTCGGAACCCTCATCGTCACAGGCCCGCAATCTCGCGCGCTCTTCGAGCAAATCGGAACAGAAGCAGACCTCTCTCTGCCATGGCTCTCTCACCAGTCGGCCACAGTCGCAGGCCAGCCCTGCTCCCTCGCCCGTGTCTCCTTTGCAGGTGAGCTCGGCTGGGAAGTCCACGCCGCCAATGCCGCCCTCCCCGCAATCTACGAGGCCTTGCTTGCAGCAGGAGCCAAGCCCTTCGGCATGTGGGCGCTCAATTCGCTCCGCCTAGAAAAAGGCTACCGCGCTTGGAAGGGTGATCTCTCCACGGATTACTCACTGTTCGAAGGCGGCCTTGAGCGTTTTGTGAAGCTCGACAAGCCTCAAGACTTCCCTGGCAAAGCCGCGCTTCTCGCCGAAAAGCAGCAAGGCAGCAAAAAGCGCTTCGTCACACTTCTGGTCGAAGCTGGCGACACAGACGCGCCCTATATGTCCTGCATCTACTCAGGTGGTGAAATCGTCGGTGAAACAACCTCGGGCGGCTGGGGTTACCGCATCGGCAAATCCATCGCCTTGGGCATGGTCAGAGCCGATCTTGCACAAGCAGGCACAGAACTCGAAGTCGAAATCTACGGCACGCGCTACAAAGCCGTGGTGCAAGAAGACGCCCCCCTCTGGGACGCCAGCAACGAAAGGCTGCGCGCATGACCAACATAACCCTCCTCGACGGCTCCATCGGTCAGGAGATCGTCAAGCGCTCGGGCAGCCGTGCCACCCCGCTCTGGTCCACATCCGTAATGATGGAGCAGCCCGAAGCGGTGCGCGCCGTGCATCTTGACTACTTCAACGCAGGCGCAACCATCGCCACAACCAATACCTACGCTGTCCATGTCGACCGCCTCGCGCGCGTCGGCCTTGAGGCGCAGCACAAAACCTTGCTTGATATCGCCATGGCCGAGGCCGTGGCCGCCCGCACAGCCCATGGCTCGGGCCGGATCGCCGCCTCCCTCGGCCCCCTCGGCGCATCCTACCGCCCCGATATCGCTCCGCCTCTGGCAGAGGCCCAAAAGGCCTACGCCAGCATCGTCGAAGCGCTCGATCCCTTGGCCGATCTCTTCCTCATCGAAACAGTCTCCTCACTCCACGACGCGCGCGGCGCGCTCATGGGCTGCGCCGCCACAGCAAAACCCGTCTGGCTCGCCGTTACAGTTGATGATGATGACGGAACCAAGCTCCGCTCCGGCGAATCTGTCTCTGACCTTGCCCAGATCGTCTCCGAGTTCGCTCCCGCCGCCCTCCTCGTCAACTGCTCCCGCCCCGAAGCCATCGCTGCAGCGCTCAATCTCATCGCGCCCATGGGCCTGCCCTTTGGCGCCTATGCCAACGGCTTCACGCGCATCTCGGAAGGTTTCCTCAAAGACGCGCCAACCGTTGACGCATTGGAGCAACGCAAGGATCTTGGCCCCAAAGACTATGCCGCCTTCGTCATGCATTGGATCGCCCAAGGGGCAACCATCGTGGGCGGCTGCTGCGAAGTCGGCCCCGAACACATCACTGAACTCGCCAATCAACTCAAAGCCGCAGGCCACACAATCATCTAGCCTTTTTCTTTCCAAAAGTATCCCAGGGGTGCGGGGGCTGGCCCCCGCCGCTCCGCCAAGCCAAGCCCCATCATCCATGGAGTCACCCAAATGCCCACTCTCCCCTCAAAAGCCCGCGTCGTTATCATTGGCGGCGGCATCGTCGGTTGCTCCGTCGCCTATCACTTAACAAAACTTGGCTGGAAAGACGTGGTCCTGCTTGAACGCAAGCAGCTCACCTCAGGCACAACATGGCACGCCGCAGGCCTCATCGCCCAGCTGCGCGCCACGGCCAATATGACCAAGCTCGCGAAATACTCCCAAGAGCTCTACGGCAACCTTGAGGAAGAAACAGGCGTCGCCACAGGCTTTAAGCGCGTCGGCTCCATCACAGCCGCCCTCACAGGCGAGCGCCTCGAAGAGCTGCACCGCTCCGCCGCCATGGCCCGCGCTTTCGGTGTTGAGGTCGAAGAAATTTCGCCGTCCGAAATTAAACAACGCTACGAACATCTCAACATCGAAGGTGTCACAGGCGGCGTCTACCTCCCCCTTGATGGTCAGGGAGACCCAGCCAACATCGCCCTCGCCCTCGCCAAAGGCGCACGCCAGCGCGGCGCAACCGTTCAAGAGCGCGTCAAAGTCACTGATATTGCCAAAAATGGCCGCCGCGTGACATCCGTCAACTGGCAAGGCGAAGACGGAACAACAGGCGAAATAGAGACCGATATGATCGTCAACTGCGCAGGCATGTGGGGCCACGATGTCGGGCGCATGGCAGGCGTCAATGTCCCCCTTCACGCTTGCGAGCACTTCTATATCGTTTCCGAGCCCATCACTGGCCTCACACAGCTGCCCGTTCTGCGCGTCCCCGACGAATGCGCTTACTACAAGGAAGACGCGGGCAAGCTGATGCTCGGCGCCTTCGAGCCACGCGCCAAACCTTGGGGCATGGACGGAATATCCGAGAGCTTCGAGTTCGACCAGCTTCAGGAAGATTTCGATCACTTCGAGCCGATTCTCGAAAAGGCCGTAAACCGCATGCCCATGCTCGGCGAAGCTGGTATCCATACCTTCTTCAACGGGCCCGAAAGCTTCACCCCCGACAACGCCTACCACCTCGGCCTCGCTCCCGAGATGGACAACGTCTGGGTCGCCGCTGGCTTCAACTCAATCGGGATCCAGTCCGCTGGTGGCGCGGGTATGGCCCTCGCCGCATGGATGGACACGGGGAGCAAACCGTTTGATCTCGGCGATGTCGACATCTCCCGCATGCAGCCCTTCCAAGGCAACAAACACTATCTCTTCGAGCGCTCCAAAGAAGCCCTCGGCCTGCTTTATGCCGATCACTTCCCCTTTCGCCAGAAAGACACCGCTCGCGGCATCCGCCGCACACCCTTCCATGACAAACTCCTCGCAAACGGCGCCGTCATGGGCGAGCTCGCGGGCTGGGAGCGCGCCAACTGGTTCGCCAATGAAGGTCAGAAGGCAGAATACGAATACACATGGCAGCGTCAGAACTGGTTTGAAAACCGCGCCGCCGAACACGCCACCATCCGCGAAAACATCGGCATGTATGATATGTCGTCCTTCGGCAAACTGCGCGTCGAAGGCCCCGATGCGGAGGCCTTCCTCAACCACGTCTGCGGCGCAAATATGTCTGTTCCTGTGGGCAAGATCGTCTACACGCAATTCCTCAATACGAAGGGCGGCATAGAGGCCGATGTCACAGTGACACGCCTTAGTGAAACAGCCTACCTCGTGGTCACACCCGCCGCCACGCGCCTCGCCGATGAAACATGGCTGAGGCGCAATCTAGGCTCTAACATTGCTGTCATCACCGATGTCACAGCAGGCGAAGGCGTCCTCGCCGTCATGGGCCCCAACGCGCGGGCGCTCCTGCAAGCCGTTTCGTCCAACGACTTCTCAAACGAGGCAAACCCTTTCGGAACAGCGCAAGAGATCGAGCTTGGCATGGGCCTCGCCCGTGCCCACCGCGTCTCCTATGTGGGAGAGCTCGGCTGGGAGATCTACGTGAGCACAGAGATGGCAAGCCACGCCTTCGAAGCGCTCCATGCCGCTGGCCAGCCCCTCGGCCTCAAGCTCTGTGGCATGCACACAATGGACAGCTGCCGCATCGAAAAAGCCTTCCGCCACTTCGGTCACGATATCACCTCCGAGGACAATGTCGTTGATGCAGGCCTCAGCTTCGCAGTTGATCTCTCCAAACCAGACTTCATAGGCAAATCCGCCGTCGCCGCCCGCAAGGAAAGTGGCCCCAAGGCGCGCATGGTGCAGTTTCTTTTGCAAGACAGCCAACCGCTCCTCTACCACAACGAGCCAATCCTGCGTGATGGCGAAATTGTCGGCTACCTAAGCTCGGGCGGCTACGGCCATACCCTCGGCGCAGCCGTCGGCCTTGGTTACGTTCCCAGCGAAGGTCAATCCGCCGCCGAGGTGCTGGCAAGCTCTTATGAGATCGACGTCAAAGGAACCCGCGTCAAAGCAACGGCCTCCCTCAAGCCGATGTATGATCCGAAGTCGGAGAAGGTGCGCGTCTAGCCTTTCTTCTCTTTACAAATATCCTGGGGAGCGCGAGGGGCAACGCCCCTCGCCACGGTCGGATTGTGCGAAGCACAATTCGAAACCAAAGCGTTGCGTCACGGGACTGGCCCTCCCCATCAAAACAGCCTAGTCATCTAGAGAAGAGGAGCGCCACATGCCAGAGAACCGCGACACACCCCAAGGCCTCGCCTTTGCGCTCACAGCCTACGTGCTTTGGGGATTCCTGCCCCTCTACATGAAATTGCTCAGCCATATTCCCCCTGCCGAAGTCGTCGCGCATCGGGTGATCTGGTCTCTCCCCATCGCCGCGACCCTGCTCATAATACTTGGTCGCACAGGCGATATCAAAACGGCTCTCACAACGCCCAAAATGCTCGCTATGGGCTGCGTCACTGCCGCGCTGATCTCGATCAACTGGGGCTTCTACGTCTGGGCCATCACATCAGGCCACGCCCTAGACGCCGCGCTTGGATACTACATCAACCCGCTTTTCTCCGTCTTCCTCGGTGCGGTCCTACTCGGCGAGCGGCTCAACAAACTCCAGCTCGCCGCCCTCGCCCTCGCCTTTACCGCCGTGGTGATCCTCACGCTTGAAGCAGGCAAGCTCCCATGGGTCGCGATCGCACTCTTCGTCACATGGGGCTTTTATGCGCTGGCGAAGAAGTCGCTCCCCATCGGGCCCAATCAAGGCTTTCTGCTTGAAGTAATGATCCTCACGCCCCCTGCGATAGCCTATCTCATCTGGCTTGGCCCAACAGGCAACTTCCTCGGCAGCGCCTATGACACTTGGCTTCTCCTCGGCTGCGGGGTGGTTACAGCCGTGCCGCTTCTCATCTACGCCAACGGCGCCAAGCTCTTGCGCCTCAGCACAATAGCGATTTTGCAATACATCGCTCCCACGATGATCTTCCTCATCGGCGTGTTTGTGTTCAAAGAGCCCTTCGGCGGCGCGCGTATGGTGGCCTTCCCGATGATCTGGATTGCGCTTGTGCTCTATTCCATCGCCATCTTGCGCAACATGCGCGCCGCACGCAAACTCGCGGTCAAAACAGCGGCGACGCCATGACAAAAACACTCCTCACCATAGGCCAAGGCTACTCGGCCAACGCCCTCACTGGCCACCTTGCCCCCAAGGGCTGGAAGCTCTTCGGGACAACCCGCTCGCCCGAGAAATTCCCCGCGATACAGGCCCTTGGCGTTAGCCCATTGCTCTTCCCCGAAGGCGATCTGACGGAGGCGTTGTCCGAGGCAACACACCTGCTGATCTCCGTCTCCCCCTCCGAGAACGGCGACCCCTTCTTGGCGAAATACGGTTCTAAACTGCACAAACATGCGCCCAATCTCGAATGGGTCGGCTATCTCTCAACAACTGGCGTCTATGGCGACCACGCGGGAGGCTGGGTCACGGAAGAGACCCCTCTCACGCCAAGCAGCCGGCGTGGCCTGATGCGCGTCGAAGCAGAAAACCAGTGGCGCGGGACAGGTTTGCCGCTCCACATCTTCCGCCTCGCAGGCATCTATGGTCCCCATCGCGGCCCATTTGAAAAAATCCGCAATGGCACAGCCAGACGGATCATCAAGGAAGGCCAGGTTTTCTCACGCACCCATGTGGACGATATCGCCCAAGTGCTCCTCGCCTCGATCAATAGCCCGAACGCGGGCGCGGCCTATAATGTCTGTGATGATATGCCAGCGCCTCCGCAAGACGTCCTCGCCTATGCCGCCGAGCTTCTTGGTATGGCCCCGCCGCCAGAGGTGCGCTTTGAAGACGCCGAGCTTTCCCCCATGGCGCGCAGCTTTTATGGCGAAAGCAAACGCGTCGCAAACGAACGCATCAAGAATGACCTCGGCGTGACACTCCTTTACCCCGACTATAAGTCTGGCCTTCAGGCTGTCCTCGCGGCCGAAACGCGCAAATAAACTTGCCTTTCGCGCCCCAGCCCCTACCTAACTCTAAACCCTAGCTTTCGAGGCCCATATGTCCCTGCGTGCAACGCTCGCCAAACTCGTCGATCACCCGAGAACCGCAACGATCATTACAACCGTGATCATCTTTAACGCGATCATCCTCGGCTTGGAGACATCCCAAAGCGCCATGGCAAACTACAGTGGGCTGATCAAAACGCTTGATACGCTCTGCCTGACCATCTTCGTGGTCGAACTGCTCGCCAAGCTCGTCGCCCACGGCCCCCGCTTTTTCCGCTCGGGCTGGAACATATTCGACTTTGTGATCATCGCCATTTCGCTCATCCCTGCGGGCCAAGGCTTCTCCGCAATGCGCGCGCTGCGCATCCTGCGGGTGCTCCGGGTGATCTCGGTGGCTCCGTCTCTGCGCCGCGTGGTCGAAGGCCTCATCACAGCGATGCCCGGCATGGGCTCGGTCTTCATGCTGATGGGCCTGATCTTCTACATCGGCGCCGTCATCGCCACAAAACTCTTCGCCGATGCCTTCCCGCAGTGGTTCGGCTCGCTCGGGGCATCCGCCTACACACTCTTCCAGATCATGACGCTCGAAAGCTGGTCCATGGGGATCGTCCGCCCCGTGATGGAAGTCTACCCCTACGCATGGGCCTTCTTCCTGCCATTCATCCTCGTGACAACTTTCGCAGTGGTCAACCTGCTGGTCGGCCTCGTGGTCAACTCCATGCAAGACGCCCACCACACCGAAGACGTCGCCAACACCGACGCCTACCGCGACGATGTCAAAGCACGCCTCGATGCGATTGATAAAAAGCTCGATGCTTTAGGCGGCGAGCGGAAGGGTTAGGTTTCTCTTTCTGGGAAATAGTCTTCATCTATCGAGCGAATGACATATTGCGCGCGCGCCCTCACGCCCACACCATGCTGGATCATCAATTTGGCCAGCATTTCACCGTCGATCAAAACAATCCGTTGTTGAACACAGCTGATATAATCCTGCGCTTCGCGAGAGAACCCTGAGGTGGTGACGAAGATGCCTTTGGTAGCGCTTTCGCCAGTAAGAGAGCCCACAAACTTCTGAATATCAGGCCGACCTACCTTGTTCGCGGGGTCATAGCGTTTGGCCTGAACGTAAACAGCATCAAGCCCCAGAGCGTCTTCATTGATCACCCCGTCAATCCCGCCATCTCCCGACTTACCAATACTTTTACCCATGGCAGGATCTCCGCCGCCATAACCCATTGCAACAAGTAGATCGACAATCAGTTGCTCAAACTGCGCGGGCGAAACAGATAGCACCGCTTCCAACAGCTCGTTTCTCAAAAGCGCTTCTATTTCGCGATGGCTCTTCGCCATCAAGTCTTCAGGCGTTGCCGCATCGCTTGATTTATCAGTTTGTTGTGGGCCGCTTAAACCGCCCTCTTTCGTTGAGGCAGACCGTTGCAGAAATTCCAAGAACGGCTCGTAGTTTCTAAGGAACGCAGCATTCAGCTCGTCAGGCGGGTTTGCAAGTAAAGCATCACCATCAACGGTCAAACGATAGTGGCCCCGCTTGATCGCTTCAACGAGGCCAGCCTGAGACATATAATTACGAGCCCAATGGGCTCTATTTGCAAGGAGTGTTTGCTTGCCACTTGGTAAAAGCTCTTCAAATTCGTCCTGCGTCAAGCCAAACTCTCGCCTCAACGGTTCAAGACAGCTTGGGATGGTTTCATGCCCTTCACCAATAAGCTTTAAAACGGGCAGCATTAGCGTCTGATAACTTGGAACTGGCATAATATATCTCTTTAAATAAAACCTAAGCCCTCTTCACCTGAGCAACCCCAAGCACACCCAGCACTTTCGTGACGATGTCCGCGGCCTCTAGCCCTGCCTCGGCATACATTTCTGAAGGCGATCCTTGGTCAATAAACCAGTCAGGCAGCACCATGGAGCGGAACTTGAGCCCCGCGTCAAACGCGCCTTCCTCGGCCAGAAGCTGCGCCACATGCGAGCCAAACCCGCCCACAGCGCCCTCTTCCAGCGTGATCAGCACCTCGTGTTCACTTGCCAGTTGCAAGATCATCTCTTTGTCCAAAGGCTTCGCAAACCGCGCGTCTGCAACCGTCGGAGTAATTCCCTTTGCGGCAAGTTGCTCGGCGGCTTTCTCGGCCTCCGCAAGCCGCGTGCCAAAGCTCAAAAGCGCCACGCGCGCGCCCTCGCGCACAACACGGCCCTTACCGATCTCAAGCGCAACGCCACGCGCCGGCATCTCAACGCCCACGCCCTCGCCGCGCGGATACCTGAAGGCAATAGGCCCCGCATCATAGCTCGCCGCCGTGGCGACCATATGCTTCAGCTCGGCCTCATCCGCTGCCGCCATCACAACCATATTGGGCAGGTTCGCAAGATAGGCGATGTCATAGCTCCCCGCGTGCGTCGCCCCATCGGCGCCAACAAGCCCCGCACGGTCGATCGCAAAACGCACAGGTAGGTTCTGCAACGCCACATCATGCACAATCTGGTCGTAACCGCGCTGCAAGAACGTCGAATACATCGTGCAAAACGGCTTCATCCCGCCCGCCGCCAAAGCCGCACAAAAAGTCACACCATGCTGCTCTGCGATACTCACATCAAAGCAGCGGCTGGGGTAGCGCTCGGCCATAAGGTCAAGCCCCGTACCGCTCGGCATCGCCGCCGTGACAGCGCAAATCTTGTCGTCCTCCGCAGCAAGCGCGACCAGCTCATCACCAAACACAGCCGTATAGCTCGGTGCATTGCTCGGCGTTTTCACTTGCTTGCCCGTGATTACATCAAACTTCGCCGTCGCGTGGCCCTTGTCGTCACGCGCCTCGGCGGGGGCATAGCCCTTGCCCTTCTTCGTGATCGCATGAATGAGGATCGGCCCAGTTGCGCGCGCCTTCACAGTGCGCAAAAGCGGCAAGAGCTGGTCCATGTCATGGCCGTCAATCGGCCCGATGTAACTAAAGCCCAGTTCCTCAAATAGCGTGCCACCCACGGTCATACCCTTGAGCATTTCCTTGGCCCGCTTCGCGCCTTCTTGAAAGAATGGTGGCATAAGGCTCACCGCGCCCTTGGCCGCAGCCTTGAGTTCCTGAAAAGGCTCCTCGGCATACAAACGGCTCAGATAACTCGAAAGCGCGCCCACAGGCGGCGCAATACTCATCTCGTTGTCATTCAGGATCACAATCAGCCGCTTGCCCAAATGGCCAGCGTTGTTCATCGCCTCAAAGGCCATACCCGCGCTCATCGCACCATCGCCGATAACGGCAATCGCATCGCCCAGTCCTTCGGGGCAGTTTCCGCCCAAGTCGCGCGCCACAGCAAAGCCCAGCGCCGCGCTGATCGAAGTAGAGGAGTGCGCAGCCCCAAAGCAATCATACGGGCTCTCAGAACGCTTGGTAAATCCGCTCAGGCCCCCACGCTTGCGCAAAGTGCGGATACGGTCCCGCCGCCCTGTCAGGATCTTGTGAGGGTAAGACTGATGCGAAACATCCCAGATAATCTTGTCTTTGGGCGCATCAAAAACAGCATGCAGCGCCACGGTCAGTTCAATCACACCCAAACCAGCGCCCAAATGTCCGCCCGTTTCACTCACCGCCGAAATCGTCTCGGCGCGCAGCTCTCCAGCCAGCGTAACGAGTTCGCTGTCGCTCAGCCGCTTCATATCAGCGGGGCTGGCCACTTTATCTAGCAGCGGGGTCTTGGGGCGGTCGGTCATAATCACCCTTTCAAGGGAACACTCACTTGCGCCGCGAAATAACGAAGCGCGCAGCCTCTCGCAAGCAATCAGCATTGTCTTTATAAACAGATAAGGCCTCACAGGCCTCTTCCACAAGGCTTGCCGCTTGGCGTTTTGCCGCATCAAGCCCCAGAAGCGAGACAAATGTCGCCTTGCCCGCCTCTTCGTCCTTGCCCACGGCCTTGCCTGTCTCGGCGGCGTCGCCCTCTACATCAAGGATGTCATCAGCAATCTGGAAGGCAAGCCCGAGCCTGTCGCCATAGGTCTCTAATCCAGCACAATCAGCGCCCGCCATCACAGCGCCAGCCGTCGCTGACCAACGGATCAGCGCGCCTGTCTTGCCGTTCTGAACAGCCTTGATTTCGGCCAGAGTCAGCGGCATCTCACTTGTTTCCGCCGCAATATCCATCATCTGGCCGCCAACCATCCCGCCATGACCACTCGCCTCAGCCAGCCCCCGCAACAGCGGGAGCGCATTGGGCATATCCTCGCTCGCCAGCAGCTCAAAGCCCTTCGCCTGCAAAGCGTCCCCCGCCAAAACGGCAGTGTGCTCGTTCCATTTCTTGTGCACCGTGGGCTTACCACGGCGCAGGTCATCGTCGTCCATGCACGGCAGATCATCATGGATCAGCGAATAGGCATGGATACACTCCACAGCCAGCCCCGCACGTGTCCCAGCCTCAAGCCCCTGCCCGTGCAGTCGCGCCGATTCGATCACAAGAAAAGCCCGCAAGGCCTTTCCACCATCAAGCGCATAAACCATCGCATAAAGAAGCTCGGCCTCAGGCAGCGACTTACCCGCTTCAAAGTAATCAAACGGCGCTTGCTGCATCAGGCTCTGCGCCCGCGTCAGCGCCGCCTCAAAGCCCAGTGGTTCAATCAACGTCAAGCGGCTTCGTCCCTGTCGGATTGCCTTCGCCATCCAGCGTAATAGCCGCGACTTTTTCTTCCGCGTCCTTCAGCTTACCTTCGCAATGCTTCTTCAAAAGCGCGCCGCGCTCATAAAGCTTGATAGAGTCATCCAGTGGCACATCACCCCGCTCAAGCTGGCCCACAACTTTCTCAAGTTCGGCCATAGCCGCCTCAAAGCTCATCTCGGTAACAGGTGTCTCGCTCATGCGTCTCTCCAGCTCAATTTCCCCGACCATACAGGCGCTTCGTTTAGGGTTCAATTCACAACCGCCCGCGCATATGCTCTCTCTATGACAGTGGTTGAGACGAGTAACATTGAGCTTTTCCCCGAAGAGGCTAGCGCCGCTTTGGACAGGTTGACCCATGTCGCATTCACGGCCCTTCAAGGCCGCGTCTACAGCATCGGCCCAGCGCTCCACCTCGTACCAAGCCGTCACGCCGTGTTTCAAGGCAGCTTTCAGGGCCAAGACGCTGTATTCCGCCTTACGCTCTCCGCCGAAGCGCAAGCGACAACCACAAAGGAATGGGATGAACTCGCCCGCGCCTGGGCTTATATGAATACGGCTCCGCTCACCGTTCAGGAGCCTCTCTTTCACGCCCCCGAAGCTGGTCTAACCATTACGGCGCTGGCCAAAGGTGAAGGCCTGCTGACGGCGCTCTGGCGTCTGCCGTCTGAGGAACGCTCCGCCCCCATAGCGCTCGCCGCCGACTGGCTGCGCAAATTTACCGCGCCAACCGAAGAGTGGCGTGCGCCCAATCGGCGCCCATGGCGCAGCTGGGCCGAGAAAGCCACCGAACAACAGCCCCATGACACACTCCGCGCCATTGAGGCCCGCGTGTTTCAGAAAATGAAAAAACTGTACCGCCAGATCGACTTTCCCGAATGGCGCGTGGCGCTCGCCCATGGCGACTTTCATCTCAACAATCTCTTCTGGGATGGCCAGACCGTCACCGCCATTGATCTTGGCGCAACCAATCACGCCCCACTTTACAAAGACATCGCCCGTGCGCTCGTTCATATGGCCCGCCGCGGCATGCTTCCCTCAGGCTCACGCCGCTTCGGTGTCGACGCCGCCGCCTTTGAAGCCTTCACAAAGCGCTTTGAACTTTCCGACCAAGAAGAAAACGGCTTCTTGCCCTACTTCATCTGCTTTGAAGCCCTAATCAAAGTCGAGCACCCAAACATGCCCCAAGCGCGGCTAGATCATGCCGAAGCCATGTCAAAATCGCTTCTGGATGATCTCAAGCAGATCACTTAGCCATCTTTGCCTTCAGCTCGTAAAGCACAGCCAGCGCCTCGCGCGGCGTCAGCTCGTCGGGGAAGATTTCGGCCAAAGCGCCTTCCACTTCGCTCTCTTTCGCCTTCATCGGGGCGGGCGCAGATGTGGCACTAAACAATGGCAAATCGTCAATTACCGCCTTATTAGAGCCTTCCCGTTCGCCCTTCTCCAGCGCCTCAAGCACAACACGCGCCCGCGCAATCACGCTCTCGGGCAGACCAGCCAGCTTGGCAACCTGCACCCCATAAGAGCGGTCCGCGACACCTTTGCGCACCTCATGCAGGAAGATGATATCGCCCTCCCACTCTTTCACCATGACAGTGGCGTTGGAGCAGCGTGCAAGCTTGTCAGACAGCTGGGTCATTTCATGATAGTGCGTCGCAAAAAGCGCGCGGCAGTGGTTGCTCTCGTGCAAGTGCTCCAGAGTTGCCCAGGCAATCGAGAGGCCATCATAGGTCGCCGTCCCGCGCCCGATCTCGTCCAAGATAACAAGCGCACGATCATCCGCCTGATTAAGGATCGCGGCGGTTTCCACCATCTCGACCATAAAGGTTGAGCGCCCCCGCGCCAGATCATCGCTCGCGCCCACACGGCTGAAAAGCTGGCTCACAATCCCCACACGCGCCGCCACTGCAGGCACATAGCTTCCCATCTGTGCCAGCACAGCAATCAGCGCGTTCTGGCGAAGAAAGGTCGACTTACCCGCCATGTTCGGCCCCGTCAGAAGCCAAAGCTGGTCATCTTCAGCCAACACGCAGTCATTCGGAACAAAACTTGTGCTTCCCTGCCGCCGCAAAGCCTGCTCCACAACGGGGTGGCGCCCTTGGCTGATCTCAAGCGCATGGCTCATGTCAACGGAGGGCCGTGCCCAATCTTCTTCCCGCGCGATGCTGGCAAGCCCAAGGGCAAGGTCAATCTCCGCAAGCGCCCCCGTGGCCGCAAAGACAGCCTCCTGCGCCTCCAGAATAGCGCGGCGCAGCTCGCCAAAAATCCGCAGCTCGATTTCGGTCGCGCGGCCCCCTGCATTCAAGATCCGCGTTTCCATCTCGCTCAACTCTGGCGTAGTAAAGCGCACTTGGTTCGCGGTGGTCTGGCGGTGCTTGAAGCGTTCGTTGAGCGGCGCGCCCAGCATTTTCTCTGCATGTGTCGCTGTCACTTCGATGAAGTAGCCCAGCACATTGTTGTGCTTGATCTTGAGCGCCAAAATCCCTGTGTCAGCAGCATATTCCGCCTGCATCTTGGCAATCAC
>ENA-OWPI01002238-OWPI01002238.1-marine-metagenome-genome-assembly--contig:-NODE-2238-length-18500-cov-6.629973_pt1 | contig 18500 bp, 15 predicted proteins | sample MGYA00238138_ERZ651775 | MGnify/ENA primary metagenome ERZ651775 (study PRJEB26906, sample SAMN06265043) | marine metagenome | isolation source: Helgoland LTER site | place: Germany:Helgoland, sampling...
CGATGCGCGTTCCATGGAGCATCGTATCGAGACGCGTTGTGAAGCTGAGATACTCACTGATATCGCAGTTTCTTGCATGGGAGATCATACCTTCCATAGCGATGATAGCCTCCAGATCAACTTCTTCAACCAAACTAAGAGAACCGCAATCTAAGACATTGATTTATTTATTAATATTATCAGTTAGTTCATTGAATTTTGACTCTATACCAATTACGAAGCGCTGTACGATCGCGTCTCGCTCAGCCATCAAGCTTAGATCCCGAGAACGCCTACTGGCAGGTTCGTTGGCGATGGCCATGTTGGCATCAGACAAGGCTTCGGAGACAAAGCTCGACAGCCTCGCCGTCATCGCATCTCTAACGATATTCAGAATCTTCTTCACATCATCCATAGAAGTTCCATTACGGGGCTCCATCCCCAGCAAGCTCTCTAATTGCCATTAAGCTTGGACTGCAGCAGCAAAACTTGTCGCGATACCCGCTCGCGAAGCAGCTAAGATGCTACCGCTTGAAGCCCTGCATGTCGAATATTCACTGCGCTGCAGGACTCATTACAGCTGGACCTCAACCCTTATCCTCATGGTTAGTACAATCAGCCTGCCCGGCAAATAAGTCCTTCATTTGCTTCATTGCAGATGGTAGATTTCGCTACTCAATCACTAACTACAAAAATATCCACGAGGGGAGTCCCGCACAGCATGCCAATCCGACAAACACTATTTAGCCTAGTTCTCTTGAATTTACTGGCTACACCGACCCTAGCGCAGGACTCAGGGCCCATTGGCCCTAGCCCTTATGACTTTAATACCGAGACTTGGATGCAACCCTTCGCCGATGATGGACTGTCCTGGGGCGGTACCTCTGGCGTCTATGTAGAGTCCAAGGACCGGATCTTCGTCCTCCAACGCGGCGAAACGCAACTGCCCAGCCCAGTGCCTCCCGAATACACCAGTTTTGCAGGTTCCCTGGGCTGGAATGTGCTTCGCGGCCGAGGTCGCGTCTGGCAGAACTGCATCTATGTAATTGATAGTGAAGGAAATTTACTAGAAGTTTGGGATCAGTGGGACCACCTATTCACCGGTACAGACGGCCCCGGGCCACACAGGATTAGAATGAGTCCTTACGATCCCGAAAAGCGACTCTGGCTAGTAGACGAAACCGGCCACATTATCTACGTGTTTTCAAATGACGGCTCACAACTTCTAATGACTCTGGGTGAAAAGAATGTTGCCGCCAAAGACGAGTACCATTTCAATCAGCCACAAGATGTCGCCTTTCTGCCAGATGGAAAATTTCTGATTGCAGACGGCTTGGGCGGAAACAACCGTATCGTCGTGCGTAATGCCGATGGCAGCTATCTCTCTGAATTTGGCGAAACGGGCGAGGGCCCAGGTCAGTTCGCCAGCGTCCACGCCTTGGCGATAGGCCCAGAGGGCAACTTATATGTGCTAGACCGCGACCTGCTTAGAATTCAGAATTTTAAACAAACAGCGGTACCAGGGGCCAGCGATTACCCACGCTACGAACACGTTGCCACATGGTCTGACCTGGGCATGCCTCTGGATATATTGGTAGGTGAAGACAGCGCCTGGGTAACGGATCTAAACCCTCCCAAGATTGTCCAATTCAATCTTGACGGCACGCGAAGATATACCTGGAACCTGCCTGTCGAAGGGCCACATCGCTGGATAGAAATGCACTCTCTTTCCGTCGATTCCGATGGCAATCTATATGGCACAGACAATCAAGCTGGCCGGCCACAAAAGCTGACGCCTCGTTTCGATGCAGAACCTGAGCTTATTCTGGATCGACCTTACGTGCCACGCTAGACCCTTCGTCACTCCTTCGCTAAGCCCTCAGACACGATAGGCGACTTGGCGAGGGAGAGACCAATAGCTAATAGACATACAACCAGTATAGTACCCATCAATCCTATGTAATTGACTGAGACATGATCGGAAGAACCAACCGCAAGCAATGTCCAAGCATAAAAACAACGCTACCGAAGTATCACAGAAAATCCTTCAAACCTTACGCGATGATGGATTACTAAGCGATTCAACAGAGCACGACTCTGCTGTCCTGGAACATCTTTCCGATTTACTCGTCTATGCAGGGTTCCCAGAGCGCGACGTCCTAACAAAAAACATCACCATCCTGCTCTCCGATATCCGCGGATTTTCAGGCATTTCTGAATCCCACCCAGCAACCGATGTTGTAAGCCTGCTGAATCGCTACTTCGATGCTATGGGAAATATTATTACAAAGTATGGCGGCACCATCGACAAGTTGATGGGCGACTCGATTCTAGTGGTTTTTGGCTTCCCCGAAGAGCGAGAGTCCGACGTCGAAAATGCCATAGCCTGCGCCGTCGAGATGCAAATGGCCATGGGCGAAATTAACGCTGTCAACAGATCTCTTGACATGCCAGACCTGTTCGTTGGAATAGCAATAAATACGGGCTCTGTAGTCGTTGGTGATCTCGGCTCTGACCACTACCATGAGTACACGATCATTGGTGACGAAGTGAACCTAACCTCTAGAATCGAAGCTCACTGTCTGCGCGGACAAATACTCATCAGCGAGAACACCTACGAACTAAGCAAAGATTTCGTAGAGGTCGGTTCGCCGAATAGGGTCGAGGTCAAGGGCGCGCGCGATGCCGTAGATCTTTACGAGGTGTTTGCGACCGATCGACCAAAAAAGATGGAAGTTCCACGAAGAGAAGGACGAAAGAGCCCGCGTGTTAAAGTTGGCATGCCCGTTGTTTTTCAGAACCTTTCTGGAAAAATCGTACTCGACGAAAGATACCAGGGCGACGTAATCGATATCAGCTATCACGGCCTGCTTGTAGAAACACCTGTCAAGGTCAACAATTCTTCAGAGATAAAGATGGCTTTGTCGCTCGAGCTCTTCAGCGCTAGAACGACAGACGTCTATGCGCGCATCATCAACACCGAGCAGTTTGGAGACAAGTATCGCAGTAGCATGGAGTTCACCTCTATCGGAAGCGAGGGTCTGAGTGCCATCAAACAATACGTCGACAAAATGGTAGCCACAAGCTAGCTTGATTGGCGATAGCACCCAGCTCCCAACGAGGTCTCTCTCATTGAAGTTCTAGGCGATTATCAGGATCTGGCCTAAATATCAGATACTCTATTTCGCCTTCCATTTCACTCCACCAGTGCGCCGTATGCCCTGGAATAATAACGACGTCTCCTGGCACGACTCGCCGGCTTACACCGCCTTCGATTGATTTCGCCCGCAGCCAACTCGGATTTCCTTCATAAGGCTCCACCAACGTACCGCCCGTTACTAAAGTAGCTGCGCCCTTCAACATATAGTAGATCTCGGTTGTATTCACCAGGTGCACATTAACGTCCCCGGCAACTCCAGCGGGCCTATAAACGCCGTATACACCCAGCCGCATATCGCCTGTCGTTTCGACGACACGAATGGGGTTGTCGCTGACCCGATCTCGTGGCAGCGCATCAATAAACGCTCGAACTTGCTCGCCGCTTATGTCTGTCGCAACCTGAGGAGTAGCAGGCGGTGGCGTCTGCGCGGACACAAACGAGCTCATAAGCACGAATAAGGGGGCTATAATTCTAATCTTCATTCTATTTTCTCCGATTTTGCGGGCCATAAGCCCTAGTCAAATCTTAAGTTAAATTAAGCATGCAGGAGCCAGAAACACCTACAACTTGTAACACATGTACGAGCTGGCTTCTCCTATAATTCGGCTATAAATTAGCAACATCGACCGGTCTCTACGACTTTAATTTGCGGTCAATTAAGCTAGAAAGTCAGACAAAAGTCTGTAGACTATTTCAAAGTACTCGTTCCCTAGAAGAACAGGCAACAGCAGCCTTTCCAACACAAACAACACTACGATGAGGTTCAGTCTTGGACACACAAGCTACCAGCCCTACCCTAGCGCCAACCTTGTTTCAGTATAATCGTGGCAGCATCGTAATGAGTGGGCTATCGGCTCTTGCTATGTATGCCTATCTCAGCAGCAACTACGGCTGGCGACAGGGCGCGCTGTTCATAGTGGGCCTAGCCGCTGGAATAATCCTCTATCACGCCGCCTTTGGCTTCACTGCCGCCTGGCGCGAAGTAATCAACACCGGGCGGGGAGCAGGCTTGCGCGCACAGATGATTATGCTCGGAGTCACCGTGCTGATCTTTACGCCGCTTATTGCTCAGGGCGAACTCTGGGGCACCGGCCTGAGAGGAAGTGTTGCTCCCATAAACCTGGCAGTTATCTGCGGGGCATTTATGTTTGGTATAGGCATGCAATTGGGAGGCGGCTGCGCGTCCGGCACCTTATTCACAGCGGGTGGTGGTAATGTGCGCATGCTGGTCACCCTAGCCGCCTTCATTACCGGCTCTGTCTTGGGCACTTGGCAATGGGAGATGTGGCAGGGTGTGCCAGGAGTGGCCCCCTTCTCACTCGCTGCGCACTACGGCACGGCCTGGGCAATCATTATTAGCCTGTCACTATTCGGTGCCATTTGGTATGCGAGCACTAGATACGAACGCAGGCGCCATGGCGGCGTGAAGAGCGACCGGGATGTAGACCGCGCCTACTCACTCCTAAGCGGACCCTGGACACTGCTAGCCGGGGCGCTAGCTCTCGCCGCGGTGAATGTCTCTACACTACTATTGGCTGGACGCCCATGGGGAGTTACTTCAGCTTTCGCCTTATGGGGCGGAAAGGTCGCCGTATTTCTAGGCATTGATATTGGCGGCTGGGCCTATTGGCAAAGACCTGGGCTTAGCAATGCGCTAGAACAAAGCGTACTTACCGATATTACATCAGTTATGAATATTGGCATCATGTTGGGCGCACTTCTCGCCGCCGGCCTTGCTGGCAAGTTTTCACCCAGTTTTCGCATTCCACTAAAATCTGTTATCGCAGCAGTTATCGGCGGAATACTGCTTGGCTATGGCGCACGCATCGCTTACGGCTGTAATATAGGTGCCTATTTTGGCGGTATAGGCTCGACCAGCCTGCACGGCTGGCTCTGGTTTGTAGCTGCCTTCATAGGCAGCTCTCTAGGCACCAAGCTTCGCCCCGTCTTCGGCTTGAACTGACACACCGAGCAGTCTAAGGCTTATTAATTTTCTAATCCAAGGAGAAAAACGCACTATGAGGTTCATTTCACGAAGTCTAGTTTCCACGGTAATTTTAGTTGGTCTGAGCTCTCAGCTCTTTGCACAAGAATTTGCAGCGGGCGAGCCCATAGGCTCTGTTAATGAGGAAGGTGTTCGCGTTCCCATGTCTAGCAATGTAAAAGTGTATGGAAGCTTCCATTTCTCGGAGAGTTGCACATTCGATCCTAACAAGAACCTTGTGCTGGCGATGAACAATGCAACCCGAGGCGATGGAACAGAGAACGATGGCTTTGTCTCTCTCATAAATCCCGACGGCAGCGTGCACACGCCAAAATGGATTGGCGCAACTCGCGATGGACTGGAACTACACCATCCTCTAGGAAGTGCTATCAGCAATGGCGTACTGTATACAGTCGATGTTGGTTACGTTCGATCCTTTGATCTAGCGTCTGGGCAACCACTGAACGCAGTTGCGATTCCAGGCTCGACGATTCTTAACGGTATCGCAGTTGCGGACGACGGCACTATCTATGCGTCCAACACACGATCACCAGAAAGGATCTACAAGCTTACAGCGAGTGGCGAAGTTTCAACGTTCGCGGACGGCGCTCCGCTTGCCGCTCCGAACGGTGTAGCCATAGATAGAGAAGGAAATATAGTCGTCGTCAACGTGGGTGATAACGCAGTTATCACGTTTAACCCCGATGGCGAGGTTGTCCGCACCGAGCATGCTGTAGAGGGCGGCAACGATGGCATTGTTGTAACAGAAGACGGCACCAAATATGTGAGCAGTGTGCGCTTCGGCAGTGTTTCTCGTATTCGTCCGGGCCAGGAAGCGGAGATTATTGCTTCCGGCATACCTAGCGCAGCCTCCATGTGTTACGACTCTGTCCAGAACCAACTAGTCATTCCACTAAATGGCAACTACGCTCTGGCGTTCATCAAGTTATAGGTTTAAAAAAGTACAGTCCTATCCTGGCTTCTGCAATTGAAGTCAGGATGGGACTTTCTAAAGGATAGCTAACTACAAGCCCTATAGAATAATTAGTTAATGCTCTATCTGTAATATCTGCTGTATGCGATTCTCGACAGCGCTGAGAAAGAACGGTTTCTGCGATAAACCATTCACAGCTAAGGCTGCCGCCTCGGGCTTATTATTAATATCGCCAGGCATAATTATAACTGGCAGGTTAGAGTGATTTTTCTTCAAGATCGCCAATCTAGCAACACCATTCAACTATGTGCACGGCAAAATCTGTCTGTATTTGCTAAATAGCGCGCCCGCGCATCTGAACTAGCCGCGACCCATCTCCGCTGCCAATCTCGATAGTATATAGAAGTTAATACTCGCTAGAGATAACCACACTAACTCACATATATTTCGTTCAGTATCGATAACCAATACCAATTCTGCAGCATCATGTATCTTACACCCCCACGCCACCCGGAACCGCACCGTCGGTAATATAGACTGCAGTTATTTTCCCCTTGTCGGGCATAAAGTATAACCAACTTCCCAAAGCCACCCGTACTTCCAGTAGACTACCGTTTTGATTTAATCACAGATTATCGAGTAGCCTCTTACGACTAGGCAGAATTCAACAAAAATGAAATCATAAAGGATATGCTACGTTTCGTAGATCTTCACTAAAGGTGCGGTGCGTGGTTTAACGCTAGAATGTCTAGCCGAGATATTGAAAAAATGGCCTTATGTGCAGATTGGTTGAGGCAAAGGCTCAACTAACATAGGCCAAGGGCTATGCAACTTCCACCCTCTACCCATTGTATTGGCGGAGTTATGTTCTGCGCGGTTAGAGTATAGTTGGCGGCCGACATCGCTGAATCATCATCTTTCCAGGTAACCTTAATCTCGCCTTTATGAACATGGATGCCGTGGGTACCCTCATCCCTATGCTGACTATCTGGGATTCCATTTTCGCCCTCTTGAATATCGTCGATATCGTTTAGACGATTAGACTCAGCAGCTATAATGATATAGCTCTGATACACACCGAGGGCTAATAACGCCTTAGTAAATGCTGCTCGATTACGATAGTGTGAGTAGGCTGGCAGAGCAACGCTGGCGAGAATCTCCAAAATGGCTACTACGATCATCAGCTCAATCAGGGTAAAACCCGTCTGATTCTTAAATTTTCTGGCTCTAATCATCTTTCCACCACTACTTCGTGAGTATCGTTGCTGACGTACATGGCGGTCACACCATAGTCAGATGGATTGGGAAGCAATACGCGCACTGTATCCCCGCTCCGCTCAACAATATTGGGCACATTCGTATCTGCACAACGCAGCTCCGGCTCGATGGGCACACCGTCTTCCAGACGATAGCCGATCTGTTCAAACACTAAGCGGCAATGTTCCAATTTCTGCGATGCCTCGAAGGCTGCCGCAGCCTCCGCATCGACCTGGAATAACATAGGAAACGCATAAAGTAGCAAAGAAATGAAGATCATAGAACTACCACCAGCAAAGCCAAGCCAGAGGACCAGGCTATCCTTGCGCTTTCCACCCCCATCTTGTTCCGCTTTTTTATCCTCGGCATGCTTGCTGAGGACAAGATCAATCTCAACCTTATTTAGCTTGCTCGACTGCGCTGTTACAAAATCTTCAGTCTCTGCAGCGGAGACGCATTTTTCACAGAAGACACCAGAGTCAAGAAAATTAGCGCACATACCGCACATCTCGACTGCACAGCGAGCGCATTTATCTACAGCGGGTGCGTTTGGATGGTTATAACAGTTCAAGCGGAATTCTCTTAAATTTCTGTCTGGGCAGTTTAGCAAAAGGTGAGGAAATCTGCTGTCCTTTTTGCCGGATTGTGACTGCGATCATGAAATCTCTTGTGCCGGGAGACCATGACAATTCCCTGGTGGTCGAAGTCCAAGAAACTAACTGCCGAATGAGTGAAACCCACGAACCAGGACGATAGATCTTGCCCAAGAAGAATGTGACTGTATTATTTCGCGCTTGCGCCGGCGGCCAGCAAATAATCAACTACCGATTCATAACGCCGTGTCTTGGCATAGTCTAGAGCACTCACACCATCGGCGTTCTCAAGATTTGGATCTACGCCAGCGGCTATTGCGATTTTAACCGACTCAAGCACTAGAGACTCTCTGCTTCCGCCAATCTGCCCTGCACGCCTTTCCGGAGTGCCCCAACTCATTCTCAGCCTGGGATGACCTAGACCAACAGCCGCCATCAATAGAGAGATATCTCCTTCTTTCTTAATGAAATTCTCACCTAGACGTTGTGCCGGAAAATGCACATTGTTGACAATATTGGCATTGGCACCTGCAGCCAACAATGCCTGCATAATCATGGGCTCTGAGAACCTTGCAGCCAGCCACAATGGAGTCGCACCCAGCAATGAATCGTGAAAGTTATAGTCGGTAGACTGCCTGCGTGCCGGAGTCGGTTTTTCAAGCAAAGCCTCGGTATTTGCCCCATGCCTTAATAGCACTTCAACCGCTGCGAGGTTGCCCCGCAATACGGCGGCATGTAAGGCCGTGTGGCCGGCTGCTGCAGATTCTGGCTCGGCGCCCCGAACAAGCAGAAGGTCTAGTATTTTCGCGTTACCGCCATGAATAGACATTATTGCCGGGCTATTGCCGAAGGCCGAAACCTGATTCACATCTGCACCTGCCTCTACTAAAAGCTCTGCCGTCCGCAGGTCACCGGATCTGGCCGCAAATATCAAAGGGGTATTCCCGCCCTGATCTACCCAAAATTTATAGGCGGGGTTACTGTCTTGAATTTTCTCCGATTTAACGTATTGGCTACGAACCTGAGAGCGCGCCTCGATGTCGGCCCCATATTCAATCAATGCCGCTACGGCGTCTGCATGCCCATTGCTAGCTGCCCACATAAGAGCCGTCTGGCCGCGAGTGACGGCGGGGTTAGGATCAGCACCTGCAGCGAGCAAGAAGCGCACAACATCACCATCACCCGTTTTGGCGGCCGTCATAAGAACGGTTTCACCAGAATGTAGTACGATATTAGGGTCGGCTCCCGCCTCTAGAAGCAGCTTTACTATAGCCGCGTTGCCATTTTGAGCTGCAAGCCATAGCGGAGTCACCCCTAGATCTGTAGTGGGATTCACCTGCGCGCTGGATTCTAGCAGCTGCTGCGCGGCATCCAGGTTTTCGTGGTAGCTGGCCCAATGCAGGGCCGAGGTGCCATCCCCATAGACAGCATTAACCTGCATACCATCGGCCAATAATGTACTCAGATATTCCCAGTCGGCATCCTTAGCAGCCTGAACGACTGCCGGCATGCCTTGAGCAAGCACAGTACTCATGATTAAAAATTGAAGCACAGCTACGAGAGCGCAGCTTAACAATTTTTTTGGTCGGATAAAGAGCATGTGACGTCCTGTGTAGGAAGACAGATTGTTAAAAGATAGGCAATGGATCTTTGCTACCACCCAGTTTCTCAATAGGGAATTTGAATCGATCCATTAGCGTAAGGTGTAAATCGGCCATGGTGGGCTGGTGGGTATATTGAATATGTTCGCCACCATAGATCCAGCCGGCGCCCCCACCAACAAGAAGAATAGGAAGGTTATTTCCCGCATGCACGGTGCTATTAGAAAGGCCGGCGCCGTACAGGATAGTCATATTATCTAATAGGGTTCCATCGCCTTCAGGAATCGCCGCCAGTTTGTCCAGATAGTTTGAGAATAACGTGGTGTGATAGGTATTGATTCTGGACATCTTCTCAACAAGCTGAACATTGTTATTGTGGTGAGAAAGTGGATGATGAGCGTCTGGCACATCGATCTGCGGATACGGCCTGGCGCTCTGCTCCTTACTCATCATAAATGTTATGACACGAGTCAGGTCTGTCTGTAGCGCCAATACCTGAAGGTCCTGCATGATCTCCATATGATCTTCAAATACCGGCGGCACGCCCGCGGGCTGATCGAGATCGGGCAGATCGAGATCGATCTGCTCTTCGGCTTTCTGAATTCGTCGCTCTATATTTCGAACTGACTCGGTGTAACTGCCTACTAAGTGCCTATCATCGGCACCCAGACTGGATTCCAACGAAGATAACTTCTCCATGACTGCATCCAGAATACTGCTCTGTTGCCGCAATCGTATCTCCCGAGCGTTTCGCGATGTACTTCCACTATCGCCAAATAGTCGTTCAAAGACAGCGCGGGGATTATGCTCGGTGGGCAGAGGTTCAGTTGGGCTACGCCAGGATAGAGTATGGGTATACACGCAGCTTAGGTTGGCTGTGCAGGCACCGGCGAGAGCGGGCGCATCCATGGACAGCTCGAGCGACGAGAGCTGTGTTTCTTTGCCAAGCTGCCTAGCTAATAACTGATCAACCGATACATCGGCTCGAATATCGACTTCGTTGCGGCCACCCCGGGTAACACCTGTTAAAAAGGATCCGCCAGCACCGGCATGAGCGATATTCCAGTTCGCATCGAGCCCCGAAAGCACCAGCATCTTTTCTCTATAGGCCGCAAGGGGTTCGAGAATAGGAGTTAGCTCAAAATCACGCCCTATCGTTTTCGGCAGCCAGTAATCCATCGCCATACCGTTGGGCACGTAGACAGTTTGAAAACGGTGTATGGGTGCAGCGGCCCCTTGTGCAAACGCAGGTGTCATCGCATCGAGCATAGGCAGCGCCAGAGCCGCTCCGGCCCCACGCAGCAAGGCTCTTCTGGATAGTGCCTTACCCGTGCTGATATTAATTGTTTTTGCCTTATCTTTCATAGAGTTGCTGCCTCACTCAGAGATGCATCAGTGCCCAAATATAGCACGAGTATTACTTAAGAATCTGTATGTTCCGACGCCGTAATTAATTCGCTCTGCTCGCCAGCTGCTCGGGGCCGGTTCTCTCAGCGCGCCTCTCGGCTGCTTGCAGCGCAGCGCCACTGGTGGTGAATGCAGGGCTATTCACGACCCCCATAACTAATGAAGACCAGCTATAATCGTCCTCAGAAGCCTGGCGCACTATCGCTCTAATAGTTGGCTGATCATAGTATTCAACCCGCCGCCCCAGGGCGTAGGTCATCAACTTCTCAACCAGTGTGTGGCTAAACTGCTCTGGCCGCCTGCTCATCCAATCACGAAGGTCTGCAAACCCTGCAAATTCGACACCGCCGGGATAGTTGCCCTCAGGGTCTACAGGATTGCCTATCTCGTCAAAATCCCGCCAGGCCCCTATTACATCGAAATTTTCCAGAGCAAAGCCCAGAGGGTCGATCACCGTGTGACAGGTCGAACAAACCGGATCCTGTCTATGGCGGGCAAGTCGTTCGCGTATAGAGGTTGGTACCTCCCCGGGCGAGGCATCGGGCAAGATGGGCACATTCGGTGGCGGCGGTGGTGGCGGTGTGCCAAGCAGATTATCCAGCAACCACTTACCCCGCAATACCGGTGATGTTCTTCCTGGATAGGAAGTAACTGATAACAGCGAGCCATGCGCCATGAGACCGCCGCGCTGGGATTTATCTGGAAACTCGGCCTTTCTAAACCGACTGCCGTAGATCCCCTCGACCCCATAATGCCTGGCCAGTCGCTCATTGAGGAAGCTGTAGTTTGCATCCAGCAATTCCATAACACTGGCATCTTTCTTCAGCGTCTCCGCGATAAACAGCTGCGTCTCCATCTCGAAGCCTTCGATCAGGCTCATATCATATTCTGGAAAGATGACCGTATTGATCTGTACCTCGTCCAGCCTTCTCAGATTCAGCCACTGGGCCGCGAAGTCCTCGACCAGGGTAGTAACACCCCTGTCATCCGCCAGCATGCGCCGAACTTGTTGCTGATAGATAGCGGGGTTTGATAGCTGATTCTGTTCTGCGAGCTCTAGCAATATCTCGTCAGGACCACTGCTCCAGAGAAAGAAGGAAAGTCTTGAGGCTAGCTCAAGATCGCTAATCGCGAACACTTCTCCCGCCGTCAACTGCTGCGGATGATCATAGCTACGTATCAGAAAGTCCGGATCACTTAACATGAATTCCAGGGCGAACTGGATGCCCGCCTCGAAGCTGGCCCCTTGCTCTCGGCCACGATTAAAGAAGCCCAACAGCAAATCCTTATCCTTAGAGTCTAGTGGGCGTCTATAGGCTTGGCGACCCATTCGAGTCAGTATTTCCGTAGCGCATGCCGCTTCTTCGGATTGCTGCCGCGGCGTACAGGAAAATATTAGCCTACGGCTGGGCGAATCTATCGCCGTTACCGAAGTAGAAGTGTTATAAGGCCCACCTATTTCTATCGCATGTACCTTCTGATAATCCAAATAGACTTCGCTATTGGCATTGAGACGACCACCCTGAACCGGTTGCGGAATCCCCTCTCGCTCTACCTGCTGTCGCACATAGGACGCAGTCACTTGATGCGGACCAGCAGTAACCGGCACACGCACTTCCAGCCCAGAGGCTTCCTCGGTAAGTATGTAGGTTTCCCAGTCGATGCTGCCTGGCTCACCCGTTCCAGTGAAGCTAAGCGGAGCAGGAGTCCCCGGCGCATCCCCGCCGATGCTAAAACGTTGTAGCAGACGCCCATCGAGACGAATCTCTAGCTCTTGCTCCCAGCCCAGGCCCTTCACATAGTCCTGATAGTTACGCTGCAGTTGCACCTTAATCTGGTACTCACCACTTGCTGGAAAATAATGCGAGGCAGCCGCACCGCCGCGAGACCCGAATGGCATGTCTTCGTTCTGGCGCCAGTCCTGATTCAGATACAGGGGAATCTCATAAGTAGTAATACTGGGATTCGCTGGCAGTCCGGTGGCGAGCCTGGTCAGTTGACGCGCTACCGACATATACCGCTCCATATGTGCGGTAGAGAACGGCAAAGATTCGGCGATGTTATCGAAGCTGCCATCCGCAGTCGGATCGCCAGGCAAGAGATCCATCACATCCACATTCAGCCCAAGCAGGTCGTTTACCGAATTATTGTATTCATAGCGGTTCATCCTGTGCAGCGGTGTCACCCGACCAGGATTAGGTGCTGCCGCCCAGGCACGATCCAGCTCACTCTCCAGCCAAGCGGTCATTATCTCGTAGGTTTCAAACGGCGGCCGCGGCATATTCGAAGGCGGCATCATATGTGCGCGCAGCTTCTTAACCATCTTCTCCATGGTTTCGGCGTGCTGTGCGGTGTCAGCGAAATCCAGACCCTGAAGAGAAAGGTCGGCGGTTGCCAAGCTGTCATTGTGGCAGGCGAGACAGTATTGGTTGGCCAATCGCGACATGTCGGCCGCAGTAAAACCCTGTGCGTCGGAGGACGCGCCGTTGGCTGACTGGAAATTCAAAAATAGAAATGTGGCCCCGACAAAAAGAGCCAGAGTCAGTGATTTCAGCCATGCAGTGGAAATAGACATCATTGTTTTTATCGCCTAGATTCCCGATATTATCGAAGAATGCTGAAAGCCTAAGAATACAACTTGTAGCCCAATGAAAGCTAGTGTGATTGCAAGCCCCAACCTAGGTATTTAGGGGGATATCCAACACGCTGATTAGGCAATTATTTCACCCAAATTAGGGTGCTCTACCCCTTTACTGCCCCCTTTTACTCTTCCATAGGCCTCGCCAAACACCAACTCCAAAATTACTGTATTTCTACTACTATCCAAATTACTCTTGTTTCCGAACGTGACTCTCAACATCAAGGAGCTTTTCTTGTGACTACCAGGCTTGGAATTTCGACGTTATTGCTAATGCTTTCTCTCGGCGTTTCTTCAGTCTCTGTAGCCCAAAGATCGATAGAAGATACATTAGCGGACCCGGCAGTCCTAAGGGGCTTGGCGATTATAGATTCATCACGCGCTGTATCTGCTCGGCAACTAGCACAAATAGGAGGCATAATTTCTCCCTCTGGACAAGAATTAGAGCGCGCTCTAGCCGTCGCCGCACTAATGCAAGACATAGGACTGCAGAATGTCGAGGTGACGGATAGCCCCAATGCAATTGGCCGGATACCAGGTACTTCAGGAAGTTCAATCGTTTTTATTGCAACCTTAGATGACCTAGCCACCGTTGCCGAACACCAAAAAGCCGCACAGAACTTCCCAACTATAGAGGACGACCGTGTAGTAGGCCCAGGCACCAACACATCTTTGACAACTATTGCTTTGCTCTCGGCCGCACGAGCACTTATCGAACAAGGGTTTACACCCGAACATGACATCGTATTCGCAGCAGTAGCCGAGGAAGAAACCGGCCTGCGCGGAATGCGCGCCCTTTATGAGGACTATAAAGATCGTGCATTCGCCTTCGTAGACGTCCTCGGGGAAGGCAGTGGAATAAGTTATGGCGCACTTGGTATTCATTGGTGGCGTATCAACGCGTATGGCCCACCAGGACATACACTCAACGGCGGGCTACCCAATGTGAACCAGGCCATTGCTCGTGCTGTCGATAGAATTCTGCAGATACCGGACCCCCAACGATATGAGGACCGTCGAACACGCCTGAATGTTGCGATACTTAACAGCGGGGCAGTGTTTAACCATAAACCCGAAACTGGCTGGTTCTCACTGGATGTGCGCTCACTTGACCCGGAGCACATTGAAAGCATGGAACAACAAACTCGGGCAATACTAGAAAACGTGAGCCAAGAATTAGGTATTCGCCTAGAGATGGTGTCTGTTTCAAAAACCCCACCCGGACAGATTCCTGGGGCTCTCGAAAGCTCTTTAGTGAGAAACTCTCTAGCTATCTCAGAGTATCTGGGGACATCACCCAGATTATCGAATGCTGGTTCTGCGAACCTAAATGTAGCGATTGCGGGAGGAACACTATCTATAGGCATCTCTAGCGAACGAGGAGGAAGGCGAGGCTTTGCCGATGAATGGGCGGACATTCCTGTCTTGCAAAGGACTGCTAAGAATGTTTTTCTGACGGCGGTAACACAAGCGAATGCCCGATAATAGTCTCGCTCTTATGGTATAAAGCGAGAATCTCCTCAGTTTGATAGCTTCAGATCATTTCCAAATCAACGCCCTCATCGATATCACAGAACAACAAATCCTTATCACTTTCTAGTACAATATTTTCATGGAAGATTCACAAGACCCAAGCTTTCTCCATTCCCTGATTTGTTTTGGTGGGGTTATTGTTATCGTGATTGCCGGCATGTTGTCACTCGACATCAACCTGCACAGCCTCTTAGTCTTTGCCGTAATTTGGGTTGCCAGTCATTCCGCAAGACTAGGATACGGCTTCAACACGATAAAATTTGCAATGATAGCAGGCATACAGAAAGGCCTTGGCGCGATCTTTATCTTTTTCCTGATAGGCATACTCGTCGCCGCACTAATCGAGAGCGGAACTATTGGCGGGCTCATTTATTACGGTTTGGACTTACTTCACCCAACTTTCTTTCTTCCAGCCGGCCTAGTGCTCTGCAGTTTAATGTCACTAGCGACCGGCACAGCTTGGGGAACAATCGCCACAATTGGCGTCGTTCTTATGGGTCTTGGGAGCGCCTTGGGCATCCCGCTGCCACTAGTAGCAGGGATGGTAGTCTCTGGCGCAAGCTTTGGTGACAAAATGTCTCCTGTCTCGGACACTACAAACCTGGCTGCTATGAGTGCCGGTACAGATCTCTATACCCATATTAAATCAATGCTATACACGACTGTACCTACTTATATAATCAGTCTTGTTCTATTTACGGCTCTCGGCCTGTACTACAGCGGCCAGGTTCTTACTGAAGAAGCACTGGCTGTATTCAAGAGCAATCTAGGCATTGAATTTGCTATAGGCCCGCTTACGTTACTACCATTGCTGGTTCTACTTACACTTAGTCTTAGAAGAACACCCGCCGAAATCAGCATGCTAGCCAGTGTTGGCACAGCAATAGTGTTAGCCGTAATATTTCAAGACAGGACTATCACTGAAGTCCTTAATAGTCTGCACACCGGCTATACATCTTCTACTGGTAATGAGCAACTTGACAACCTCCTCAGTCGCGGCGGCATAACAAGCATGATGTGGACGATGTCACTAGCACTAATCGCACTCTCGCTAGGCGGCATTCTAGACCGCGGCGGCTTTGTAAGGGTTTTACTCAGCGGGATATTGAAACGAATCAAACGCTCCGCCAGTCTTATGGCGACCACAATTGGCGCCGGCATCTTCTCCAACATGAGCATGGGCGAAGGTTATCTCTCAATTATATTTGGCGGCCAAATATTCAAGGATTCTTACGAAGAAGACGGACTTGAAAATCACATGCTGTCTCGGTGCCTTGAAGAAGGCGCTACTTTAAGCACTTCCCTCATTCCGTGGACGACTTCTGGTGCCTTTATTACCGGCGTGCTCGCCATGTCACCATTGGAATATGGTCCTTGGGCATTTTTTAACTACATAAATCCTATGCTATCTATAGGCCTCGCATACCTTGGGTTCGGAATATTCCGAAAAAGTGAACGGAATAATAAATATAAAGTGCTCAAAACTGACGGCAACGAAGAGGCAAATTACGGAGAAGGAACAGCAAAATAAACAGGCGCCCCATTATTCCTACAAATTATCCGTGCTCCCTACTTACTGTTGGGATCACGTCAAACGCTAACACTATCCGATTTTCTTTTCCTTCAAAAGGAACTGTATAGTGATGCAGCGAAGAGGGAAAAAAGCACAAATTACCCGTCTGTACGTCGAGGGAGCTTTCTTGCCTATTCTCAACACCCAGCAATGGCTCTTGATCACTCAGGCGCAAAACAAGATTTCCACTATCTACTTCATTTTTTGTGGGCACGTTTATATATACGCTACCAGTTATCCAGCCGTTGTCATGAATATGCGCAGTAAGATTGCCACCGCTTTGCATGCTGACAAGCCAGCCTCCAAGCGTGTAGGAAGCTGGCCAATTTTTTATAAAACCTTCTTTGCTGTCTTTAAAACGAGTCCGGTATTTTTCTATTTCTGCATGAAGGATACTTTCAATTTTTGTTCTAGATACTTGCGCCAGAGTGAAAAAATTACCCGCTGTTTGGATTCCGTTAGACAAATGTACTTGAGCCTGGTGAGACACTGAACTGTCAGATAAAATATCCATCGCAGTCTTAATGAAAATATTCTCGAAATCACATTGTTCGTTCAAATCAATCTCTACAATATACTTTAAGGGATCGTTACAAAATGGATTGGGTTTTTTAACTCCGTACTTAATTTCTGAGCAACAACTTAAGGAGCCAATAACAGCATTGACCTCACCTTGATTAATCAAAGAGTCTAACTTTTCATTAAAAATAGATTCTTCATTCTGATGATATGCGCATTGAATTGCATAGAATTGACTTTGATGAATATCAACCATATCAAATTGGACCGCTGCTTCATCGTATCGCTTACCTTCAAACAAAAGAGTTCCCAGATTGTAGCGAGCTTCGCCGTGGCCCGGCTGCAACGCTATCGCGTTTCGATAGTTTTCTTCAGCCTCTTCAAATCTGCCTAAAATTTTCAACGCAACACCTCAACAAAGTGAAGGTAATAAGCGATCCCGTCCAACTGTGGAGACTAAATTCGACTTTCAGTAGTTAGCTACAGATGATATCAATAGTGCGTCTTTGAGCCCAAGTAAAAAACCTGTTGCTGCAGCTGCTATTCCGGAATATGAATTCAAGAGCGATATAACAACTGGCATATCAGCTCCTCCAATAGGAATGGTAAGGCCAACTCCAAGAAGTAGGGCGAGAACTATAACAATATAAAATGCATTCAAATATCCAGCATAAATAGATGATTCAAAAAATAAGCCTGGAGCAAGAATTATAGATACAGACAGTAAGGCAATTATTGCATTTGTAACTTGCTGGCCTTTAAAAGTGATTGCTCTTCCGGAAATGAAACCTTGAAGTTTTCCAAATGCAACAAAGCTTCCCGTAAATGTCAAAGAACCAATGAAAACACTTAAGCAAACAATAATAAAAGGACTGTCTGGAGAGGATAAAAACTCTGAAGATGCTACAAAAGCTGATGCAGCTCCTCCTAATCCATTAAAAATGGCAACCATTTGAGGCATCTCAGTCATTTGAACCCTAGTTGCAAAAATTAAACCAATCACAGTTCCAATAGCTACACCGCTTAATATTAAAGTAAAGTCAAATTCTTTTCCTGGATAAGTTAGGGTTGCAATGACGGCAATTAACATCCCAAGAGATGATAAAAGATTTCCACTTCTTGCAGTTTTAGGATGAGACAATCTTTTGATTCCTAAAATAAAAGCAATAGCTGAAACTAAATAAAGTATATTTGTTATTTGTATAGCTTCCATATTATTTCTTCTTAAACATTTTTAACATTCTATTAGTAACTAAATAACCACCGAATACATTTATAGATGCAAAAGTAACAGCAAAAAAAGCTATCATATTTTGCAAATC